>ENA-ORNQ01000525-ORNQ01000525.1-human-gut-metagenome-genome-assembly--contig:-NODE-525-length-37792-cov-13.735273_pt1 | contig 37792 bp, 24 predicted proteins | sample MGYA00242116_ERZ509024 | MGnify/ENA primary metagenome ERZ509024 (study PRJEB26280, sample SAMEA2338697) | human gut metagenome | biome: human gut; feature: human-associated habitat; material: faeces...
ATTTTTTCAGTGAAAATGTAATTCCACGATTTAAATTTTCATCATCTTCAACCACGAGTATACCTGGCATAGCATATGCACCTCTCTTTATATATCAGCTGGGAGATGGCTCCCACCTCTATAGGTGGTGAGAAATAAGCTTGTATCAGTGGGGGAGTCAATCCCCAGCTGATATAGCCTCCGGCAGGATTGCAGAGGTGCGCAGTAGAAGTATGTCATGCAATTGCATGACGCGCACCTCGCAGCAAGAATGCCGAGGCATTCTTGAATTAATACCCACTCGTTTTTTCTTATACCATTCAAAGGCAAGCGCTACTTGTCCAGCAAACGGGGCGCAGTTCACACCAATGGCCTTTTGCACGGATATGGCAATGAATATCCGCAAAAGCCATTTACCTTCCCTTTCTCCAGACCATTTTGTTTACGACGCCGGTATAGCTCTGAATGAGCCTCGCAGCCTTCATCGACACATTTTCGCCGGTGTAATCCGCGACCGGCGTGCCGAAACAGCCCTCCTGCTGCATCTGCACCGCCATTTCCACGCCTTGCAGCAACGACTCCGTATCGATCCCGGCCAGCACGAAGCAGCCCGCGTCCAGCGCCTCGGGGCGCTCGGTGGAGGTGCGGATGCTGATTGCCGGGAACGGCTTTCCAATGGACAGAAAGAAGCTGCTCTCCTCCGGCAGCGTTCCGCTGTCGGAGACGACCGCGAAGGCGTTCATTTGCAGGCAGTTATAATCGTGGAAGCCCAGCGGCTCATGCGCGATCACCCGGCTGTCCAGCCGGAATCCTGTCGCCTCGAGCCGCTTCCGGCTCCTCGGATGGCAGGAATAGAGAATCGGCATGTCGTACCTCTCCGCCATCGCGTTGACCGCTGTGAACAGCTGGAGAAAGTTGCAGTCGGTATCGATATTCTCCTCCCGATGCGCGGAGAGCAAAATGTACTGTCCCTTCGTCAGTTCCAGCCGCTTATGAACGTCGCTTGCCTCGATCTTGTCCAGATTCGCGTGCAGCACCTCCGCCATGGGACTGCCGGTCACAAATATGCGCTCCTTCGGCAGGCCGCACTCCATCAGATACCGCCGCGCATGCTCTGAATAGCAGAGATTGACGTCGCTGATGATATCCACGATGCGGCGGTTCGTCTCCTCCGGCAGGCACTCATCCTTGCAGCGGTTGCCCGCCTCCATATGGAAGATTGGGATGTGCAGCCGTTTCGCGCCGATCACGGAAAGGCAGGAATTCGTATCGCCCAGAACCAGCACCGCGTCCGGCTTCTCCTGCACCATCAGCTTGTAGGACCGCTCGATGATGTTCCCGATCGTCGCGCCGAGATCGTCGCCGACGGCATTCAGATAAAAGTCCGGCGCACGGAGGCCGAGATCGTCAAAAAACACCTGATTGAGCGTATAGTCATAATTCTGACCGGTGTGGACCAATATCTGGTCAAAGTAACGGTCGCAGCATTTTATGGTGGCGGACAGCCGGATGATCTCCGGCCGCGTGCCGATGATCGTCATGAGCTTCAGCTTTCCCATGGTCACACCTCCTCGAAGTAGGTATCCGGGCGCCTTGGGTCAAAAAGCTCGTTGGCCCACATGACCGTCACCAAGCTTTCCGTCTCGCTCAGATTGATGATGTTGTGCGTATAGCCCGGCAGCATATGAACGGCCTGAATCTGGTCGCCGCTGACCTCGAATTCGATTTTTTCATCCGAGCCGATCCTTCGCTCCTGGATCAGTCCGTGCCCGGCGACCACCATAAAGGACTCCCACTTGCTGTTGTGCCAGTGCTGCCCCTTGGTGATACCGGGCTTTGAAACATTCACAGAGACCTGACCGCAGGAGGCTGTTTTCAGCAGTTCTGTGAAGCTGCCGCGCTCGTCCACATTCATCTTCAGCGGGAACGCAATTTTCTCCGGCGGCAGATAGGAAAGATAGGTGCTGTAGAGCTTCTTCTCAAAGCTGCCCTCCGGAATTTCCGGAAGCAGGAGCGTCCGCGGCTGATCGTGGAAGCTGTGCAGCAGCCGGACGATTTCGCACAGCGTCACGCGATGGCTGACCGGAACGCGGCAATAGGCCCCCTCCGACCGATGGGGGCGGCCCTCCATGGCATCCAAAATTTCATCGATCAGGTCGTCGATGTAGACCAACTCCAGCTCCACTGCCGGGTCGGAGACGGTAATGGGCAGCTCACGGGAAATATTGTGGCAGAACGTCGCCACCACAGAGTTGTAGTTGGGCCTGCACCACTTGCCAAACAGGTTCGGCAGGCGGTAGATCAGTCCGTCCGCGCCGGTCTCTTGGCTATAAGCGAGAAGCAGCTCCTCCGCCGCTTTCTTGGACTGTCCGTAGGGGCTTCCTGCAAAACGTCCGGTCAGGCGGGCCTGAATGGAGGACGCCAGCAGCACCGGGCAGCGGTTCCCGCTTTTCCGGAGCATTTCCAGAAGCGTCCGCGTGAAGTCCGTATTCCCGGCTGCAAATTCTTCCGGGTCTTTGGGCCGGTTCACGCCCGCCAGATGCACCACAAGATCCGCTTTTTTGCAGCAGTCCGCAAGCGCCTCCGGGGACGTTTCCCGCATGCAGCGGTAAATTTCACCGATCTGCAGCGACGGTCTTGTTCTGTCCCGGCCGTCGCGGAGCGTTTTCAGCCGCGCAGTCAGATTCTTCCCGACGAAGCCGTTCGCACCCGTCACCAGTATGTTCATCAGCAGCTCCCTCCGAACAGCTTCAGCTTCCGCAGCAGCGCCTTCATTTCCTCCACGTTCAGTCGGTGCGTGTTGTGGGAATTATACTGCTCCGCGCCGTTGAACGCGGGATTGCCCTTGCTGAAATAGTTGTCGTAATTCAGGTCGCGATTGTCCGCCCGGATCCGGAAAAAGCCCGGCAGATCCTCCGCACGGAGCATCTCCTCCGCTGTCACGAGCACCTCAAAGAGCTTTTCGCCGTGGCGCGTGCCGATGTTCTGGATCTCGTTTCCGGCCTGCTTCAGCTCCAGCACCGCCCGCGCCAGCGTCTCGATGGTCGCGGCAGGCGCCTTCTGCACGAACAGGTCACCCTGTTCGCCGTGCTCGAATGCGTAGAGGACGAGGTCTACCGCGTCCTCCAGCGTCATCATGAAGCGGGTCATGGCCGGGTTGGTGACGGTCAGCGGCTTTCCCTCCTCGATCTGCTGGCAAAACAGCGGGATGACCGAGCCGCGCGAGGCCATGACATTGCCGTAGCGCGTCAGGCAGAGCACCGGGTCGCCGGGCAGCATCTGCCGGGAACGTGCGATCACGTTCTTCTCCATCACGGCCTTGGTCATACCCATAGCGTTGATCGGATAGGCCGCCTTGTCGGTCGAAAGGAAGATCGCCTTTTTCACGCCGCTTGCCACGCAGGCGTCGATCACATTGTTCGAGCCGATAATGTTGGTCTTGACGGCCTCCATCGGGTAGAACTCGCAGGAAGGCACCTGCTTGAGGGCCGCGGCATGGAACACATAGTCCACGCCCCGGAAGGCCGGCGCGATAGAGCAGTAGTCGCGGACGTCGCCGATGTAAAATTTGATTTTCCCGGCGTACTCCGGGCACTCCGTCTGATAAGCGTGCCGCATGTCGTCCTGCTTCTTCTCGTCGCGGGATAATATGCGGATCTCCGCAATGTCGGTGCTCAAAAACCGGCGCAGCACCGCGTTGCCAAAGGAGCCTGTCCCACCGGTTATCAGGAGGATCTTATCACTTAATTGAATCATTTCCTGGCATTTCCTTTTCGTTATGGGGTCCTATTGTTTTCATGTTCTGTTCTTTCATGTGCATTTCCAATCCTTTTATGCCGCCCAACAGCATCAGAATTGCAAAGAAAAAATATGGATTTGCATCAATAACAGGCTCTGGCATGCAGATCAGCATCGCGCTCAAGCCCAAACTCACAATCTGATTTGACAGCAAAGAATTCTGCCTTCTTTTCATGTATGCAGCTGTTTGATAAGTAGAGCGTATACTTATTACTGTGAAAATTACTGCAAACACAAAGGGAATCCATCCAACCTTATTTAAGATATCAAGCCAAAGATTGTGCACCCACTCTCCATGATAGGCAAATGTACTTCTCTGGCCTCCGAAGGGGTAACGGAACCAATCACCCGAAAACACATAGGCTCCCCATGTCTTAAATCTTGAAGATTTATCGTCATATAACAGCCGCCGCACAATTTTCAGAGACAGCAGCTTTTCCCGGACTCCGAATGCATTCAGGAAAATAATTGCAAACATCGCAGCAGCAAGAAGTAACGCAAGTCCAATAAGGACAGATTTCCCCCTGACCTGCACAGACGAGTCATAAAGCCAACGCAGCAGATTAAAAACAGCAAGGATCAAGATAATGTATATCATCGTCCGATATGCAAAGAATGATACTTCGAAAATGCTCATCCCCAGCATCGCCAGCGCAGCTGCTTTTTTGCAGAAATCACAATGCGAGAAGAGCATTGACATCGAAAGCGCAGCAGCAAACGTGAACATAAGCCCCGTCGAAATTACCGAGACCATGTCGCCCCGCCAGAAATCAACAGCCACCCGCTGATAAGCATACTGCGCATAATACGCTGAATTCAGATAGGCAAGCAGATTTAACACGCCATGTGAGAAAAATCCAAGCGTCAGGGTCTTTGTCATTATCTGAAACGCACGTTCCCTGTCATTGCAGATAACAAACCACTTTCCGAATAAGTAGGCAGCCCAAGGCCCCCACAGGTATATGATGAGGCTTTTGGCTGCAAAGCCAAAATGAAACGTATAGATAATAAAATATGACGCCGAGAAAAGGAACAGGGCAACATCCTGTTTTGAAATCGTAATAGTTTTTGACTTCCATATTAAAAAGCAGAGCGTCAGCGCAAAGAAAATCTGTCCCGAAAGATTAAATGCGCCAATTGAAAAAAGGAAGAGAACTGCAATCACTACTGAATTGCCCGCACTCGCTTTTTTATTGACCGGAACACGCATCTTTTTCTCCTTATTTTTTCTTCTCTGGGAATACTCCGCGCAGAAGCACTGCGTCGAGCATCAGCTTTGTATTCGGACGCAGCGGGCGGATCAGCGCCGGAAGCAGGATCGTCGTCGAAGCCTGCGTGATCAGCGAAGCTGCAGCGGCTCCCGAGGCCCCCCATGGCGGTATCAGCACAAGATTCAGCACCACATTGAGTGCCGCCGCGCTGAAATACAGGTATTTCAAATATTTCTGCCTGTTTTCGCACACCATCCATGCGTTTCTGGCAACGCCAAGGTAGGAAAAGGCTGTGTACCAGACCACGATGCGCAGCGGCTCGACTGCCGGCAGATAGGTCGCTCCATAGAGGATCCGAATAAACGGCTTTGCGGCAAGGCAGATCCCTGCGGACACGAACAAAGATACATAAAAAACGATCGCATAGAGCTGTCGGTTCTTCCGTTCATAGCGCAGACGGTCTTTCTGAAAGCTCTGCACGATCTCCGGATAAAGCGAGTCAATGATCGCAGCCAGGACAAATGCCCATGCCGAACTAAGCGTCGAAGCAAGCGAATAATGCCCGACAGCGTCCGATCCAAGCATCTGCTTGAGCATCAGCTTATCTGTACAAGCATAGATGGAGACCATCAGCCCGGCTATGATAAAGCTGCTGCTGCTTTGCAGAAGCTCCTTCGCCTTTTTCAAAGAACAATGAAGCTTTGTTCCGCCGTTTTTGAAGTAGGCGATCAGAAGGAACGCCGCAAGAACGATGTAATCCAAAGCGCTGGCGACCGCAAACCATTCCACACTTTTCCCAAGCACAAGCAGAACGATTTTATACACAGACATTGCCGCATACGAGATGAGTTCGGCAATGGCGGAATACTTGGACTGCAATCTGGCCTGAAACCAGTAGTTGAGCGTGTCGAACACCTGAAAAACGAGGCCGATGCTGTATAGTGCCACGACCAGAACAGTCAGGCGCTCTCCTCTGTCCACAACGCTGACAATGCCGATAATCGCCAGCGCAGACAGCAGGCTGGAAGCCGCCCGCAGCAACAGCGTCGTACCGATCGTCTCGCCTTCCTGCTCCGGGTGATCCACCAAGTTCTTGACGATCACGCTGTTGATGCCGAGCGTGCAGAGCGAGGCGAAAAAGGTCGCGTATGCCGCCGCATAATTAATCAGGCCGTAATTGCTTGGACCGAGGTAGCGCGCCGCAAAAATAGCAACGACAAAGGCCAGCAGCTTGTTCGATACCTTGCCGCCGATGATCCAGCCGGCATTTTTTACGGCTTTATTCTTCCTGAGCGTCTGAAACAAGGTCCTTGAACTCCTTTATCACTTTTGCCGGTACGCCGGCCGCCAATGTGTTTGCAGGCACATCCTTTACAACACAGGCACAGGCCGCGACCACGCTTCCGTCGCCGATGCACGTATTTCCCAGAACGACAGCCCTCGCGCCGATCCAGACGCCGCGTCCCACCGTGATTGCGTATTTTTCTCCGGTGCCTGCGCGGCGCTCCGGTCCGCCGATTTGGTGACCGCCCGTGAGGAAGGTCACATCCGGCGCAATATCGCAGTTATCACTGATCGTGACCGTCCCGTTTCCGTGAACGGTCAGGCTGCATCCGATCCAGCAATTTGCGCCAATGCGGAGCGTCCCTGTATTATGAATTGGCCCGACGATCCTGGTGTTTTCTCCGATCTCATAACCGATGGAGCAGAGAAGCCTTCTTTTCGCAGGAAAGAAGCACGTCCCTTTCAGGATATGATTGACGATGTAAATCACGATTCGTTTTTTGGCAGTTCTCAGTTTCATGGCCTGTACCAATCCTCCCGCAGAGGCTTTGCCGGACTGCACGGGCCATCCGCAAACAGCCGCGAGGCATCCGCCCCGCTCAGGAGCGTCTGTGATAGCTGCAAGAGCCGCTTCGCGGCAGTCTCTGCATTCCATAGCTCTGTGATTGTCCGATAGGCTTCACTTCCAAGCCTGCTCTGCAAGTTCGTGTCGTCCAATAAGCGCCGCAGCTTTTCATATAGCTCCTGAACGGAGCCGGAGTGATAAACGCTGCCGTTTACACCGTCCTTTATGAGAAAGGGCGTCGCTCCCGCCGCATCGCTGGCAATAACTGCGCAGCCGCTGTTCATAGCCTCGTTTAACACAGCGCCCCAGCCCTCCCGGCGGTCGCTCGTAAACAGGTAGATGCCCGCATTCTCCATATGCCTGCGCACATTCTCCGGCGACATGGTGCCGAGAAAGCACACATTTTTGTCCAAAAGCCCCGCCTCCGAGGCCTGCAGCTTGAGCGGCTGCTCCATCTCGCCGGTGCCGATCAGTTCGAACCGGAAGGAATAGCCCGCATCCCTGAGCCGCCTTGCGGCTTCGAGCACGTCGTCCGGATGCTTCCAGTCGAGGAAGCGCCCGCACCACAGAATGGTCGTCTTTTCCTTGCATCCGATCAGCTCGTCAATATTTGCATAGCGTATGGTCTCCGGAAAATAGCCCCATTGATAACACCGGCCGCGAAACAGCCCAAATTTTGCGTAATCCCCTGCCGTAAACGCGCTGGCGCAGAGCATATATGTTTTCCGCCAGGGCGGATCATAATAGTGCCATCTCAGAAAGCGCGGGATGTACTTCAAAATGGGGTTTCCGTTTTTCAAGGGCCGTTCGGAATACCGGAAAACCAGCCTTGCCCTCTTTCTGTATTCCGCCGTCAGGCGCTCCGGGAAAGAGCCGACGATCAAAACGTCCAGATCATTCAACTGTCTTTGAACGTCCCGATCTGCCACAGAGCCGGTATATGGGCGCGCCAGGCCCTGCCCCCAACCGAGCGTCCTGCGCTCCGCATCCATCTCCTTATGCGCAAGAAAGAAATAGCTGTGCCCCGTCAGCTCATAGAGCGCATCGGACAGCGGCAGCTGGTGGTGCGAAAAATAGTTGCTGCAAAAAACGATTTTCACGCGAAGCTCACACGTCCTTTTTCAAAGCAGACAGGACACTCTCATACAGCCCGATGTAGTCCTGATATACGGCGTTCTTGTCAAAGCGTGCCATTTTCTGAGGGTCTGCGCGCAGGCCGCTGTCTGTGATATCTCTCACGGCATTCTCCAATGCCTGCATATCGCCCTGCGGAATCAAGCGTCCATTTCCCGGTGCTACCGTTTCAGGACAACCGTCCGTCTCATATACCACCACTGGCGTCCCGCATGCTTGGGCCTCTACCGTAGTCAGGCCAAAGGTTTCCTCATAGGTAGGGTTCACAAACACATCTGCAGCAGAGTACCACTGTGCCAACTCCGTTTGATTTGCCGTTCGTAAAAGCCCAAGCACATTGGAAGGAATATCCGGCAGTTGCTTTTCGATTAGGCCAATCAAAACCACCTGATAGTCAGAGCCGAGGCGGCCAGCAAGCGTCAGCAAATCCGGCAGCCCCTTGCGTGCATTCCATGCATTGGCAACTCCGAGGACGATTTTCTTATCTTCCAGATGATACTTTTCACGCAGGCTGCTGGACTGTGGACAGAAAATCGTGCGGTCGATTCCGTTGGGGATAACGGTTCTCGGATAATTCTGTAGGAACGACTGGGAAACCTGATCCGCAAGCCACTGCGAGGGCGTTGTGATGGTCAGATTCTTTACACCGGTAAAGGCGTTCTTTTTGCGAAGGAAGTTGCGCCTTACATCGCCCTTCCAATAGCATTGCGGATACCGGTACAGCAATTTGCAGTCCCGACACTCCGTCTGCCATTGCATACACTTGACTTGCGAGAAATGTGTGCAATGTCCGGTAAAAGTCCAGCAATCATGCAAAGTCCAAACGACGGGGATATTCGCTTCCTTCAAAAAGCGGAACAGCATCTCATAATTCACATAGAAGCCGTGCAGCGTGTGCAGATGGATCAGATCAGGCTGAAATGCTCTGATCTCTCGGATCATCTTTCTGGTCGCCGCCCAGGAATATAGCCCCGCATGGTCTGTGAATCGTGATACAGCGTTGTGAAAGTAATAGCCGAAATCTCCGGATACCTTCACTGCGTCCGCATTGTCGGAGCATACTCCCGTACCGTATAAAGCCTTTACATCATTGCCATACTTTTTCAGCAGGTTCATGATATCAGCGATGATTTTTCCAGTGCTTCCGCTTCCATATACCAAATTGACAAACAGCACTTTCATTCTTCTCATCTCCGATGTTGTGTGATAAAAGAGAACCGCCGAGGCGCCAAGGTGCGCCCCGGCGGTTCCAGTGTGTTTACTCGGTTTCGCTGTCCAGAATCATCCGTCCAGCACTGTCAAAGTTGTAATATCCTTCCGGCATCAGGCCGTGCGTCCAATACACATAGTAGCTGCGGTCATGGACGACCTCACAGGTGGAACGCACATAGTAGTAGTCGCCGTCGATCTGGATCAGGCCGGCGTAGGTACGTTCACCGTTCCGGTAGTAGTACAGGCTTCCGTCTTCCTCGTAGATTCCGTTCTTCAGAGGTGCGACACTGCCTGTCAGCTTGCCATCTGCGTCGAAGTGATATTTGCCCTGCGGCAGCAGATCATGTGTCCATGTAATGTAGTAATCGCAATCGCGTACCACTTCACACTTGGAATTCACATAGTAATAGTCATCGCCAATTTTGATGAGGCCCGCATAGGTCAGCTTCCCATTGACATAGTAATGCAGGACGCCGTCCTCCTCGACGATGCCATTCTTCGGTGTGCCGGTCAGCTTTCCGTTTTCATCGAAGGTGTAGTAACCGGCTTCCTTCAGGCCATGTGTCCAGGTGATCCAGTACACGCAATCGGTCACGACCTCGCCGTTGCTGCGGACATAGTAGAAATCACCGTCAATTTCAATCAGGCCAACATAGGTCAACTTGCCGTAGACGTAGTAGCGAAGCACGCCGTCATCGTCCTTTACGATGCCATTCTTGTCCGTTGCGCCCGGAATGAGCTTGCCCTCTGCGTCAAAGGCATAGGTTCCTTCCTCCATCAGGCCGTTCATTCTGGAGCAGTAGTAGGTCTGGTTCACGATCAACTGACCCTTGCTGTTGGCATAGTAGTAATAATCACCGATCTTGATCATGCCCGCAGGAGCCTTGATGCCGTCGACATAGTAGAAGAGGTCTTCGCCATCCTTCAGGATCCCGTTCTTGCCGGTGTCCTCGTCGTGCAGAATGACGCCGTTCTCGTCGAAGTAGTAGCCCCACTCCGGAAGCGCAAGGCCATTGGTTTTATGGAGCCAGCAATCCTTGCCGTTCAGCACAGTGTTGTTGACAGCCGCAGAAAGCACAAGGTTCGCCTGCTCGTCCAGATTTTCCTGCGTTGCAAAGTAATAATAGTTGACCTCGCCATTCTCCTTGACAACGCGCTTCAAACCGGCTTCTTCTTCGATGATGCCGCTGCTGAGCCAATAGGTGTCCGCTCCGACGCTGTAAACACCGGTAACGTCGCTCTGGAATACGCCGTTCGCGTCAAAGACGCAGCGTGCTTCTTCCGTTGCTCCATCGGGGATCAGCGTAGTGATACCGGTAGCTGCGTATCCGGTTTCGGTGTCCAGATAGTAGATATTGCCGTCAATGACTGTCCAACCGGTCTTCTGCAGTTCACCGTCCTGGTAGTACTGCTTACCGTTCACATCCGTAAACCAGCCGTTCCAGATCTGCCACTGTGCATACAGCGTCATATCGCCGGTCAGTTCAAGAATTGCGCCTCCGTCAGAATAGGTGGCTCCGCCACCATCTGCGGCGGTGTTCCAGCCGATGAACTTGTAGTTCTCACGGATAAAGGCGTTGGTATTCAAGGCAGTATCCACACCGACTTCAAAGCGCTGAGGCTCCATACTGCCTTCGCCGCCGTTGGCATTGAAGGTGATGGTGTAGAACACACGGGCAGTTTCAGAGTACTGTGCCGTATAAATGGCATCCTCTTCAGCAACCACAACCTCCGGACTCCAGCCGGTGAAGGTGTAGCGGTAGTTCTTGTCAGGAGCCTTATCTGTGCTGCCCTTGAAGGAAGGCATGGTGCCCTTCAGATAATCTTCCTCAGCTACGACCACGTCATCAATCACCCAGGTGATGTGTGCGCCGGTCTTGGGGATCTTCTTGCCCTCTTTCAGCAGTTCGTTGCAAACAGAACAGTAGGTGTCTCCGGTGTAGCCGGGCGTCGTAAGCGTCGGCTCAACTGCACCACGAACTTCTTCTTTATGGCCGTTAGCGGGGATCACTTCCTGCGCAACAAGAACCTCGTTACAGACGGAGCAGTGCTTGCCTTCCGTCAGGCCAGGCTCGGTGCAGGTCGGAGCCTTTGCTGCGTCAATGACTTCGGTGTGACCCTTGGCAGGAATCTCGGTTTGTGCAACGATGATCTCATTGCAGACGGAGCAGTGCTTGCCCTCGGTCTTGCCGGGTTTGGTGCAGGTCGGCTCAACTGCCGGATCAATGACCTCGGTATGTCCCTTGGCAGGAATCTCGGTTTGTGCAACGATGATCTTATTGCAGACAGAGCAGTGCTTGCCCTCGGTCAGACCAGTCTCCGTGCAGGTCGGAGCCTTTGCTGCATCGATTACTTCTGTGTGGCCGGTCGCGGGGATCTCTTCCATACCGGAGAGGATCGCATCACAAACGGAGCACTTCGTACCGGCCGTATGACCAGCCTCGGTGCAGGTAGCGGGCTGTTCCGCAACATCAACCGGAGTATGCCCGGTTGCAGCGATTGCTTCGGTCTTGGTTGCATTGCAAACTGTGCAGGTGTATGTCTTGACGCCGGCATTCTCACAGGTAGGAGAGGTCGTGATCTCGCCCTCATTCCAGCTGTGGCCGGTCGCCGGGATCTCGGTCTGCGGAGTGAGCACCACGCCGCAGACGGAGCAGCGGACGCCGTCCGTCAGGCCGGTCTCGGTGCAGGTCGGCGCCTTACCCGGCACGATCTCCTCCGTGTGGCCCTTTGCGGGAATCGCTTCCTGCTCAACGAGTACAGTATTGCAGACGGAGCAGTGCTTGCCCTCGGTCTTGCCGGGCACGGTGCAGGTCGGCGCCACCGCCGGGTCGATGACCTCGGTATGGCCCTTAGCCTGAATAGTTTCGCCCTTGGTGATTTCTTTGCCGCAGATTTTGCAGACTGTATCACCGGTGTAGCCGGGCTCGGTGCAGGTGGCGTCTTTCTTGTTGATGACCTCAGTGAAGTAACCACATTGGTGCTCCCACTGTGCATAGAGGGTGGTATTTTCACTCAGATTAACAGTCGCACCATCCGCATAGGAGGTACCGGTGCCGTCGGCTGCGGTGTTCCAGCCCGTGAAATTGTAGCCTTCACGGGTGAAGGTGTTTGCAGTCAGCGCCGTGTCCGTCTTTTCGGTCACGGTCTGCGGAGGCATCATACCCTCGACCGGGTATTCCGCACTTCCGTTGGCTTCAAAGGTAACCGTCAGCTCCACCGGCTCTTTGCCGCCCCAAACGCCATTGACATAGTTGATAACATCGCCAGCGTTTGCGGTCGCAGTTTCCGTATAGGTGCCGTCAAGGTTGTGCAGCTTGGCGGCGGTGATGGGGATAGTCACCTCACTGCTGCCCGCATTATACTGATAGGTTGCGGTCTCCGTGCCGGGTGTGCCCTGCTGAATGTATTTGCCGGTGCCATTACTGGAGCAGATATCCGCACCACTCCCGGTGGTATAGATGGCGCCAATAGCTGTTACACTGCCGTTCACATCCATCTTCGCATCAACCAAGTCTTTATTGGAACGGTTATATGCCTTGCCCGGCGCATACGCCACGGACTTAAACTTGCAGGAGCCCCAGACAAAGTTGTCGGAGTTCCACTCATCGCTGTCATAGAAATAGATGTTCTTTCCGTTTGCGACCGTCAGGCCAGCGCCCTCGGCAATATTGACCTCAACGCCCGCCAACAGAGCTGCATCCTGATTGATCGTCACATTGCCGGACTGAATATTGATGGTAATGTTGTTGGTGATAGGCAGTACGTAACTTGCAGAGTTGACACTCATGCTCGCAAGCTTTAGCGACAACGTGTTCAATGCCGCCTCGCCGTTTACTGTGAATACAAGACGATCCGTCTTTTCATCGTAATCCTTGGTAAAGCTACCGGATTTCACCTTGAACATTCCTTTGTCGCCAATGAAATTAATAGCAGTAGTATATGTGGTGCTCATTGCATAAACGCCGCTATAAACCTGTTCGTTGGCGCCGGCATTCAACGTCAAGGGAACTTCGATGTTTTGTACGAAGTACTGCGAAAATGGGAACACCCCATCGCCCATGCCGGAAGATGCGCTGCCGCCGCGGAAGTCTGCAATCTGATAGAATTCGTACACCGTAGCGCCGGATTCCGCCAGAACAGAGCCGCTGCCGGAGATAAAGCCCCATGCATAGAGCTTACCGCCGTTCTTGACTGTAATGGAGCTGTTATCCGCCATTTTGATATAGCCGTAATCGCCAACGGGACGTCCCTGCTGACCGCCGCCAGCTGCAAAATATCTGCCGCCTAGGCTGATCGCGCCATTTACGGTAATGGACGTGCCTTCGCTCATCGTCAGCGTTCGGAAAGACTTAGACGCGGGAGTCGTCCGAATCGCCGCAGGAGCATCCGTATACAGTGTCCCTGCCGCGTCGAAGGGGATCAACAGCGTGATTCCCGCCGGAATGGTATAGTTGCCGCTGATAGAGCCATCGGTCGCCAAGGTAATCTTGGACTGACCGTTTGCCTGTGCATAGGAAACCGCATCGCCCAGATCGTCAAACCGCTGGCCGCCGGTTTCAAACAGGGCCGCCGTTTTACTTGCGAACCGCGCTGTGATAGTGCAGTCATTTTCAATGTTCAACGCAGCCTTTGCAGACGTGCTGATATATTTCTCGTTAGAAACATCATACCAGCCCAAGAACTGATACCCATCTGCCGGGGTCGCCACTACCTGATAAGCAGTCATGGAGCTTTGCGTGTTGCTATATTCCTCGGTAATGAGTTTTCCGTCTACTGTATAAGTACCGTTTTCAGCAGGCACGAAAGTCGCAGTTGCATTGACATCGCTTACCAGAACCACGTTGGTAAGGGTGATCTTCGTGGCAGCACTGGTGCTGCCAGACTTGATGTATACTTTAACGCTCTCGTTTGCCGCCAGTTCCTTGGTAAAACTGGCACCCGAAGAAACCTCTGTACCATCCACCTGAATGGTTCCGCTGTTCTGCTCAATAGCGTAGTCAAAGGAAAGGGTTGCTGTTGTCGACTTCTTATTTGTAATTGTCAGTGTGGATTTATGGGATGTATCGCTGCATGTTCCGCCCGTGCTGGTAGCTGCGCCGATAATGCCCGTACCATTGGCCGACCAAGCATCATCTGCGTCGCCTGTAAAACTCAGTCCAATGTTCTCGTCGGCTAAGCCTGTCACTGTACCACTGGTTGCTGCAAACGCTGTCATGGTCACATTTGGAAGCAGTGCCATGACCATGCACATGCAGAGCACAAGCGAAAGGAATCGCTTCCATGTGTTTTTCATTTCTTGAATACCCTCTTTCTCTTTTGATTCCGCGATTTGATCTCTATGTAAATGCTGAGTCCCGCCGCAAACGCGGCCGCCGCCCATACATGCGCCAGATGGAAGAGCGTTCCAGAGGAGGACGTCCGGAAAAACTCGATCACAAACCGGAACGCTCCATAGGAGGCCATATACAGCGGGTATATCCCGCCCGCCTGCTCTCTTTTCCGCACCTTTGGGATCACCAGGATCAGCATTACAATGTAATAGAGGACTTCCAGCTCTCTTGTTGGGAAGTGCAGCTGCGTCCCCGGGATGCGCAGGCCCGTGCAGCATCCTGAGAAGATGCAATTGACGCGCGCACACATCAATGTAAAGATCATGCAGACCGTCAGGACGTCAAAAACATCCTTCTTGTCCCGCCTTGTCAGCCTCGCGCCGAGGTAATAGGCGACCGGCATGAAGAAAATGCCGCCGAAGAGGCTCATGTTTCCTATATCGCCGCTTTCCAGAAACGCAAAGGCTTTCACGCTGCCTACGCCAATCACCGTGTGCAGCGCGGAAACGATCACGATCGCATACCATTTCATCCGCAGCCGCGCCCGCATTTTGTATAGCCAGAACACGCCAAAGAGCGTTCCAATCGTCAGAAGCACGATCAGCGTGTGCTCTTTCAGCCAGAGAAATATGTTATACAGCAAATCGCGCCTCCTGACGTGAAGTCCCGTGGGCCATGGCGTTTTCGCCATGGCCCGTTTTTACTTATCTCACCATCTTGCCGTCCGCGCCGAAGTTGTAGAACGTGGCAGGCAGCAGATTATTGGTCTTGCTGATCCAGTAGCGGCAGTTTGTCACGACCTTGCAGTAGCTGTTCACATAGTAGTAGTTACCATCGATTTGGATCAGGCCCGCATAGGTCTTGACACCGTTGACATAGTAATACAACTCGCCGTCCTCGTTGACGATGCCGTTCTTGACCTCGGGGTCAGGATCCGGATCGGGCGTCGGATCGGGGTCAGGCGTTGGAATGGGTGCGTCCGTCATTTTGCCTTCCGCATCGAAGTTGTAGAATCCGGCAGGCAGCAGATCATTGGTCTTGCTGATCCAGTAGCGGCAGTTTGTCACGACCTTGCAGTAGCTGTTCACATAGTAGTAGTTACCATCGATCTGGATCAGGCCCGCATAGGTCTTAACGCCATTGACGTAGTAGTACAGCTCGCCGTCCTCGTTGACGATGCCGTTCTTGCTCGGGTCGGGGGTGGGTTCCGGCGCAGGTGCGTCTGTCATCTTACCGTCTGCATCAAACGTGTAGAAACCGGCAGGCAGCAGATCATTGGTCTTGGAGACCCAGTAGCGCTGGCTGGTTATCACCTTATAAGAGCTGTTTACATAGTAGTAATCGCCATTGATCTGGATAAGACCAGCATAGGTCTTGACGCCGTCCACATAGTAATACAGCGTCCCGTCCTCATTGACGATGCCGTTCTTGACCTCGGGGTCAGGATCCGGATCGGGCGTCGGAATGGGTGCGTCCGTCATCTTGCCTTCCGCATCGAAGTTGTAGAATCCGGCAGGCAGCAGATCATTGGTCTTGCTGATCCAATAACGCTGGCTGGTAACCACTTTGCAGGAACTGTTTACATAGTAATAGTTTCCATCAATTTGGATCAGGCCTGCATAGTTCTTAACACCATGCACGTAGTAGTAGAGTATACCGTCCTCGTTAACAATGCCGTTTTTATTCGGATCCGGGTTGTCAACAATCATTCTGCCGTTTTCGTCAAAATCATAGAACGCTTGTGCAAGGCCCGTGTCATTCGGATAGGAAACCCAATGGCGCGTGTTCTTTACCGCCGTGTAATTTCCGCTTCCGAAATAATAATAATATCCATCCTCAGCCAGATACAACCCGAAGCATACTCTTCCGTTGATCGTATAATAGGTATTTCCATTCAGATAGAAAAGTCCGGTATGCTGATACACGCCGCTGCAAGCCCCGTCCTCTCCGAAATCATACCAATAGAAGGGGTCGTCGTGATTATAGCTTTCCTTTACATATCTAAGCCCCGTGTAACGGTATCCCAGTGGATCGAAATAATAGTTCTTGCCTTCCACCGTATACCACTTTTCCTGTACAAAGGTCGGCCCATAATAGTATCTGGTTCCCTGCGCGGTCGTCAGCCACTCGCCCTTCAGGAGCTTGCCTTTATCAAACGTATACGTCACATTCTCAAAGAACGCCCTGCTCGGGCCATCCAAGCCTTTGAAGGTATCTTTATCAAAATAGTAATAGCAGCTCTCGCCGTTTTCATCCGTCAGATTCCACCAGCCGGACTTGGGCACGCCGTTGATGGCGTAATAGCGCGCGCCGTCCAGCTCGATCAGGCCCGTGACCTTGCCCTCGCAGGCGCCGGTCGTTTCATTGAACTGATAGAAATACTCGTTTCCTTCGTCATTCAGACCGGGAACCTTGTGGATGCCCTTCAGCGCCTGATTGTCGATGAAGTAGTAGGACACGCCGTTGACCGTTTTCCAGCCGGTCCACGAGCCGTTGTCCAGAACGAAGCGGTCGGTGAAATCCTGATAGGATTCGCAGTAGAAATGGCCGCCGCGCGGATGCGTGGTGTTTTCCGGCTCCTCATAGGGGTAAATGCCGTACTGCTCCTGGAAGGAGGTCTGGCAGGCCATGCTGTAGAGCGCATTCGCGCCCAGATAGATGTCGTAGCCGATCGAGCCGGAGTTCGTGATCGCCAGCGTCTGATCCACGTCCCATGCCGCGCCGTCCCGAACGCTCAGCTTTACGCCGCTGAGGATGCAGATGGGGTTGGCCGTATCGGGATCGATGGCCTGACTCTGCTTGACAAAGTTGCACTTGACGGTGAGAAGGTTGTTCTCATCCAGCTCCGCCGAGGTCAGCGTGAAGTAATCGTTCGACACCGTCAGGCCGCTGATGTCCACAGCCACGTTCTGGTCAAACTGGAACTTTACCGTCACTTCGGTCTTTTTGCTGACGCGCTCCGCCAGCTGGAGCAGCAGATCCCATGCCGTGATGCCGGAAATGTCGCCGCCGGCGACCATCGCCAGCAGAGGCTCCAGCTTCTCCGGGACCTTGATCGTCATCATGTCCAGACCGAAAACATAGGTAACGTTCATAGGCTGGCTGGGATCGATCACATGATAGCGGTCGACCTCGCTGTCGCCGCCGGGGATGTATTCCGCGTTCGTGACCTCACGCGTCCATGCAAACGTCCGGTCGCCGCTCGTCGCGTTGTCAAAGTCGAAGATCGCCTGATTTTCGCTGTACATGGCGACCTTGATCGACGCGCTGATGGAATAATCGCGGGTAACCATTGCGGTCACCGTCGTGTTTTTCAGTCCGGAGCTTTCCGCGCCGGTAAATGTAAAGCCGTCACTCACAGCTTCAACCGTACCTGCCGCGCTGCTGCTCAGATCAAACGTGATGTCCTCCGCGCGGATCGCCACGGGATTTTCGTTATAGGTGGCGATCAGGGGAAGGTATACCGGCTTGCCGTAGATGGCATTGATGCTCGTCTTGGAGAATTTCAGGCCGTTCGGCTCGACCACGTTGAGCGTCTTGCTGCCGATCACCGTCTCGCCGGACAGGAGCTGCACCTCCACGCTTCCCTTTTTGACGCCGGTAAATACGCCGTCCTCAGAGATCGTGCCGATGGTCTCGTCCGCAGACTGCCAAGTGACATCCGCCGGAAGCTCCGCCGCACTGCCGGACATGCTGACGCCGGAGGCCGCAAGTGGAAGCGCCGTGCCGACCGTCAGGTAGTCATAGGCAGAGGTGATCAGCGCATGATCGAACTCCGTAGAGACCGGCGCAGTGGAAACGACCATCAGCGAGGAGCTGACGGAACGCTCGTAGCCGTCGGAGGGGCGGTTTACGACCGTAAGCGTGTCGCTGCCCTCCTGCTTGGCAACGAAGGTGGTAGAGCCGCCGCCGTCCAAATTGATGGCGGTCACGCAGCCCGCGTCCAGCATGATCTGCGCCAGCTCTTCTGCGCTGCCGCCTGCGGAGAACGGCTCCTGACGGCCGTCGAGCACCATCAGGACGACCTTGCCCTCCGCCGTGATGCCGACGCAGGTGCGGGAATGGCGGCTGTTATAATAGTCGGCAGAGCTGTCCACAACAGACTTGCCGTCCTTGACCAGATAGACGCTGCCGCCGACGGCCTCCTGGATCTGATCCTTATAGGAGGCGTATTCACCGGAGCTGCCGATCATGGCCGTGCCATCCTTCAGGATCGCAAAGAAGCTCGCCGATGCGCCGCTGTGGTATTCGACACCCTCCATGACCAGCGCGCCGTTGGGAGCGCCGGTCGTCATGTTGTAGAAGTCCGCATTCACGCCGACCACAGCATTGTAGTGCTCCACATAGTTCGCTGTGTCGGACGGATCGGAATGCCGCTTCTGGGCCGCCGCCATCTGGTCGGAGACACGGGACATCGCCCAGCCGAGCGACGGATCATTTGCGTGATAGTTCGCGTAGACGTTCACATCGTCGCGGGAGATATCGACCGTGGCAATGTAATAGACGATCTGCTTATCGTCCTTTGTCAGCGCGTAGTTGATCGTCTGCGTCACGCCGGGAACGACCGTCGTCGTATCCGACGAGAACACGGAATAGTAAGCATTATCCGGGTCGGGTTCCGGATCGGGGTCCGGGTCCGGATCGACCGGGTCGGTGCCGTTCGGGTCGCCGGCCAGATCGAACAGATAGTCCGCAAAGGCATAGCAGCACGCCTTGCGGAGCGTCTCATAGTTGGGAAGGTCGGTCAGAGAATACGAGCTTTCCAGCGCACCGATCAGGGTATTCCCGGTATAAGTGCTCAGGACCTTGCTCCGGATACCGTCCTTGGTGACCATCCCGCCGAGGCGGTTGGTCAGGAAATACGACGCGCGGCTTTTATCCGTAAGACCAGCCGTAAAGTAATTCTCAGCGAGCGTGCTGAGGCTTCCGCCGAGATTCATCTCCGTGGTGAGATAGAACGCATCCATATCGCCATAGAGGTCGGTATCGGTAAACGAATGATCGACCTCATTGAGCGTGCTGTAGGGCACGCCGAGGTATCTTGCCCGGATGTTGGCCGCAAGAACGTCCACATCCGTCTCCGAGGTGTCCACTCTGTCAGAAATGTTCACGTTCTCGGCGCAGTACATCAGGTCGGTGATATCGCCGGCCCAGCTGCCCATGTCGGCGCGGGCCTGTACGGCGGCTTCCGTCATGCCCTGCACCTTCGCGTAGTTCGCCACATCCATCGCACCGAACACATGGCCGAGGTCAGCCGGATCGCCGTTGGGCAGTGCAAAGTTCTCGATGTTCTTCAGCGCCGTCGCCGAGGTTCCGTTCGCTGCGTCCTGCTCGGCAACATAGGCCGTAAAGGCTGTGTTTTCCTTGCCGCAGACCATCTCCCATGTGCCGGACGTGTAGCGCTCAACGCCCGTGCGGATGAAGTTGATGATGAGCGCATTGACGTTCTCGCCCGCATTTTCCGCCGCGTAGGTCTGGGCGTAGCCCTCCAGGAGCTTCAGGCCAGAAAGGAACGCCGCGTAGTCCGCAACCGTCTCCGCAGCAGGCGTCTCCTCCTCCATCGGGAGCGCTTCATCAAATGGCTTCTCCGGAAGCTCTTCCTCCGTCCCGGCCCAGATATCCTCCTGGCCGGGTGCAAGCGCCTCTTCGTAGTCCTGCTCCACGTCCCAGCTCGTCTGCTCGTCCGCCGCATACGCGGTCACGGGCAGCAGCGCCGACAGCAGCAGTACCAAGACGAGTATCGCCGATATGCTTCTTTTCGTCTTTCCGCTTCTCATGTTCTGCTCTCCTTCCTTTTATTTCAAATGATCGATCAGATAATTTAAGTCCTCCTGCATGGCGTAAAACCGGGTCTGCTCAGATTCCTCCAGTCCGGAATCCGCAGGCAGCTCGTCAACATGCAGGCAAACATTTCTCTGTGTTCCGGTGCTGTCCGTCAGGCTTCCGACAACGTCGCTGCCGTCGCCGCCGATCAAAATATCGAACAGGGCATATGTCTCCTCGCCGCTTTGGGTCTCGAAGGTGACCGCGATGCCGCTGCCCTTCTGCTCCTGCCGAATGGTGACATATTCCTGCCAGCGATCCGGATAATGCAGATCACCGTAATCCGTATGGATCACGATATCCTCCGGGATTACCGCAGTCTCAGCCGCAGCATTATTGTTGCCCTGTTCTGCCGTCCCGTTCTCTTCTTTGCTGCATCCGGCAAACAAGCTGCACGCGAATACAACGCACAGAAATACCGACAGCCATTTGCCAAATGTTTTTCCCATTTTTCCGCCGCATATCCGGCTTCTGTCATGCCTATTCTTCTTGTCCTGCATTTCTTATCCTCCATGTTTTGTTATAGCCGCAGACCTTCCAGCCGTCTCGATTATAATGTCTCTTAAGCGCTCTTCGTTTGCTTCAGCGCTGTGAAATCGCTCGGCTAACGCCCGTGCACGCTGCGTGTAAGAATCGTACACGTCCGGCGCAGCGTTCAGGCGAAGTATCGCCTGCGGAAGTGCTTTTGCTTCATTGAGTACGTAAGCAGCCTGAGCTTCCGTCAGATAGCTGATTGAGGCAATTTCAGATGGACCATACGCCAGAATGCATGCTCCGCTTTGCAGGCTCTCCGCAATCTTTGTGGAAAGAGAGTACTTTGTCCGGCAAATGGATTTTTCATCAAAGGCCTCCGTAAAGATAACAAATTTACTTGTCCCCAGAACGCTTTCAACCTCCTGCTCCGAAACACATCCACAATAAATCAGCCCATTCTTCTCGTTGATCTGTTGAAGAATCTCAGGATTTCTTTCGCCGGAATATACATGAATTGTTTCAAAGCCAGCCAGTGCCGCATCCTTCAGCGCACGCCCCAGCTCGGAAAGAGGCGTAATACGGTTGATTCCCAAATTTCCGATATAAACAACACCCGATCTGGAATCTGTCGGCAGTGCACAATGATTTGCCGCACTTGAAATTCGAATCGTTTTTACTGGAACATGAAACAGGTGTGCATAGTCCCGCTGCATCATATCGCTGATGGTAATAACGGCCCCAGCTTGCTCGACTGCCTTCTGGGCCAGCTTCAGCAGCCTACGGCATTGGAACCGGCGCAAAAACGAGCTGCTTTTCAAAGGCTCGATATAAAAATCGTCCGCACACCACATAACGATTGGAACGTCTAAGAGTTGGGAAAGATACAGTGCAATATGATACGGGAACGCATAATCGCCCGCTGCTAAAAAAATGACGTCCGGTGCAAAGCTCCTTGCCCACTCTCTCAGCGCTTTTGTTTTCCATTTTCCCAACGTCCACATCCAATTGCGCAAAAAATAGATCATCGGTGTGCGGCGTCTGGAAAACTGATAAACCCTTGCAAGCTTTCCCGTATCCGTTCTGCTCCGTACAGCGGATTCATCAATGTCTTTTTCTTCAAATTTCTTGTATCGCGCACGGCGCGTAAAAACCGAGTGCAGGATATCGCTGTCTGTGATCCGAAAATAGTGCAGGCAGCATTTCCGAGTCGGAATTTCCTGATGAAAATACAGCTGCGCAAGATTATCCGGTGGGATTCCTGCCAGCATATGCATCATCGTTTTTCCCATATTTCCGGAGGCGCTGAAAACATTATGGCTGACAACAAGCACACGCTGCTCTACAAATTGCATATTGTCTCCTTTTATCGAATGCTCTTCGTAAGAACGTCAAACTGCATATTACGAAGTTCCGGCAAATACTTTACATAAGGATTCTCCAAATCGAGAATTACAGCATGCTCTTTGCATTTTCTGTCTTCAATGCTTGGAATCGCGTGATAATCGCCATAGAGTCTTGTCAGCAGTTCATCATAATAGGCAGATACCGGAAATACGCCGTCTGCAAACTTCATTTCAATCGATTGCTCTATCCACTCTCGCGGGAATACGTTCTTCTTATATTTGCTTCCCGCGCCAAAAAATGTATGAACCATCCGCGATTTCTGATCTTTTTCCCGCATGCAGACCACCTTCAGCCATTTGACCGGCATTGCACGGCACATCTGCATAAACACTTTTTTTGCCGCGCTGTTGGTTTCATACCCGCGGACATACAGGCTCTTTGCAATTACAATTTTCGATGCAACAAACTGCATTTTTCGCATCAGGGTGCAGTCCGAAAGGTTATCACAGGGAAAAATATCAATATACACTCCCAAGTGGGTTTCCATGTCTTTGGGATGATATTTCTCTATGCAGGTCGTATCGTTTCGGCGCAATTTAGAATATGGCATTGGCCAGTGCGCACTATGCTCCTTCTGGACATAATAGTACGCTTCGTCGAAATCCCCAGCCGCTTCGCTGAAAAAGCGCTCATACTCTCTGCGGGGCATTACGATATCTACATCATCGTCCCACGGAATAAAGCCATGATGTCTGACCGCTCCCAATGCTGTTCCCGCAAAGAGCTGATAGGATATCCGGTGCTTTTTGCAGACGATATCCAGATCTTTCAGCATTTCAAGCAGAAGCACCTGATGAGCGGTCATTTCTGTGCGCTGCTCCTGTGTCCTCATATCTACAGCCTCATTTACGTAAAAACGTTTCAAACATAAATCTGCGCAGCCAGTTCGGCGCCAGCGCCGAACCGCTTCGGAGAACACAGCTCTGCACATACTGGCGACAATCGATAAATCTCTGGCTTCTCATAAAGCGAAACAATTCTGCCTGCGTTTTTGCATAACGCCAGCCGGCTCTTCGCTTATACATACCCTTACCAGCTCTCATATAAAGCAGCGGCTCTTGAATGTTATAACCCTCGCATCCCGCCATTAGCATCCGCAGCCACAAGTAATAATCTTCCAGTAGGTAAAAATGCTGATACGAGCCCGCCGCCTCGACGGCGGACTTTTTATACATCACACACGGATGGTTAAACGGGTTCCGCTTTTTTGCGAACTCCACGATTTCTGCATTTCTTTCCGGCAGCACTCTCCTGCAATTTTCCATTTCCGGTGCCTCGGAAAACTCTACGATTGTACCGGAGCAAATGCTCACCTCCGGATACTTATTGAAAATTGCGACCTGCCTTTCGCACCTGTCCGGATAGGAGATATCATCGCTGTCCATCCGCGCAACCAACTCACTGCGGCAGTGCTTTATTCCCTCGTTCAGCGCATTCCCCAGACCTACATTTTGAGGAAGGCGGACGACCGTCAGGCCTTCACCCATTTGCCGCTGCTTTTCTGCGATTACGCCGTCCAGTTCCGGCGTCAAAGGTCCGTCGCACACCAATACAAAATCCTGCGCCGGCAATGATTGTGCCTGCATACTCTCCATTGCAAGCTTCAGCCAATCCGGTTTTTCTCTGCTGTAGACCGACATGAGAACGGAATAGGTTTCATATTGCTCTACACTCATAAGGCGTCCCTTCCCGTCCGTGCAATTTATCCAGCATTCTTCTGCATTTTTCAAAATCGCGGTAGCCCTTCCCGAGCATATGGATATCGCTGCCCAGATACTGCACCGCGCCGCTTTCGATCCACGAAAGATATCGCCTGCGCCGGAGCGGCTTTGTCAGGCATTCCGCATTGAGCTGTAACGGCACGCCGTCTTCGATCAGCCGCTCGATATCCTCCGGCGGATACCGGTCGGCATGCGCCAGAACGATCCGAATATCCCGCCGCTCCAGAAGCCGGTACAGCGTCTCCCAGATCGGCTCCGGCCACTGATAAAACGGCATTTCCAGCAGCAGCTCGTCCGTTTCCTCGCGGCACAGCCGGGAAAGTCCGTCCAGCCGCTCCATCCCGTCACAGATCAGCACCTCCGCGCCGAGCCGGAGCTGCGGCGCATCCGCCGTCAGGCTCTCGCGCAGGAGCCTGGCTGACTCCGCCCGGCGCTGCAAAAAGGAAGGGATGGACTCCTTGTGCGGGTAGAAATGCGGCGTCGCACAGACCGTCCGTATCCCGGCCACAGCTGCCATCGCAAGCTGCTTCCGGGACGTTTCCACGCCGTCGCTCCCATGGTCACAGCCCGGAAGCACATGCGCATGATAGTCCAGCGTCAGGTCGATCATACCCTCAGTGCGTCTCATTGGCGTCCGAGTAGGCGTATTTGTCTCCGTATCTGTATCCATACTTATATCCGTACTTATCGCTGTACTTATATTTGTACGAATACTTCACGGACTTCATATTCAGGCCGTTCAGCACCACGCCGCACAGATTGCCGCCCGCCTGATGCACCGCCTCGATCGCGGCGTTCAGCTCATCCGACGTCGTATAGCCGGACTTGGTCACGAGCACGACGCCGTCCACATAGGTCGCGACGATCTGCGCATCCGCGACCGTGTTGATCGGCGGCGTATCGATGATAACGTAGTCATAAACTCTGGCGCATTCGCTCACAAAGCCCTTCATCCGGTCGGAAGCCAGCAGCTCCGACGGATTCGGCGGGATAGTCCCCGTGCAGACGATCCAGAGCGGAAGATCCTGCACCTTTGCGATCTCCAGCTTCCAGATCTTCGCCAGAAAGTCGCAGAGTCCCGCCGCAAGCTCTACCTTCCAGAGCTTTCTCTGCGTCGGCTTACGCATATCCGCATCGATCAGCAGGACTTTCTTTCCAAGCATCGCGTAGCTGATCGCAACGTTGGCCGCCGTCAGGCTCTTGCCCTCCGAGGGCTTGGAGCTTGTGATGGCGAAGGTCTTGCAGGCGCGCTCCTTGTCTGCCGTCATGCAGAACATCAGACTGGTGCGGAGCTTGACATAGGCCTCCTTGATCGCAAACGGCGATGCATTGTTCAGGAGGCGTCTGCGGTTGACGGCGACGGCTTCACTTGCCGCCTTGCTGCTTGCTTTCTTCGGCTTCATTGCGTGCCGTGCCTCCTTCCGTCAGCTCCCAATAGGTGTAGCTCTTATCTGTAACGTTGATATCCGGGATCTGGCCCAGTACGGTCATGCCCGTCAGCTTTTCGATGTCCTCCGGCAGGTAGATCGTCGTGTCGGAGAGCATCCGCGCCACGAGCACGAGCGAGGCAAGAATGGCGCCCACAACGAAACCGAGCGCGCTGTCAAAAACCGTCCTTGGAGACGACTGCTCGGCCGCCACCTCCGGACGATCGACGACCTCAACACCGCCCGCCTTAGTGATGCGGACGATCTCCGTCGGCGCGACCTTCCCGAAGGAGTCCGCGATCCGGCAGGCAAACTGCGCGTCCGTCGAGGTAACGACGACTTCGAGCAGCTGCGTGTTGGAAACGACGGAGACCTCGATCATCTTGCTCAGTTCTTTTCTGGACAGCCTCCCGTCCACATTCAGGTCCTCCAGAACCGCGTCTAGGACAGAATTGCTCTCCAGAATTTTGGAATAGGTCGTCGCAAGGCTTTCCGCAGCCTGAAGGTCGCTGTTGTTGATCGTTCCCGTCTGCTGCGTATTATTCGCGCTGTTGTATACATAGAAGCTGACCTTCGACTCGTAGGTCGGCGTAATGAGCAGCGTTACCACCGCATAGACGCCTGCCGCCGCGAGAATGCCCGCCAGCAGCAGCCAGTAGAACTTTTTCAGCAGGAGCTGCACGATGTCCCACAGGGACAGCCCTGCGCCGCCTGCGGGAGCATATGTATTCTTGTTTTCATTCATGTTGGGGAATGTCCTCCGAATATCTCTTTATCGGGCGCCATCGCCGCACAGGACGACGCAGATGGTCTTGATAATACACTTCAGATCCATCCGAACAGAGCGCTTTTCGATATATTCCATATCGTAAACGATTTTTTCCTCTGGCTTGAGGGAGTAGCCGCCGTTCACCTGCGCGTGGCCGGTCAGGCCGGGCGTGACCATCAGCCGGTTGGAAAAGCCGGGGATGTACTCTTCAAACTTCCGGTAAAAATAGGCGCGCTCCGGACGCGGGCCGACAAAGCTCATGTCTCCGCGCAGGATATTCCAGAGTTGCGGCAGCTCGTCCAGCCGCGTCCGCCGCAGAAACTGTCCGAAGCGGGTGCACCGCGGGTCCTGCTCGTCCGCCCACTGCGGGCCGTTTTCTTCGGCGTCAAGCCGCATCGAACGGAACTTGTAGATCATAAACGGCTTACCGTGAAGCCCGAGCCGCTCCTGCTTGAAGATCGGCGCACCCGGCGAATCGAGCACAATGATGAGCGCGATCATCGTCATCGGCAGTGTCAGGATCAGTAGTCCCAGAAACGAAAAGACGAGATCAAAAATTCGCTTGGATATCAGATACAGCCTTCGGGGCTGCAATACAGGCTTTGCTATCTGTATCGTCACTTTGGCAGAGCCTTCCTCCGCCAGACAGCTGGGCGCCGCTGTCGCCATATGTCCCACATCCCCACATTTCAATAATCCGCAATACAGAGAGATATCGTCCGCAGGGTACCCTACGGACGCGAAAGGCGCGCCTTTCGCGTTTTCTCTATTGCGCTTTCGCTATATGCTCATTTTTCCGCCGCTGTGTCCGTCCGCAGAAGCTCTTCCCGGACGTTGGGCGCTACGAAGCTGTAGATCTGCTCGAAGGCCCAGCGCGTCGTCTCGTCGTTATCCGGCATTTCTCCGCCGATCACCCGCGCAGCAAAGGACAGCATCGTGTCAAAGACCTGATGCAGTAGCATGTCCACGTTGGCCTCCGGCCGGAATACCTGCCTCATGGCGGCGAACAGCTCCTGAAAGCACTCCAGATGCTCCTTATAGGCGTATTTGCGGCAATTCGCAGAATAGTAATAACGGAGGTAAAAGCAGTAATCATCGTATCTTTCCAGGATGAAGCGCCAGCTCACAGACCACAGCCGAAATGCCCGGCTTTTCCATGGCGTGTCCTCGTCGTGCATCGCCGGGAACTGCTGCTTGAGAAAATACGCAAAATTCACATCCTCCATGTGAAAGGCGTCGCGCAGCATGGCTTCCTTGCTCTCGAAGCAGCGGTAAATGTACGCCTCGTTCAGGCCCGCGTCCGCAGCGATCGCCTTTGTCGTCGCCTTGTCCAGACCTTCCCGCGCCACAACGCGAATCGCACTCTCGATAAACGCTTGTTTCGCATTTCTACCTTTTCTCATCGAACTTCCTTCTTTTGCCGCGCGCAATGCAAATGTCAAATAAGTGCCTACTATCATTCCGGGCAACAAAAAGCAAATCATTTTATCGCCGCAAATGATTTGCTGGTACACAGGCAACGCTTTCGCAGAGTTTGCCGCTCCACGGAATGGATAATACCCCAATTTTCTCTTGCATTATAGCATATTGCACATCTGAATGCAATTGCCTGGGTGCAAAAATGGAAAATAATATATTTTTTGCAGACGCGCACAGGTGTTTGTGCAAAAAAGGACTTGATGCAAAGCCTTTGCGCAGTCAGAGTGGCCGTCCGGAATGGGTCCAAACAGGACTCGCGTGGTAGCTGAAGCCAAACAATATGCCGCAGCTGAAAACCGTGGGGATATGTTCTGCGCAGTAAAAATTGGTGTTATTGAACGATATGGATATAAGGAAAAGCCCTGCTGTGCAGGGCTTTTCTTTGTTTTGTAGCAGAGTGGCAGACTCCACGAAAACATCATTTAGTTAGGGAGATTTCCGAATAGCGGAAATCTCCTTTTTGTTTTGCCGTATATATTTTAAGCTGATCGTCCGGGCGCCTATTTTGTGCGAACTCTCTGGCGCAAGCCATTTTGGTAGCACTGGATCGCCGATTCAATGTGCTCAGAAAGGCAATTCAGCGCCTCTTTAAGATCTCCGGCTTCCATCGCGCGCAGCAGATCAAAATGCCGCACGATATTTTCGGAGCGAGCCGGAACAAATGCCTGCGACTGGAATACACAGAGCTTTACCTCCGTCAGAAGTCCCTGATACATCTTTGTCAGGCGCTGGCTTCCGGCAGCCTCGACCAGGCCCTCATGAAATGCCATATCTGCATTCAGATTTGCGATCCGTTCCTTTTCCGGATCACGTTCCGAAACGGCATCCGCCAGTGCGTGCAGCCGCTGCGGGACCTCTCCGGACGCGATGATCTCGCGGATCGCCTCTGCCTCCAGCAGCTGGCGCAAATGAAATATTTCAACGATATCCGCTGCCATGATCTCCTTAACGTATATGCCTTTATTCGTTACCTTTTCCAGCAAGCCTTTTGATGTCAAATACGCCAAGGCCTCGCGGATCGTGTTGCGGCTGACATTAAATCGAAGAACCAGATCGGTTTCCTTGATTTTTTCTCCCATTTCGTAGCGCAGGGCATAAATGTCCTCCTCAAGTGCGGTGGAGACAGCCTCCACAGTTGAAACCGTGCGCAGTTGCTCTCGCTCCATCATATACTTCCTCCGTTTGTGATATTCGCTGTTTTACACGCAATTTGCATATAAAAAGTACGGCTTGTGCAATATCTCCAATTTTCGACTGTATAATTGTTGAACAATCCTACTTTACAACTATTAGCAAGTTTATTATAATGCAATTGTAGCTATTTGGCAACAAGAATATCAAAAAATGGAGGAAAAATGATGAAAAAGGCACTCGCATTCCTGCTTGCGCTGGTAATGGTCCTTGGACTTGTCGCCTGCGCCGCACCGCAAAAAGACGCGAACTCTGCAACTACCCCCGCAAATTCTGCACAAGATGGGTCCACCCAGAAGCCCGCCGACAATCTTCAATCATGCCACGCTTAGTATAGAGACGATAAGATGTAAATTTCGCATTGGACTGATTTTCTGGCTCGGCAATATAGAATGGCTTGTCATAGAAGCCGCCGCTCTGGTATCCCTCCATGTCCTGCCCATAAACCGGCTCTCGCACTTCAACATCGCTTCCAAACACTGCTTCTGCAACTTTTGTGACAGTCTTAACATCAAATCGCTCAGAATCACTATATTGATAATCTGTCCAGAAATAGACACTGTTGGCCTCAATATGAGGCATAGTATAGGATAAACCTTTGGATAGCGCTGCAAGAACTCATAGCTTGGCACATCCAGATAGTCATTGTCAAAGTAGCTCAAAAAATCCCTCGCTGCCGGTCACATCATGCGTTTTCGGATACACCCTTGAACATGTGGGCGAGATTTTCTTAAAGTTGGAAATGTTCTGGAAATCTTGAAAGAGTACATAAAAAGTTGACGTAAAACGGTACATAAATTTGAACGGTTTTTTGCTTTAAAGCGCTTGACGGACAACACGTTAACAGATTAGAATAATGCTGAGAAAATGTAGCACGCGTAAGTGTGCCGATTTTTACGCCTGCCTGACGGACAACTGTCCGCTGGACAGAGGCCGCCGCATCTGCGGCGAGCACCAAAACGGAGGAAAGAATCATATGAAAAAACGCTTATCCAGCCGGCTTCTTTCACTTCTGCTTGTGGTTGCAATTTTTGCAGGCTTTGCCCTTCCGGCAACGGCTGCGGAAAGCAGTCAGACACAGAAGCTGAGATTTGAAGCGGGCGAGAGCGAGACAGCGCCCACGAAGCTTTCGCAGACGCTGCTCGATTCACAGCCGGAAACGTTCTCAGAACGTGACGAGGCGGATTACGCGCCCGATGATACGGTGCGTGTGTCCATCGTTTTAAAGGACGAGCCTGCTGTCGCCATGTACAGTCTGGACGGCATCGGCGAGAACAATTCAGCGGTAACATATCGTCAGACGCTGAAAAACCGTCAGAACTCGCTGACCCAGCGCATCAACCGGACGCTGGACGCGCCGATTGACGTTGTGTGGAATCTGACGCTGGCGGCAAACCTCATTTCGGCAAACGTCCGCTATGACCAGATCGACGAGATCAAGGCCGTATCCGGCGTTGCGGATGTGTATGTGGAAAACCGCTATGAGACGATGGTCAAGCAGGAAGAACGCTATGATCCGAATATGGCCACCTCTTCCGAGCAGATCGGCTCGAGCACTGCATGGGCGGCGGGCTATACCGGCGCTGGCAGCAAGATTGCCATCATCGACACCGGTATCGACATTGACCACCAGTCATTCAGCGCCGCAGGCTATGACCACTCGATGGAGCTTCTGGCCAAGGACGCGGGCATGACGCTGGACGCGTACAAAAAGAGCGTCGGCGTTCTGGATGCGGCGGGCATTGCCGATGTGTTTAGCCAGCTGAATATTGCGAAAAGCACGACGGCCTCCGCTGTGACGCGTAACGACAAGATTCCGTTTGCCTATAACTATGTGGACAAGAATACGAAAATCACCCACATGGACGATGAGCAGGGCGAGCACGGCTCGCACGTTGCCGGTATCGCCGCAGCAAACAAGTACATCGCAAACGCCGACGGCACGTTCTCGAACGCGCTGGAAACAGCCAAGGTGCAGGGCGTTGCGCCCGATGCGCAGCTGGTCGTGATGAAGGTCTTTGGCTATGGCGGCGGCGCATACGACTCCGATTACATGGCCGCAATTGAGGACGCGATTGTCCTTGGCTGCGACTCGATCAACCTGTCGCTTGGCTCGTCGGATCCCGGCTTCACCCGTGCGACGGACATTCAGAAGCGCTTTGACGCACTGAGCGACAAGGGCGCAATCATCAGCATCTCCGCCGGCAACAGCGGCGACTGGGCAGAGAACTCCCAAAACGGCTACCTCTATGGCAACGACGTTTCGTTCCAGACCAGCGGCTCGCCCGGAACGTATTCCGACTCGCTGGCGGTTGCCTCCGTTGACAACGCAGGCACAACCGGCAACTATTTCAGCGTCGGCGGCGAGATGGTATTTTACAGCGAAACCACCTACGCAAACGAAGCGTTCACCACGCTGAGCGGCGAGCTGGACTATGTGTTCATGCCGGAGAGCGTGCTTGGCAACGCGGCAGATTTTGACGGCATTGACGTCAGCGGAAAGGTCGTATTCATCCGCCGCGGCACAATCAGCTTTGTGGACAAGATCACGAACGCCGCAAACGCGGGCGCAAAGGCTGTTGTCATCTACAACAATCAGCCCGGCACAATCAACATGGATCTGAGCAGCTATACGCGCACCGCGCCCGCCGTTTCGATTACACAGGCTGACGGCGCAATGATCCTGTCGAAGTCTACGGCCGCAGAGGGCGGTGCGTACTACACCGGCAAGCTGACCGCGACGAGCGCAGTCGGCGTCAGCAAGCCCACAAACGACTATGGCATGAGCGATTTCAGCTCCTGGGGCGTTCCGGGCAGCCTGGAGCTCAAGCCTGAAATCACCGCGCCCGGCGGCAACATCTATTCTGTCAACGGCACGCACGCTGAAAAGGGCGCAACGCTCGGCGGCAAGGACGCATACGAAAATATGTCCGGTACGTCCATGGCCGCGCCGCAGATCGCCGGTATGGCTGCGCTGATGGCGCAGTACATCCGCGAGAACGAAGCGCTGTCCGGCTACATGAGCGAAAATGGCGTGACAAACCGTCAGCTGATCAACAGTCTGCTCATGTCAACGGCTTCGCCCATCATTGAGGCCGACACCGGACTTCCGTACTCCGTCCTCAACCAGGGCGCGGGTCTTGCAAATGTGGACAGCGCGATGAACGCCGAGTCCTATATCATGATGGACAGAAACCTGAGCGGCACGGCCGCCGACGGTAAGGTCAAGGCCGAGTTCGGCGATGACCCCGACTGCGATGGCACGTATACCGCAGGCTTTACCATCTACAACATCTCCGGCAGCGCACAGCGCTATAACGTCTACACCGACCTGTTCACGCAGGACATCTTTGCGGACGAGGATGGACAGACGTATCTGGATACGTGCCTCACGACGCTGGACGCGGAATTTACATATGATTTCAGCGACCACGCCGAAATCGTCTCCGGCTTTGACTGCGACGTCAACTGCGACGGCAAGACCGACGCGCTGGACGCGCAGGCAATCATCGGCTATGTTGCCGGTGAAAACGACGGCAGCAGATACAACCTGACGGCTGCGGATCTGAATGCCGACGGCAAGGTCACGTCGTATGACGCGCATCTGCTGCTGGTGAAGCTGAACTCCGCCGCCATCGAAATTCCCGTTGGCAGCAGCGTCCACGTCAGCGTTACCATGAAGCTGACCGACGCGCAGAAGCAGACGCTGAATGCCATGTATGAAAACGGCGCATACGTCGAGGGCTACATCTATGTGGAGACCGACAATACCGCCGACGGCGGCCTGCGTCCCGTCCACTCCATCCCGGTTCTGGGCTTCTACGGCAACTGGTCGGATGCGCCCATGATCGACGGCGGCACGGCGATTGAGGATCTCTACGGCACGGGCGCGCACGGCTCGTACATCGGCTATGACTACTATACCGATTATACCGGCATCGTCTATCCGGGCTCGAGCGATATCGGCATCTATACCGTCAACCCCTATGTGGTTGAGGATGAATATCCCGCAGGCCGCGAGGCCATCAGCGGCAGCGCCACCATTGCGCAGTATGGCTTTACCCTGATCCGCAATGCAGCTGCGGTTGCGACGTATGTCAAGACGGCAGACGGCAATATCACAGTCAGCGGCGTAAACAATCAGGTTTCGAGCATGTTCTACTATAGCAATAATGCGGAATGGACAAATAATGGCTATGAGCTTGGTGCGGCAGTTTCTCCGGTGGCGCTTGGACTGAACGAGGGCGACAAGTTCACCGCTGGCCTTGTCATGATCCCCGAGTATTATGAGCAGGACGGCGAACTGACGGCAGAGCAGATTGCAGAGCTGATTTCCTCCGGCGAGCTGGGCGACGGCGCTTTCATTGAAAATACGTTCACCGTGGACAGCACTGCGCCTGAGATGCTTGATGCGAAGAAGAATCCGGAAAGCGGCGAGCTGACCATTGAAATGCAGGACAACCAGTATATTGCCTATGTCGAGGTACATAAGGGCAAGGGCAGCATTGTTCTGGGCGAGGGTCAGCCGGAGCAGGCCGAGGCCGGTAAAAAAACCGAGATGACGTTCGAGCTGAACGATCAGACGGCGGGCGAATACGTCACCGTAATCATTGGCGACTACGCGGGCAATGAATCGAGCTACTACGTTTACTACGGCGGCACGCCCGAGGACTACAGCAACAGAATGTTCGGCTTTACCTCCAACGAGGTGCGCGGCAGCGGCAAGCGCTGGGTGGAAATTGACCCGGCTGCCGTCAGCTATGACGCCGAGAGCGGCACGGGCAGCGGCCTTGTAACGGCAGCGCCTGCCGAGCAGGAGATCTATGCCGAGACGTATGCGGGCGGCTATGTGTTCTACGCAGCCGACGACGGCTTCTATGCCACCGAGCATGGCGAGTGGTCAACCGGCGTAAAGGTTGCCAACTACTCCAAAATGGCGGATGATGAGTTTGTGGCTGACATGGCCTATAACGACAAGGATCAGATGATCTACTTTATCACCGAGTACGGCAAGATCACGGACGGCGTACCTGACCGTGAAACCGGACGCCCGGTGAAAGACAGCTCCAAGCTCTACAGTCTGAATCCGGCGACCGGCGCAGTTGCCCAAATTGCAAACGTGACGGTTGACGCGCCGAGCGTTCCGGAAAGCGATATTGTGAACTACGACGGCTACAAGTCGCTGCACGCCATGACCATCGACAAGGATGGCAATTTCTACGGCGTGAACTTCGGCGCAAGCTATTCCGAAACCGCCAACTATGTCTACCTCTACAAGTGGACGCTGAATGATGTTGCATCCGGCAAGCTGACGCTCAAGCCCATTGCCGAAAACGGCGTGTGCGACGGCACAGGCGAGAGCGGCAAGAGCGTGCGCGTAACCGGCTATTCCTCCATGGCCTATGACAAGGCGAGCGACAAGATCTATCTGGCCGCCGGCTACTATGGAACGGATAGACAGACCGGTGAATATGTCAATACCGGCGACCTTGACAACGAGCTGTGGGTGCTTGACCCGGATACCGGCAAGGCAAGCCTTGCAAACGAGGCAAACGCGCTGATGTTTGCGCACGTCAAGGGCATTTATATTGTCGCGGACGACAGCCTGACGCTGGAGCAGACCGATACGGTTTCCGGTGTGGAGCTGAACATGACCAACGTGACCACGATGGAGGGCAGCCTGCTTGTCCTGCGTGCAAGCGTCAATCCGTGGCTGACAAAGAACAAGAGCGTTACATGGTCGGTAGATGATGAAGACGTTGCGTCCGTCAAGGACGGCGTTGTGACCGCGAACAAGGTTGGCACGGCGATCATTACGGCCACGTCTGTGGCTGACCCCGCCAAGTCTGCGACCTGCACCGTTACGGTCAAGCCGTTCCCGGAAATGAATCTGCGCGCCGCCATCTATGGCAGCGACAGCAATGTCTACTGGTCGGGCTTCAGCACAAAGCTCCCCGCCGACTGGCAGAAGCTTTCCGGTGCAGTAAGCGAAATTGACGCGGCTGCGCTGAACGAGGGTGTGATTCTGGCGCGCAAGGGCAGCACCATGCTCAGCATTGACCCCGAAACCTTTGAAGAGACCGTGGGCGGCACGCTGACGAAAAAACAGCTCTGGTCGGATGCAGCCGAGTCGCCGGTTGTCCTCTCCGCAGATGATGAAGAGGGACTGGGCGATATGGTCGCAATTGCTGGAAACGGTACAGTGATTGAAACGCTTGACAAAAACGGCGTAAAAGAATCCTTTACGTTCAGCCAGTTTGCAAGCGACCCAATGGCGGTGATTGCTTTCAAGGAAAGCGGCACATACGATCTTGGCTACTACGAAAGTGGAGCAAACTTCTTCTACATCCTGACGGAAAGCGGTAAGCTGTATGAACTGACGCTGTATCCGGATATGGATATGTACACTTATGACACTGTGACGTTTGCCGAAATGTCCAGAAGCCTTGGCGACACGGGCCTGAAGCTCCCCAACGTCTCCAAGTGCCAGAGCGGTCAGAAGGATGAGCCCGATTATGCGCGTGCATCCATGATCTACGATAAGGCAAGCGACTATCTGGTGATCGCGGCCTATACCGACAGCACCATGCAGCAGAGCGCGGCGATGCTCTATGGCATCTCTGTGGCAGATAAGACGCTTGCGCCGCTCGGCACATTTGGCACTGGCGTATGGCCGGTCGTTGGCCTTTACCGCGCAGATGCGGCCAGCTCCGGCAACAGCGCCGACGCGCAGCCGGTCAACAAGACCACCGGCTCTGTGAACGCGGCCAAGCTGACGCGCACCACGCGTGAGGGCACCGTCAAGCCGCAGTCGGTCTCCGGCTCTGGCAGCACGGTCGCCAACGGCGTGATGACCGTTACGCTGACCGAGGATGTGGCCGTGACGAACGGCAAGTACACCGTGAAGTATGATCCGGCGGCGCTGACGCTGGAGAGCAAGACCTCTCCCGCCGCGATCAAGGCGTTCCATGTGGATGAGACCGCGGGCGAGATCACCTTTGCCTTTGCCGCTGCCGAGGCGTATGAGGCGGGCAAGACGCTTGCAACGCTGACATTCCGCTATCGCAGCGGTTGCGAGGGTGATGTGACGCTCTCCACCGCCGAGCGCAACGACGAGACCGTTACCGGCGACAGCAAGGAGCTGCCGCTGCACGAGTGGGTTGCGTCTGCGCGCAAGGAGCCGACCTGCACGCAAAGCGGCTATATCAAGTACACCTGCACTACCTGCACCGAGACCAGAACCGAGATTCTTCCGGCGCTTGGCCATCAGCCCATCGTTGACCGCGACGGCAACCGCGTGTGTGCACGCTGCGGTGCGGATCTGAACTTTGGTATCCGCCACGACGATGCAGCCTCCGACAGCACAAAGAAGCTCCCGTTCACGGACGTGAAGCCGTCGGATGCGTGCTATGACGCAGTCAAGTATCTGTACGAGAAGAACATCATGAACGGCATCGGCTATACGCGCTTTGGCCCGAATGAGGCGCTGACGCGTGCGATGGTCGTGACGATTCTCTATCGGATGGACGGCAAGGAAGCGGTCAGCTTCAAGGGTGTGTTTACGGATGTTCCCGGCGGCAAGTGGTACTCCGACGCAGTGGAATGGGCTGCAAAGCATGATATCGTCAACGGTGTCGGCAGCAGCAAGTTCGACCCGAACGGCGAGATCACGCGTGAGCAGCTGGCGGCGATCATCAAGCGCTACGCCGAGTACAAGGGCGTGACGATCTATGAGCCGACAAGCGCGCTTGCACCGACCGCGAATGTCTCCGCCTGGGCAAAGGACAACGTGGCATGGGCAGCAGCTGAGGGCATCCTGAGCGCAACGCAGGCTGCAAATGCAGTCAAGAGCGCAACGCGCGCCGAGGTTGCCATGGCCATGTACACCTACCTGACCAAGACGGCAAAGTAACAGACAAAATGAAAATTCCTGTGCCGAAAGGCACAGGAATTTTTTGCTTTAAAACGAGAATATTTGCGAAAAAATGGCGGTGCGTCAGCGCGCAAGCAGAAGAACGGCAAGATCATTGACGTTTGTTCCGGTCGGACCGGTCATGATCCGTCCGCCAATTTTTGCAAGGGCAGGGTAGGCGTCGTTTTGCTGTAGGATGTCGGCGAAGCACAGACCGGCGTCATTCAGCGCGGCAAGACTTTCGCCGTCAACATAGCCGCCCGCGGCGTCAGTCGGGCCGTCCGTTCCGTCCGAGCCGAACGAGAACACGGCAGTCTGCGAAAGACCGGCGATGCCCTCCGCCGCCCAACTTTCGGAGTGGAAGGACAGCGTGCCGACCTGCTCACCGTCCAGTGCGACCTGCACCCGTCCGCTGCCTCTCGCGGTCACACGCAGTGCGGTATTGTTCTGAATACCTGTTCATTTTTTACTCATATAATGCTGGCAATTCATCTTCCGATGCAGTTGTTACTTCGTAGTCGTAACTCCCCCAGAATGCTCCTATATCGGCTGAAGTGAAGAAATCTTGTTCCATGCCTGTTGTGATGACTCTTCCAGCTTTTACAGCGACCTCCGAATAGATAACCTCATAAGATGTACCATCAGAAAGATTAAATCGGAAACTGGTCACTGAGCCACCAGCAGTAGGTTCAGTTGGTTTATCTTTCAGAGAAACACTTTCAAAAGTCTGATAAATTTCTTCAATATCTTCTGATTTGGTAATCACTTTTTTCTCCGCATCCGCAGGATTAGTGAAGCGGAACATTTCCACATTTTCGATACTGGACAATTCAAAAGGAAAGTCGATATTTTCTTCATTGCAAGCAGTTAGTGTGAAACAGAGCATAACTGCCATAACCAGTATAAACATTTTTTTCATGTAAATCACCCTTTCTTGCTCACCATTTGACTGATAGATATTGATGCAATTTATAAACCTTGCTGGCGGCGAACAGCATTTTATGCTGTTTGCGGACGGCAGGTCCACAAGGGATAGACGCACAAGCGTCGCAAGGGAGTGTAGCTCCCTTGACGGA
>ENA-ORNQ01000546-ORNQ01000546.1-human-gut-metagenome-genome-assembly--contig:-NODE-546-length-36698-cov-3.191960_pt1 | contig 36698 bp, 32 predicted proteins | sample MGYA00242116_ERZ509024 | MGnify/ENA primary metagenome ERZ509024 (study PRJEB26280, sample SAMEA2338697) | human gut metagenome | biome: human gut; feature: human-associated habitat; material: faeces...
ATAAAAATCCTCCACATTCCGCAATACATGGAAGTACGAATCCGCCCTGCCGAAGGAGATGGCAAAGCACAAGCTTTGGCGAAGAGAGGAATTTCCGGCACAGCAATGCGCTTACGCTCTTCCCCCTCTCTCATCGGCAGTTCTCCTTATATAGGAACAGCGTTTGGGCGCCGCGATAGAATCACCTTTATAGAATCCGAGGAGTTCCAACTCATTCCTTATGTTCTCGCTGTACGGCAATTTTCCTGGCTCTCTCAAGCGCGATCCGTAAAAACTCCACGGGACTTTGCACATGCTCAAAGCCTGCATTTAACGTTTCCAGTGCCACAGCGCCTGTATAATGAAGCCGATTCAACTGCCCTGCTATTTTATTCCAATCAACACTGCCCGTAAAAGGCAAAGAATGGAGATCAGCTTTTCCGTCATTATCGTGCAAATGCAGTGCCATAAGCTTCCTCCCATATAACTCCAACAGATCAAGCTCCGGGGAATAACAATTTGCGTGTCCGCTGTCAAAGCAAAACCCCAGCTTGCAGGACTGGATATTTTTAAATACAAATGCAAGATATTCCGGACTGCCCTGATTTTCAAGGGCAATATTGATGTCAAATTTCTCAGCAGTTTCCATAATTTTTTGGAACCGCTCTATCCCAATCTTATTGGGGGGAAGAGCTGCCGTTCTGTTTACTGAATGCATCACAAGCGTCGGTATTCCATATAAAAAGCAGTCTTTTATACTGCAGAGAATCTGTTCCGTATACTCCTGCCCCTCCGCAGTATTTTCCCATATAGTGTGTGCCTGCCTATACGGGGCATGTGCATTTTCTATATACAGCCCCGCTTGCCGTGCATATCGGGGAAAATCTTTATAATCGGCATCAAAATAATCCGCCCACAATAGAATAACGCCATCAAACCCCGCCTGCTTTATTGCCTGCATTCTTTCTTTCGGAGATAGATCATAGCCAAAATAATCAACAATCGTATAATTCATATACCGTCTCACAAATTACAGGAAATCATAGCATAAAACAACGGTGAAATGCCTTAATATACACGTGTTTTTATACCGCATGCGCCGGCACACCGCAAAAAAAAATAAGGCAGCCGTCCCGGCTGCCTTAACGCTCTTTTAATTCTGCTCTTTTTTCCGAAGAGTCTTTATCGCAAAGACGCCCGTGCTGATCACCAGCAAGGCAATCGCAGGGATCATTGCCATATCGCCTGTTCCCTTATCATCGCTCATCGGATTCTCTGCACCGCAGACCGTGCACTTGCCATCCTTATACGTATGCTCCGCCTTATCGGCAATCTCGCCGCAGGCGCATACATGCCAATGATGCGTTTCATCTGATTTCCACTCAGTACCAAATGCATGGGTATGAATGGAAATTACACCATTTTCATCAGTATCCAGTTTTACTTCGTCTGACTTGCTCGTAACCACAGGGGCTTCTGCCTCCGTATTGGTATTCTGCGCATAAATAAGCGTTTTGTCTCCCGCACTGCTCTTATCCTCAAACTTTAAAGTAGAATCTTCTTCAAAGGTGATTGACGCATTGCCTGCTTTATTATCCACGTTTACCGCATACCAGGACTGATCTCCCGTAATGACCTCAAAAGCGCCGGTAACAGATACTTCAGAGCCGTTATTAATCATCGGTGCACCTGTAGAAGCATTCTGATGATCCAGCGTTACATTGTTCAAAACAACACCCTTTGCGCCGTAAATATCCAGCGTATGCTTATTTGCTGCGGTCGCAACCAGTTTTACATCGTCTAAAACAACGTTATCTGCTTCAATTTTGAACAGATTGACCTGTCCAAACGAATTCTGTTTAAAATCTTCCGCGGCGGTAATGGTATGACCGTTGCCCTTAATGGTAACATTGTCTATACCATTAATATAAACTTCTTCGCTTACCTCAATATCGCTCATCAGCTCAATCGTAGTACCGGGCTTCAGATTTTTAACAATCTGCTGAATAAACTCCGCACTATCATCTACCTGAATCGTAAATCCTTCCAGCACCACATTTTCTCCGCTGATGCCCGGATTCCAAGCATAGCCGTTTTCGGGCGTTGAATATCCCGCATACGTATTATTAGTAAAATCCTGTGTTACATTTTTTGCCGTAACAGTTCCGTCCGTTACACGCCTTGCACTAATCCAGGAAGAAAGCGTCACGTTTTCCAACACTGTATTCCCGGCATTCTCTACATCAATATAGATCGAGCCGCTGGACTGCGTCTGATCCTCCGCATAGGTAAGCGGCAGGCATTCCACATTTTTCAGCGTAAGATCCTTGCCTTCGCCGGCCAGCTCCACTACTTTATTGCAGAGATTATCATAATATCCATTGGGGTTGCCCTGAAGCTTTACATCCTGAATCGTTACCCCTGTACCGCCAACGGTGATAAAGTTCTGGCCGAACCAGTTGCCGGTATTCGGATTATAGCTGCTGGTAATGATTACGTTGCCCGTACCCTTGATCGTAAGGTTATTTACTGCGATCGGAAATACAAAGCCCGTCTGACCATTGATGGTAATACCGTTTTCAATACAGCCATCCCCGATATCATACGTTCCCTCAGCCAACACCCAAGTTTGGCCCTCTTTCTGATTATTGATAGCTTCAACAAGCTGTTCGGGCGTAGAAATATTTACGGTTTCACCTGCCGCCGCAACAACGACACCCGCCAGGCAAACAGCTGCTAAAGCTACTGCACAAACCAATGACACGAATTTCATTCTCTTTTGCATAAGAAACCTCCTACATACCAAAATATTTTGATTTTTTTGATAAGAACTTGGAAATACTAAGATTCTGAAAAAACGCCAGTGCCTGTTTCAGCGATCTTAAAGCATTCACAAGTTATCTTTATTATAACGGCTCCGGCAAGATATGTCAATCCCTTATTTTCCCAAGCAATCATAGTATAGTCAATTTATAACTATTTGTCAATAGTTATTTTATAACTATTATAAAATATATAAAAAAGGAAAATTTTATGCTGAACAGATTGCGCGATTTACGTGAAGATAACGATCTAACCCAAACAGAATTTGCTAAAATATTACATATAAGCCAAACAAATTACAGCAAATATGAACTGGGAAAAATCAATATTCCCAATACAACGCTGATCCAGATCGCAAAATACTATAATGTATCCTTAGATTATATCCTGGGTCTAATCCCGCGGCCAAGACCTCTTTATGAAAAGAGCACGCACAGGAGAATGAAAGATAACCTGCTGAAATAATTTTTTCAGAACATAATTTTTAAAACATAATTTATAATTTCTTTAAAAATTTTCCGTACCTCATTTTCTGGCCAAGCCTGCAGCCCTGTTTTCCGCCGCAGAGCATCTCCGTTTCTTTTTATGCAGAATCCGAAAACAACCTCCGGCTTTTTTCTTTTCTATGGCTCCGGCTGCTAAAATGGTCCTGGCTTCCCTCCTATGCAGAATTATGCTGCCGCCTGCCGAAGCTTTTCTTCCTTCATTTCTTTTAAAATGCTCACCTGCAGAGGGATGGCAATAAGAAACGTCAGAATATCCGCGATTGGCTGTGCAATCTGCAGCCCTAAAGGTCCTATAACGCGGGGCAGGATTAATACCAACGGAATAAACATCAATCCCTGCCGGGAAAGTGCTAAAATAGAAGCCCGCACTGCTTTTCCCATTGTCTGCTGCATCATATTGCATATCACAATCCAGCCGCTGAGGGCAAACGTAAAGCACTGGTAACGGAGGGAAACTGCACCGAAAGAGACAACCTCCGGTTCTTTTTGAAAGAAAGCGATCAATTGCGGTGCAAAGATGATTCCTGCCACTGAAAACAGCAACAGTACAGCCGAAGACGTTTTTACACAAAACCAAAAAGCCTTTTTTACCCGTCCGTATAATCCTGCGCCGTAATTATAACCGCATACCGGCTGAAACCCCTGCCCAAAGCCGATCAGCGCGGAAGAAGCAAAATAGACGACCTTGGTAACCACCGTCATTGCCGTGATCGGCGCATCCCCGGTCCCCATAACAACACCAACATAGCCTGCACCGGCATTTAAGCACATAGTAGAAACGCTTCCGATCCCCTGCCGGCAAAGGGAAGGGATTCCGCCCCGGAAGATTTCTTTCAACCACCGGAAAGAAAAGGAAAATTTTTTTATTTTTATTTTGATTGCATCGCTTTTATTTACCATAATCAGCAGAACAAAAAAACTGACCATCTGACTGATCATCGTTGCGATCGCCGCCCCCGCGACGCCCAGCCTAAATGTAAAAATAAAAAGCGGATCCAACAGCATATTTAAGATGCCACCGGAGGTAATCCCAATCATACCGTAAAACGCGCTTCCCTGAAAACGAAGCTGATTATTCAGCACCAAAGCCCCGCACATAAACGGCGAAGCAATTAAAATATAGGTAAGATATTCCATCGCATAAGGATAGATTGTTTCCGTGGCCTGCAAAGCCCATACGATCTTGTCCTGAAAGAGGAAACCTGCGGCCATAACCAAAAAACCGCAGACAAACGACCATATAAAACCAGTAGCTGCCATAGTTTCCGCATTTTCAGCATGATTTTTTCCTAATTGGCGTGATATGTAATTGCCGGAGCCATGCCCAAAGAAAAACCCCACGGCCTGAATAACGGCCATAAAAGAAAACACTACGCCCACCGCGCCGGTAGCGCTGATATCATGAAGCTTGCCTACAAAATAGGTGTCAGCCATATTATAAACAGAAGATATCAGCATACTGATAATCGTAGGCACCGCCATAGAACAAACCAGCCTACCTACCGGCTGGGTCGTCATTCTTTTTTGTTTTGCTTCCTGAACCTGATCCATATGTATGACCTTTAATCCTGTTTCCGTCTCCGGCTTCCTGATATTCGTGGTATGAAGAATACCGCTTATACCACTGTATGCAGGCAGTCGCTTTCATGTTCATTTTTTAACTTTCTGTCCATTAGTACATTCACCGCGAGCCGCGGCTCCAGACCATGATTGACGATATCATTTACACCGCAGGCGATCGGAAGTTCCACCGCATACGTTTGGCTAAGCCGCATCGCCGCCGGAAGCATATGGATTCCCTCCACAACCATTCCCACCTTTTCAACCGCCTGCCGGGCGGAATATCCCTGCCCCAGCAATACACCCGCCTGATGGTTGCGGCTGTGTTCGCTGGTACAGGTAACCACCAAATCCCCGATTCCCGCAAGACCGCTGAACGTCCTGTTTTGACAGCCCATTGCCTGCCCCAGGCGTGAAATTTCCGCAATTCCGCGCGTGATAATAGCCGCCTTGGTATTATCGCCATATCCAAGTCCTTTCGAAATTCCCGCTGCCAGCGCGATGATATTTTTCAGCGCTCCGGAAATCTCCACCCCCTTTTTATCCGTATTGGTATACACCCGCATAAAAGGGCCAGTAAAAACCTCCTGCACAAATTCGGCAATCTTTATATCTTCACAGGCCGATACGATCGTCGTGGGCAAATCCATAGCTACCTCTTCGGCATGCGTAGGCCCTGAAAGCGCCACAAGCGGAATCTCCTTATTGATTTCATCCCCGATCACTTCAGTAAGCGTCATCAGCGTTTCTGCTTCCATTCCTTTGGCGACATCAACAATAACCTGGCCCGGCTGAATATATTCCGCCGCTTTTGCCGCCGTGGCCCGCACATAGAGTGAGGGCACTGCGAAAACGATGATATCTTTTTCTCGGCAGGCCCGGGCAATCTCGGAGGTAAAGCACACCCCGGGAGGAATCTCCATTCCAGGCAGCTTTGGGTGCCGCCGTGTACGGGAAAGTCTCCTAATTTCCTCTTCAAGCGCTGACCATACCGTTACCTGCCGGCCGCACAGATCCAGCATTCTGGCAAGCGCAATTCCCCAGGTTCCGGCACCTAAAATTCCAACAGACAGCAAAAGGCATTCTCTCCTTTTCTTTTATAAATGGAAAGGGCCGCCCGAAGCGCGTGCCCTTTTTTATCATTTTATGACCACATGCAGAGCTTCCTTTAAGGCATCGATCCTCTCCAAAGCCTTTTGTGCCGAATCCGCTTTGGCAAAAATATAGACTTTCAGCTTTGGTTCCGTACCTGATGGCCGCACGACGAAAGAACAGTCGTCGGCAAGCTTATACCCTAAAACATTGGATTTAGGAAGCAGAATAGGTCTTTGCCCGTTGTTATCCGTTGTTACCGAAGCACGGTAGTCACTGGCCTCAACAATCCGGGCACCGGCAATCTCCGGCGGCATATCACTGCGCAGGCGCTCCATAATCGCGGCCATCTTTTCCATCCCCGAGGCACCCTCAAAGGAAAAGCTTACCGTACGGTTTTTATAATAGCCAAATTTTTCGGAGAGTTCCTCCAAAACATCGATCAGTGTTTTCTCCCGCTTTTTATAATATGCCGCCATATCACAGATCAGCATAGACGTGCTCACGGCGTCTTTATCCCGCACATGGCCGCTGGCAAGATAGCCATAGCTCTCCTCAAAGCCCAAAAGATAATCTTCCAGCCTGCCCTGCGCCTCCAGGGAGGAAATAATTTCTCCGATAAATTTAAAGCCGGTCAGCACGCTCTCCAATTTTACATGATGGTATGCCGCTACCTCATCCACCATAGCCGTGGTAACAATCGTCTTTACAGCTACCGGATTCCGGGGCATCGTGTGATTTGCTTCTTTTACACGGCAGATATAATCCAGCAGCAGAACCCCCATTTCATTACCGGTGACCAAAATATACTCACCCTTATGGTTTACCGCTATGCCAACCCGATCCGCATCCGGATCCGTTGCCAGCACAATATCCGGCTGCGTTCTTTTTCCCAACTCAATGCCCATCGCAAGCGCTTCTCTGTTTTCAGGATTCGGATACGGGCAGGTAGTAAAGTTCTCGTCAGGCATCTCCTGCTCCGGCACTACGCTGACCTGTGTAAGCCCTATTTTTTGCATCATTTTTGCAACAGGCATTCTGCCGGTACCGTTTAAAGGCGTATAAACTACCTTCAGCGCCTTTACTGCTTCTGGATCCTCCGTAACGCGCAGCGAAGTAATCGTATCAATATAATCATCGATCACGCTTTGAGGAATCACCGTAATATGCGCATCCTTCTCCTGCGCCAGGCATGCGTCAAAAACACCGATCCGGTTGATATAGTTTAAAATAGCGTCCGCCATTTCCGGACCGGCCTGACAGCCATCGGGGCCGTACACTTTATATCCGTTATACTGCGCCGGATTATGGCTGGCAGTGATCACAATACCGCCGTCGCAGTGATAATACCGCACCGCATAGGAAAGCATCGGCGTGGGCATTAATTCAGAATAGATATACACCCGAATTCCATTGGCAGCCATAATCCTTGCGCTGACCCAGGCAAACAATCTGGAATTTTTTCTGCAATCATAAGCAATAGCTACGGAAGGTGCTTTAAAATTTTCCTTTAAATAACGGGCAAATCCCATCGTGGCCTTTCCAACCGTATAGATATTCATCCGGTTCGTCCCAGCCCCTAATATACCGCGCAGACCCGCGGTTCCAAATTCAAGATCGCGATAAAAGCTCTCGAATATTTCAGTATCCTTTCCGCGCATTGCCTCCAGCTGTGCGCGCACCTCGGCGTCAAGATCCTCTTTGCTGAGCCACTCCTCATATTTTTCCTTCTCTGTCATTCTGCTTCCTCCGTTTACTGATATAGGTAAATAAATAAATCACGAGTCCGCCGGCGCATACAATAGCGGAACAAACCACGAAAATCACAAAGGTATCTACCGTCTTTAGGCTCGGCTGCACAGCAGAAATACCGAATTCCTCCTGCATGATCTCCTCAGAGCCTTCGTCCTTGATCACAAGCCTGGCGTTTAAAACAGCGTCCGCATCAAATGTACAGGGAGCCAGTGCCTGCGGCGACAGTTCGCTGAAGCCGGAATCCCGGGCGATGGAATAGCTGTCAAGTCCTGTGATAATAAAGGAGTCCCCCTCCTGTGCTTTAGACATCTGGATACGGACCACCGAATTGCCTCCTAAATGAGAATCGGGTACATACCCCAGCGCATCATTGGCCTTTTCCGGATACTGCGAAAGCTCCGTCAGCTGAAACTTCCCCGTAGTCTGGGGCGGCAGTACAACAAAACCGGACTCCACCGTCGTCTGTACCTGATCCCCGCTGTATCCTACCGTGAGCTGAAAACTTCTTTCCTCGCTGCAGGTATTGGTAATATACAGCGTAATTGAATCTCCGGCGGCATCATAATGACCGCTGCAGCCGGAGAGATAGAGCTGATACGAGGTTTCACTCATATCCTCGGCCAGCACCGTACAGGAATAGGCGCCTGTACCCAAAGCAAAAATTCGGGGTGCGGATAAAAGCACCGATAAAACCGCCAGAAGAACGCATAATTTTTTCATCTCATTCCCCGCCTGCTTCCATAGACTTGGTTTTTCTTAAAGAACATTATACTATTTTTCCGGAATTTTTACAATAGGAAAATATCCTTTTGCACACAGCCGTCTACGGCTTTCTTTATTTTGTAAGATCCGCACGACTCAATTGTATCAATCTGTATACATGATTAATATAAGAAAGAAAACGGTGAAAAATTTTCTTTTTCCCGTCTTCTTCCTGCTGCATGAATTCTTTCTATTACTGCTTTTAACATTACTGCTTTTAAGAAGAATATACCTCGTTAAACGCCCGGGCAACCATTTCTGCGCTGGCATTGACCTGTTCTAATGTATTTTTTTCATTGCCCATTTCGATCAGAAGACACGAATTGGATATATGCTGATTAAACCGTGCATTTTTAAAGATAATATCCTTAGCGATGCCGGGGCAAAGCTCATTGAGCGTATTCGTCAGCTGAAGCGCCAGTTTGTAATTTTCCTGCCAGTTGGGCTTTTGCGTATAATTCTCTCCATTAGCCACTACAAAACATACATACGCATATTCCGTATCACCGCTTTTTAAAAAATTCGGATCCCGCCCCATATACGCGTCCCGATGCATATCTATGTATATATCCACACTGCCGATATATTTTTTGATCGTATTATAACTGGTTTGATACGCATCTTTAAAGCTGGCCGAAACATTGTCCGTCTGATCATGAATAACGGAGAACCCATATTGTTCCAAAGCGGATTTAAAGGTCTTTCCAACACGCACTACACTGTAATCTGGATTCAGCGTTCTGCCGGCACTGGTTTCAACATAATCCTGATCGCCCTTCCAAAACGCTTCGTCGGTATGCGTATGATACAGCAGCACCGACGGTTTTTTTACTTCGGGAGCCTGCGTCACCTGTGGCGGCGGCGTCTGGTTCTCCTGCTGGGTGACTTCTTCCTTGATCCGCTGTATCTCTACCAGCATCTCATCCGAGATCTCCCCGTGGGACAGATCAATCACAATTTCCCTGCTTACCTCCTCCTCTCGGCTCAGCCCCATAAATAACGCCATGATACCGTCAACAAGCTTCTGCGAGAAGTTCTCGCTGACTGCCGTATCCGATGCCTCATGGCTGAGCGTCACTGCAGGCTGCCCTCTCTGCGCAAACAATACAGAAAGAATCAGCACCGCTGAAATAATGCAGCATGTCCATTTTTTCATGTGTATCCCCCTTTTGCAATCAACCTATACCATAGTATATTTACAAAAGTTCTTTTTAGAACATATATTCAGCAATTTCATCTAAAGTAATATCTCTGTGCAGCGCCAGATTGATGCCATCAGCCAGAATCTTAGCACTGTCTTGTGCGATAATATCGATTTCCTTAGGTGTTACCACCATATCCTGCATTTTCTGTACCGCAGCCTTTTCCGCAGCCTCCCGCACAGTTTCATTATCCTGCCCGGTAGCAGATATTAAAAGATCTTCCACAGCATCATAGACCAGCGTAGCAGCATACACCACCGTAGGGATTCCAATTGCAATCACCGGAACTCCCAATGCGGCCTGGTTTAAAGCACTGCGCTTATTTCCTACTCCCGCACCGGGCTCAATACCGGTATCCGTCAGCTGAAAAGTTGAAAAAATCCGCTCACTGCGCCGTGCTGCCAGCGCGTCGATCACAAGAATCGCCTTAACGTCTGCTTTTTTACATACGCTGGAAATCATATCGGCGCTCTCGATGCCCGTAACCCCTAAAACCCCGGGGGCAAAGGCACATACGGGACGCATACGTTCATCGATCTGCGCAGGCAGATACTCAAAAATATGCCGGGTAACAAAAGTTTTTTCCACCGTTTTGGGACCAACCGAATCAGGCGTCATCGCATCATTGCCCAGTCCTGCAACTAAAACCGTGTCCTTCTGATCAATCCCTGAAAGCATTTTTTTCAATTCCTCCGCCAATACCAAACTGATGGAGTGGTATTGCTCAATATTCCTATCAAGGATGGCCCGGCTCTCTATAGAAATATACTTTCCTATGGGCTTTCCCGTCTTTTCTGCTGCAGCCGCAGTAAGAATGCTTACCCGATTTCCTTCGATTCCGTAATGCTCAAACGCTTCGTTTTGAATACCGCCTTCCTCTTCAAATCCCTCACAGGCCTCTTTTGCCAAATCCGTTCTATAGCGCATAAAACTCTCCTAAACCATATATTTTTTCGGTTTTAAGTATGAACGTTCCCTACTGCTTTTATACAAAATAACAAAATGTTTTATAATGCGTAAAAAATTCCTTGCCAAAAATCACGGTTCATGCTAAAATGATAACGTTAATGAATGATTGCTATAAGGGGGGTGAATGATGTGGCAAATATTAAATCAGCAAAAAAGAGAATTAAAGTCACGGCAAAAAAGCAGTTGCGCAACCGCAGTATTAAATCCGCGATGAAAACAAACCTGAAAAAGTTTTATGCCCTTGTAGAGTCCGGTGATAAAACTGCCGCACAGGCAATGCTGCCTTCCATGTCAGCCGTTATCGATAAAGCGGCGGCCAAAGGCGTTCTTCACAAAAACGCTGCCGCGCATAAAAAATCACAGTTGGCAGTGGCCGTTAACAAAATGGCTTAATTTTACTTGAAGAATGATGGCGGCTGCAGGTACGGTCGCCTTTTTCTTTCCTTGTTTTTGCAAAATTTGTAATTTCACATGTTTGTTAGCAGTTATTGTAAAATTATATACAATGGCTGCTGAAAATAAATCTCGGTCGGAGGTATGTATATCATGAAAGCAACAGGAATCGTAAGGCCCATTGACAAACTTGGGAGAATTGTTATTCCCAAAGAACTGAGAAGAATCTACGGTCTTACCGTAGACGACTCGGTCGAAATTTTTGTAAACGATGATCAAATCGTTATCAAAAAGTACGAGCCGGCATGTATCTTCTGCAACAATACAGACGGTATTGTCCTTTATGAAGGCAAGTCCATCTGCAAATCCTGCCTGGAGAAGATAAACGCTGCTGCAAAAGAGGTAGAGTAACACATTGCTGCCAAAAAGCAGTGTACAGGCCTTTTATAAAAGATGATTTATTTTTTATAAATTTGATCATCTTTTTATTGGTGTGTCCTTAAAAGCCCTCTTTTGTGTGTTCGGCTTTTGGAAAGCCTTGCATCAAAAAAACACCGCTGAAAAATTTTTCGGCGGTGTTTTTTTGTAATTTTTTAAAGTTCTTCCATAATCATTCTGTAATTGCCCTGCCGGAGGACCTGCGCCAACTCTGCCTCATCAGCAATACGCTGCCGCGTTTCAATTCCGGCGCAGCACACCTTATCCAGCGCATGTGCATCCGCGCCGGAAACAAAAATCATATGGGGATTTTCCTTTGCAAATTCCAAAGCGGAAAGATTATCTGCAAAATCATTACAGGCATTGTATGCTTCAATGCCGTCGATACAGGCAAGCTCCAGCAAGCCCGGCTTGGGGATATACTCCCTATGCCGAAACGGATGCGCCTGCAGACAGATTCCGCCGGCCGCGCGCACGGAATCGCTCCACTGCTGCAGTCCGCCTTTTCTCAGTTCCGGATGTGCATAAAGAAAGGCAGGAAGAATGCCATAACATAATATTTCCTTTCCCTGCCCGACGCCCTCCTCTACCCCAAACAAAAGATCCAGGTTATATTGTTGGGCAATCTTTTTTCCAAACGCAAAATCCTCCGCATACGCATCTACAAATTTCTCCCATGGCAGACGGCGTTCGATTCCGGTATTCCCATGAAAAAAATGGTTGGTAATTACGCCGCCGCTGTATCCGCCAGAAGCAAGCGCGGCTAAAAGCTGTTCAAAATCCATCCGCGCGCATTTACTGCATGGCAGCGTATGCATATGCATCTGATATTTATAATATTTCAAAGATCGGTAACCTCCATATAAACATCATTTTTCGGTACCCCCATCCGCTGTGCCACCTGCTTAATGGCCGCCTTTTTTTCTATCCCCTGCGCAATCAGCGCGGCCACCTGCTCCCGCGGGGAAACAAAAGAGGCTTCCGCAGCCTGCTGCTTTCCTGCAAGAATAAGAACAAATTCACCGCGAAGATTCTCCACCGCGTCTCTCCAGCGGCTTAAGGAAAAAAGAATGCACTCTTCGTGCAGCTTGGTAAGCTCTCTTGCAAGGGCGGCCTCCCGATCCCCCAGAACCTGAAAAAGCTCCTCCAGCGTATTTTCCAGACGATGCGGGCTTTCATGTAAAATGACGGTACGTTCCTCCTTTGCCAGTTCTTCCAAACGCTGCCGCCGTTCCTTTCCGGTTTTAGGCAAAAACCCCTCAAACACAAAACGATCGCACCGCATACCCGAAAGTACCAGTGCGCAAAGCCCGGCGTTCGCTCCCGGCAGCACAGTAACCGGAAATCCGCGCTCCCGCGCTTTCCTTACCGCAATATAGCCGGGGTCTGAAATACAAGGCATACCGGCATCCGAGAGCAGCGCAATATTTTCACCAGCGGCCAGCCGCTCCAGCAGCTGTTCGGAGCGCTGCTGTTCATTATGCTCATGATAAGAGAGCAGTGGCTTATGAATATCATAGTGCCGCAGCAGTACCGCACTGTGCCGTGTATCCTCACAGGCAACGGCGTCGCATTCCTTCAGCACACGCAGCACACGCAGCGTAATGTCCTCCATATTTCCAATAGGCGTTGCACATATATATAAAGTACCACTCATAGATCTTTTTCCCCGTTCTGATGATAAATACGGTTGATTTCCTGATTCATATTTCCCTCCGCATCATAAATACACAGTGTACTCTCCCAATGCATATAGGGTTTTCCCTCCTTTACGCCTTCTACAAGCGCTATATACGGCGGCGTATGGGGCCGGGCCTGAACCAGACGGCAGCGTTTGGGTTCCAGACGGTGCCTGCGCATCGTTTCAAAGATATCTACAATTCTGTCACTGTGGTTCACCATTGCCAAACGGCCGCCATTTTTTAAAAGATACGCCGCGGCGGTACAAACATCCTCCAGCGTACAGGTTTCCTCATGCCGAGAGAGCGTATGAGCATCTTGATCATTACACTCTCCGCTGTTATGCCTCTTATACGGCGGATTGCATACTACCGTACTATAGGCACAGGCAGGAAGCAAGTCCCGAATATTGCGAAAATCGCCGCTGCAGATCTGGATTTTTTCTTCTAATCCGTTATACCGTACGCTTCGCGCGGCCATATCTGCCATATCCGGCTGGATTTCCACCGCATCACAATGCAGAAACGCATGCCGGCCGTAAAGAAGAATCGGCAAAATCCCTGTTCCCGTACCTAAATCACATATAACGGCATTTTTCTTTACCGTAGCAAAATCTGCCAGCAAAACTGCATCCGTTCCAAAACAGAAAGATTCAGGGTTCTGAATCAGCTTCAGACCCCTGAATTGTAAATCGTCTATCCGTTCATGCTCTTTGATAAGCTCCCGCATCAGATAACGCGCCTTCCCCAGGAAAACCTGGTTTTATAGTAATTTTCCGAAAGACTGGAAATAATCACCTTTCTGGTAGACCCCGAAGAAGCATGGATAACCTGACCGTTGCCTAAATAAATACCCGCATGATCACAAAGATCATTATCATTTACCGTGTTAAAGAATACCAGATCGCCAATCTGCAGCTCGCTGATAGAACTAATCTTAGTTCCGCTATTCCAATATCCCTGAGAATATGCCGTACGCGGAATCGAAATACCAAAGTGCGCATATACATATTTAGTAAAGCCCGAGCAATCAAAAGCATTGGGTCCATTTGCACCAAGAACATACGGTACGCCCAAGAAATTTTTAGAATACTCTGCAATCTGCTGGCCTAAAGCCGAGCCGCCAGAGGACGAGCCTCCGGAAGATGTTGAACCGCCGCCCGAGCTGCTGCCGCCTGAGCTGCCGGAACTGCCGGAAGAAGCCTTCTTCGCCGAAGAGGAGAAGAGTACCGAAAGCGTATTGCTTCCGCAAACACCATCAGAGCTGAGACCGTTATTTTTCTGGAAGCTGCGCACGGCGGCTACCGTTGCCGAGCCGTAATATCCCGTTGCCGAAGCAGAAAGATAGCCAAGCTCCCGCAGCCGTTTTTGAATCGTTACTACCGAGCTGCCCTCTGAGCCCTGCCGGAAGGTGCCTGAGGGCGCCGTAAGTCCGGACGAAGAACTGTTGCTGCTCAAACTTCCGCCCAGTTTTGCATATTGGCTGTCGATATATCCCTCTGTACCGCCGGACGTTTTTATCTTATACCAACTGCCGGAATCATCCAGCAGCGTAACCACCGTACCGTTTTTTACACTGGCTACCACATCGTAGCCGGTACCGGGTCCCTTGCGTACATTTAAAGTATTGCTTACCTGAATCGTACAGGTCGTGGCACCAGTACCCTTTTGGATATAATCCTTACTTGCATATCCCTTGGTACCGTTTTTCATTTCCACATAATACCAGTCGCCTGTCTCTCCCAATACGCTCAGGGAGGTTCCCTTGGAAAGCGTATTTAAAACATCATAGCCGGTACTGGGACCGCTGCGCACTTTTAAGGAGCTTGCCGTAACCGAACCTGTCCACGCACTGAAAAGATCGCTTACCGTAGTTGCCGCACCGGCTTCCCCGCCGATATTGACATACTTTTTAAAAATATACCCCTTTTGGCCCTCGCTGTTGATCTCAAACCAGTCCCCCTGGCCGCCGATCACATATACCTCCTGGCCGTTTTCTATTTTAGCAACAACGCTTTTTTCCATATCCGGACCGGAGCGAAGATTGACGGTGCCTTCCACATCGGTTATCGTACCGGCAATGCCCATGGGGCTGCCCTCGGTAAGATATTTTTTGATAATATAGCCTTGGATGCCGTTTTCCGTTTCGACATGATACCATCCGTCTTTTTCCGAATAGATATATACAGCTGAATCACGGGTAAGGGAATCTATGACCTCACTTTCGGAACTCGGCAGTTCTCTGACGTTCAGCTGCGTCTTTACGTTTACGGTAGCCTCAATACATCCCGCCGCACGAATAGCCGCTACCGTGTCTTCATCCGCCGGTTTCCTCCAAGCCGCAGTCCTTCTGAAAGGCCTTTACCGCCGCAGAGGTGGCCTCTCCGTAATATCCGGTGCAGTCACTGGAAAAATAACCGAATTTTTTTAGGATATATTGAATTTCATATACATCATAGCCTTCGGATTCCAATACATAGGGCGTTGCCAAAGCACTGAACGGGATACACCCCAACACCAGAATAAAAGCCAAGATAAAAATCGCTATTTTTTTCATGTTCTGTTTACCACCGTTAAAAATAGTTTCTTGTATCAAAAACATCTTTCTCTTTTATAATAAGGAAAGCGCGGCCATTTTGTTACCGGCTGCAAAGATGTTTTGTAATACTTTTGTAATATCTTATCATTCAAATGCTATTTTGTCAATACCTAAAACACATTTTTTTCATTTTTTATTTTATAAAAATTCCGCTTGCACAAAAAATATATCTGTGATATAATGCAAAATACTGATAAAAGCGGAGGTTTTCAATTTATGGCAATTGCAGAACTTATCTTTGAAATACTCGTTCTTTTACTGGGGCTTATTCTGATTGTTTCCGTGATTCTTCAAAAAAGTAAAAGTGAGGGAATCACCGGCGTTACCGCAACCAGTGAAAGCGACAATTACTTTGGAAAAAATAAAGGGCTTGCAGGGGAAGAAAAGCTTGCCCGCATCACAAAAGTTTCTACAATTCTATTTGTAATCGCCAGCATCATCCTTACGATTTTATTCTCCGTGGAAGCTGTAGGCGCAGATACAGAAACAACCGCCGAGGTAATTGCATCCCTTTTATCGGCAATGTAACGGAAAACGAAGGAACGCCGCGTTTTTGTTATACAAAAATGCGGTTTTTTTTATGTCATTTAAGGAAAAATAAAAATATGAATTTAAAGAAAGCAATTATAGAAACTATAAAAACTTCTTCCTCCCCCGTCACGCTCCTGCAGCTTGCAAAAAAGCTGAAGATCGAAAGAAATCAAACGACGATGCTGCGGGCAGCGGCAGCTGAGCTTGTAAAAGCAGGTGAGCTCGCCTATGACAGAGGAAAATATTCTTCCGCCCAAAAGGCAGGACTTTTGCAGGGGACAGTATGCGCTACCATCTTCGGCAGTGACTTTTTTATGAGTGAATCGCTCAAAGAGGATCTGAAAATCCTATGCAGCGCTGATTTCTGTCCCATGCACAACGATATCGTCTTAGTACGCAAAAAGGGCCGCGGCTGTGAGATCGTTAAGATCGTAAAACGCGCTTATACTACCGTAATCGGTACGCTCTTTCATGAAGGCACACAGTATTATGTGCTTCCCGACGAAAAAAAACTTCATCTGCAGATTCTTATTCCCAAAGCGGACCGATCAAAAGCCGCCGTGGGAGATAAAGTTGTAGTATCGATCGTCTCCTATCCTACTAAAAAGGCAGCAGCGATAGGAAGGATCACTGAAGTTCTCGGTCCCGCTGAGGATGATGAAACAGCCGTATTATCCGTACTGCGCACCTACAATATTCCCGAGGAATTTGACCCAAAGGTTCTGCTGAGCGCCAACGCACTGCCGAAAGAGATCACGGATGCAGATCTCGCAGACCGGCTGGATCTGCGCACACTTTCCTGCATCACCATCGACGGTGATGATGCCAAAGATCTTGACGACGCCGTCTCCTTGGAACTGACCGCAAACGGCCACTATCTTTTAGGTGTGCACATTGCCGATGTTTCCCACTATGTTAAAGCGGATTCTCTCCTTGATAAGTCTGCTGCCGAGCGTGCCACCAGCGTCTATATTCCGGGCACGGTGTTTCCCATGCTGCCCAAAGCACTGAGCAACGGCATCTGTTCGCTAAATCCGCAGGAAGACCGGCTGACGCTTTCCTGCTTCATGGTGATCGCTAAAAGCGGGAACGTGCTGGAATATTCCATTCAGCCAAGCGTTATCCGCAGCAAGTACCGAATGACGTATCATGATGCAACCGAACTTTTAGAAAAAAAGAATTCGCCGCTTGCCCAAACGTATGCCGATATTTTGCCCATGCTGCTTTTAATGCGCAAACTGGCCGCTATTTTAAAAAAGTCGCGCAGCCGGCGCGGCAGCATTGACTTTAATTTTCCTGAGGCAAAAATCGAACTGGACGCAAATCATTTTCCCGTTTCCCTGCAAAAATACCCGATTGGCGTTTCCAACGGCATCATTGAAGAATTTATGCTCAAAGCCAATGAAACCGTGGCAGATTATATGCTGAAAAACGGCCTGCCGTGCCTGTACCGCGTACACGCCGCGCCGGAGGAGAAAAAACTAACGGTATTTCAAGAGCTTATCGGAATGTTCGGCTACAGGCTGCCTAAAAATCCAAAGCCGGCTGATTTCAGCCTTCTTTTAAAGCAAATACAAAACACAAAAGAAGAACCGCTGCTGCAAAAGCTGATGCTGCGCACAATGAGCAAAGCAAAATACAAACCCGTATGTGAAGGACACTTTGGCCTGGCGGCGGAAAAATATCTGCATTTTACCTCCCCCATCCGCCGATATCCGGATCTGCTGGTGCACCGCGTACTGCACTGGAGCTTTGCCCGTAACAGCAAAGCAATTGAAAAATATGCCGACCGTATGAATACTTTTGCTGAAACCTGTACCCAGCAGGAAATCAACGCCGCCATGTGCGAACGGGATGTGGAGGATATCCGCAAAGCACAGTACATGAGCCGGCATATCGGCGAGCTGTTTGAAGGAACGATTTCGGGCGTAACCGCCTACGGGCTGTTTGTAGAACTGGAAAATACAGCCGAAGGCTTTATTCCCGTGGCATCCATGAAGGAAGACCATTTTGAATATTATGAAAACACATTTTGCTTTATAGGCGTATCCACACATAAAAAATACACCCTTGGTGACAAAGTTACCATAAAAGTGCATGCTGCCCATACAGCAGAGGGAAAAATTGATTTTGAACTGATAATAGCTTGACTTTTGCCCTGGATTGTTGTACCATTACTGTTGAGATTTTTTGCGGAGAATAAGATGAATAAAGGGATTAAAACAATTGCAGAAAATAAAAAAGCCCGCCATGATTATTTCATTGAGGATACCTTTGAGGCCGGCATCGAACTCTCCGGCACCGAGGTAAAATCCATACGGCAGGGAAAGCTCAACTTAAAAGACAGCCATGTGCATATCACCCGCGGCGAAATGTTTGTAATCGGAATGCACATTTCCCCTTATGAAAAGGGCAATATTTTCAATAAAGATCCCCTGCGCACCCGAAAATTGCTGATGCACCGCCGGGAGATCGACCGCCTTTTAGGAAAGACAAAAATAGACGGCTATACCTTGATTCCTACAAAAGCTTATCTGAAAAATGGACTGGTAAAAATAGAGGTGGCACTTGCCAAAGGCAAAAAGCTTCATGACAAACGCGAAGACGCTGCCATTAGGGATATGAACCGCGCCATAGACCGCGCTACAAAAAACAGAGGTGAATAAAATGAAATTTTTTACTGTAGATCTAAAAAAAGAATTTCCTATGCTCTCTTCCAAACAAGCTCCCACACTTACCTGTTATGTGAATGATAATTCCCGTCAGTTTGCACCGGGCAGAAAGAATCCCGCCATTCTCATTGCACCCGGCGGCGGTTACAGCAACGTGTGCTTCACCAGGGAGGGCGAACCGATCGCCTTTCACTATCTGCGGGCGGGTTTTTCCGCATTTGTACTTACTTACAGCGTAGCGCCGGAATATTATCCCCAGCAGCTGCTGGAGGCTGCGGCATCCATGCTGTATATTCGGTCTCACGCGGAAGAATGGAATATCGACGAAAGCAAAATAGCGATCAACGGCTATTCTGCCGGCGGCCATCTGGCAGCAAGCCTAGGGGTATTCTGGCAGGATCCGTTTATCACAGGTCCGTTAAAAGCTACCGGCGGCGACCTGCGTCCCGATGCAATGATCTTAGGCTATCCGGTGATTTCAGCAGATCCTTCCTTCTGCCACGCTGGCTCCATCCAGAATGTTTCCGGCACCACGGACCGGGATTCAGCGCTGTACAAAAAGATGTCGCTGGAATATCACGTAACAGAAAACACGCCGCCGGCTTACATATGGCACACTGCCGATGACACCTGCGTGCCGGTAAAAAACAGCCTGTGTTTGGCGCTGGCGCTTTCGGCTAATAAAGTACCTTATGAGCTTCATATCTTCCCCCACGGCCCGCACGGACTGGCCACAGCGGATTTTGCTACCAATCCTTCTGTAGACTCGCCGCATGATTCCTGCCATAGTTGGATCGATGAATCCCTCATATTTTTAAAAAAACTATGGTATACTAATAATGAATAAGGGGGCGTAAAGGTTTCGACAGGGTTGTTCGGTGATACAGCAAGCGAGCCGCGGTTCCGGACCCGCGTAAAAAAACCGGGCGTAAATATAAACGCTAATAATAGAACAAATTTAGTAGCTGCTTAAGGCAGCTTCCGCCGGCTCCCGCTTCCTGCGGGCGGGATATCCGGCGCCGTAATCGCAGGGAACGTCAGCTGCTTAAGCTTTGCGGCAGCGATGTAGAATGAAGCTACCCCTCAGGCAAGCCTGCCTTTGTGCGAGCCTTTCAGGGGGAATCTTTCATCAAAGGCTACGCTCGTAGAAAACGGTATTTCCGCTTCTTTGGACAGGGGTTCGACTCCCCTCGCCTCCACCAAAAAAGCACAACATTGTAGGGTTGAACCCTTGTGTTGTGCTTTTTGCTTTTGTGTGATATAATTTTATTAAGAAGTTTTAAGTTCGTTTTTACAACAAAGGTGGAGTTAGTATATGGACGACATAGCCTTTTCAGCGCTTGAAGAAACAATTAGTTTTTATACCAGAAATGATTTTGCAATTATTAATAGTTTACTGGTCGGTAATATGAATGACCTTTGGAAAAGTGCGTTAACAGCATATAAGGATAATAAAGGCATAATAGAGGAATATAAAAATGGGCAACGTAAAATAGAAAGTGATTACGATGTAAAATGGCTTAAAATTCTTAATAAACGTTTAATTACAGATTTGGATAAGTCGACAAAAGATAAAATTATTGAAACAGCTCGAAAAGATATTTATAATATTCTCACAGCGATGCATCCGATAAAAAGCAAAATTTTGCTTTACAGAACGGCTTGGATCGATGAAAATAATAAAATGAATAATACCTATCCGTATTCTCACCAATATAAATCGATTTATTTGACTGTAAATGATATAATCAGTATAAAAACAATATCATCAGCGTCATTAATTCCGTATAGAGAAGATGAGGTAGACTGTAATTTTTATAGATATGAAATTACTGTTCCCGCCGGTAGTAATGTTTTGGAATTAGACCAGTTTGTATGTCATAACGAAGACGGTGAAGTTCTGTTACCTCCCATGAAATGTAAGGTAACAGGAATACATAATAGCGATAAAGAGAAATGTAAAGGGATAGTTGAAATAGAGTATATCGAGCAATTGGGAACGGCCTAAATATACTTGAGTTCAGTTCCGCCCGCCGAAACCGCAAAAATATCTTTTTTATAGCCGCTTGACAAGAAAACGACAAGTTTCGGCTTGTCGTTTTTTATTTAATGCGCTACAATGTAGACATGTATCGTAAGGGTGTGAGATGATGCTATATAGAATAGATCATTATACGGAAAGTGAAATAAACCCTTTAACCGGTCGGATTTATGACGATCGTTGGATTGTGTATTGCTTAACAGAATCTGATGATTATCAAACGATGGTTGGAAATAGCATTTCTGGTGTTTATACCGTAAAGGTAAGTAAGAATTATACCGGTTGGGAAATGTCCGTTTGTGATTTTATCCAGTTTCAAGAATCAAGACATAAAAATATCCTTCTATCTATTGGGCAAAAAGATTTAGATAAGGCACGGCAATTATATAAAGAGCACAAATATAATGATCCATTTCTAAGAGAAAATGAATCAAATGTTTTGATACATAGTACGACATATGAAAATTGGGAAGGTATCAAGAAAGATCGTTTCCTAAAAAGCTGGAATGTTTTAAAGCGTGAGAAGTTAATCTGGGAAGATAAACCGATAGGACAAGAACTGGGAGACCCCTTTGATTTTCGTAACTTTATTATGTTTTCCAGCGGTTCGATATCAGGTGAAATTGTCGTCTTATCAAAACAGAATGGGAAAATAATGATGAACCAAGACATGACGTATAAAACCGGAGCCAGACTTTATTTTGATAGTGAAAAGATAGCCGCCGATGGATTGCTCATTCGTGACGGGATACACTTAAAAGTCATGGATAAATTGCCATTAGAACCATATTTGTTATGGTGTGCAACTTGGGATAAGGTTGGATTAAACAGCCATATTTCAACGCCGAAAGAATTTACCGAAAAGTCAAATATGATGTTTAATCACTTATTTAAAAGGAATATAACAACTACTTTTTAGCAAAGCTTGATACGAGAGTTCAGAATCCCCCGCCGAAATCGCCAAAACATCTTTTATAGCCGCTTAACAGACCTGCGGTCGACAATTTGGGATGGCCTGCCTTTCATTTACCGTTTGGGTAGAAATGGGTACTTTTTTATTCCTGTCAAATATAATAAAGTAAACAATTAGTATGATTGCTCATTCTTTGGTTAATATACCAAACATCCATTTTCTCATGGCTTGGGAAATGAAAATGCAATTATGGAACTTCTTATAATGTATCGTCCAATGCTTCTCAAGGAGTCTATCATTGATGATGTATTTGATGAGGATTTATATCAAAAGCTATGCATCGTATTCTTACGATGTATAAAGCGGTTCCGCATATAAGCGTTAAAATGACAACAGTAAGAATAGATTTGATCCATTCCTGCTGAAAAATATATATTACCCAAAAATGTTTGACATAGACAGAACGGCCTATAACCATTTGTTTCAAATACTATGAACAGAAATACTTTTTTATTAACATATCATAACGAGCCTTATCACTCAAATTATTTCCATAGCACGCATGACATATATTTTTATATTCCTCGCAGGTTTTTGTTTTACTTTCTAAATTTTCAAGCAATTCTAATAATTTGATCTTATAATACCAATTATATGTATGCTTTGCCTTTGGTATCGAAATAAAAAGTTCCTGTGCAATTTTTTTAAATATGGCATTTTCTTCTTCTCTCATTTTGATAACTTGTCCAACCTCTTTTTGGGTTAATTCTTTATTTCTAAGCGGTGGCAGATTCTCAACAAATTGTGCGGGCATACCCGGTTCTCCGTTTCTATATTCATCTAAGATAGTCTTATATTCCTTTTCCAGATATGCACAAGCATATATTGGACTCCAATAACAATTGTAAGCTCTTGAATAAACTTTCATAACCTCTGAAGTGTTATCATACCCGAGTTCCATTGAAATATGACTGATGTATAAATTTCTTTGTCTAAATTTTGAACGATAATACTCATTTGTTACATATGATACTGACTTCCCCAATTTTTTCGCGATATTGGTCTATGACATATTGTATTGATTACGAAGCAGCATAATCTCATAAGCTTGTTGATTTTTTTTAATTGCGTTATACGGAGTTTTTAGCATATTAAATCCACCTTTCATCATTTTTAGAATTATTGTTCTACTATTACTTATTATAAAACAATTTCCAAAAATATATGTAAACTATTAAATAACAGTTATTAAACAGTTGGCGTATATTTTTACGATTTGCTTTGATACTATATATTAAACAGTAATTGTACTATTAAATAGAGGGAAATAATATGCCGACAAACAAAACACCTTTTACATTTAACATCAAGGATGAATATTTAGAAAAGATGCGCTTTATTGCAAAACGAGAGACCAGAAGTTTAAGTAATCTGTTGGAGCATCTTTGTAAGTTACATATTGAGAAGTATGAGGAAGAAAATGGGGAAATTAAATTAGAAAATATAGAAGATATTGATGAAAGCCCAAGAACATAAGATGTATGCAATTTTGACATAACTAGATGAAGAAATTTTTATTAGATATGGTGTAACTCTATAAAAAGGGTTATATCATATCTTTTTATTATAAAACTATTTTGGTCCTTTTCAGAGAATATCAGTGTACACTTTTAAGATTAAAAATATGCGATTTTCTTGATATAAATAAAGACAGCATAAAAAGTATTTTTGCCTTATATCGGGCGCGGAATGCATGCTTGGGAAAAATTTAAGACTTCACACTTAGATGATGGAGAAGCAGCTGCACGCTATATCGCCAATACAGGTATTCCGGCAAATACTCCGTTTGTATATAACTTTGCTATGGCCCTACGAAACGATGCTGTGCTGGAGGAGGAGTTTTCCTATTATCATCCTGAAAAAATGCGGTTTGTTCATCGAAATCTTGGATTAAACAGCGGCTCCACTTTGGGGGTAACAATCAATGCTTGTCAGGCATTGATTGGCTATGGGGATGATGATGCGGTAAAACCGTTTGTAAATATATCCTACCGTGCCTTCACAAGTTTATTAGAATTGAGTTCGATTCAAGACTTGGTGGAATTCAATCCCAATCTTAAACGCAAATACAATTATCCGACCATTACGCCGGAAACCTATTTTCCGTGTCAATATCATCTGGAAACGCTTGCCTGCACAAATTCATGGCGAACTCCTGCTTCCGTTGAGCTATTGGCAAAGGCAATCAACTATCATGACGAGATCTGTACGGATAGTTTTTCCTTTGCAGTAAAGATAAACGGGAAGCAGGTTGGACCCGGATGGGCGTATATGCAGCCTTTTTACGAATTGTCTTTTCCAAGCAAAGCCCCAAATCATCGAAAGACCTTAACCTGTCTTGCAAAAGTTGTTGGGGAAAAAGCAGATGTGGTTAAGCGTTCCAGAAAAACACTTGAAGAGATGCTCGATGCTGACGGAATTCTTCGTATGACTTTCAATTCGCCATATCAGAAAAAATGTTTTAAGGATATAACAGAGCAATGATTCCATAAAATGAAAGAAACTGTCTTTATTACATCAGAACCAACTTCTTTTGCAAATGAGTATTTTTGCAGTCACTTATATTTAAGTAACAAATAGTAATCCATGCTCGTCTTTGCTCCTATTCATTTTTATGGTATACTGGAATTGATGAAAAAGAGACCGGTTGGCGTATCAAAGATATTATGATTTCCTTTTCCTATACTTACCGCCTATTACATGGCAAACCGAACCCAGAACAGCGAGTAAGCGGTTCTGCCGTTTTCCAACCTGAACACCGCATATATAATTTCACAAAAATTTGTTACCGAATCAGATATTATCACACTATATAAGTGAAAGCGGGAGGTGAGCAAATGCCGAACACGGATTTGTCACGGGAAAATCATATTCATACCTACCTTGAGCAGTATATAGAAAAAATCTTTTATTTCTGCTTGAAGAAGACGGGAAAGGAGCAGGAAGCAGAGGATTTGACGTCCGATATTTCTCTTTGCGTTTTTGCTGAACTTTCCAGAGGTGTTATACCGGAATATTTTTCTGCTTGGGTATGGAGGATTGCAAAAAACAGATATAGCGTATGGGCTGACAAAAAGCGCAGGAAATCCACAATGGTTTCGGGCGCGGATATCGATGATTTTGAACTTTCGGATAACAAAATCATTGAGAATGAATATGTACGAAGCGAAGAATTATCGCTTCTCCGGCGGGAATTGGCGTTCATTTCATCCAATTACCGCGAAATTGTTGTTGCCTATTATGTCTACGATAAATCTATCCGTGACATTGCCCAAACACTTCAGCTCACCGAAGGAACGGTCAAGATGAGACTGCTCCGCGCCCGAAACATTTTGAAAGAAGGTATGAGTATGGCAAGAGTATTCGGAAAAATGAGTTATTGTCCTGAAGATATAGGATTTATCATGAATGGTATCGCAGGAAAATACGGAGAACCGTTAACAATATTTAATCATAAATTGGTAAAAAACATTTTACTTGCTGCTTACAGAACCCCTTCCACAGCGAAAGAACTTGCAATAGAACTTGGTGTGGCTCTTCCGTACATGGAAGATGAACTTGAAAAACTCGTATCAGAGACATTGCTCCGTAAGAATTGCAAAAAATATGAAACAAACATAGTAATAGTCAGTGCTAAAGCACAAGAGGATATTTATTTTAACCTGAAAGAGATCACTTCTGCATTAACAAACGCTGTAATAGAACTGCTTGAATATGACATGGCATGCAAAGAAAAAAACGGCTCACAATGGAATGAAGGGTATCAATCATATGAGGATGCAAAATGGACACTGCTGATGCAAACAGTAGATAAAGTAAAAGAGGGAATCTTAAATGAATACAAGAAAACAATTGTAAATCTTCCTGTTGTAAAACTGGGAAAATTCGGACATACTATCCGTCCGAACGGAGGTGAATGGGATCTTCTCGGACTTGAAGAGTATACAGGTGAACATCCTGCTTTTGTAGGATTACACGGGTGTATTGATGCTTCAAACTATGAAAAAAAAGTAATTGATTTCGGACAATTTAAGTTTCAATACAAAAATATTGCCGATAAAACACCTATGCATATTAGTTATGAGGAAGCACAAGCTCTGATATATGCAGCAGAAGGAAATACAACCGATGTAAAGAAAGCAGTGTTAGATAATCTTGTAAAGTACGGTTATTTAAAAAAAGAAGGAGAAACGTATATTCCCACATTTCTCATTATGAGAAAGCGGAAAAACAAAATCCGCACGTCCGAACAGGAGGCTGAATATAATCGTCTGTTAAATCGGGCGGTAAAAATTGGGTTTTCCCATTATGCATTTTGCAGAGGGATAGTTTGTTCGGAAATCCCCGATTTCTTCAAGGACGATCAATATCAGATCGATCACGCTTGTGCAAATATTTATGACATACGCGGAGCCGTGCTTGAAGAAGCCCTGCGAAAGGGATATATTTCTTATTCCGAAAACGATGCGCGCAAGATGCTTGGCGCCTATCTTATTATATAGTTACGGCTATTGCATCCTCGGAGCGGCAAAGCCGCGCCGGGGATAGTATTATATTCCACGGTTGGTATTTAAAACAACTGTACTCAATCTCCTAACCAAACCATTTTTGCGCCGACTATATAGATGGTACATTCATGAATGGAACAAAGCAGGTATGCATTATGAAAACGGATGAAACAATTAAAAAGCTTTCCGATCAGGTATTTTTAGATAAACTCTACGGATATGCTTATCATCGTTGCCGCACGTCGCATGAGGCAGAGGATTTATGTTCCGACATCATCCTTGCTATTTTACGCGCGATTTATAACGGTAAGGAAATTCAAAACTTTTACGCGTTTGTCTGGACGGTAGCGCATCGAGTATATGCTGACTATTGTGAACAGCGAAAAATACATTCTGATGCTGTAATTGATGCAGAATATTCCGATCATATCTTAAATACGCCGGAAACTCCGATTGACGCCTATTTTGAAAAAGAAGCGGAAAAAGAGCTGTTTTCCCGCATTATGAGAGAGATTTCCTTTCTTTCTAAGATTTATCGGGATGTTATGATCCTGTACTATCTGGATGAAATGAAAATAGCAACAATTGCAACATCGCTTGGCATTTCCGAAACAACGGTAAAGCAACGATTGTTTTCCGCCCGTAATGCCATTAAGAAAGAGGTGCAGAAAATGGAAAGCAGGAATTTATCATTAAAGCCGATAAATTTACAATTTGTTGGGACAGGCCGTCCCGTAGGAAATGATCCAAGTGAAAAAGCAAAAGAGCGTATGTTGTCACAGAATTTGATTTATTTATGCAAAAACGAAGCCAAAACCGCAAAGGAACTATCCGAGGCTCTCTGCGTTCCAATGCCTTATATTGAAAATGAAATTGAGATTCAGTGTAAGGGCTTAAACGGCAACTACGGACTATTACGCGATGTTGGTAACGGGAAATATATTTCCAATATTCTGATTGTGGAAGCTAAGGAATATGAAGAAGCAAACAGCATCTATGAAAAGTATCTGGATGAGTTTTGTACTTGTTTAAAAATATGTGTTGAAAACAGTAAGGATAAAATATTGTCGTTTCCGTTTTTGAACAAACAACAAGATGTAAAATTCGTCTTATGGTCTTTAATATCCCATACGGTATGGGATATGCAGAGGCATATCAATACGATTCTTGCCGATCAGTATTTTGGGAATATTGCACCGATAAAACGCGATTTTACAACGGTGGCTATCGCTGTCCGCGAAAATGAAGTGCTTAATATGGGCTTTTACGGCTGTGACGGTGTAATGGCAAATGATTTATGCGGTTACTCCCGTGTATTTTTTTCAAATATTTATAGTGACCGTATTGACAAGCATTTTGGGTGCGGACATAATCTTTCCACCGATCCTCAGATTTTATTGACGCTTCATGCAATCGGAGGCCTTGAGGTTAATGCCTTGACCGAAACAGAAAAAGAAATCGCAGCAAAAGCCCTGGAGTGCGGTTATCTGCGTAAAAACGGCACCACACTGGACCCGAAGATATTGGTGTTCAACGAAGAGGATCTATCTGCTTTTTATCATTTGTTTTCTGATTTTGACAGCGATTCCAAACGGATTGCCGAAAAAATTTCCGGAGACATTGCAGCATATATAAAAAAGCATCTCCCGAGACATTTGATTGGCGAATATCCTTATTATAATTCTTTGATTGCCAGTGTTCGGATCCTGCATGACATTGTGGAAAAATGCATTAAGGAAGGGTTATTGATTCCTCCGGAAAACAGAGTTTGTGCTGAAGGTACATTCATAACAGTAAAAAAATAATGATCAGCTATCTCCGGAGCGGTTTCACCGTTCCGGAGATAGTGTTATCTTTACGGCTTTACAATTGCAAAAATATTTTCTTTTCCTATTGATAAAAGCGTGTAGTGCGAATATAGTGGATTTACAAGTGATTTTGAATACGATATCATTTTACCAATTTCAGCAGCAAAACCAACAGAGGAAACTATATTTCCACGTAGCGTTGAGTTTCAGTTGCGAATTGGTATGTAGATTTTTTTATAAAAAGTTTATAAAATATAAGTACGGTACCGATATATTTATTGGGAGGCGAAACCGATGTCAATAGGACAAATGATTAAATTATGCCGAAAAGAAAAAGGCTTTACGCAAAATGAACTGGCTGAGCTTATTGGAGTATCGATGCAGGCAGTTTCCAAATGGGAGACAGATGCAGGGATGCCGGATATTTCTCAGCTTGTTCCTCTCGCAAGAGTGCTGGAAGTATCTACTGATAAACTTCTGGGCCTTGTTGATTCTGACACAGATGCAGAATTAATGAAGCTTCGGAAAGATATAGGATGTCACAATATTTCTTTTGAAGCGAACGAAGCAACACGGATATATAATTTAGCAGAGCCTTATTTTTCTGTTCACCCAACAAATTCTGAGGTTGCGTTTATCTGCCTGGAAAGCTTAGCCGAGCTTATAGCATCAAGAACCTTAGATAAAACTAAAGTGCAGCTTGTCTCTGAATGCGAGAGGTATGCAAATTGCATTTTCCGCTATGAAACAGATGCGGATCAGATTTGCAAAACTTACTATGTTATGTCACGCGCATATCGCCTATTAGGAGAAGAGGAAAAAGCAGCAAATATGCTGGAAAAACTTCCGCTGGTTTTTGGTGACAGAACCTATTGGGAAGCAGAATTTGCGTTTGCAGATAAAAACATGACGCTTGCACTGCAAAAATGCAAGGAGAGTTTTGCCGAAAAAGCACGGTTTATTTCAAGGTGTATTAGATTGGCAAGAATGATAAGCGAAACACAAGACGGTAATAATGCACTATCCTATCAAGTGGCATTAAATGAATACATGCTGAATATTATAAATGCCTTTTTATCTGGCGGAGATTATATTCCCTTTCGCCAAATATATCAAAAAATCTCTCTTTTATGTCAAATGGTAAGTCAGTATACAGAACTCGGCAATGCAGATAAAGCTTTGGACTGTGTTAAACAACTTCTTAAAGCAAGAGATGATTTTTATAAATGCCTTGAAAACCCGAGTAATAAACATAGTTTATTATTTATTGAAGGGAACCGTGATGGAGATTGGCACGTAACACCTGAAAGAATGAATGACTATGTTTCCTATGCACTGGATAAATTAAAAACTTTTCCACAGTTTGAGAAAGATTTTGAGTTAGCCTAATGACGATTTCTATGTGGAAAATACAGATCCTCATTCCGTGAACCTGCATGAACACTAAAATCACCGTGTCACGGTAAATCTGTCAGCAAAATAATATATTTTTGCGGTATATTCTGCTCCGCCATATAAAAACGTCGCTTTTGATATAAAAGCGGTGAAAACAAACCCCTTTGTTTATAAGGGGTTTTATTTTACATGAAAGCTGTAGCATCGGGGTTGGTTTTGAGGCGGCGCAAACGGCTTCATAGCTTCCTCTCCTGATTTTACATTCCGATTTACAACTTTCTGCACCTACGCCGCTTATGTTCCCGGAATTTGCACTCCCTTGCATCCAATCATAAGATAATAATGTTTTTCTCTGCTATTGGGCCTGATCAATCACGACAAAAGCACACGCAGAAAAGCTGCCAAGCGCCCTCTTTTTCCGAAATTTTAAAAACTGACTCTATGGCTAATTCTATAGATCATACCGTTTGTTATCTCAGAAGGGAACTGCCGATCTCTATTCCTGTTTCATCTTGTTGCCAGCCGATAACTCTTGTCGATCCTGCAATAGATTTCCTCTATGGATACTGAACCGTCCAAAATTATGGTGTACCAGTTTCTCTTATTCATATGCCAACCGGGAAAATATTTTTTATAGTCTACCGTAGCGCTCATCTGTTCCGGTTCAATCCGTAAATCAATGATTTCAGCTACTTCATCAGAAGAAAGTTTTAACTTTCTTCGGGGAACTGTAAGAATTGCACCATACCATTTTTGTGTATCTTTCCTGCGCCAGACGGCATTATCAGGGAATTTCGTCCAAAGAAACTCCAGTTCATCCCCATAAGTTTGGCGGACATACGCAATCGCCGCTTTTGTCTGTGTGCACTGAAAGATATCAGGCTCAAAACATTTTTCTGCAATGTCAGTGCGCACCTGTTCATATTCCTTTTTCACGCCAGCAATAAAGCTTCCCACTGCGCCATCTGTAAGATGCAAAGTGTATGGCTCATTTGTCTCCGTATCGATTACTGTCGCTTTAACCAAGCCATTCCGCGTAAGTTCTACCATCATTGAAAATCCGCTGCCAGGCAGCACGGTACAATGAAAATACTTGCTATCGTTTTCTAAGAAGCCATAAGCAGATAATTTTGACAAATTGACTTTACTTTTTTTAAAAATGTTGCTTATGCTATCCACCCTTGCTCCTCCTGCACATTTCTGCTGTCGCAAAGTTAGTTTTGTATTGATATTCTCAGATCATTATAACATAGAAAATCGGATACGGGCCCTATTTTTTCATACAATCGTGCATAAACCGAGCACCATCGCGATGCATCGCAACGAAACTATAGCATCCCAATGTTCTAACCAAACGTTGAACGGTTTCCCCAAAAAGCTCTTTTGCTTTGTCAGCAGATTTCTGTTATAATAATAAAAAGGAAATTTGCTTATAAATATTAAATTCCTATTTTAGTTGCTGTCGGACTGACTATTGCGCCAACAGTAAAATGGAATTCTGCGGTTTAAAAAGTCAGGCTTGAAAGCGAAGCGCAGATGCAAAGAAAGGAGCATGATGATGAATCTATATCCGTCTATTTTTCAACGAAGATCCTGCCGCAAATATACTCTGCAGCCGCTGGAGGAAAAATTTCTGAAAGAAATCGAACGTGCAATTGCAGGCTTTGAGCCTCTATTTCCTGAATGTCCGCTTCAGTGGCGGTTCACCAATAAAGTAAAGGGGCGGTTTTATGTAGAAGCGCCCCACTATATAATCATAAGCGGACAGGGATCCCCAAACGAAAGAGAAAATGCCGGATTCTTGTTTGAACAGCTCGTCCTATGGTTTGATGCTATGGAAATCGGCTGCGTGTGGCTTGGTGAGTCAAAAGACGCTGAAACGCCCCCTTTGAAAGATGACATGATTGCCATCGGATTCGGGCTTACAGCAGAACCAGTCCACAGAACAGGCGAACAGTTCAAGCGCAAACCAATCGAACAGATCACCAACGCCCCAGAAAACCCTTGTATGCAGGCCGTTCACCTGGCTCCTTCCGGACTGAATTTGCAGCCCTGGTATTTAGAAAAGCAAGGAGATAAAGTTTTAATATATAAGCAGAAATTAAAGCCGCCCCTTTCCCTTTTTTATAAGCATTCGGATCTTGATATGGGCATTGTGCTGTGCCACTACGCTTTAGCCTGTAAGGAAACCGGAAAGCCATTTCGTTTTTCGCGTTCCGCGGCCTTAAAAGAAAAAGCCGGATTTCTGCCTTTTGGCGTAATTGAATAACGGCATTCCCAAAACCGTCCCTTCATGAGGCCAGGGATCTGCAGCATAAAAATTTCTGCGACAGCGTTCAATTGTTTTTTTAATCTACCCTTTTATGCCGCCTCTTTACAGACACAAAGCTCCCCCTTGCACGGGGAGCTTTTTTATATCGCAGCCTTCAAGCAGCGCGGACGCGTTTACTGCTTCTCTTCTGGTTGCGCTCTTATGAAGGAAATTCAACGGCCTTCGTTTTTACAACAATTAAAATGATTTTTAACATCTTTGTTTTTATCCTGTGCTATAATACCCCGGAAATAAAGCGTACGGGCACAGTACGCAAAAATCAGGAGGATGCATGAATATTTCTACCAATGTATTCAAGCGCTGCGAAATTGTTCTTCACAGCACCAAGGAATACGAAAATCCCTTTATGGATGTTGACATTGACGCCGTTTTTACGCATGAAAGCGGCAGAAAGATCACTCTGCCCGGATTTTGGAATGGTAAAAACGAGTGGAAGGTCCGCTTCAGTGCAGACAGACCCGGAACATGGAGCTACACCGTAACCTGTACGGATCAAGAAAATCCGTCTCTCTGTGACAACGGCATTATCGAAGCTCTTCCGTGCCATCCGCAGACCAAGCTGGAAAAGCACGGTTATGTGCGGCTTGATCCTCAAAAGCGCTATATGGTTTATGAGGACGGGACTCCTTTCTTTTATCTAGGCGATACCCATTGGATGATGCCGGATTATGAGCGCCTGCATGAATGCAATTATCCCGGCTGCACCTGCGGAAATCAGTTTAAGCATACGGCAGACGACAGGATCCGAAAAGGATTTAATGTATATCAAACATACTTCAGTGCCGCCCGCACCGCTACTACCCGCGGCGGTACACCTAGCTGGTGGAAAAAAGCGTATACACTGATCGACCCGGAGGCCTTTAACCAGACCATGGATATTATGATAGAATATCTGGCGCAAAACGGTATTACAACAGCACTGGGCTTCGGCACCCATTATGCAACCATTCACTCCTTTCATCAAGACCCCAAGCCGCTGCTTGCTTTTGCCCGATACTGCGTAGCCCGCTATGCTTGCTATCCGCTGATATGGATCACTGCCCAGGAGATCACCAATTTAAAGGAAAACGCCTTTACCCTGTGGAAGCAGGTAGGGCAGCTGGTAGGCGAGCTTGACGGATATCACCGCCCCAACGGCGCGCATATGCATGTTCATCCTATAACCGATCCCCGATCCGCTGAGCTGAACCGACAGCCCTGGCATCAGTGGTGGACGGTACAGGGCGGCCACGGCGGCTATGATCAGCTGCGCCCGCGCAGCTTTTACCAGGGCTATTATGAAAACACAGAAAACAAGCCCTTTATTGAAACCGAATGCCAGTATGAGGATATTCACTGCAGCGGCTTCTGCGGACATGACGCTCCCAGAATGGGCGCCTGGCAGGCCGTACAGTGCGGTTCCGCGGGCTTTACCTACGGTGTTACCGGGCTTTGGGCCATGGGCTGGAATCAAAAAGATGATCAGAACTTGATCGACTATTCTCCGGAACCTTGGTTCGTAGGTCTGGATAAACCAGGGTCCGAACAAGTCTGCTATATGAAAAAATTCTATGAATATGTGGGCTGGAGCCAGCTTACGCCCAGTTTCGGTCATGAGCTGGGCATATTTGAAATGCGCAAATATGTCTCCATTTCCCACAAAGAACAGGATATTTTTATTTATTACTTCTTTTCCAAAGATCCCGAAACCGGAACTTTGCGCGGATTAAAGAAAAATACGCGCTATCAGGCACGCTGGTTTGATCCGATAAATGGAAAATTTATCGATCTTCCCGCCATTACCACCGAAACCGGAGAAACCGATATTCCGCCCCGCCCGTCCTTGCGTGACTGGGTATTGCTGTTAAATACCGCGGACTTAGGCGATTATGAAACGGAAATCTATCCGGAATATATCCAGCCGATTCCCGCTGCAGACGCCATTTTAGGCGAAGAAATTAAAATCGCAGCGTTAAAAGCAAGCTCAGAAGAGGAGGCCCATCCCGCTGAAAATTTGACCGACGGCAATCCCCAAACGTATTGGCGCGGGTTCGCCCCCCTGACCTCACAGACTATCACCGCGGATTTAGGCTCTGTACAAGAGGTGGGGTATCTGCATATCGAGTGCAATATGCCTGCAATGCGTTTTATCGAATTTCGTATTTACGGCTCCGTTGACGGCGAGCACTATGAAATGCTGGCCGAACGGCTCGGCCGCTGCGTTGCCGTAGGGGGAAAATTCCCCCGGTTCTTTGATCCGATTAAAGGAAATTACCGCTATATCCGGTTATTTATCAATTCTACAAACGAAGCGCCGCAGCTGGAACTGAGCAAATTTGCAGTTTACAAAAAGGGTGAATAAAAAAAGGCTGGTGCATAAGCATCAGCCTTAATTTTATCAAAGCTCTCGTATTCAAACTCCGTTCTTTCAAACATAGCTTTTCATATCAAAATCTGCCCCGCTTTCTCTTACCTCCCTCTAACGAGAGAGAGCAAGCATCAGCGAGCCTGTGGGAGCAAAAGCTTACCGCATAAACAGAACTCCTGCTTCTTCTCTCCCTCGTCAAAGCCTGCGTTTTGACACCTCCCTCGGCAGAGAGAGGCTTTTGCGGCAGGCTTTAATTTTTGCAATAGATAAAAAAGCAAATTTTCTTGGCTTAAAATAGGGTTCATATTTCCATTTATTCGGCAATATACATCTATTTTCTATACCATATTAATAACATAAAAGCCCTTTTGTTCTTTCTGCTCTTTCTTTCGCAGCAGAATGCCATAGTTTAGTTTTCCTTTTCCGGCCAATCCCGAAAACGCCGCCAAAGCCCCGCCCCGCAAAGGCACAAAACCCCTCCGAAAAGCGCCGCAGCGAGCCAAGCTCCGGCCACAGCCGACCAGCCGCCGTTTTGAGAGATTGCCGCCGTTGCCCAAGCAGAGACGGCACTGCCAATATAAGTACAGCAATTCAGTCCCCCCGAAACCAATGCCGTACAGCGATATCTTGAAAAATGCGCCGGAACCAAACAGATCAGGAAATAATTTACACCATGCATCATTCCCTGCGCCACCGCAGCTGCCAATACCGAAACAGCGGCACTGCCGGAAAGCACCAATACTGCCAATGCCGCGCTTCCGATGCCAAAAAAGGCTGCCGTACCAAGCATTTCATTTTTTATAACCTTTTTGCTGCTATAAGCGGCCGCCTGCAGACAAAACATCGTAAAAACCGGCAATACCACACCGCTTAAAATCGAAACGGCACTGCTGAGCGAAAAGCTCTCCGCCACCAAAGTGGGAAGCCAGGAGGAGATACCGTCCCTCAGAATTCCCTGCAGAATGACCGCCGGCATTACGATGGCCAAAACCGCAGCAATCTGCCGCATATTCGCGCCCTCCCACCGGGGCTTTATTTTCTGCACCGTGCTCTGTCCATTAGAGATGTTCCGGCTTAAAACCGCCCACAGCACACACACGCAGCTGCCCAGCAAAGCGGCAGAAAAAAAGACCCAATGCCAACCGGCAATCCGCAGAATCAGCGGAACAGTCAAATATACGCAGATCGTAGCGATTGCACTTCCCCAAGAAACATGAACACAGGCTTTGCGATAGGTATCTTCATCAAATAAATCGATCATAAGCTTTACCATCGGCGGCCATATCATAGCCTGTGCAAATCCATTCACGCCCCATAGTACTGCCATTTGCCCCGCACTTTGACAAAACGGCAAAAAAAAGTTGACTGCCGACGCACAACCAAGTCCGCCAAGAATCAAATACGCAGGCTTTATTTTATCGCCTAAATATCCGCTGACCAGCTGCCCTGCGGCATAGGCGGCGGCATTTACCGTAAGCACTGCGGCAGCCTGTGTCTTGGCAAAGCCCTCCTGCTGTACGATTTCAAGAAAAACGGCCGAATAATTAATGCGCGTAATATAGCTGGTAAAATAAAGTGCCGCAAAAAGAAAGATCATTCTTTTCGCTGCGGCACCGGTCAACTGCTTCATCGTTTCCTCCCTGCGCGCTTACCGCTTTGTGATGAGGTCAATCCCCCGCTCCCGATACGCCTGCCGGATCACCTCAGGCAGGCCAGAATCCGTTACATAGAGAAAGGACTCTTTTGCCTCCGTAACCCGCAAAAAGGCATTCTGTTCAAATTTTTGATGGTTTGCAAGTACCACAGTCTGATCGGCAATCCCGATATATGCCCGTTCCACTTCGGCAAGTGCATCTTGATACACCGTAAGGCCATAGGTAAGAGAAACCGCATCCGGCGCAAGAAAGCACTTGGAAGCATGATATTTCCGAATCATCTCTACCGTACTGCTCCCAACAAACGATCGCTCCTCCCGGTTATACCTGCCGCCGGCAAGAATCAACTGAAACCCGTTGTTCTGTTTAAGCATATCAAAGGCGTCAGTACTGTGTACGATTACCGTAAGGCTGCTGAAGCTCTCGGCAAGAGCACAGCAAAACTGCAGCGCCGTACTGCCGCCGTCAACGGCAATAAAATCCCCTTCCTTTACAAGGGCACAGGCATACGAGGCCAGCTCCTTTTTTTCTTTTTCGTATTCATCCATACGGGCAGAAAGTGTCTTTTGCTCTTTTACGCCCGTACAAGCCACAGCTCCGCCATGAATTCTATGCAGCTTTCCCCGCTTTTCCAACAGTTGCAGGTCTCTGCGTACAGTCTCTACCGAAACCGCAAATT
>ENA-ORNQ01000554-ORNQ01000554.1-human-gut-metagenome-genome-assembly--contig:-NODE-554-length-36488-cov-8.284358_pt1 | contig 36488 bp, 20 predicted proteins | sample MGYA00242116_ERZ509024 | MGnify/ENA primary metagenome ERZ509024 (study PRJEB26280, sample SAMEA2338697) | human gut metagenome | biome: human gut; feature: human-associated habitat; material: faeces...
TTTTTTTCATAAAACAGATAGTTTGGTTAAGGGTGTGAAAAAGGCCGCAGCCTGCTTTGGGAGCATTCTGCGACCGGATACATCGTATTTCCTGCTGCGGAAAAGGCGTCAGCCGTATTCGTTATTCCATTTCATGGCGTAGGTCGTTTTTAATTAAGCATAGGCCCGGATGTCGAAGTTGGCGATGGCCTGCCGCTCCTCGGCCGTGGCATCGCCCATGACGGCGCTCTCTCCGAAGTCCAGCTCTCCGAGCATCGCATGAACCTCCGCATCGCGGAGTTCTGCTCTGGCGGGGAGAGCCGGAAGCGGAGGTCGGGCGCCGGCAGGCGCTTTGGGCTCCGCAAGTTCGCCGTCTTCGCCGATCGAGGGCCGCACGACAAGGGTGTTCCACCCCTGCATCGCGGACTTCTCTTCCGAAGCCGGGGCAAATATAGCATCTCCGCCTGCCGGGGCGGTGCCGATGTCCGCTCCAGTCCGCTCCAGTCCGCACCGATAGGATTTTGACACGGCGGTGACGCTGATGTACGCCATAAATCGGAAAATAGAGAGATAAAAATTCTATTTGCTTTTTTATCAGATATTCACTATATTTGTATAGAGTTGTTTGACAGGATGAACCTCGATGTAAGTTTATTCAAGACTTGCGTTTCTAAATCATTACCTCATAAAAAAACAACGCCGTAACTTATTAGGTTACAGCATTGTTTTGTAAATCCTCGGAAACCGCAGCGAGTGACGGCTCTTTTCATAACGGAGCGATCCCTCTTCCGAGACCCCTCCGCCGATGCGGCGGTCAGTCGTGCCGCCCCTGCGAACGCAGGTAGGAGATCAACAGCTCCGGACGGTCGGTCTGAATCATCGTCGCGCCCATGTCGAGCAGCTTGCCGTAAACCGAGCCGGGATCGCCGCTCTCCCACGCCACATCGTCGCACAAACCGCCGCAGAGCGACTCCCACAACGAATTGACCCAAAGTTTCGATCCGCTCTCCACCACCTTTTCCATGCAATCCTTCACTTCGGGCGTGTACTCGTTCCAGCAAACCTCGTAAGCCAGCGGCACGATACCCTTCGACATGTATTCGCCGAAAAGCTCCTGTCCCTGCGGTTTGAGAATGTCGATGATCGGCATATACATCATGTTGTGCTCGTATTCGCCGAATTTGGCGGCGACAGCCTCCGCCGGACGCTTGCCCTTGATGAGCATCTGCTCCGTCACGCCGAGCTCCTCGCTGATCTTCAGCGCCATGTCGTAAAACTCATATCCTTGGTCGATATTCACCACGATACGGTCCTTGCAGACCTCCAGCGCTTCGCGCAGGGTCGGCATCTTCTGGGGCGTACGCACGCCGTGCGCCGTACGCAGGAAGCAGCGCTGAATCGAATCATAGGTGATGTCGCACACACGTCCCCGCCCGGTAGTGGTCCGGTCGATGGTATGGTCGTGGCAGAGCACCAACACGCTGTCCTTCGTCAGTTTGAGGTCCAGCTCCATAATATCGACGCCCATGCGGATCACCGACTCGATGGCGGGAATCGAATTCTCCGGATAGTTGCGCCAGTCTCCGCGGTGCGAAGCCACCACGACGTATTTCGACGCGGGATCGTGAATCTCGGCCACGATTTTCGCCGCATGCGTCGGATATTCCGGAGCGGCGGTTTTAGGTCCGGCGCATCCCCACAACAATGCGGGGATGGCCAGAATACAGCTGACAAGTCTCTTCATAAAAGTTTACGCAATTTGGTTTATCGTTCGATAAAATAGTCGCCCTCGTTACCCAGCACGATCTGCTCGGCCACCGAACGCAGGTAGGCCGCCTTGTCGGGATTCAATCCGCAGTCGGCCGGATCTGCGCCGAACCGCTCGCCGAAAAGCACCAGATAATTGACGCAGGCCTTCAGGTATGCGCCGTACTCCGACTGATGCTTGCTGTCCGAGTAGTAGAGGTTGATGCCCGAACCGCCCTCGCGCACCTGCCTGAAGGCGGGGCCGATCGGCGACACCCAAGTCCCGGCGGCCTTTGCCATGGCTTTGGCCCCGGCGTCGTTATAGGTCTCGAAGGTCGGGAAATCGGTAAATCCGCCGTAGGACGCCGACGAGAAGGTCCACGTCTCCTCCAGAATCACCTTGCACGAAGGCGACGCGGCGCGCACCTTGTCGGCCAAGGTCGTAAGGCCCGTGAGGATCGACGCCGTGGCGTCGCGGCCATAGTTGGCGGGATTCTGGCTCTGGTCCTGCAGGAAAGCGAAATCGTAACCGCCCTGTTCGATGACGTCGGTCGAGAACCCCAGCGACAGATGCTGGGTCAGCGTCTGCGACCCTTTGAAGTGAGCCTTGATGTTGAGAGCATGCCCTTCGCGCCATGCGATCTCCTTGAGCATCCACGCAGGGTTGCTGTAGTAGGAGAACGAGTTGCCCAGACACAGCACTTTCTTGGTGTCACGGGGCGTCGCCGTGCCGAAGTTCTGCACGTAGCTGCCCGTAAATCCGTAGGGAGGAATGGAACTGGCGGCGTTGGTCGCCGTGATGTTCTGCGTACCGCCCGCGCAGGTATAGGGTCCCACGGCGCGGCAGCGGATTTTCACTTCGCCGTCGGTCACGGCGTTTTCGAAGCGCATCGTCTGCATGACGGTCGCGTGCTGATACGAGGACCCGGTGGCAGTGCCCGAACACTTGTAGGTATAGCGGACAGCCGGGTTTTCCGGAGCCGTGAGCAGATCGGCCTCGACGCTCTTCCAGACTCCGCCGTCGAGGTATTCGACGATGAAGTATTTGGGCGAATTGGCTTCGCCCGCCATCGTGGCGTTGAAATCGACGACCGATCCGGCGGCGAGATTCTCCACCGGGAAGGTATAGAGCCAGTAGTCGCCCTCGACCATCGTCGAAACCGCAGGACGGTTCGTAACGACGCTCCGCTTGAAAGCGGCCGAAGCATTCGCATCGCCGCGCACGACCGAAATGAAGCCCGCCGCGCCCGACGTCGCGGGAATGACGTTGTCGTCGGTCCACGACGAGCCGTAAAGCGGCAGCGTCGAAGCTTGGAACACCCACTTGCTGGGGAACGCTTCGCCCCGCGCCTGCTGATCGACCTTCACCGTCGCGCTCTTCGCGCCGTCGGTCGAAGCGAACGTGACGACAGCCGACCGCGGCGCGGTCTTCGTGTTGGCATCGGCCCCGATCTTGATATACTGCACGCCGGGGTCCTTGACGCCCGAAACGACGGGTACGTCCGAGAGGTCCGTAATATGCGCCCAATCCCCATCGGCGCTCACCGTCCAGTCGTAATCGACCGACGAAAGCTGTACGACGGCGGCATTGCTGCCCTGCGCATTCAGCTCGACCGACGAAAGGTTCACGCCGAATTCCGGCTCGGCGGGCACCTGCGAACCGTTGGGATAATAGAGGATGTTCTGGCTGTTCACATGCACGGCCGTCGCATTGTGGTCGCCGATGTAGGACATGTAATTCGTGTAGTTCACGCCGACCAGCGCATAGGAGCCGTCCTCGTAAGCACCCAGATCGCCCTGCGCGATGCAATCGCTGAATCTGGCCGCCTTGTTGCACTGTCCGAAGAGCGTGCCCTTGTAATTGGCGCGGTCGGTAATCACCAGCCCGTAATTTTCGCAGCCGACGAATGCGTTGCCGTCGTCATTGACCAGACAGACGATGCCGCCCGCCGCGCCGCTCGTCTTGCAGATCACATTGCCGCGGTTGACGGTATTGGTGATCTTGCTCCCGACTGCCGTAATGCAGGTAATGTTGCCGATGCGGGCGCTATTTACCGTGGCAAAGGCATTGACGTTGTCGCCTTCGTTCAGGCAGTTCTCGATCTCGGTGTAGCGGTTCGCAGCGGCCACGATACCCGAAGCGCGGGCTACCTGCGTGTCGAGGTCTCCGTAATTGGCGCACTCGGCGATCGTCACCACGGCCGTCGTGTTGCTCTTGTTCGAGCTGAAGCCGACGATACCGCCCACGTGAATGCCCGTCGCGCCGTTCTTGGTGTTGCCGCCCGACGTGGCCGTCAGAGCGCCGTGGTTGACCAGTTTTTCGAGCCGCGCCCCGTTTTTGTCGGCAAAGGCGAGTCCCACCATGCCGATGGTCATGCGAGTTTCGTCGGGAGCCGCCCCATCGAAGGCGATCGAAGCCTTATTGACTACGTTGCGCACGGTTGCTTCGTAAACCAGACCGGCCACCACACCGCAGTCGGTGCCCGCCGTCGCCTTGTCTTCGAGCGAGCAGCTCGCGTCGAAAATTAGGTTCTCCACCACGGCCCCGTTGGCCACGGCCCCGAAGAATCCCCATGCCGAGGTCGCCTGCGCGGCCTTGCAGACCATCTTCAGGTTGCGGATCGTATGGCCCTGTCCGTCGAAATAACCCGTAAAAGGTCTTCCCGAAGTGATCGAAAGCGCATTGCTCGCCAGCTTGGACGTAGCCGCGCCGATCGGCGTCCACTCCGTCACCTCGGCCAGATCAATGTCGTCCAGCAGCACCACGACGCCCTTGTCATCCTGCCACGGAGCGAGCGTCCCGCCCGCATTCACGGCCGCCGCGAACTCGATCAGGTCGTCGGCCGTGCTGATGCCGCCCTGCGGCGCGAAGGCGTAAAGCGCCTTGGCCATATGCTTGGCGCGGAATACGCCGCCCTGCTCGGCATAGGAGGTGATGCCGGTCTTGTAGATATTCTTCGAATAGCTCTTCCCGTCGGCCGTATTGAGCGTAAGCCGCAGCCCCGCTTCGGACTTGAAACGCCCGACGGGGAATTTGATCGTCTGGGGCTTGGTCAGATCCACGCCCTCGGCGAAGTTGAAAATCAAGCTGTTGCCCGTACCGTTCTCGGCGGGTGTCAGCGCCAGCGTTTCGGGGTCTACCGTCCCTTCGAACGACAGAAACCCTTCGAAAGCCCCCTCATCGGCCGGCTCGACGGTCAGCGACTGCGCCGCGCTCGCCAGCTCCCCTGCGTCGATACGCAGTTCGATGACCGAGAAGATATTGCGGAAAGTCACCTCCAGCGCGCCTTCGGCAAGATTCCCCGAAGTGGGCAGCCCCACGAGCGGCGCCCGCGCCGGATTGCTCTGCGACTCCGCATCGAGCGCAATCGTCCGCTCGGCCTCCACGGCGACCACCCCTTCGGCAGTCGTTGCGGGATAGTAGGCCGTCAAAGCCTTCGAAGCGTCGTAGTCGGCGATGCCGGCTTCGCTCGTGAAAGCGGTCGTCGGTCCCGCTTCCGCAGCCGTGTATTCATAGGCCGCGCCGTCGTAAACGACCGTGATGCGGTCGCCCGCCTCCCAAGTCGATTTGCCCTCCTCGATGTCCGTGCGGGTCGCGGGCGGACAGGCGGCCACGATCACCAGCCCGTCGGCATTCTCATATCCGCCTCCCCGCACCGGCTCCGCCAGATCGGGAGACTGCGCGCACCCCGCCGCGAAGAAAATCGCGGCGAATAACCATGCAAATATCTGTTTCATTGGATTACTGCTTTACTCTTTGTTCGAATCGTTTTCAAAATCGGTGTCCTCGATCCCGTTGCCGGGCGTCTGGGTGCCGGGCGACATGTCGGTCACGGCAAAGGGCGTGGCAAGGGCGTAGCGCGCCGCCTGCAGCGCAACCGGCTGATTGTCGTCGGTCACGGGCGTCGTATAAGTGCCGTCCGCCGTACTCGACACGTTGTAGCGGAAGCTGTTGCCGTCGAGTTTCTTGCCGTCGAACGAAGGCGAGATGATCGACTCGAAGACGGCGCAGGCCGCGGCATAGCGGCTCAGGCCGTAATCCATGTGATAGCCGTCGCGCGTGAGGTCCATGTCGTTGTTGAGCGGCGAGGTGCGCAGGTTCTGCAGCACCGTCCCGGTGGGAATGATCTGCTCCACGTCGGTCTGGTCGAGCACCTTGCGGGCCTGCGCCACGATCACGTCGAACATCTCGTCCTGCGTCGTGAAATTCTTGTAGGGACGCTGCGCCGTACCGATCTTGTCCATATTGAAATAGGCCTGCGACATGATATAGACGAACTTGGGCGTATGTCCGTTCTGGTCGGCCCTGATGTCGGCGATCAACCCCTGAATGGCGTTTTTCTCGGTGTCGTTCCATATCCAGCCGCAGCTGTTGCCCGTATGTTCCTGCAGGCAGACGATATCCCACGTATCCGACTTGACGATCTGCTGAATGTTGTATCCGGTGTAGGAGAGCCAGAGCGAAGTGCCGGGGTTGTACTTGTAGCAGGTATAGTCGGACTTGGTCGCATAGCCGTCGACATATTCGGGAATCGTACGACCGCCGTAATAGAGATGCACCATCTTCAGCGTCGGAATGTCGGCGGCCGAGACCATTTTCGGCAGGTGCTCGACGGCGTCCTTGGTAAAGCTGTTGCCGATGAAGAGGATGCGCAACGTCGGCTCCACATCGTCGTCGCCGCCCGAACCGCCCGAACTCGAACCGATCAGGTAGGTAATGTTGTCCGCATTGATCGGATCGGCGGCCTTCTGCACGCCCAGATAACGCACCTGCTCGTTCTCGCCGTACGAATCGTAAACCGCGATTCCGCCGTTGTAAACCCCGACCTTGCCGCCCGCGATGCAGTTGATCCAGTTGGTCGCATAGGCGCTGTAGCCGAAGAACACGCCGCGGTTGGCGTCGTCGGTGACGATCTCGCCGTAATTGGCGCAGCCGCTGAACGAGTTGGTCGCATGGTTGGCCAGACTGAGCAGACCGCCGCAGCGGGCGCCGCCCGTCGAGACGAGATTGCCGTTGTTGATGCAGTCGGTCATCGAGCATCCCGTACCCGTGATGCAGGTAATGTTGCCCAGACGGCCCGTCGTACCGCACGAATTGAGCTGGTTGCCGTGGTTCACGCAGGAGTTGATCCGCGTGAAGGTATTCGCCGCGGCGACAATGCCCGAAGAGCGCGCCGAGTTAGAGGTGATATTGCCGTAATTGTCGCAGTAAGCGATGTCGTTGCAGATCTTGTTGGTCGCGTTGCCCGTCGCAAAGCCGCAGATGCCCGCCATGTGGATCGCCGCGCCGGCTCCGTTGGCCGAATTGCCGTGGGTATCGGCCTCCACCGCGCCGTAATTCTGCAGGCGTTCGAGCTTCGTGCCCTCCGTTTCGCTGAAGATGAAGCCCACCATCGCCGCCGAAACACGCGCGGTGCTGGTGCCGTCGTATTCGATCTTCGCATAATTGACACAGTCGGAGACGTTCGCATCGCGGCATACGCCGGCGATCACGCCCACCTCGGCCGTGCCGCCCGAAGCGGTGACTTTCAATGCGCTCGCATCGCCCAAGGCGGCGCCGACCGTCAGGTTGCGCACCGTCGCGCCGTCCAGCACGCCGAACAGTCCGTAAGCCGTATTGACCGCACTGCCCCCGTAGGCGAGTTTCAGGTTTTTCAGCGCATATCCCTGCCCGTCGAAGGTGCCCTTGAAGGCGTTGCCCTCGATAGTCAGCAGGTTCTTTTCCCATTTATAGGAGGCGTTGCCGATCGGCGTCCAGCCGGCGACGTCCTTCATGTCGATATCGCCGAGCAGCGACACCACGCCGCCGGCATCCTCCCACTGCGCCGTACTTTCGCCCGCATTGACCGCATCGCGGAAAGCCGTCAGGTCCTCGACCGTCGCAATGCCCGGCTTGGCGGGTCCGCCCGAAAAGCTGTTGTTCTCCAGCGTCGGCACGCCGCCGCCCGTGAGCGTGAAGTAGATATACTGTTCGAAATTCTGCTCCGTAATCTCCGTCGCGCCCTGCTGCCCGTCCGAGAAGGGACCTATCCGGCCCCCGATCTTGCAGTTGCGGATCGCGATGGTCTTCTTGTTGGTGTTGGCGCAGACGATGCCGATGTACTTGTTCGCCGCGGCATTGATGATGTCGGAGAGTACGGCGCCGTAGTTCTCGCAGCCGTCGATGGCCGTATTGTTGTCGTTGGTCTGGCCGGCGATGCCCGCGGCATAGCCGTGCGTCGTATCGCCCGCAACGGCGAAAGCGACCGTGCCGTTATTGACGCACGATGTGAGGTAGGTGTGGCCGCCCATGGCCGACACGATGCCTGCCACGCGGCTGTTCGAAGCCGTCACGTCGCTGCAGGTCACCGCCGCATTATTCACGCAGCTTTCGAGCTTCGTGTATTTGTTCATCGTGGCGACGACACCCGCCGTACGGGTCGCCTGCGCATCTATCGCTCCTTCGTTGACACACCTCACGACGTTGTTGTAGCGTTCGGTGGTCGTCGAAGCGTCGGCGAAACCGACGATGCCGCCGATCGAGAAGCCCGTGGCTCCGTTCTTGGTGTTCACGCTGTTCTTCGACGTGATCTTGCCGTAATTGGTGCAGGAGAGGATATGACTGTCATTTTCGTTGGCGCAGATCGCGCCGACGATGCCGCCCGCCGATTCGCGTACGTTGTCCCCGCCGCCCTGAATGTCGATCGCCGCACGGTTCTCGCAATTCTCGATCGTGGCTTCATAGGCATATCCGGCCACGGCTCCCACGGCCGTCATCGCGGCCGCGGTCGAAACGACCGACGAGCCTTCGCCGATGGTAAGGTTCCTGACCGTGGCGCCCTTCAGCACGCCGAAGAGTCCCCAAGCCGAACCCGCCGCAGCGTCGGCCGGAACGACGATCTTCAGATTCCTGACCGCATGGCCCTGTCCGTCGAAGGTGCCCTGAAACGCCGGTCCCGTCATCGCGTTGGCCGTCGTATAGGCGCCGTTTCCGATCGGGGTCCACGCCACGTCCTTCATGTCGATATCCTGCGTCAGCACGGCTTTGGCGGCCGCCTCCTCGCCGCCGGCATTGACCGCCGCGGCGAAAGCGACCAGCTGGTCGGGCGTCGAAATGGCGACCGTACCGAGCGTCGCGGCCTTGTAGAAAAGCGGCTTCACGATCACGTTGTCGGCCAGATCGTAGGCCATGACGATAACCGTACCGCGCGAGAACGAAGCGTCGAACGAAACGGTCACCGTCTTCGCGTCGCGGTCGATCACGGCGTCGAGCCCCTCGGCCTTGGCGACGGCCACGATGGCCGTCTCCTTAGCCTCGCCCGAAAGCTCGTAGGATACCGTAATGCTCTTCGAAGGGTCTGCGACGGTGGTAACCGGCATCGCGTCCAGCTTGAGGTTGAGCGAGTTGAAAACCCGCAGGGTGATCGTGCTTCCGTCGCCGAGCGTCAGGCTGAAATTGCCGTCGCCGTCCAGCTCCGCCGAGCGGAATACCGACGTGGCGTCGGTCGTGGCCTTGATCGGGTTGCCCGAAGCGTCGAGTATCTGCACGCCGTCCACGGTCCAGCAGCCGTCGGCATCGACCGAAATCGTCGGCGTGTAACCGCTCACGGGGAACTTCTCCCCGTCGTCGTCGGTCAGCCACGTGATTTCGCCGTCGATGCACTTGGTCCAGTAATAGACGCCGTTCTCGTCGAGCTTCACGCCGATGATCGGCACGTCGACGATGTCGTCCATCGTCGCCAGCACGACCGTATGTTCGACGTCCTTGTTGTCCTTGTAGGTGACGACGTATTTCCCGTCGGCGTCCTGCGACACGGTGGTGATGACATTGCCATTGGTCAGATAGCTCAGGTCCGCGAGCTGCTTGCCGAGCGTCTCGGCCTTGGCTTTCAGGGCTTCGATCCGGTTTTTGTAGCCGTCGATCCGGCCGCGCAGCTCCGAATCGTCGAAGTCGCTGCAACCGCAGAAGACCACGGCCGCAAATAGTATGATGATATTCAGTATCTTTTTCATTGTCGTTCCGTTTTTCTGGATTACAGCCTTTTAGTTGTTTATCGTCGGATCGTAGTACTCGTCGTTCTTGTACGAGAACGCATTGTGAACGGTCGCGGCAGGCGCCGAAGTCGGATTGTCCTTGTAGGTGGTGTAGCTGCCCACGTATCCGCCCATCGTACAGCTGCTGACGTTGACCCACTCGCCGCTCGACTGGCCCGAATATCCGCAGGCCCATGCCGGACCGTGGTCGGAATTGTAGACGTCGCCCAGAATGGCGCCCTGATTCGCGCAGCCGATGATCCGGATGTTGGAGTGGCCGATGAATCCGCCCGTGCGGCAGCCGATATGGGTGAACACGTTACCGTAGTTGGTACAGCTCTCCACGGTCGCCGTCAGCACCTTCTTCAGGTCGTCCGTACCGCCGATCAGGCCGCCCATACGCTTGCTGTTGTAGGAATTCTGCGCAGCCGCTCCCTCGAACTTGCCGACGATGTCGTCCTCGACCGTACCGCGGTTGTCCGAATTCTTCACGTTGCCGTTCATCAGCGTAGCGACCAGACCGCCCGTGCGGCCCGTCGGGCAGCTGATGTGTCCGTAATTGACGCAGAACTGAATCAGGTTGCCTTCGTCCTTGGCCATGAAGCCGCAGATACCGGCCGTCTGCATGCCGTTGCCGCCGTTGCCGTTGTTGGTGATCTTGCCCGTGCGTACGAACCCGTAATTCGCGCATCCCAGCGACTTGGCACGGCCGCCGATGGTCGAGTTCTTCATCACGCCGACCAGACCCGAAGCCACGCAGAGCACCTCGGAACCGCTGTCTCCGGCGAAGTCGATGTTGTAGTAGTTGGTGCACGATTCGATCGTCGAGTTGACCGCATAGACGGCCAGCGACGCGACGCTCGTCGCCTTCGGGGCGTCGCCCGTGAAGGTCCACGTGATGTCGGTGTCGGGATCGCCCAGCGTCAGGTTGCGGACCGTAGCCCCGTCGAGCGAGCCGAAGAACGCGTAGCCCCACTTGCCGGTGGACATGTCGGCCGTATAGTTCAGGTTCTTGACGGCGAAGCCCTGACCGTCGAAGGTGCCCTTGAAGGGATTGACCGTCTTGTAGGGAGTCGTCGTATTGTACTCGCTGGCATCCACGCCGCCGATCGGCGTCCACGACTCGACGGCCGCCATGTCGATATCGTTCAGCAGCACGACTTCGCCCGCCTCGTTCTCCCAGCGTGCGGTGCTGGCTCCGGCATTGACCGCCGCGGCGAAGCCCATAAGGTCGGCCGCGGTCGAGATGCCGCCTCCGCCGCCTTCGGGAATCTTGGGCGACTGCTTGACGACGATTGCCGCCGAGATGTCGTAAAGCGCATTCGAGAAGCGGATTTCGCCCGTGCGGAGCGCGCCGCTCGCATCCTCGTAGTAATCGGCCGTGAAGACGTGCGTGAGGGTCGTCATCGCGCGGGTCGAGTTGTATATGAGCCACTTGGAGGCCGACTCCTCGACCGTCACTTCATAGTCGATGCTGGCCGAAACCTTGACTTCGAACTGCGTCATGTCGCCTTCGAGCACGATGTCGGCCGTCGAACCGTTGTAAACCGGGTCCTGAATCTCGGCCGTGCCGTAGGTGAAGAAGAGCGGTTTGAGAATCGTATTGCCCCCGGCGTGCGCCATGACGAGGATATTGCCCTCTTGGGCGCCCTCCTTGAGCGAGACGGTGATCGTCGATATGGATTCGTCGATCTCGGCGTCGACGTTATAGGAGGTGAAGATATCCACCAGCGCGCCTTCCGCCTGCGAACCGCCGACGATGTATCTGATCTTCACTTTCGAGGCATAGTCCGGAACGGCCGTGTAGGTCGGCGAGTCGAACGAAACGGACAGCGCCTCGAACATCTGCAGGCGCAGTTCGGTGCCGTCGGCGAGAATGAAGACGGCTTCGCCGGTCTTTTCGTCCACGTAAGCCTCTTTGAAGAGGATGTTGCTGACGTCGTCGGCCAGCACCTTGTTGCCCTTGGCGTCGGTGATCGGCTTGCCGTTCACCGTCCAGAAGCCCTCGGCGTCGATGCCCACTTCGGGCTTCTCGCCGCCTGCGGGAACCTTCTCGCCGTCCACAAGTATCCATTCGTAGGTCTCGCCGTTGTCGGAGGTCTGGCGCCAGTACCACACGCCGTCCTCGTCCTTGGCGATGCCGACGATCGGCAGGGTCACGACCTCTTTCTGGGTGGCGAGGGTGAGCGTGCGGCTCTCCCCGCCGCGGTCGATGTAGGTGATGACGTAGTTGCCTTCGGCATCGGTCGAGATGAGCGACACGAACGAGCTGTTTATCAGCTGCATGAGCGCGTCCATCTGCGTACGGAGCCCGTCCACGGCCCGTTCCAGTTCATCGAGAATCTGTCCCACGTCGTCGAGGTCCTTCTTGATACGGGTATCGTCGTATCCGTCGCTGCATGCCGCTGCAAACAGGAATGTAGCGAGGAAGATCGTATTCAATATCTTTTTCATCGTTCTGTTCATTTAGTCGTTTATGGGTTCCTTGCTACTTGATCCTGACATGCATGTAGTTCATGCAGCTGCGCTCGCCCTTCGAGTCGCAGGGCCTGTTGGCGATCGCGCCGGCGCCGTTCTCCCATTTCCACAACGTCGTGGAGCCGCCGCCGTCGAAACGGATCGCATTGTGAAGCCCCAGTTTCTTCATGGTCATGTAAAGCTGCCAGTAGTTCATGCCGGTGTCGATGCTCGTGCGGCCGTCCACGCAGACCAGCTTGACGGTCGTGCCGGCCTGATCGGCTCCGATGCAGGTGGCCGGCATGAGCGTCGCGTCGTTCACCGCATTCCAGTTGCCGCCGTTCAGGAAGCGGTACATGCTGGAGTTGTGCATGATAATCTGTTTGGAGACGCTGCCGATAGACACGTTGGCGTTGATCCGGACAGCGTCGCCCACCTTGAGCGCCGCAGCCAGCGCCGCAGCCTTTTCGCCCGTCACCTGAAGCACCCAGTCGGTCTTTTCGCTCACGAACGGCACCTCGACCGAGGCTCCGTTGCGGCCGTCCACGATCGCCGTGACCGTCGCGTCGAACCAGCCGTCGTTGACGGTCATCTGCTGCGAGCAGCGGCCCACGACGAAGAGCGCATCGCTGCCCACCGGATTGTAGATGCCCGGATGCGGCTCCTTTCGGAAGCGCGAAGTATAGAGATTGGCGTCGTAACCGTCGGTGTTGTTGAGCCGGACGATCGTATCGTTCACCGAGTAGTATTCATAGTCCGTATCGTTCACCTTGAGATAGCCCGTGAAGCTGCGGTTGTCGAAGCTGACGGTACGGTCCTCGAAGAAGGTGAAGCCGGGACGGTGGTTCGAAAGCGACTGGCGCACGGTCGGGTTGTTGATGAAGACCGGTTCGCCGTATTCGATGTGGAATCCGCGCGGGAAACCGTCGTGCGAATTGAAGAAGCCCGTGTTGATGCCGGCAACGATGTTGCGGCCCTCGGCGCGGCGGCGCGTACAGGTCTCGGAGAGCGTTTCGCGCAGTTTCTTGCCGTTGTTCGAGTTGTTGTTGGCATTGGGGTTGAGACAGAGTTCGTCGGCCATGACCGTTTCGAGCACCACGTTGGGATTGGTCAGGTCGGCCTCGACGACGTAGACGTTCTGGGCGAAATTCTTCATCGCGTAGTGGTAGAACTTCACACCCTCGGCCAGCTGCGTCTCCGCCTTCACCTCCCAGTCGTAGAACTCCTCGTACTGGTCGCTCAGGCCGTTGAGCGTCGGATCGAATTTTCCGTGTACGATCGCCATGGCATAGGTCGCTTCGGGAGCCGACTGCGGATTGTCCTTGTATGCGGTATAGTCGCCCACGCGGCCGCCGACCACACATTCGGTAATCAGGTCGGCGCTCTTGTTGTAGCCTGCCGCCCAACCCGAACCGTGGTAATTGGTCCCCGACAGCGTGTGGTCCGAAAGGATGACGCCCTTGTTCTCGCACTTGGTGATCTTGGCCTCGTTATGGCCGACGAAGCCGCCCGTGCGGCAGCCCAGCTGCGAGAAGACGTCGCCGTTGTTGACGCACGAAGTGAACGCGGCGTCGGCCGAAGCGCCGCCGGCGAGTCCGCCCATGCGCTTATAGCCCGGATTGGCGCCGAAAATACCGTTCACGTCGTCCTGCACCTTCCCGTTGTTGACGCATGCGGTCACTTGACCGCTGGTAGCCACGGCCACGATGCCGCCGCTGCGTCCCGACGGAGCGCTCAGAGCGCCGTTATTGGTGCATTCGGTCAGCGACGAAGTCTTCATGTAACCGACGATACCGCCCTGATGGAATCCCGAATTGGAGCCGTTGCCCGTGTTGGCGATCGTGCCGCAGGTCAGCGCGCCGTCGTTGACGCACTGCGTCAGCGTCGCGTTCTGGAGATATCCGGCGATGCCGCCCAGACATACCGAGATGTTGGCGGCGTCGCTGCCCGCGAATGCGATCGCGGCCTTATTGGTGCAGGAGGTGATTTTGCCTTCGGCATAGCCGGCGAAAGCGCCGATCGCCGCACCCTGCGGAGCCGCGCCAGTCAGACGGATGACGCCTTCGATGGTGAGGTTCTTGATTTCGCCTTCGGCGCCGAGGGCCGAGAAGAGGCCGTGGGCGACGTTGCCGTCCGCAAGGTCGAAGGTCCAATCGACGTTCTTCAGCGCGAAATTCTTGCCGTTGAACACTTTATCGAAGACATTTTCACCCATTGCATAGGTGACTGCCTTGTTCGCATCGGCGGTGCTGGGAGTTACGACTCCGCCGATCACATAATCGCTCCAGTCCGTGCCTGCCATGTCGATGTCTTTCATCAGGCAGACTTCGCCGTCGATCGTATATTTGGCCAGACTCTTGCCGGCATTGACCGCCGAGGCGAAAGCCTTGAGATCGTCGGCGTTGCGAATGCCCGTCGGCGCGCCCTCCATCGTCGTAAAGATCAGCGGCTTGATAATCACGTTGTCCGCGCCGTCGTAGAACATCACGACCAAACGGCCCTCCTCGAAGCCGTCGGGGAAGGTCACGGTAATGGTTTTGGCCTGCTCATCGAGTTTGGCCGCGAGTCCTTCGGCCTTCTCGACGGTCAGCACCGAAGTTTCGGTCTCGCCCACGAGCGTATAGGTGATCACGAGCGGCTGCGCGACGTCGGGCACTACGGTCCGGGGTTCGACGCTCAGCAGCACGTTGAAGCCGTTCTGAACCCGCGCCGTGACCTGCACGCCGTCGCCCAGCGTGAAGACCACCGTGCCGTCGTCCTTCATTTCGACCTTGGTGATCACCGAAGCGCTCTTGCCCTCGGCCTTCACCGGATTGCCCGACGCATCGGTTATCCGCTTGCCGAAGAGTTCCGGAGGCTCCCAGTAGCCCTGATCGTCTACGCCGATTTCGGGCGTACGGCCCGTAACGGGAATTTTGGCGCCGTCGGTATCGAGCAGCCACGAGGTCTTGCCGCCCGTGGTGACGGTCCAATAGTAGATTTCGCCGTCGGCCTTCATGCCGATGATCGGCTGGGTATTGGCGTCGTCCATGGTCGCGATGTCGATCGTGTGCTCCACGTTGTCGGCATCCTTGTAGCTGAGGACATAGTGCCCGTCGGCATCCTGCGTGATCGAGGTGACGGCACCGCCGCTGACGACTGCGGCCAGCGCGTCGAGCTGCTGCTGCATCGTCGTGACCTGAGCCTTGAGTTCGTTGAGGCTCTTGTACATCCCGTCGATGTCCTTCCACAGGGCCGAATCGTCGAAGTTGTCGCTGCATCCGTAAGCGAAAACGGTCGCAGCGGCGAACATCAGAGTCAAGATTCTTTTCATTCGTTTTAATTTTAAGGTTTGTTGAGTTTCGGTCGGTTCAGGGGCGCCGCCGTAACGACGCCTATATTAAGAACACATATCCGGCTCCGAATACGTAACCCGCAAAAGATGTTTTTGCCTGACGAATGAAAAAATCCGCTCCGCATGCCCCGGCGGCGGGAACGGCCCGAAAAGAGACGTCCCGGAGACCGCAACGGTCTCCGGGACGCACCTCCTCAGATCGGTTCCGCGCGCCGCTATTCGGCGTCGTGCGGGAAATATTTCATGTATTGAACGCGCTGGTAGACGTCGCTTTCGGCATTGCCGTAATTCATCTTCCCGCGGAACTCGGCCAGCGACTCGAAGCCGTGGCGTTCGGCCCACAGGTCGATGAAGCGGTTGATGTCCACGATCACGCCGTAGCCCTTCTCGTGGATCGCCGAGCAGATCTGCACGGCGTTCGCGCCGCACAACAGCGCCTTCACGGCCGCTTCGCCGTCGTGCACGCCCGTCGATACGGAGACGTCGAGCTGCGGCACGGCCGTCGTGCAGAGCGCCACGCTGCGCAGTACGTTGCGCAGTTCGGCCGGCTCGCTGAACGGATCGCCGTTCACGAAGGTCATGCGCTCCACGTCGATATCGGGTTCGAAGAAGCGGTTGAACATCACCACGCCGCGGGCGCCGCGCGCCAGCAGCGAATCGGCCACGGCCAGCACGTTGGTCAGGCGCATGGGAAGCTTCACCGACACGGGAATCTTCACGGCCTCGGCCACGCGGCGGACGACGTCGGCGTACTCCTGTTCCAGCTCCTGCGCCGAACGGTGACGGTCGGTCGGCTGCAGGAAGATGTTCAGCTCCAGCGCCGCGGCGCCGGCCTGCTCCATCGAGACGGCATAGTCGGTCCACGCTTCGGCCGAAGCGATGCAGTTGATGCTGGCGATGACGGGCACGCCCGTCGTGCGCGCATCGGCGACGAGTTTGAGGAATTCACCCTTGTAGGCATCGCCGATATAACGTTCGAGGTACTCGCCCGAATCGCCCATGCCCTGCTGCGACGCATAGTCGAGGGCCGCGGCATGGCGGATGATCTGCTCCTCGAAGATCGACTTGAGGACCACGGCGCCCGCACCGTTGCGCACGCACTGTTCGATGTTGGACACCGTGGCCGTATAGGGCGAACTGCTGACCACGACGGGACTCGAAAGGTCGAGTCCGAGGTATTTTGCTTTCATAAAAAGAGCTTATTTATAGTTACTAATCGCTTTCACGGCCGGGACTGGCCCGGCTCAGGCGGCTGTTCGGCGCAGCCCCGCCGCAGCGGATTAAACGAACGGAATCTTCACCACTTCGGCGCGGAGGGGTTTCTCGCGCACGACGACGGCGATTTCCGTTCCCGCCTTGGCGTATTCGGGCGTCACGTAGCCCAGTCCGAAACCGACCTTCATGCAGGGCGACATCGTACCCGAAGTGACATGGCCGATCCGCGTGCCGTCGGGCGCGGCGATCTCGTAGCCGTGGCGCGGAATGCCGCGGTCGATCATCTTGAATCCCACCAGCCTGCGGGTCACGCCCTCGGCCTTCTGCTTCTCCAGCAGGGGGCGGTCGATGAACTCCTTGCCCTCGGCGAATTTGGTGATCCAGCCCAGTCCGCCTTCGAGCGGCGAGGTGGTGTCGTCGATGTCGTTGCCGTAGAGGCAGAAGCCCTTCTCCAGACGCAGCGTATCGCGCGCGCCCAGACCGATATTCTTGAGTCCGAACTCTTCGCCGGCCTCCCAGAGCGCTTTCCAGAGTTTGTCGCCGTCTTCATTGGCCGCGTAAATCTCGCAGCCGCCCGATCCCGTATAGCCCGTGATCGAAAGGATGGCGTCGCAGCCTGCGACCTTCATCTTTTTGAAGGTATAGTACTCCATCTCCTCGACCGGCTCGTCGCACATCTTCTGCACGATCTTCATGGCCAGAGGTCCCTGCACGGCGAGCTGGCAGATTTCGTCCGAAGCGTTGTAAAGCTCCTTGCCGTGGCCTGCCTCCATGCCGAACGCCCGGCCCTGTTCGCAGATGTGGTTCCAGTCCTTTTCGATGTTGGCGGCATTGACGCAGAGCATGTAGGTCTCGGCATCGACCCGGTAGACGAGGATGTCGTCCACGATACCGCCCCGGCCGTTGGGCATGCAGGTATACTGCACCTTGCCGTCGTAGAGTTTCGACACGTCGTTGGTCGTGATGCGCTGCAGCAGGCCGAGGGCCTTGGGTCCCTTGACCCAGATTTCGCCCATGTGGCTCACGTCGAAGACGCCGGCGCCGCCGCGGACGGCCATGTGCTCGTCGTTGATGCCCGTGAACTCGATGGGCATATTGTATCCCGCGAATTCGGCCATTTTAGCCCCCGCGGCAATGTGGTACTTGGTGAATGCAGTGGTTTTCATATCAGGATTTTAAGGTTTTATTCGCGGCGTTTGACACCCAGACGCGGACAGCGGTGGAACTCCTTCGTCCGGTCGAACAGGTAGCGGTAGGTGGTGTGCATCTTGTGGCGCGTGGCGCAGACGTAGCTTTCGATCATGCGGTTCATCACCGGATTGAAGTCGCCCACCCATGCGAACTCGATGGTCTTGTAGTGGTTGCGCGGCGTGCGCATGTATTTTTCGAGGATGAAGCGCATCATGCCCGACTCGACGCCCTTGCCGTGGAATTCGGGCGCGATGCCGAAGATGATGCCGAAAATGCGGTCGCTGGCCTTGCGGACCTTCAGGTCCCAGAGCATCCGCAGCTTCTGAATGAGTCCGAATTTGCCGTTGAACTTGCCGATGATGCGGTTCAGGTCGGGAACCATGATGAAGAAACCGATCGGCTCGTCGTTGAAATAGGCGAAGAAGATGATCTCCGGGTCGATGATCGGCTTCATCGTCTCCATGATCTTCATCGCCTCCTCCTGCGTCATGGGCTTCACGCCCGAAAAGAGCGACCACGCCTTATTATATATGATGCGGAAGTTCTCGGCCTCCTCCTCGATGCGCGACATGTCGATCTGGCGGAAACCGTAGCCCGGCGTCGAGAAGAGACGCTTGGCCCGGTCGTGGACCATGGCGTTCACGTCGTCGTCGTAGATTTTCCAGATGTAGGTGTTCTGGTTGAAGTAGTTCCGGAATCCGTAGTTCTCGAACAGCTCCTTGTAATAAGGCGGGTTGTAGGGATTCTCGTACAGCGGCTGGAACTCGTAGCCCTCGACCAGCAGGCCCCACCACGCGTCGCGCTGTCCGAAATTGATCGGGCCGTCCATCGCCTCCATGCCGCGGCTGGCCAGCCACATGCGCGAAGCGTCGAACATCAGGTCGGCGACCTGCTGGTCGTCGATCGACTCGAAGAATCCGCAGCCGCCCGTGGGCTGCTCTTCGAGTGAGGCCTTCTCGCGGTTGTAGAACGCCGCGATGCGCCCCACGACCTCGCCGGCACGGTTGCGCACCACCCAGCGGACGGCTTCGCCGTCGGCGAACTGCTCGTTGCGGGCCGGATCGAAAACCTTGCGGATATCGGTATCGAGCGGGCAGACCCAGTTGCGGTTGCCCTTGTAAATCTTCTTGGGGAGGTCGAGCCACTCGCGTTCGAGCGCAGGCGTGACGACCTCCTGAAGCACGTATTTGTCACTGTTCATTCATGGATGTTTTTTATAGACCAGAACAAAGATAGAAATAAAAAACGAAAATGGAATGAAACGGGCGGGAAAGTCGCAAAGCCGCAGACCCGTACGCGGCGGCCGGTTCGCTTGTCCGCAAGGAAAAATTGTTTATCTTTGTGGAAACTGCGTCCGCACAATCCCCCGATCCCCATGGCAACAGACTACAGCGAATTCGGCTGGAGCAATGCTCAGCCCGCATTCTACCACGAACTCCTCTGCAAATACATCGAGCGGCTGCTTCCGGCCGACGGCTCCCCGATTCTGGACGTGGGCTGCGGCAACGGATTCACCGCAAATTATCTGGCCGGCAAGGGCTACGACGTTTACGGCATCGACGCATCGCGGCAGGGCATAGCCATCGCCAATCGGACGTGGGGGGGGAATCCCGGCCGTTTCTTCGTCTGCGACGTGACGACGGGCGAGCTGCTGCCCGAACTGCGGAAAATCCCCTTCAGGACCGTGATCTCGATGGAGGTCATCGAGCACCTTCACAGCCCGCGGACATTCGCCGCCTTCGTCCGCAGCATCCTCGAAGCCAACGGCGGCGGACGTTTCATACTCACCACGCCTTACCACGGGTACCTGAAAAACCTCTCGATCGCCCTCGCCGGCAAAGCGGACCGCCACTACAGCGCATTGTGGGAGGGCGGCCATATCAAATTCTGGTCCCGCAGGACGCTCGCCATCCTGCTGCGGGAAGCCGGGTTCCGCAACATGGCCTTCACCGGCGCGGGGCGCATCCCGTACCTGTGGCGGCACATGGTGTTCAGCGCCGAAACGCCGGCGGCCGCGGAAGTCCGGGCCTGCGACCCGGCTGCGGAACCGTGAAAACCCCGCCGCCGTTCCGGCCGGCGGAGCCGTATGGAAACAGATGCCGCCGAAACAGCGCGGAGACGGTACGGAAACGGCACAGAGGCAGCACAGGGTATGGTGCGGAAGCAGTACGGGGTACGGCACGGAAGCAGCACGGGGTACGGCACGGAGACGGCAGAGCGGCGGCACGGAGACGGCAGGGCGGCGGCACGGAGGTAAAAACGCACGGTTTCTCATTTCGCGGATTTTTTTCTATTTTTGTTAAAACAAATCAGGCGACACGATGAACAAGAATCTCGAACAATCCCTTTCGGACGGGAACAGGCCCCAGTACCGCTTCATGAAATACCGCATCCACAAAATCCTGCTGGTCTGCTGCAGCTACGACGGGTACATTCTCGAAGAAGACGGACATATCGAGTCGCAGATCAATCAGGAGTACCTCGACCTGAACATGTCGAACCCGCCGTCGTTCACGCGCGTCAGCTCGACGCGCGAGGCGCTGGACCTGCTCGGACGCGACGATTCGTTCGACTTCATCCTGACGATGTACAACGTGGGGGAACTGGACGTCTTCACGTTCGCCAAGATCGTCAAGGAGCGCCATCCGCAGATTCCCGTGGCGCTGCTCACCTCCTTCTCGAAGGACATCTACCGCCGCATCGAGGAGCAGGACCGTTCGGGACTCGACTACATCTTCGGCTGGCACGGCAACACCGACCTGATCATGGCGATCATCAAGCTGGTCGAGGACAAGATGAACGCCGAGGAGGATATCGTCGAGGGCGGCGTGCAGGCCATTCTGCTGGTCGAGGACTCGATCCGCTTCTATTCGACCTACCTGCCCGAACTCTACAAGCTGATCCTGCTGCAGAACACCGAATTCCTGAAGGACGCCCTCAACGAACAGCAGCAGATCCTGCGCAAACGCGCACGCCCCAAGATCCTGCTCGCCACCAACTACGAGGAGGCTGTGGAGCTTTACGACCGTTACAAGAAGAACATGCTGGGCGTGATTTCCGACGTGGGGTTCGTACTCCACCGCAACGACCCGCCCGAAAGCGAGAAGCGCGACGCCGGCATCGACCTCTGCCGCCGCATCAAGGAGGACAACCCGCTGATGCCCGTACTGCTGCAGTCGTCGCAGACCGAATTCGAGGCGCAGGCCCGCGGGCTGGGAGCCGGATTCATCGCCAAGAATTCAAAAACGCTGCTCTCGCAGCTGCACGAATATATCGCCAAGGAGTTCGCATTCGGCGACTTTCTCTTCAAGGACCCGGATACGGGAGCCGTCATCGGCCGCGCCAAGGATCTGGCGCAGATGCAGGAGATGATCGCCACGATTCCCGACAAGGCGTTCGAATACCACACCTCGCAGAACCACCTCTCGAAATGGCTCTACTCGCGGGGCCTCTTCCCGCTGGCCGCAGCCATCCGCCGGGGCAACAAGAGCCAGTTCGCCACCACCGAAGAACACCGCCAGCGCATCGTGAACCTCATCAAGGACTACCGCATCCTGCTCGGACAGGGCGTGGTGGCGCGCTTTGACACCGAGACCTACAGCGATGCGGTGGCTTTCGCCCGCATCGGCGAAGGCTCGCTCGGCGGCAAGGCCCGCGGTCTGGCGTTCATGAACTCGATGCTGCTCAAGCACCGCCAGTACGACAAGCACGACAACCTGCGCATCATGATTCCCCGCTCGGTGGTGATCGCAACGGACTATTTCGACGAATTCATCCGCAACAACGGACTCAAATACATCATTTCGCAGGAGTTTTCGGACGAGGAGATACTCTCGGAGTTCGTCAGTTCGACGATTCCCGTCAAACTGCAGCGCGAGCTGAAAGCCTACATCAAGACCGTCAGTACGCCGCTGGCCGTGCGGTCGTCGTCGAAGCTGGAGGATTCGCACTACCAGCCGTTCGCCGGCATCTACTCGACCTACATGATCCCCTATGTGGACAACGAGGACCAGATGCTGCGTCTGCTGCTCAAGGCGGTCAAGAGCGTATACGCCTCGGTCTACTTCGCATCGTCGAGAGCCTACCTCTCCTCGTCGCAGAACCTGATCTCGGAGGAGAAGATGGCCGTCATCATACAGGAGGTGTGCGGCACGGAGCAGAACGGACTTTTCTTCCCGACCTTTTCGGGCGTGGCGCGTTCGATCAACTACTACCCCATCGGCGACGAAGCTCCCGAAGACGGCGTGTGCAACGTCGCCATGGGACTGGGCAAGCTGGTCGTGGACGGAGGACGCACGCTGCGCTTCTCGCCCCGCTATCCGCAGAAGGTGCTCCAGACCTCGACGCCCGAACTGGCGCTGCGCGACACGCAGAACGAAGTGCTGGCCCTGAGCCTGCAGCCCGAAGAGTTCCGCACGTCGATCGACGACGCGGTGAACCTGCGGCGGCTCGACATCGCCCAGATCGCCGAGCTGCGCAATTCGCGCTTCGTCTGCTCGGTGTGGGACCGCGAGAACGAGCGCATCTCGGACAGCCCCTTCGACCGGGGCCGCAAAGTCATAACGTTCAACAACATACTGAAATACAACACCTTCCCGCTGGCGGAGATCGTCACCGACATCCTGCACATGGGCGCCGAGGAGATGCGCTGCCCCGTGGAGGTCGAATTCGCCGTCAATATGGACGTGGCGCCGGGGGAGCAGCAGATTTTCAACCTGCTGCAAATCCGCCCGATCATCGACAATCAGGACAACCGGCCGATCGACTGGAGCGCGGTGGACACCTCCGATGCGCTGGTCTACGGCGAGAACGCCCTCGGCATCGGCATGATGAACGACATCTCGGACGTCATCTACATCAAAAGCGGCACGTTCAGTTCGCTTTCGACCGAGAAGATCGCCGACGAACTGCTGGAGTTGAACCGCCGCATGCGCGACGAAAAACGCTCCTACATCCTCGTCGGTCCCGGCCGCTGGGGTTCGTCGGACCCGTTCCTCGGCGTGCCCGTCAAGTGGAACCACATCTCCGAAGCCAAGGTGATCGTCGAATGCGGCATCGAGAAATTCGACGTCGAGCCGTCGCAGGGCACGCACTTCTTCCAGAACGTCACCTCGCTGGGCGTGGGTTACCTGACGATCAGCCCCTTCCGCGGCGACGGCGTATTCCGCGAAGAGACGCTCGACAAATGCGCCGCGATCTACGAAGGCAGCTTCCTGCGGCAGGTGCATTTCGAGCGTCCGCTGTGGGTCTGCATCGACGGCCGCTCGAACAAAGGCATCGTCAAAGAGACGCCGGACGAAGCGCGGGAGGAATAGCCCGCAGCGCACCGATACGACATTTTCCGGAGAAAAGGAGAAATAAATAACGAATTTTCGGAAAAAATCATGTTGCAGTTACAATTTATAAGAAATAGTTTTATATTTGTAATAAAGAAACAACCTTTAAAACTTCAGGCAATATGAACGTAAACAAATTAATGGCGGAACTTGAGCGCAAGCATCCCGGCGAAAGCGAATACCTGCAGGCCGTGCGCGAAGTTCTCATGACGGTAGAGGAAACCTACAACCAGCACCCGGAATTCGAGGCCAACCGTATCGCAGAGCGCATCGTGGAGCCTGACCGCAGTTTTACCTTCAAGGTGGTCTGGGTAGACGACAAGGGCGAGGTACAGGTCAATACCGGTTACCGCGTGCAGTTCAACAACGCGATCGGTCCCTACAAGGGAGGTCTGCGTTTCCACCCCTCGGTGAATCCCTCGATCCTGAAATTCCTCGGTTTCGAGCAGATTTTCAAGAATGCGCTGACGACGCTTCCGATGGGCGGCGCCAAGGGCGGCTCGGACTTCAACCCCAAAGGCAAGTCGGACCGCGAGGTAATGCGCTTCTGCCAAGCCTTCATGGTCGAACTGTGGCGTCATATCGGTCCCGAAACAGACGTTCCGGCCGGTGATATCGGCGTGGGCGGCCGCGAAATCGGCTACCTTTACGGCATGTACCGCAAGCTGGCGCGCGAGAATACGGGCGTACTGACCGGCAAGGGCATGACTTACGGCGGTTCGCTGATTCGTCCCGAAGCGACGGGCTTCGGCGCGGTTTACTTCCTGCGCCAGATGCTCGAAAAGGCAGGCATGGACATCAAAGGCCAGACCATCGCCATATCGGGCTTCGGCAACGTGGCGTGGGGTGCGGCGACGAAGGCGACCGAGCTGGGCGCCAAGGTCGTGACGATTTCGGGCCCCGACGGCTACATCTACGATCCCGAAGGTCTCGACGCCGAAAAGATCGCCTACATGCTCGAACTGCGCGCTTCGAACAACGACGTGGTCGAGCCTTACGTCCATAAGTTCCCGAACGCGCAATTCTTCGCCGGCAAGAAACCGTGGGAGGTCAAGGTGGACATCGCCATGCCCTGCGCCACGCAGAACGAGCTGGACGGCGAGGACGCCAAGAAACTGCTGGCCAACGGCGTGAAGATCGTGGCCGAAGTCTCGAACATGGGCTGCCGCCCCGAAGCGATCGACGCCTTCATCGCGGCGAAAATCCCCTACGGACCGGGCAAGGCCGTCAATGCGGGCGGCGTAGCGACGTCGGGACTCGAAATGAGCCAGAACTCGCAGAAATACAACTGGACGGCCGAGGAGGTCGATGCCAAGCTGCATCAGATCATGTCGTCGATCCACCACGCATGTCTGGAATACGGCACCGAGAAGGACGGCTTCATCAACTACATGAAGGGCGCCAACATCGCGGGCTTCATGAAAGTCGCCAAGTCGATGGTCGAGCAGGGTGTGCTGTAAATTAACTGCCTAATAAAAGAGACCGAAAATGAAAATCATTTTCGGTCTCTTTATTTTCCCCCTCCCGTCACTTCACGCACCTGCCTCCCAAATATTCCGCACCGCAGTTTTCACATTCAAGCCCGGTTTTCGCCCCGGTCAATGTCCATGAAATATACCCCTTATCACACTGGCCCGGGAGAAAGGGGTATATCATATACAATCCTGACGGATTACAGGGCTGTTTTTTCGGCGAAACGCAAAAATATCCGGAACACAAAAGCGAATCCCCAGCCGTGATTCGCGTCCATATTTTAGGGGATTCAAGATCTCAGAACATCGCACTTACGGTCATGCCCAGCGTCAGTTTGTGCATCGCTTCGCAGGAAGAGGAAACGAGCGGCGGAGCGACGTCGTAGTCGGCTGTAAAGCGCACGCCCAGATTGCGATTGACCAGATAGGTGGACGAAAAGCCCGTTCCGACCGTAAATCCGCCCCGGCCTTCGATCCTGTAGCCGGAAGTAGTGTAAGGTTTATAATGCTCATAACCGCAGAGAAGCTTCGAGCCGATGCGCCAGCGCGTCGAGAGCGGATAGGAAAAATAGGGACCTGCCGTCACGGAACAGCACTCGAATTCATCGTTCTGCGGGACGCCGTTTACGTTCATTTCCAGATTCGTCACCGCAAACCGCCCACCCACGCCGACATAGGGCGAGGCGAACCATGCACCCTGCACGCCGACCGTCGGTCCGACTTTGAAATCGGTGTGCATCCCCGCATAAGGCGTATAGGAGCCGGGAATGACCGTCAGCCCGACGGAAATCCCGACGAACGACGGATGCCGGTAGCGGTCGAAAACGACGTATGTTTCGCGGACCTTAAGCCCCTTCTCCTTGAATATCAGGTCGGCGAGGAAATAGCCGAATTCGGTGGCGAGGATGCCGATACCCGCGCCTACCATGACGTCGCTCATCCAGTGGCGGTTGTTCAGTTGCCGCGTAACGCCCGTGAGGGTCGCCAGCGTATAGCCGCCGATGCTGTACCACGGACTGCGGTGCCCGTATTCCTTATGCAGCATCGTCGCCGTCATAAAGGCGGTCGCCGTATGGCCGGAAGGGAACGAATTGCGCGTGGAGCCATCGGGACGCATCACGCGGAAGGAGTACTTCAGCGAATTGACCGCCGCGGCCATCAGCCCGGCGGAGAAAGCGTCGGAGACCAGCATGCGTCCCCACGAGCTGCGGCTTTCGACGCCGCAGACCTTCATCCCGACCAGCAGGGCTGCGGGCGCATATTGCAGGTAATCGTCGTAATCGTGGTGGAACGACCTGACGTAACCGTTGCGCAGACGGCGGAAGTCGGTATCGTAAAGCGACACCACGGCTCCGCCCAGAATCAGCGGCACGGCGACGAAGGTCATGCGGTAACCTTTGGTCGAAGTCCGGCGGTCCACATACTGCGAGAAAGAACTTTCCGCCGCAGGGATCAGACACTCGTTGCCCAGACTGTCTTTAATCTGCGCCGAGACAGGACCGGAAATCAGGAACACCGCCGACAGACAAAGCAAAAAAGATCTCTTCATCCAGAGCCAGTCGTTCAACGTTTTCGCCGCAGGGCACGAATCGCTTCGCCGCCGATAGCCAGCAGCGAGGTGCAGCCGATGACGGCCGCCCATTCGCGCCACGCAAGCGGCTCGGTGCGGAACACCTCGCCGCCGAACTCGACGATGAGCACCTGTCCCGCGGCGATGGCCAGCAGGATGAGGAAAAACTCACGGCACCCGCGCAGGCAGGTAAAGACCGAATGGCGCGTCTCGAAGCCTTTGGCGTTGAACATGTTCCAGAACTGCAGGAAAACGAACGTCGAGAAGAAAAGCGTCAGCTGGCGCACGGTGAGTCCGCCTGCGGTGATCGTCCACCAGAAGAGCATGCCCAGCAGGACGGCGACCATGATGCCGCCGCAGATGAAGAGCGTGCGGGCCATGCCGGGCGTAATGATGAACTCGTCGCGCGGACGGGGTTTTTCGAGCATCACTTCGGGATTGGGCGGCAGCGAGGCCATCGCCATCGCCGCAAAGGTGTCCATGATGATATTGACCCAGAGAATCTGCACCACCGTCAGCGGCATGTCGGTGCCGAAAACCGCGCCGACGAAGCAGATCACGATCGCCGCGAAGTTGATCGTCAGCTGGAAAAGTACGAAACGCTGGATGTTGCGGTAAAGCGAGCGGCCCCACATGACGGCCGTCGCGATCGAAGCGAACGAATCGTCGAGCAGCGTGATGTCGCTGGCGTCCTTGGCAACGGAGGTGCCCGATCCCATCGAAAGCCCCACGTTGGCGAAGTTGAGCGCCGGGGCGTCGTTCGTACCGTCGCCCGTCACGGCCACCACCTCGCCGCACTGCTGCAACAGACGCACGAGCCGCTGTTTGTCGAGCGGCCGGGCGCGCGACATGATCTTCAGTTCCCGCACGCGTCCGAGCAGCTCATCGTCGCTCATCGCCGCGAACTCCGTACCGGTCATGTAGTTGCGGTCGTTGTCGCGGGCGTCGTCCCACAAGCCGATCTGGCGGGCGATCTCGCGCGCCGTAGCGGGAGTGTCGCCCGTGACGATCTTGACGTCTATCCCGGCGTTCAAGCAGCGCCGCACGGCGTCGGGGACATCCTCGCGCACCGGATCGGAGATAGCCGCCACACCCGAAAAATGCAGCTGCGACGCCGCTACGGCACGCAGACAGTCGTCCTCGGCGGTTTCGGCCCACGCCACGGCGAGCGTACGCATCGCGCGGCCCTGAAATCCGGCCAGCTGCTCGGCGACCTGCGTATCCTTGCCGTCGGGAGCGCACATGGCGCGCACGATTTCGGGCGCACCCTTGACGCAGACGATCCGGCGGCCCGAAACGCCGCTTTCGATGATCGTCGCCATATATTTGCGTTCGGTCGAGAAGGTAAGCCGGTCGACGATCTTCGCCTCCGAGCGCAGGGGTTCGTAATCCTCGCCCTGCGAGCGCATCCACTCCAGCAGGGCGCCCTCGGTCGGGTTGCCTATAACGGCGCCCGAAGCGTCGAGGAAAGCCGTGGAGTTGGCGGCCACGATCTCGGCGAAATCATGCGCCGGAAGCGCATCGTAACGCACCAGTTCCTGCACGTGCATCCGGTTCTGGGTCAACGTGCCGGTCTTGTCGGTGCAGATGACCGTCACGGCGCCCATCGTTTCGCAGGCGTGCATGCGCCGCACGAGGTTGTTGGTCTTGAGCATGCGCCGCATGGACATCGCCAGCGACAGCGTAATGCTCATCGGAAGTCCTTCGGGAACGGCCATCACGATGATGGCCACCGAGACCATGAAAATGTGCAGCACCTGCTGCGATATTTCGAGCCAGTCGCGCTCGAACAAGCCCCCGACGAAGACCGCCTTGCCGAGCATGACGCAGAAAATAGCGACCGCAAGCGCAATGCCGGCCCGGCCGATGAGTTTCGAGAGGCGCGTCAGCTGGCGGTTGAGCGGCGTCTGCTCGTCGCTCTGGACGGTCGCCTGCTCCGTGACGCGGCCCGCTTCGGTCGCATCGCCCACGGCCGTCGCAACCAGAACGCCGTAACCGTCCGCCACGGTCGTACCGCGCAGTGCGACGTTCGAAGGATAGGTCGCTTCGGAATCGAAATGCGCCTCGTCGACGGTTTTATCCACCTCCAGTTCGCCCGTGAGGGTCGATTCGTTGATGCGCAGCGACACGGCTTCGACCAGCTCGCCGTCCGCGGGCACGGTTTCGCCGCTTTCGATATAGACCACGTCGCCCACGACCACGTCGCGGCGGGGAATCTCGCGGATCGAACCGTCGCGCATCACCTTGACCGGAATATCGTCGTTGACCTGATTCAGCCGGCGGAAACGCCGCATGGCGTCCCACTCGAACCAGAACCCGACGCAGGTCGCCAAAATAATAGCGCATATGATGCCGATCGACTCGGTGAAATCCTTGTGAACGAACCCGATGGCGAGCGACAGCACCGCGGCCAGCAGCAGAATGCGGATGATCGGGTCCTTGAATTTCTCGACGAAAAGCTTCCATGCCGAATCGTCTTTGGGCGGCGTGATGACGTTATCGCCATGCGCCCGCCGGCTGTCTGCGGCCTCTTGCGAGGATAAACCTTTGGGATTGTAACGGATCATTGGTATGCAGTATTTAATTCAGGGAAAACTGCCGCGTCGAAGCGTCGAGCCGCACGGCGATGAACAACAAAATGGTAAACGCAATAAGCGACGAACCGCCGTAGCTCATGAACGGCAGCGGAATGCCCATCACGGGCATCAGGCCGATGGTCATGCCCACGTTCACCAGCACGTGGAACAACAGGATCGCGGCCACGCAGTAGCAGTAAATCCGGCCGAAAGGCTCCTGCTGCCGTTCGCCCATGCGCATCAGGCGCAGGATCAGCATGCAGAGCAGGGCCAGCACGACCATCGTCCCCAGAAAGCCCCACTCTTCGCCGACCGTACAGAAGATGAAGTCGGTATGTCGTTCGGGCACGAAGCCGTACTTGATCTGCGTGCCTTCGAGGAATCCCTTGCCCCAAAACCCGCCCGAACCGATGGCGATTTTCGACTGATTGACGTTGTAGTCCGTGCCGAGGGGATCGCTGATGATGCCCAGAAAACTCAGAATGCGGTCGCGCTGGTGCTGTTTGAGAATCGAATTGAAGATATAGTCGGTGGTGTGGAGGAAGATCATCATGCAGAGAAAAAGCCCCACGGTAATCAGGGTGCTGCTCAGGTTCATGCGGAAGGCATAGACGAGCACGCCGACCAGCGACAGCAGCGTCACGGTCAGCAGGCAGGCGTGCAGGTCCATCACGCCGGGCGCGACGAGCGCCATCGTCATGCAGAGCAGGATGCTCGCCAGCGCCAGCGACGCCAGATAGATCAGGCGCGAGCGCCACTCCCCGGTCATCATCGCTTCGGAGAGCGTGCAGACCAGAATGATCGACACGAGCAGCGTCATGGGCGAAAGCAGGAACGACACGATGAACAGCGCGGCGATCAGCAGCACCGGGATGCAGAGCCACTTGTTGAGTCCCTCACGGTAAAGCACGAAGAGGAACGAGCCCAGTACGATACCCGAACCGGTGTCATTCTGCAGGATGATGATGAAGAGCGGAATGCAGATCACCACGCCCACCTTGAAGAGGTCGCCCGGACGGTTGATCGAGAAGGAGTAGGCGCTCATCACGCGGGCCAGCGCGAGAGCCGTGGCGATCTTCACGAATTCGACGGGCTGCAGGCGGAACGAACCGAATTCGAACCACGCCTTGGCGCCGTTCACCTCGCGGCCGAACAGCAGCGCGCCCAGCAACAGCGCCAATCCCGCGAAATAGGCCGGGTAGGCGAACATATGGTAGAACCGTTCGTCGAGCAGCAGCACCACGAGCGCCGTGGTCCACGCCACGCCGATCCACATCAGCTGCTTCATGTAGAAGTGCGAGAAGGAGAAGATATCGGCCGTGCCCTCGTCGTACGACGCCGAGGTGATCGACACCCACCCCGCCAGCACGATCAGCACGTACAGCAGGACCGTCCAGAGGTCCACTCCGTAAAAGATACTATGGCGGTTAGCGGTCATACGAAGGGTAATAGATGTTCATATTCTTGATATGCTCCAGCAGGGCCGGACGGCGGATCGTGTCGGTCAGGTAGTACTCCTCCAGCAGACTGGCGATCGGCAGGGCCGCCGAAGCGCCGAAACCGCCGTTTTCGACATAGACCGAAATGGCGATCTTCGGATTGTCCTTGGGCGCGAACGAGAGGAAGGTCGAGTGGTCGCGGCCGCGGGGATTCTCGGCCGTACCGGTCTTGCCGCAGACATCGAGTCCTTCCAGACGCGCCGCCGTGGAGGTGCCGCCGACGTTGACGCCCCGCCACATGCCGTCGACGATCGGTTCGAAGTGCTTGGGATCGACCTTGGTATAGTGGCGTTCGTAAAAACGGCGGTCGAGCGAATCCTGTCCCTCGATCTTCTTGACGATATGCGGAATGTAGTAGTAGCCCCGGTTGGCGACGATGGCCGCGAGATTGGCCAGCTGCAAGGGCGTACAGCCCAGCGCATCCTGACCGATGGCCAGCGAAATGACCGTCAGCGAATTCCACGAGCCCCTGTACTGGCGGTCGTAGTACGAGCGGTCGGGCACGTAGCCGTTGCCCTCGTCGAGGAAGTCGGAGCCGAGTTTGCGGCCGAAACCGAAACTCTCGACATACTCTTTCCAGACGTCGTAACCGTCTTTCACGCTCTCGTATTTGCGGTTGTCGAGAATGTCGCGGAAGACATAGCAGAAATAGGCGTTGCACGAGGTCGCCACGGCGAAGCGCAGGTCCAGCGGCGAAGCGTGGGCGTGGCATTTCATGCGCCGGCGGCCGACCTGATAGCCTTCGTGGCAGACGTGCAGGTCCGAGGGTCTGAGCACGCCCTCCTGCAGCCCGATCAGGCCCTGCACGAGCTTGAAGGTCGATCCCGGCGGGTATTTGGCCTTCACGGCACGGCTGAAAAGCGGATGCCGCTTGTTGTAGATCATCTTCATGTAGTTGTTGCCGCGCTCCCGGCCGACCAGTTCGTCGGGATCGTACGTCGGCGAGGAGACCATCATCAGGATCTCGCCCGTCGAGGGTTCGATCGCCACGGCCGCCCCGACCTTGCCGCGCATCAGCTCCTCGCCCAGCAGCTGCAGGCGGGCGTCGATCGTGCTGACGAGGTAGCGCCCCGGTTCGGGCAGCGAGTCGTAAACGCCGTTCATATAGGAACCCTTGATCGCCCCGTGGGTGTCGATCTCCTGAATCTTCACGCCCTTCCGGCCTTTCAGCAGGGGTTCGTAAGCCGACTCCACGCCGCTCATACCCACGTAATCGCCGGACTTATAGTCCGGGTGGCGCTTCAGGAAATCGGCGTTCACCTCGCCCACGAATCCCAGCAGGTTGCCGCCCACCTTGCGGGGATAACGGCGGACCGTACGGTAGACGGCATAGAATCCCCGGAAGTTGCATTCGTCGAAACGCAGCTTGTCTTCCTTGGAGATATAGCTCGTCACCACGCGGGGCGCACGGGGGCGCATCCGGGCATTGGCGAGCTCCTTTTCGAGCTTTTCGCGCGAAAGTCCCAGCACCTCGCACATGCGCAGGGTATCGAAGCCCTTCTTGTCGATCTCGCTGTAGATAACCATCAGGTCATAGCACTCGCGGCTCTGGACCAGATACTCCCCGTTGCGGTCGAAGACTTCGCCGCGCGGCGGATACTGCACCACATGGCGCAGCACGTTGGCTTTGGCCAGTTCGTTGTAGCGCGAGTCGACAAGCTGGATATAGGCCAGACGGCCCCCGATCAGCAGGAAGACGAAGAGCACCACGCACTGCAGGGTGCGCATCCGGACGAAACCTTCGGAGTCTCTCATACGCGCACGGGAAGTTTTGCGGTGAAAATACGGGCGATAATCCAGATAAAGGCCACCGACACGGCGCCGCTGACGACGATACGCACCAATGTGCGCACGACATGCATCCACGAAAGGGCCTCAAGCGAGAAGAATACGGCATGGTGCAAGAGCACCAGCACGATCAGGTAATTCAGGAACACCCGTTTTCCGAGCCGCCCGGCGCAGGGGACGCCGCCTTCGCGGGCGTCGTCACGGGTATACAGCGTCCGCAGGAGCGCCGGACGCACGAAAGCGATGAGCAGCGTGGCAATGGTGTTCACGCCCGCGGCTCCCATGGCGAAATCCATCGTCACGCCCATGGCCAGTCCCGACGCAAGCAGCGCCACGGGCGGCGTATCCAGCGGCAGCAGGGCGACGAACGCCACGTAGACGAGCGGATTGAGGTAGATGCTGATCGACAGGTTGTCGAACAGAAAGACCTGCAAAAGCACTGTCACGACGAAGAGCGAAATGTATGGAAGCGTTCTGTGCATCTATTTCAGCCGGGTATGTTGTTCAACTTTTTCACTGTTCTGCAAATCGCGGATTTCGGTCAGGTCGCGGTTCTCGACCAGAATCACATCCGTCAGGCGCGACATTTCGGCCGCCAGCCGCACGCGCACCTTGAAAGCCGTGCGGGTTTCGTTCAGCTCGGCGCTTTCAACCCAGCCGATCAGCACGTCGGCGGGAAAATACTGCGAGAAGCCCGTGGTCACGACCTCTTGTCCGGGCTGCGGATCGGCGTACTTCGACAGTTCGTCCAGCACCACGGTGTGAGGGTCGGCGCCGTCCCAGTAGATCGAACCGAAATAATCGGAGCCCACCAACTTGCCGCTGGCGCGGAACGAAGTGTTGAGCACCGACATCGCCACCGAATAGCGTTCCGTGCAATCGACCACATAGCCCGCCATCGAGCCGTCGGACGCCAGCAGCGCCATCTCCTCGGCCACTCCGTCGCGGCGGCCGCGGTTGAGGACGATGAGGTTCTGCGCACGGTTGACCGTATTCGAAGCCACCGACGCGGTGATGACGCGGTATTTCGAGATTCCGACGTCCTGCATGTAGCTGTCCAGCCGCGCGGCGGTCTCGGCCTCCTCGTACACGGCCAGCCGCTCTTTCATCTCGGCCACGTGCGCGAGCAGGTCGCGGTTCTCGCGTCCGAGCGAAAAGTAATGCCGGATGCCCGCGAACATGCCGTGCACGCCGCCGACCACCTGATTCGAACGCGCCAGCAGCCGGGCCTGCGTGTAGTAGGTCGAGTGGGCGTAATAGCTGACGGCTATCGCTTCGAGCACGACGAAGAGCACCATGACATAGATGCTTCGGATAAACTCTAAGAGCTTGCGCACGGGTTCTCGTTAATTTAAGATTGCGGACACTATGCCCGCAATCCGTATTCATTTATTCACCTCTCACCTCCGGCCGGGCCGGAGTGCGTTACAACTATTTCATTAAGAACGAGAAGCGGTTGATGTTCTTCAGCGCGATGCCCGTACCGCGCGCAATGGCGCGCAGGGGGTCTTCGGCGATGTGGAACGGAATGCCGGTTTTCTCGTTCAGGCGCCGGTCCAGCCCCTTGATCAGAGCGCCGCCGCCGGCCAGATAGATGCCGTTCTTCACGATGTCGGCGTACAGTTCGGGCGGCATCGATTCGAGCACCTTCATCAGTGCGGCGTCGATCTTCGTGAGCGACTTTTCGAGCGCATAGGCGATCTCGCTGTAGCTGAGCGACACGGTCTGGGGCAGGGCCGTCAGCATGTTGGGACCCGTCACCACGAAGTCTTCGGGCTCCTCGTCCAGATCGGAGACGGCCGCACCGATCGAGCACTTGATGGCTTCGGCCGTACGTTCGCCGATACGGATATTGTGCTGCTGGCGCACGTAGCTCTGAATGTCGTTGGTGAAGACGTCGCCGGCGGTGTTGATCGACTCGGAGCAGACGATGCCGCCCAGCGAGATGCAGGCGATCTCCGACGTGCCGCCGCCGATGTCGATGACCATGTTGCCTTCCGGAGCCTCGACGTCGAGACCGGCGCCCAGCGCCGCGGCCATCGGCTCGTAGATCATGTAGACCTCGCGGCCGCCGGCATGCTCGGCGGAGTCGCGCACGGCGCGGATTTCGACGTTGGTCGAACCCGACGGAATGCAGATCACCATACGCAGCGAGGGGGCGAAGAGACTGCCCGAAGTCTTGACTTTCTTGATCATGCCGCGCAGCATCAGCTCCGTGGCGTTGAAATCGGCGATCACGCCGTCCTTCAGCGGCCGGATCGTCTTGATGTTAGGGTTGGTCTTCTCGTGCATCTGGCGCGCCTGATGGCCGATGGCCACGACCTTGCCCGTATGCACGTCGAGCGCCACGATCGACGGTTCATCGACCACGACCTTGCCGTTGTAGATTATCAGCGTGTTGGCCGTACCGAGGTCGATGGCCAGCTCCTGTGTCAGTGAAAAAATTCCCATAGTGCTACACCCAACTGTTATATTTCCTTAATTATTTTATAATCAACGTTCTGTATCTCGCCCGGCCTAACCTCCCGCCGGGGCCGCCGCCGTAAGGCGACATATCCGGACAAAGGTAACAAAAAGCGAGGGATATTTTTACATTTTTTTATTATTTTTTTTGATTACATTTGTAGACCGAAACAATCGATCCGTACATGGAATACAAAATCGGAAAAGAGGCCCGCTGCGCCGTGATCGGCTACGGCAGCTGGGCGACGGCCATCGTGGGGCTGCTCGCCGCGAACGAAGCCCGCGTAGGCTGGTACGTCCGCAATCCCGAAGTGCTCGAAGGACTGCTCGGCGAAGGCCGCAACCCCCGCTATCTGAGCGACGTGGAGTTCGACCGCCGGCGCATCGCCCCCTCCGACGACCTCGACGAGGTGGTCCGCGAAGCCGACATCGTCATTCTGGCCACTCCGTCGGCCTACCTCAAGACGTTCCTCGAACCGCTGACAGTCTCACTGCAGGACAAATTCGTCGTCTCGGCCATCAAGGGCATCGTTCCCGGCGACTACAAGACCATCGTCGAATACGTTCACGACCGCTACGACCTGTCGTACAAACAGATCGGCATCATCACCGGTCCGTCGCACGCCGAGGAGGTCTCGCGCGGCAAGCTCTCCTACCTCACGGTGGTCTGCACCGACCCGGAGAACGCGCAGATGCTGGGCGAGAAATTCGCCACGGACTACATTCACCTGAGCTACTCGACCGACCTGTACGGCATCGAGTACGCCGCCATCCTGAAAAACATCTACGCCCTCTCGGTCGGCATCGCCGTCGGGCTGGGTTACGGCGACAACTTCCTCGCGGTGCTGATCGCCAACAGCGCCGGGGAGATGCGCCGCTTTCTGGAAGAGAGCTATCCGGCCGAGCGCGACACGCTGGTGTCGGGCTATCTGGGCGACCTGCTGGTGACCTGCTACTCGGTCTACAGCCGCAACCGGCGGCTGGGACTGCTCATCGGCCACGGCTGCACGGTCAAAAGCGCCCTCAACGAAATGACGATGGTCGCCGAAGGCTACTTCGCCGCCGACTGCATCCGTCACATCAACGCCCGCCACAAGATCGAAATGCCGATCGCCGAAATGGTTTACAACGTGCTCTACCAAGGGGCTTCGGCGCGCAAGTGCATGAAAGAACTGACATCCAAATTAATTTGACTATAACATGGAAACTCTGAAATTAGACATCTCCAAAACGGGCGTTGCGGTTTCGGCCGCAATGCAGGCCAAGGCGCAGGCGGCCAACGCCCTGCTCGAATCGGGCAAGGGTGCCGGCAGCGACTTCCTCGGCTGGGTGCACCTGCCCTCGTCGATCACGCCCGACCGGATCGAAGCCATCGAGAAGCAGGCCGCGAAGCTCCGCGAAAAGGCCGAAGTGATCATCTGCATCGGCATCGGCGGCTCGTATCTGGGCGCCAAGGCCGTGCTCGAAGCCATGAGCGATTCGTTCAAGTTCCTGCACAAGAAGCGGACGGAACCCGTCGTGGTGTTCGCAGGCCAGAACATCTCGGAGGATTACACCCACGAACTGCTCGAAGCCGTGAAGGAGTACTCGATCGCCACGATCGTCATCTCCAAGTCGGGAACCACGACCGAACCGGCCATCGCCTTCCGCCTGATCAAAGCCGAGATCGAAAAGCGTTACGGCAAGCAGGAAGCCGCCGAACGCATCGTAGCCATCACCGACAAAGCGCGCGGCGCGCTGAAGACGCTCGCCGACAACGAGGGCTACCCGACGTTCGTCATTCCCGACGACGTGGGCGGACGCTTCTCGGTGCTGACTCCCGTGGGCCTGCTGCCAGATCGGCAGAGCG
>ENA-ORNQ01000560-ORNQ01000560.1-human-gut-metagenome-genome-assembly--contig:-NODE-560-length-36281-cov-3.250124_pt1 | contig 36281 bp, 64 predicted proteins | sample MGYA00242116_ERZ509024 | MGnify/ENA primary metagenome ERZ509024 (study PRJEB26280, sample SAMEA2338697) | human gut metagenome | biome: human gut; feature: human-associated habitat; material: faeces...
TCAACTCACACAGAGCTCTTTTGTAGTCTTTCATAACTGCCCCCTCCCTTCTTGGATGTCATTATAATGCATCCGGAGGGATTTTTCTACAAAACAGTATTAAAAATCCCTGATATGGGAAAAAATAGTACCCCCCCTCTCTCTATCTCCAGGATCCTTATTAATTTGGTATTCTTTTAAAAAGTGCTACTTCCCTTTAATTTGGCGTATCAATTTCCACTTTTTCCACCAACTTAAAGTAGGGTTTCTCTTTATAAGTTCTATATTCTCTTTCCCTGGCGGTGGTAATAATCGCATGGCGGCGGTTAATGCTTCTGCTGCTTCTTTTACCGTTACTCCGTATTCATTAGGCATCGCTTGTATTCTCCATTCTTTGTTTAATAGCTTGGTTAATATATTCGTTCACGCTTTCCCCGGCTGCTGCTGCCCTTTCCTTAATAACGGCTTTATCTCCCTTTGGTACGGTCAAGTTAATACGATCATATTTCTCATTTATAAACTGGTTTTGGTATTTCAGTTGGTCGAACTCTTTTTTTGTTTTTGGCATCCGTTGCCTCTTCCTTTCTCTTGCCTTATGGTATATAATAGTTTTACAGTTTGGGCGGTTTTGGCAAGTCCACCGCCCTTTCTGCATCCCTAAAGCCTATTTATCAGGCTTTTCTTCATTTCTTGGCTTTGCATCCACAATTCTTCGAATTAAATCCAAAATCTCATGTTCGCTATGCCCTTTCTCGTCACACCACTCAATGACTTCTTTAATTTCTTTCTTGTCCATATCTTCCATGTTGTTCTCCTTTCTCTGCCGCCCAGGTACTCGTTAGGTTTTATGTATCTCCCTTAACTGTCTTTATTATATAACATATTACGCAATATGTCAATACATATTACGCAATATTTTCAAAAAGTTTTATTTATAAGAAAAAGTAATAAAAAAATAAATCCCATATATGGGATATTATATTTAAAAAGATACTGATTTACGGGATTCAGTAAAAAAATTATTTATAATCTGAATCAAATAAGTCAGTGATTTTTATATTCAATGACTTTGCTATCTTCTCCAGATATTCAATCGGCGTATACATTTGACCGCATACGATCCTATGTAGTGTTGATTTACTGACCCCGCTTCTTTTGGCAAGTTCCTGATATGTAATATCTTTCTCAATCATGACTTCTCTAAGCAGTATCTTCATATTAAACCTCACACTCTTATTTTACTCTGTTTTATAAAAAAGCGGAACCGGAAATGATTTCCAATTTTTTTTAAAATTTTTTGATTTTCCTATTGACATTTTATACTCCCGGGAGTATAACGTAATCATAGAAAAGAGATTGGGAGGAAACAAAAATGACAATTAAAGGATGGTTTTTAGATAAGAATTTTACACAGAACGAAAGATACATTATCAACTTAGCAATGAACGGTGACGAGTTAGAGACATTAAAAGAGACAGAGAAAGCAGTCCAGTTCAGAGCAGACAGTGATTTCGGAACACTGACATTCTGGTGCCCGAAATCCTGCATCTTAAAAGATGGCGAAGTTGATGAAGAAATGGTTAGAAAATATCAGAGAATGGAAGCTGGACTGAACTACAACGAGAAACTGGTTGTTTTCGCTAAAGAAAACGGAATCAAGGGAATCCGCAGAGGAATGAAAACACAGACCTTAATGAGAAAGATCACAGAAGCTGGCTTAGAAATCCCGGCAAGAGATTAAAAATATGCTATAATAACACAAGGAGGACATAAAAATGCAGGAATGGAAATTAAAAATTGTGAAGGAACTGGACAAAAAATCAGAGGAATTAAGAGAGATTCGCTTTTATGATGTAGCCCGCGAAATGGGCTACAACCACATAAAAGTAAACGATGTGAAGGACATCGCGACACGCTTCTTAAAAGAGCATCCGACTTACAAGGCGGTAAGGTTCGTAAAGAACCCGAAAAAGGTCTCTTCTACCGAGAGTCTTTTCACTACACTGGTGCTTACCGAATGTGAATACGAGACCGAGGAAGAGTTCCTTGAGGAGATCGGCTTTTCCGGGAATGCTGCTACAAAAGCCAAGAGAAAATATCGCGACAAGACTTATGATCGGATGGAGTTATCCTTGCCGAAAGGCTTGAAGGATGAGATTGCTGACAGAGTAAAAGCCGGAAAAGCGAGCTCTAACACTGCTTATGTCGTAGAAGCAATCAAGGAAAAGATGGAACGTGATTAAATACTTTTAAAAAAACGAAAGGCTGTGAAGATCACAGCCCTTTGTTTTTTTATACATGTATTTTTAGATCATCCCAAGCAGAGACTTCCACGTTTTCTTCCTTGCCGTGATCTCTCCGTCAGAGACACAGCCGTGATCACTCTGATAAGCCTTGACCGCTCTTTCCATGCCGCTGCCAAAGCAAGGTGTCTTGCCCTGATCGGCTTCGATGGCACCGGTGTAATAGCCGAGATCCTTTAAGCGCCGCTCTAACGGTGTTACGACCGCATGATTACGGTTTTTAGACTTAGAAACCGTGACGGTGTTACAGATCGTCTCATTGCCCGCCTTTCCGTCCACCTTAGAGCCTGTGCAGGCCTGCACATCACAGATAAACTGTGTCCGCTCATATCCGGTAGCAGCCACATGATTAATCTTCACTTCTGCTGACTTTCCTGCCGAACCTTTCCATGTACGCATAAAATTCTCCGGGGTGCCGTACTGCGCTTTCAGCTTTGACGTGGTGCTGCCCCACTGCGGCAGATACAGGTGCGGCTTGTCCTTAAAGCTCTTCCAGTCACCGCCCCAGGCTAACCCGATAGACTTTGCCAGATCTGCCACCTGTTTAAACAATCCGGTGGAGTCATTGAATGCATCGTCCGCTTTCTGTCCATCTCCATCGACATCCATGTCCAGATAAAAGTCAACGGCAACTCCCCACTGGTGCTGGGAAGAGTAAGAGCTTCCTTTGGCTTTTGTGACGATTTTTCCCGGTGCTGTTCTTCCCTTTGCATATAACGCATCCTGTTCCGCTTTTGTTCTTAAGCATTCGCTGTAATTAATCGAAATCCCATGTGCTTTACAGATTTCTTTCAACTTTGCTGCTGCGACCTGTAAATCCGGGTGTAATGCTGTGATATCTCTCGCCATGTTTTAATCCTCCTTGATCTCCGGCAATCCGGCTACTGATGTTAAAATTGATGCTACTCCTGCCAGTGCTGCAGTTCCGGCGACTGTCATCCAGTCTACCTGTGACAGCGTTGCGGCGGCAGGCAGTAAGGCTACCGCTGTCTGTGCAACTGTTTTCGCTGCACGGATTCCGGCAGCCTTTAACCACTTCTTTGTTTTGTTACTCATCTTCATCTGACCTCTCTTTCTCTGTCGTCTCCGGTTCTTCCGGCATTTCTAAGATTTTCTCATATAGGGCGGTCGCGACATCGTTACCGCCTAAGTTATGATAAGCACTGTAAACCCGCTTAAGGGATTCTTTTGCGTAAATCGGACAATGTTTTCTGTCCTGATGATACTTATTAAAATTCGCTACGATACTTTCCCGAAGCAGGCTCTGCACTCCTTCTGCAATCGCATCACTTTTCGTTTTCTCTTCCTCCAGACGCTTTCTTACGTCGCGGTAGAGGCATCCGAGAATGAATGTCACGACGGCAAAAAGCCACTCCAACCAGTTATTTTGTATAAATGTCCAAACCACTGACTTGTCCTTTCCGGGAGCTTATAAAACGGCTTCCCTGAGTTCTTCTTTCTCTGCATCCGTCAACTTGGGATAACCGGCTAAGATATCCTCAAACTCTTCGCCCTCTGCCATTCTCCGGCGGATAACACGGAGCATGATGTTTTTAGCTGAATTGCTCATTATGCTTCACCCCCTAACAACTCTGCTATTACCTCGTCCTGCTCTGCCTGCGTCTGCTCAAGGCTTTCTAAACGAAGTTCTGTTGCAGATTTCATATGCATAGTAACCATTACTCTTCCGTCCTCATAGACGGTCGCAGACTCAAAAGACAGGTTTTCATATGTACCATAAACCTCTCCATCTCCACCTGACACGGTAAGCTCCGTGACCGGTCGAAAGGCTTTCTCAATGTCTGCTACTGCCTGTCCTTCAATTAAAAATGAAATGCTGTCAACTCCTGTAATTACTGAACTGTAGGCGTACTCTGCGCCATTTGCTTTGATATATTCCATGATTCAACCTCCTTACCTTATTATCCTTTTTATCCTTTAATTCCATAGATTCTAAGCGGAATGCAGGTACCGTTCGCAAGTTTATATGATGATCCCGCTGCGAATGCTCTGTAATAACATGGTTCAAATGTTATGACTCTGTTAGGCGTGGTATTATTTATATAAAATTTTCTTTTTGCCCAAACAAGATCGTATGTGCTGCTATTAATATTTAACACATGGGTAGTTGTGATTTCTGCCCCAACAGTGTTACGAATACAGCATACGGCTCCGAAATTAAAAAATATCATAAATGCATCGTATTTTTCTGGAACAGCAACATTCTGATTCTCGGAGTAAGAGTCTGTCATATTAAAGTTGCTTCCGGTATTGTACCAGATCAAATCAAGTCCTCTGATATTAGCTATCTGGTTTGCCAATGTTCCATCAATACTCGCATTTTTCTCGGTAGCCGGCAGTGCCAATCCAGTACTGTCCGTAACGGCTGATGAATCACTTAATTTAACATGACCATAGACACCGGATGCTGCTTTTAGCTCTTCCGCTTCTTTTCTCGCCTGTATATCGGCATCAATCTGATCCAGTGTCTGATTATATTCTGTCACATCATAGAATTCGTCTACTCCGGGTTTCGTATATTCAAAATTACTCGTTTTCGTTGACAAGGCTTAAAACCTCCTCTCTGATCTGCTTGTGCGTATGTTTTGAAAGTTCTTTATGTGTAAATGTTTTCAGCGTGATATGCTGATTCCACATAACCTGAACGTTATAAGTCATATTAAGAGGCAGGATTTCCTCTAATAACTCTGTGACATCTGATATCATTTTCTTAGAAGTTAGTGCAAGTTTTATCTGAATATCATCATGTGCCGCAGAAATCAGCATCGTATACCCTTCCGGGCATAACACATTTAATTTTCGGACAAGGACCCTGTAAGAATAGGGTAATCTTTCTAATGCTTTCGCCTTTACACGAAATCTTCTATCCTCAACGGTATCGTTGTCCTGGGGTGTTATCTGCAGCATTTTCTCCCAACGGGCAATCATCTGCTCCCCCATTTTTTCAAGAAAAATGTTGTTTTCCAATATTTCAACTGCATTCTCAAGCTCTGCTTCCTGTGAATCGTTTATCTTGTAAATTTCTGCAATGTCTTTAATATTCATAATAATTTCCGGGGCATTAAACACTAATATGCACCTCCCCCAGTACCGGGATTTTTTTATGATCCAGTGACAGGTTCGCAGCGACTTCATTTAATGTTGTCTCTGAAACATCTAAGATTCCCTCTACCGACAACACTTTTGATTCAATCTGACTGATACGGACAATCATATGATCAGTTTCGAGACTCTCCCACGTTTTTCTTAATGACTGCAGATAATCTTCTATGACACTTTCAATCTGGGAACGGCTCGTTTCTTCTGAATAATCGGTATCAAACTGAATTTTAACGGATAAATTAACAGCAATTTCCTCTACCGCAAGGATCTGAACCTGATGGCAGATAGGTGCCATCCCATCGCCCTCTCCATGACTTTGCACCGGATCGACTGCTGTCTGTATTTCTGTGATCAAAGCATCCGACGGTGCTTTGAAATCAGAACTTATAACATAAATGTTGATCCATGGAGAGCCCTGCTCGCGTCTCTTCGGCTTACAGCCGCCGACACCCTGTATTGCATTTACATATTTTCTGTAATCTGCTTTGTTTCCGCAAAAAGCAGTGGCTTTAAACGTTTCAAGAACCTTTTGGCGGAAACTCTCAATATCCTCATCCTCTGTTCCTGCCACAAAAATATCTGTTAATTGCCCGCCTTTATAATCATCGATATAATCGACAGGCTCAAGACTTCCCCTGTTCGCATTTGCAGCAACGCCCTCCGTTTCACAAGTTAATTTATAATCAAAATTTTCAATTAACTCTGTAACTTCATAAACATAACCATTACAGGAAAATCTCTCTCCAATCTCAATCTCCTGCTGAAAGACACCTCTGACCACCGGACATGTCGCATATTTATATTCAAGTCCGCGCTCACGACCGTATTCAATCAGATGGCTGTCATCCTGCGTATCCGGGAGCAGATTATCGTTTATCTCATCCATGTCACCATAAATTTCCTCAAGTTTTTCAGCAATCTTTGCACACGCATTATAAGCCAGCGAGCCTTCATCCGTTCGCACCTCTGCTCCAAAGGTTTCCATCATCTCCTGCATGATGTTATCGAAAAGTCTGTCATCAAACACTTAACTCCCTCCTTCCATACACCGTATCGATTGTAAAACTGACGGTAAGTTTCTCATTTTGCATGGAACTTGAAAAATCTGTGACATCCAGAATGTTCTCATCCGTCATCAGGGCTTCACTGACCATCCGCTTGACTTCACTTTCGATATAATCCTTATCGTAGTTTTTGCCGATCAATTGGTTCAACTCCGCTCCATGGTCCCAACTATATTGAGAATAAAAATAACGGTCAGTGTTCAGGACAATCCTTGCCCTCTGTATGATCGCATCAAGACCCGTGATAATTCTCCCTGTAAGATTCCCTGTTTCAAAATCGATTTCATAATCAGCCGGCTCTTCTGCTTCTTCAACCTCAACATCAACTTCATCGTCTTCTATGTCAAAAGGAAACATTATAACTCACCTGCCTTTGCTAAAATTGCAAAAGTTTCTTCTGATATCTGCGTGATCAGAACAACATCACCCGCCTGCAGCTTTCCTTTTAATGTTTCGTTCACGATCAGATCGTCTTTATCAAGTTCTAACGTTCCGGTTCGACAGGAATCTTTACCGGTCATTTCCGCAAGTTTGATCAAATAATTTTTCTTACTTCTAGCGGCTTCTTCACGGATAATCTTAATGAACTTTTCATATGCATTCATAGCACTGCCTCCTTTAAGTGATCCAGCATTTTGAACATGGACGATACTTACGTTTTCCTTTGTTCTTTCCGCTTTCAATACGAATTTTCTTTATTTCCTGCACTGTCGATTTCTTAGTATTTTTCCCTGCACAGGCAGAACAGGAAGTCGAGGAATGATAAATAGTTGAAGTCGAAAGATAATAACACTTCGCCTGATTTTCCAGTTCCTTCTTTCCGGAATCTTCCTCCGCTTCCGCTCCTTCCTCCATCTCGTTTACTCTCGACAAAGTCAATGTCATTGTATGGACTCCGTTAGAAAAATTGTGACGGTCTGCCGTGATATAGAAAGTTCCTTTTAATCCGGTTGCTTTATCATCGATTTTGATGCTACGGCCGGATATCGCTTTAAGATTCCCAGGAGCTTCCACAGTAATTTCGCTTGTGACACCGACCAGCATGGACTTGGCTTCCGCCTTAGCATCCACACCGGACTCTTTTGTATAACCGGCTTGATATATGCCGTACCGCGACACATTCTTCTTATTTCGAACCTGTCCCAGTTTTTTCATTTTCGATGAATAAATGTTAACCGTATTGACCATGTTATCAGTTGTATCGCTGTAAGTTGCTCCTGTAATATGAACCCCTTGTGTCAACTTCACACCGGAAGCCTTGCCTTTCTCGATAACCGCAACCTTTACACCATCCATCACAGGCATGTATTTCTTTCCGGTTTTTGCTTTTGCCTTACAATATCCGGCAACAATAATGTCATACATTTTTTGATCATTAAAAATAAGTTTTGAAATCTTAAAATTTGTGACAGCAAGACTTCCTGTCTTTATCTTTAAGTCACTACATACTTTTCGTGTCATTTTTTCCGGTGTCGTGTTTTTAAATTTAAAAGTTCCGGAAGAGTTGAGTAGATAATGCATAAAATCTTTCACTGTATAAGTTGCTGATCCTGTTTCAGCAGATCGCTCCCGGTTTGTAACAGTTCCGATAAAAAAGCGTTTTTTATCATATAAGTAAATCAGATCGCCGAGAGCAATCCCAAGCTGTTCAAAGTTTTTATCGTAAGGGTTGTTTGGAACAGAAAAAGCCACCTGACGGGAGCACTGATTGTCCGTCCCGCTCCAATCGACAGACACAAAATCAATCCATTTGTCCTTCCATCTCAATTTTACCAATCCAAAACCACCACCTTGTAACCGATCAATGCCGCGTTTTCTTTCTTCTTGGGATGCTTTTTCTTAGCCTTTTTAATGACAGCTGCATTCCTTTGTTTTGTTATTTTCCATGTTTCTGATGAACCAAGGCATTTTTTTGTAACCTTTTGCCAGGTATCGCCCTTTTTCCAGACGTATACACTGGTCTGCGGTGTCTTGGTAACTCTGGAAGACGACCCTGCCCCTGCGGCTCCGCTCCCACCGTATATCTTTTTTGTGGTCTTCTTTTTCTTAACAGAAGAGGACTTGATTGCTCTGAATTCTTTTAAACTCAGGCTGTATGAGACATCCCCATTCTTTTCCTTGTTCCCATATGTAAATGATTCAATCGTAAAAAAGCCGTTAATGCTTGTTTGGGTAATAATTAAATGGATCGTAGTATTTTTCTCAAACAGCTTTTTGAGTTTTTTTATGTAATACTCATACGGATCATGATATGCTCCTCTTAAAAAGCTGTATTTCTGGTGCGGGAAAAAGGACTCTAATGTGATGGTCCAAAGACTTCTCTTACCTTTTAAATTAATTTCTCCGAGGTTATGAACAATGACAGACGTATTGTTCATAGAATCAGATAGCTCAAATCCCTCTGGATTGATCGGAAGCAAAAACCCTTTTTTATCAGAATCCCATTTAATATAAATATCCAAGTTCCGCACCTCCAAGATTTTTCGATGTATCACTGAGTTTATTTACAATTCTGGTAGCGATCTTATCAATATCCGCTTCTTCCCGGACGACAATGGTATCTGCCAGTTTTGCGATGACAATCGAAGAGCCTCGGCTGCTTTTAGCACCATCGCTATATGCTTTTCTGACTGTTTCATCATGAGGATAAACGCGGCTTCCTTTCGGTAAATCGACGATCTCACCACCACGCTCTGAAATCTGTGCAAAACCACCACGCCAGTTCTTTGTACCGACTGCAAGCATTGGAATTTTCGGTATATTAATCGAAAAATTCTTACCACCTATCTCTGGTACCCAGTCCGGTATTTTAAGCCCCAGTTTGTTGATTCCCGAAATGGCACCGTTGATCATACCGATCACGGCATTCATCGGCAACTTACACAGGCTTTTCAGACCTTCAAACGCACCGCCAAAGATCTCCTTGACACCATCCCACGCTTTTGACCAGTTTCCTGTGAATACTCCGGTAATAAATTTAATTAGACCATCAAATATCGACATGATTCCTTTGACAAAGCCGGTAATGCTTTTAAAAAAGGCTTTTATGATACCGACTGCCTGTCCGATTGCCACACCGAAATATGTACCGAACACAAGTTTTACCATATCCCCGTATTTTTTTAAATATGGCTTGGAAATCTTCCACAGTTTTTTCGCATGCTTGGCGATCGACTGGAATTTCTCCCCGATCGGTTCTAACTGCTCTTTCACATCTTTGCCGCTAAGTCCCATATCTTTAAAAACCTTTTTAATATAAGACCACATTTTTCCACCGGCTTTTTTAATCTTGTCCCAATTTTTGTACACCAAAACGCCTGCAACGACGATGGCAAGCAAAGACGCAACAACGATGGCAGAAGGAGATTTTAATAATTTCATGAAGCCTCCGGCGTTTCTGATCGCCTTGCCAAATTTACCGACATTGGTTACGGTTTTTCCAATATGAGTTGTTGCCTTTCCGAATATCAGAAGGAAAGGTCCCATAGCTGCTGCTGCTAAGGCAATCTTTATGATCATATCTTTCTGCTTGTCAGATAAGGAATTGAATTTTTCTGCCAGCTTCTGCAACCACTCTGTTGCATTTTTTACATACGGTGTCATCCGTTCACCCAAGCTAATACCGATGCTCTCAAGCGTAGATTTTAATATCGTCAACTGACCCTGCAGATTATCTTGAGCAGTGTCATACATCTTCTTACAAGCTCCATCTGCGTCATAAATAGAATTAGATAGTTTTTCAAAATCTCCATCTGATGAATTTACGATAGCAAGTAAGCCGCTCATTCCCTGCTTTCCTGCAATCGTCGATGCGTATTGTGACTTTTGTGCTTCAGACAAACCGGAAAAACCTTTCCTTGTATCCTGCATCACTGTTTTAAAGTCCTTCATGCTTCCATCAGAATTTGTCAGGGAAATTCCCAGTTTTTTCATAGCGGCTTCAACTTTATCTGTAGGATCTGCCATTCTGGACAGCCAGGAACGTAATGAAGTTCCAGACATCGATGCTTTTACGCCACTGTTAGCCATCAAGCCAAGGGCAGTGGATATATCCTCAACATTATATTTCAATGCTCCTGCAACCGGAGCTACATACTGAAAGGATTCTCCCAGCATACCGACATTTGTATTCGAATTATTTGCTGTTTTAGCCAAAACATCGACAAATCTGTTTGTTTCCTTCGCTGACATTCCGAAAGCAGTCAGAGCATCGGTTACAATATCGGATGTCTGAGCAAGGTCTTCCCCTGTTGCTCCTGCAAGATACATGACACCTTCGATTCCATCCATCATCTCTTGCGTGTTCCAACCGGCCATTGCCATATATTTAAAAGCATCCGTTGCCTCTGTTGCAGAGAATTTTGTCTTTGCACCCATTTCTTTCGCTTTATCGGATAAGTTCTGGAGTTCTTTCCCTGACGCACCACAGATAGATTGCACGGTGCTCATTCCTTTTTCAAAATCACTCGCAACTTTAAGACAGGCAATCCCTGCTCCGGCAACAGGGACCGTAATACTTTTTGTTAAACTAGAACCAACATTCGAGATGTTTTTCCCTGCGTTCTGAATCTTCCTTCCTGCTTTTGTCCACTGATTAGCAGTTCTCGTTAATTTATCTTCTGCATTTTTCAACGGACCGGTAATTTTATCAATTAATCGAAGCGTTACATCAACGTGTTTTCCTGACATCTAGTCTTTCCCTCCTAGCGCCGCTATCTCTTCCTGCATCTCCTCTAACTGGTAATCCATGAATGCCTGTAACACAATTCTCTCTCCGTATCCGATATCCCGGTACTGACTTGGAAGGATATTGTGAAAGCGAAAAAGGAGGTACATACAGCGAACCTCCTTGTTCGCCTTGATTAGTTTTTTACCTCTTCCTCATCGTTATCGGAAATCCCGGAAAGTTCACTGATTGCATCGCTGATATCAGTAATCTCGTTTCCAAAGAGCTTCTCGCAAAGCTCACTTGCACTCTTGCACTCAAAATGTTTCTGTAAAGCTGCATCTCTAAGATTAGGGCTTACAATTCCCTCCACACACATCATGATCTTTGCATCGAAATTTTTTGAATAATCAAAACTTCCATTTCCCTTAAGCTGATAGGAAACAATGTCATTTAATCTTCTGGATGGAACTTCTTTGATCTCAACCGGAACAGCTTCCTTTTCTCCTAAGATTTTTGCAAGTCTTTTAGACGAAAAGGAACCGGTTTCCAGTTCTTCAGCTTTTTTTACATCTGCTTTTAATAATCTATCTACTACATTCATTGTAATTTTCCTCCTACAGTGGTTTGATCGTATCTAAAAGTTCCCAACCGGTAAATGTGAATGGGACACTCTCTTCGCCAAGTTTTTTTGCTTCCCAGTCTGCCAGAGTCAGTTCATCAAAAGTGCACCCTGTCAATTTAATTCTTTCTGCACCATCACTTTCCGGATCAGCCAACTTTGAGATAATGGTGCAGACCGTTTCTTTTCCTTTTTTCAAATTTTCAGAAAGCAGCCTGATAAAATACGAGGTCACTTTGTTATATTTTAATGTTCCCTTGCACTCTAAGCCGGTAACCTTGTATCCTTCTGCCAATGTTCCGGTCTGATTTACGGAATCTTTCTTTAAAGTAACCTTTGCCTGCATTCCTGTTACTTCTGCCATATAATAGTCATCAACCCATACTTCTCCAAAGGTTCCATTGATAGTTTTATTTGTCTTATACATAGAAGCCCCTCCTTAAATCGTAATTGGTAAAACAATATCCTCAATGGCATCCAGAATCTGTATCGTAGCCTTTAAAAATACACTGGAACCCGTATTGGCTGTTTTGATATCATCATCCGACATAGCATCGACATCTTTTCCTTTATCTTTTAAATAAGCACGGTTGGCGTCAACATCAATCTCGATGCTATAGCCGGATAAAATATTATCCTGTTTCACTTTCTCAAAATAATTGCCGATGGCAGACAACAGCAGACACTTGTTATCATAAGTGTTCGCGTATCTTCCGAGATAATTATCCTCCGCTGTTCTCTTGATATCATTTTCAATCATGTCCATGGTGTCCACGATTTTGATTTTCTGAAACTGTGAATTCTTCGCAGCGGTCAACGTTGTCAGGCTGTTCACACCACGCGCTGTCTTGACTTTCTCTCCATCAAACCATACGATCATCTTTCCTGCATCAACCGCTGTATCCATCTCTGCTCTCGTCAACCTGGAGCAGTCAGTCAATTCCGGCAACGGAGCATATGTGCAGGACATATATAACGGTGTTCCGGCGATAATCCCGGCAATTCTTGAACAATACTGCTCCGTCGTATATGTTTTACTGCCTGCAATCACTTTTTCAGTAGCAAAGTTCACAATACCCTCACAATCCGCGGTTGTATTTGGAAGAACTGCCTTGATCAGTTTTCCTGATCCACGTTCAGACTTCACATAATTAACGATTGCTGTGGTCTGCTTATCTGTTTCTGCTGACGGTGCAACAAGATAGTCAAACTTAACTGTCTTAAAATAATTTAAAGCTGCACTGTAATCTTTTGCATCTGCGGCAATGACATAAATCATTACAAGGAGCGGAGAATACTCATACCCTTTAAAAGCAAGTGCAATCTGCTCCTTAGATGCCTCTGATAACGAAACCGGCACATCCGATTCTGTTTTACATACCACAGGATTTTTTGCCGGAATGGCATCTTTTAAGATCATCGCAATGATTCCTCTTTCTCCACGGCTGATTGCTGTGCTTCCTGTTTCTGTAAATGAAATTGAAATACTTGGCATTCCCATTTTTAAGAATCTCCTTTCTCAACGTTGAAGTCTGCCTTTTCCATAACAGGCAGATTATTTTTATGTTCTATTTTTTCTCCCCAAAGCAGGTCAATTCTGATTTCGGGGATATTATTTTCTTTTCCTATGAAATCCCAGTCCATATTTATTACATGAATAATTCTTTTGTCAATTCTTACATACAGACCGAAAATATCCTGTATTTTCTGAATAACCGCAAGGCTTTCCGCTTCATCTGCTGACTCTTGCAGAAAATTAATATAAAGAGTTGCCTGCATATTCCTAGTGTTATAATTTCTCGGACTGGTATCAGTTGGTTTTAACTGTGTAAAAAAACACGGTCGTTGAAATCCCTCTGAAACCGCCATACTGTAATACTTATATTTTGAAGTTGGAAATGCTTCTTTCATTCTCGCAAGCAGTCCCTTTTTCACTTCTAACAAAGTCATCAGATAAGTCCTTCCTCTCTCAACAAGGCTTCTATCATAGCCTCTGCCATAGCCGGTGCCTGTTCCTGATATTTTTTTACTTCGCTTTCCATGATGTGTTTTCCCGGTACGAAACCGATAGTTTCCTGCTTATGAGATTTTAAAACATGACCATGCTCCACAAGATGAAAGTGAGGGGATTTTGCACTAATTTCTACGAACTGGTATGCTCCTAAACCCTGAACCTGTGACACCTTATAATTTCTTATTTTTCCAAGAGACTTTTTACTTTTTTCGCTAACATTTGTTTTCTGCCGCATCTCGCTCGCGACATTTTTTCTTAAGCTCAATGCCTCTGCACGAAGTAAATTTCCGGCTCTATCGGGATATTTTTTGACCAGCTCATCCAGATTCTTTTTGAGTTCACCCAATCCTTCCACTCTCAGAGTATAATCATTCATCTTCCCGCATTTCCTCCTTATTTATGTACTCGGAGCATAAAATTTCAAGCATCTTGTTTTCAAGATTAACATTTATGACACTCTCGACGGAGTACGTTTTATCCTTAAAGCGGATATAGCAGTTCGTGTCAATACCCGGAAGGTATCGCACATAGCATTTATGAGTCACTTTACTTTGAATTTTCTGTATCTCATAGAATTCTGTCCCCCTAACCGGATAGAGGGACCCCCAGACAGTCCGATACGGTTTTAATTTCTGTACAGTCTGTCCAATTTTATCTTCAGAGTCTGTGAGTCTTAAAAAAGTGAGCCTTTTATTCAATCGTCCAATATTTAATGTTTTCATCTCTTCTCCTAAGTAACAACTAGAGTAGGTTCGTGGAGTGCATTGACAAAATGCTCTCCACTGCCTTATTTACATTAGAGGCTTTTCCTTCAATATACAGATTCCTGTTATCGAACATATCCATGACAAGTAAAAATAAAGCCTGTGTAATATCTTCATGCTGATCAAGCTCATCCTCGTTAAGTCCGGTGTAACTTTTTATCCATGCAACTGCACGTTTTTTCATATCCGCAAGCTCTTTTAACTCTACTTCTTCCGGCTCGTCTATTCTGGCATATTCAGCAAGAATTTCTTCTGTAACCTCACTTATTTTCATGTTCCGTTCTTCTTTCTGGCAGCCTTTTTTGGCTGCTCATCAACTGCTGTAACATATCCTGCCTGGAGCAGGTCGGTAAGGGTTTCCCCCTCCGGGATATCCCTGACCTGCCCGATTGACATTGCTATTTTTCCGCTAAAGTTCTCCATAGCTTTTACAATCATGTCTGCTCCTCCTTATGAACCGCTCTATGAAGCTGCTTTCATCGTTAATCCGGTCAGCTTCTGTGCATTCTGGATCTTTGCATCTAATTCAATCCATGAAATGATTCCTACGGCATGCTGGGTGGCGAATTTCTCCTGCAGAACCTGAATGTTCATGTCCTCCGAAATCTTAACTGCCAGTCCGCTCATGTCTCCATAAAGAATGGCACGTTTTCCTGCCGCCATATCCGGCATATTCTCGGACGTATATACGTCTTTTCCGAAAAGGGTATATCCCCAGCGGCTTTTCGCATCCTTGTTTAAGATATAATTTCCGTCAGAATCTTTTAATTTTCTGATAGCAGTTCTGGTCTTTTTACTCATGATCCAAATTGCATCTGCCTGATAAACATCCGGTACTTCTTCCTGCACATCAATCAGCTCATCTGCTGTGACCGCTGCCTGCGCTGCGGCAGTCAGAGTGGTAACTTTCGACAATCCCTCAATCTTATCCTTTGTTCCATTCAAAAGCTGGTTTTCAATCCACCTTGCAACAGATTCTGCCATTTCATTAATAACAAATGGCACAATGTCAAAACTGGAATTGTTGATCAGAGATTTTGAAACCTTACTCAATGCTCCTGCAAGGAATCCTTTTAATTCAATGCTTGCAAACTTACCGGACGTGCTCTCAAGATCCGTAAATTCTGTAGCATACGCCATCGTGATCTGCTGTGAGCTTTCATCGTAATACGGAATGGACAGGTTGCCGGAAACATGATATTTTTCTGCCAACTGAAAGATTGGAGAAATATCATGTACCTTTTTAATGATCTTGTTGGCGATGCTGGACGGAATTACTGCACCATTATCCCCGGTGGTCATATTTACATCGGCTCTTTCCTCTAAGACCTCTCCTCTGACGTAAGCAGCAAAAGCCCTTTCCTCCAATGCTTCCGGATCATCCGATTTTTCTTCTTTTTTCTTTGTTTCTGTCGCATTTAACGGAATATCCCGTGCTCTTTCCATTCTTTTTAAAGTATCATCCAGTTTTTTGATTGCACTTTCCGTCTCATCAAAGTCCTTTTCCTCTTTCTCTGTAAAGGCTCTCTGTTCTGTGTCTGCCTGCTGCGTCAGAGCTTCTAATTTTTCAACTAATTCGGCCCTCTGTTCTGCAATGCTTTTTAAATCCTCGGCTCTGTTCTGCATTTCCTGTTTTACTGCTACTCTTTTTCTGTTTTTATTCATCGTCTCTTCCTCCTTTGAGTTTCAAGATGCGTTTTTTATAATGTTCCAGTGATGGTTTGCTCACCTCTGCCCGCTCAACATAATCTGTTTTTACTTCCATTACATCTGCTTTGATGAGTTCTTCACTCTCTGCTCTGGTTTCAACACTCGTTCCTTCATAAGCCGGAATCTTTTTCTCATCAATCAATGACACCTCGGCAAGGATCATGTCCTCTACATATCTTCTTGTGAGTCCTGATTTTGTCTCTTCTTCGGATGCATCTCTTTCTTTAAAACCAAAGGACCATCCTCGGAGTTTCTTATTTTTTGCCTTTTCAATGACTTCCGGGTCCGTAATCTCCGCTTCTGCTCTTAAACCGATGTTGTCCTCATACAACGTCAGGTTCGTTTCCGTTGAACCAAGCTCCCGGCTATGATCGTGATCAAGTAATAACTTTACTTCGTTTTTTGCAAGGGCTCTTCTAAAAGTGCCCGGAACAATCTGCTCTACAAAACGCTTTCCGGTAGTTTTGTCACGAATTGGTCGGGAATCCCGACCTACAGCATTCACATAACCCTCAATGTAAACACTGTCATTTCTCAACTCCACTTTCATTGTCTTTACCTTCTTTCTTTAACGGCACACCTTTAAGCTGCTGCATCTCATTTGTATTTGGTGTGTAAATCATATTTGTCTTTGGATCATAAAGAACGCTGTCTAGTCCCAAGCGAATCCAGTTGATTCCAAGAGGTTCATAATCCTCTTTTTCTCTGACCTCATCTACTTGTAAGAAATTATTTCTTAATCCTACTTCATACGCTTTATATCTTTCTTCGATATTTCCGCGGGTAAGTTCTTTGGTATCAAAAGCGAAGTACCGGGAACCCTTCTCACTTTCAAGCAGTAAGTCCCTGTTTAAACTGCACTCAAAATCTGCCAGAAGCGGTGTGATGCAGAATTTTATAAAACTTTCCCTGTCCTCTTTTGTAATTCCCTTTCCGGTCAAAAGAGAATACGGTACTTTAAAAAGACCGGTAATCTGGGTACTGTCTGTTTCTTTATTCTCATTCATCTGCATCTCTACAGACGTATTAGATGCCTCTTCAAATTCAAGTCCATCATTTAAGACAATCACATTTTCACGATTATTTGAATACAACCGTCGAAAGCTGTCTTTCAACTTCGTCATAGCTTCTTCGGACAATTTTCGCTTGGATTTCAAAAATCCTCTTTTATTTCCACCCTTTTTAACAAGATTCTCCTGATAAATCAAAGTGTTGTACGACACACCGAATATCAGGTCGTTTTCTTTCACAATAGAGCAGGATGTGCAGCCGTCCGTTGTTTTTCTAAGAAATTTCAAAAATTCAAACGGATAATATTTATTGTCATACACATAAATGTCATAATCTTTAAAAATCGGATGCTCATTCTTTATGACAGTGACTTTTGAATCTTCAACATAACGAATGCTTCTTATTCTTGTTCCGGCTCTCTCAATATACGCATATCCTCCGCTTCCAAGGTAATAATCTTCAAGGATTGCCCGCCAGAACTGCTTTGCGGTCAGTGTGTCTCCGGTATCCTGATTTAAGAGATTTACTCTGACATCATCTTTGACAATCTCAATACCCTGTTCCGTTTTCTGATACAATCTGATTGGAAGACTATCTAGCGTTCCCGCAATAAAATCCAGGCAGGCAGTTACCGTAGGTATTTTTTTTGCTTCTTCCCTTGTGATCTTTTTCTGTCCAAGAATAGCGGATAAAAGCATATCATCTGTCATCGGTTCATGTGAATCTGCTGTATCTGCTCTGACCTTGTTTGTTTTCTTTCCAAATAAGCCCACCTTAATCCTCCTTATGTCTGTATCAGGAAATCGTCTGCTCCGTATAACAATTCCTGCTCAATGAGATAAGTGCTGTTGATGTTTCCGACAACCTGGTCGACTTTATCCACAGACTTTTTTTTGTTAACATATTTATTTCTATTCGTATCTTCCGTGCATCTCGCGTTTTGAAAATTAATCTCCAGCATAAGATTTTCGTCATAAAAAAATCGTTCTGAGAGGATGCATTCTTTCAGCCATTTTGTCGGCATATGAAGAACACTGGAATGCTGCTTGATTTCAACGCACTCATAACCGGCTTTCTCAAATTTCTGCACGCTTGACAGCGCATTCCATTTATCGTATCCTATCTGAATTATTTCCACACCATATTTTTCTTCCAACGTCAGCACATACTCTTCAACCTCTGTGTAATCGATAACTTCATCGCCACAGGCGATACAGTCACCATTTCTTATCAGTGCTTCATAATCAACACCTTCTTTCTTGCTTTTCTGTACAATTTTTCCTTTCGGGATGAATCCCATCGTTTTTGTATATAAGACCGCATTATCAAGGTCTGTTCCCTCATAAGTTTTCATATCAACGCAGACGTTATCTTCTGTCATTGATAAATCAATTCCAAGCCAGACGCGCCGTCCTTTCCACCAAGCATCATTCCGCTTTCGTTTGCACTTTCTGACTTTCGTGATTTCTACATATCCCTCAACACCAAGTCCTTTGTATTTAATGTTGTTGTGCTTACATAAATAATTTTCTCGCTTGTTTTCATATGCAATGGCATCCGTTCTTTTTTCGACAATAGCATTAAAAATTCTTTTGTTCGTGCAGGCAACAGGGTTGCTCTGATAAATACACCTGTCATCAGTCTGCCATATATCTCCCTGCCACAAATAGTCATCTGGAACATAAATTAGCGAGAACATTCTTCCATTTTCTCTTAATCCGTCTAAGATTTTCTTGCCCTTATCCACTTCATCAAGCATCACATTGTTATCGTTTGGATACTCCGTACTCAAAATGATTCCAAGCGGATTTATCAGTGTGATTTGTCCGGATCTCATTGCTTCTACCGGGTATGAGTCCATGGCACCTGCTTCATCGGCAAGAAATGCCGCAGGCGCCTTTCCATCCATCTTATCTTCACTGTACGCTAACGGAACATACTCGCTTTCAGACCAGTTACAGCGGATTTCGCTTCGTAACGTTTTAAATGCCGGGTCAAGTTTGTCATCCAGTGTCGGACTCGATTTTATGATTTTTCTTAATGCAATCTGTAACTCCTTTGATAATTTCAAGTCCGGTGCTACCGAAAAGAACCTTGAAAAGCGCGGCTCCATTATCATCAAGATAATAAATATGACTGCTGCATTGAATGTTTTAAAATTCTTTCTTGAAATTTTTAAAACTGCCGTTTTATAATATCTGACCTCGACATTATCATCAGGGTCTATCATTTTTGTGCAAAACACAGCAATGATAAAAAACATGGCGTAATCTTCTAGCGATTCATCTAGTGGTTTTTTCAGATCCGGATGTATCATAAAATGCAGTATCGTCATGATTTTTTTATAAGTAGATTTGCTTACATAGATAGACGGTTCCTTTCCATCAACGATATTTTTCCATGATTCGCACTGTAATTTCACATAATGCGGAACCATATCATTATTTTTTTTTAATGCCCATTCACAATATTTATACGCTCTGCTTTCTTTAACATCATTCACTGCAGAGCACCTCCAGTAGCGGGTTAGTTCCCTGCTCCTGTTTTTTCGGAATTGTCCGGAGCATTGCTGCCATGGTCATGCCTGATTCTTTTTCAATAGCAAGCAGCATTCCCCTTTTCTTTTCAATCTCCCTGTCATATTTAATCAACGTATTCGATAACTGAGCGATTTCTCTTGCGAAATCAATATATAATAATGCCTTAGCTTCCGGCTCTGCTTCTGCTACGATATTTTCTTTAAAAAGTTTTATCATATGCTTGATATTTACGGAGATTGTTTTCTTTAAATCTTCCAGTTCCCGGCATTCTGCCAGCATCAAACAATATCGATTAATGACCGTCTCGTACATCTTATCATTCTTTTCGATGCTATCTAAAATCTTGACAACACGGTCGAATTCCCGGCTTGCTTTCGTGTTATTTTTCACTTCCGTAAATTTGTCAATTCGTTCGCCAGAGAGCATTTCCTGTTCGGATTTCTGACGAACTGCAAGCTCTTTTTTTGTCCTGTGAGACTTTTTCTCCATCTGAATAACGTTTACCGGTTTCGCCGGTCTTGCCATGCTCTCTGCCTCCTTTTTCTTCATTTTGGGAATTTTTTTTATAAAAAGGGTGGGCGTCGGTCTATAAAAAGACGTCTCAAAAAACTGAAACACCCCCGGGGGTACTCCCTACTGTACCAAAAATCCGACATCTTCCGAGGTTTTTGAAAGCAAGGACATCTGCTGTTCTCGGCTGATAATTCCAGCCTCGCACATCTCGTGATGTACCTTACATGTTGTGATCAAATTATCATCCGACAATCTAAGATCAAAGTCTTCTTCTATCGGAATGATGTGATGCACATCTAACTCTTCTGTATTAAACCTCTTAGATGTTTTTTCTAATCCAGCCTGACAGCACAGGCACATATAATGGTCTCTCTCTCTTATCTCTCTGCTCTTCTGCGTCCATTCATATGATTTTCTGAATCGGAACGCTTTGGTCTCCCTCTTCTTTTTCCACCTTTCTTCCTGTGCTTTTCTCTTTTTATCACAAATATATTTTTTTTCATGAATTCTCCCGCAATACTGACAACTCGTTAACACTTTGCTTGTCCTTCCTTTCTTTAGGAGTACCGCCGCCCTGTTTTTCATGCGGCGGTTTTTATGAAGGCACATAGGTATGAAGTTCTGGTAACCCCAGCAACAGAAAAAGAACCGGAGCTTTCTCCAGTTCTTTCATGATATATATTAGCACACATGTTTTTGCCAAACAATGACAACTTGGTGAGATATACATATCTTTAAATTCTGTTCAACTGCTTTTTATTTTCGCACTTAATGGAAGAAACTCCTTTTTCTTATTAGCAGTTATACATTGAATTTCAATATGTTAAACTGTACTTTTAAAAAAATTATCTTCGCTTGAAAGATATTTTTTTAATTGCTGCATCCTGCATATCCTGTGAGATTCCGATATAACGAAACGTCACCTCAATAGATGAATGGTTAAAGATTTTCTGCAAGGTCACAATATCATGCGTCTGCTGATAAAAATGATATCCGAATGTCTTTCTCAATGTGTGAGTTCCAACGTGGTCTACCCCAAACTTCTGACCGGCTTCATTTAATATCTGATAAGCTCTGACTCTCTGCACATGATCGGACCCCTGTCTGGACGGAAACAGCCACTCATAGTCTGCCTTTCCTCTGATATACCGGTTCAGTTCCGGGCGAAGCTCTTCATTAATCGGAAATCGTTTCTCTTTCTTCGTTTTTTTCTCCCTGATATAAATATGCGTTTTATCCCGGACATCTCTGACCTTTAATTTTAAAATATCACTGATCCGGATTCCGACATAGATCCCGAAAAGAAACATCATCCTATTACGCTCGCTTGTCTCTCCGAGATAATCCGCTATGTCCCAGACGGTATCAATATCTCTGATTGGCTCCACGGTATTCATATAGATTCCTCCTTTTCTCTGTAATAAAAAAGAGCAGACGGCTTTGAACCATCTACCCTTTTAATCGCTATCACTTTATCACATCTTTTTGTGTCAAACAATGACATCTTCGTATTATATAAAGGCTCTGTTTTTGACACCATTGTTTTTTTTGTTTTGACACCATTTTGACACCATTTGTCCATTAAAATATGTGAAAATACATGAAAATATGTAATTTTAAAGTGATTTTATTTCTTTGTGATTTCCCAAGAATCTGCTTGTTTTCAGCGGTTTCCCTACAACTCATACGGAGTGACCTGATATACATAGTAGGTATTATTGGTTTTTTCTTTTTTATCTGCAAGGCCTTATATTTACTGTTTTTTTCCACTCCTTGACACCACAAAATATTTTTTTACGCCATTTTTACGCCACAAAAATCCACTACTTTTTTTGCTTTTTCAAATCTTTCTGTCACCAAATCATGTGGATCACTCATAATATTATCCAGCTTCTTAATTTCTTTTTGTTTAAACTCTTCTGTAGAATGCACATACAGGTTCATCGTCATATTAATATCTGCATGTCCGAGATATCCTTGCAACACTTTAGGCTGTACGCCATTTTCAATGCACCTTGTTGCAAAAGTATGCCTAAACGTGTGTCCGCCAAAGGACTCTAATTTTTCAAGATCATCTTTTTGTAAATTTATTTCATTCAAAATCCTTTTTATGGCATCGTTATATAACACTGAATTTAGAGGTGTGTTATATTTTGTCACAAATAATCTGTCTCCAAGTTCGTTCGGTCTCACATTTTTTTTAGCTATAACGCGTTTTAAAATATACTGTTTTTTTAAGGCCACACAACATAAGTCGTTAATCGGCACGCTTCTCACGCTACTCTCGGTTTTTGGCGGCCCTAGATGAAAAATCTTTTTTTCATCACCATCAAATTTTTGATATGACAATGTTTTATCAACGTTTATAATCATATTTTCTAGGTCGATATCATCCCATGTGAGTGCAAATAACTCTCCCGGACGAAGTCCTGTGTTTACCGCTACAACAAACAAATTGTCGTAAAAGGTTCCAGCAGAGCACTCAAAAAACTCCGTTTGTTCCTCAACAGATAAAATAAATCTCTCATTTGGTTTATTTTTTGCCAAGCGCACACCTCTGGCAGGATTTTTTCTTACAAAATCATCCTCTAATGCTCTTTCAAATAAATCTGTCAAAATAACACGAGTTTTATTTTGAGTCTCCCATTGATATCCCATATCATCCAACTTATTTATTAATGATTTTATCTGTAACTGAGTTATCTCATTTAGCGGAAGATTGCCAAGTCGCTGCGATATATGCTTTTTATAAATATGTTCGTAATGCCTCTTTGTACTTGGCCTGATAACCGGATTTTTATATATATCCATCCATTTTTCAAACCATTCATCTAACGTTATTTTATCATCGATAACGTTTATTTTTTTCTCATCTTCATATATTGCCTGCCGCAAACGCTGTTTTAATTCTTTTAAATTATTATCATAAATAGATTTTCTTTTTCCAAATCTATCAACATATCTTGCACAATATCTTCCATCCTTTCGCTGGCTTATATTTTCCCCAAGTTCCTTACCTTTTAAATCCTTTCCCATAATTTTACTCCTATCTAAAAAAGAGCCTTTATATAATACAGCTATGTTAACATATAAAAGCTCTTTCCTCAATCTCTCTTTTGTGACGTATCAAAGCACTGTCTTCTGCGACAGAAATATTTCAAATTTTTTTCTATTAATCAGCGTTCTGTTTCCGATTCTGATGGCAAAGTTGCATTTTGGACTATTTGTCAACTCCCTTAATTTATTAATTCCTATTCCAGAATAAGCATTTGCCTCTTCAAATGATAACGTCACTTTTTCCCATATCGGAACAACATTATTATTTTCTTTTCTCATTCTCTTGTGCTCCTTCTGTTCTTTTTTCATTCCTGGTACCGGGCATAACATTCTCATTCACCTTCTTCTCCAATATCATATCCAAGCAAGCATTCCAGCCTTTATCAAATCTCCCATTATCACAATAAGCAGGATGATTTGCTTTCTCCGGCAGTTCCCGGAGCGGACACCAATCTGGCTTTCCAACGTTATATGCATCTTCTTGTGTCACGCCACATATTAAATTTAATATTGGATTGTCCCTTTCAAAAAAACTGCAAGGACAATCAGCACAACATTCCGCCATATCCATTACCAATACTGCTTTAGCCATATCACTCACCTCCTAAATTTCAGTTCAATTTACAAATACCTTTATTTTCATCAAGTGTGACTATATTTCTTCGCGCAAGCACTCTCAATGTTGTTATTTGGCAACTGAAAATTGGAATGTTGCTGTTATGATCTTTGTGAAATTCACAATTTTCATATGTCCAAAACCCATGTTTTTTTATCAAAATATTTCCATGCGCCTTCATAACTCGTATAACATCTTCTTGCGCTCTTGATAAATCTTCATAACCATAAGCCATCTTTTATCCTCCGCTAAACTTTAATTTTCTTCCGGTTTCTCGCACCTCTCAAATTCGATACATTACATCGCACATATTTGTCATATGCTGCCTGATAAGTAATTCCGTCAATTTCAGCTATTCTTGCAAGCGGGATTGTTTTCGTGATACTCCTATTTCTTGTTTGCTCTTTTCTCGTTACCCATCTGCAATTAGACGGTTCATAATTTCCATCATTGTCGATTCTGTCTATGGTTAAATCATCACTATAACCGTTCTCCATCGACCAGTCATAAAAATTTTGGAAATCACTATCCCATTCTGGGCAAACACATATTCCTCTTCCACCATATCTCTGATAATTCTTGTTGTTCGGTCTGGAACACCTGTCTCTCATTCCAGTCCAAATGTTCCAAATCCTTGATTTTGCCATTCCATGTTTTAAATGCATTGTTGCTTTAACTTCTTTTTCAAGGCAGCCGCAACTTTTAGTTGTTCCGCTTACCAATGAATTCCTCAATATTTCTTTTTCGTTTCCACAATCACATCTGCAAAGCCATATTGATTTTGAACCTTTTCCATTGCCTTTTGTTCCAACCTTTTTTATCGCGGTTAATCGTCCAAATTTCATACCCGCTATATCTTTAGGATATTTCAATATTTACTACCCTCTTTCGCCCGAACCATTTCCGTGTTAAATAATATAGGCTTAATTGCCATCTACTCCGCCACCTTTCAACTGCTCTGCGATTTCATCAATATTTCTTGGATGCAATCCAAATGTTTGACACATAACATCTTGCTTGCATGTTTCTGCAAAATCATCAATAGCCTTATTTCTCTCCCTTTTTGCCACCTCTCTTATGTCATCGACAGACACAAGCAAATCGTCCTGTCTGTTACATATCTGGTCGATAGTCATTGTTTGAATTGGGGTTATCATCTACTCCACCTCTTTTTACAATTTCGACTGCTCTTCCAAGACCCCTGTGATGCCAGTCATCATCCTCCGATAAGCCGTGTTCCTCTGCGTAAATTTCAAAATCCGCATATGACAGTTCCTGCTCGTCTTTTAGCTGCTCCACCACCTTGTTCAAATCATAGGCAGTCGGCGCACTCTCAATTTCTGAATAAGGAACATATGTAATTTCTGTTCCATCTTTGCGAATATCCGTTACTGTCATTAAATTTTCCGCATCAATCAGTCTCATCGTTTAGCCTCCTTTCCCGCATTTTAGCGACAATCTCTTTCGTTTTTTCATCTGTCCTTTCATATCCACAGAAATAACATCTCGCCGCATATTCCACACCACTAGATTTTGTCATCTTTGAAAAAATCATGCTGTTTTCCCTAAGTAGCTCTAAATCACTTTGCCTGTATGAAGGATGATATTTCATGATTGGCCGCATAATACCGCCACAAGCCGGACATGGCTTAAGTTCTCTAATTTCCTTACTCACGCTCTTTCCTCCTCAACCATCTCAATATCAGTCTCTTGATCCAGTGCGGCAGAAAACACATCAACTCATACTTTTCACAGTAAAAGTAGCAGCCTTCCTCGTACTCCCAGTCGTCATTCCTTCCGCACCACGACGCAGGGCAGTTTCCACATATGTCATATTTTCTCATCTTCATCACTCCAATCTAACTTCTGACCACACCACCGGCAGTATTCGTCTCCATAACATACATCGCTCCCGCAATTCTTGCATTCGTATTCCGTGCCGCCAAAGGTTCCAAGTACCGCAGTAGGCTTTTCATCCGTCTGTTTCTCCACCGCCTCCCGACATTCTTCCGGTGTGCCGATTGCTTCATACTCTTTTAGCTTCATTTGCATTGCAGCAATATTTGCTAATTCTACACCTGTGAATCCGCCATGTTCTTTCATAGTCTGCAATTCTTCCGGTGTGCCGATTGCGCGGTACTGCTGAATCTCTTCCAGTGCATTGATTGCCATCTCGTAACCTTGGATTTCTCTTTTTCTCTCGTAATTCTGTGTACACATTTTGGCTAAATCAATAGAAGCCTCAAGTTCTTTAATTGATTCATTCTCCGTCATTTCACACCTCCAACAGTTCCGGGTTGTCAAAAATATTACCGACAACCTTACTTTCCGAATACAATCCGTTTTCTGTTATTGCATCAAGCCCAACCGCAGATGTTTCTGTATCTTGAAATATAAATCCAGCACAATAAGCATCCCATTCGATTTGCGTTTGAAAATTGTGTTTTCCGTCTTTGCATTCAATAATATCATTCTCCCAAATCAACTTTCCATTCTTGTCCTTAAGTCCGGTGCACTGGCAGAGGGTAGATGGGATTATAAGATCAGCAAATTTTTCATCAATACTGAAAATCCATAATCCGTCCCACCGTTTCAAAAGAAAGCCTTCCGTCCATTCACCGTTGTCCTTCCGCTTTGCACGGAATAAAAATCTATTCTCCATGACTTTCCCCTTTCTTCGGATATACAAGATTCAGATCATATCCGCTTGCAATAAATTTCAACGTCAATTCGTGATTGACTGCGTTTCCGAGTTTATCGTAAATCCAGTACATATCCTCTTGCGTAAATTCTGTTCCGAGATATTCATTGTATCCAGAAAGAAGTGATTCCTTCCATTCTTTATTTCTCTTCTCTTGGCGGTAAGGTTCTCCCTTTGCAATCGGTCTGGAACACCACTCTAAAAGTTTACAGATAATATCTTTCTGTGTATTACAGTCTTCTGCTTTAAAATATACATTCCCTTTGACTGATAAAATAAGGTCTCCATATTGAGTAATATAACTCTTCGGAAAGCATTTCATCACATTGAAAATTTCATTAAACATCATTTTTCCCCCATTTCTTTCAACTTGGCTTCGGCTTCCTCTCTGGTAAGTAATACCTTTTTGCCAATATCAGATATCGCAAACCCTCTTTTTTTTGTGCAAAATTCTAATATTTTATCAGAACCAATCGTTACTCTTTGGATTGTCTGTTTAGATATGTCTTTTCCTACAATAATGTAAGCCTTATCTCCCACCTTACACGGCAGCCGCAGAAGCAATCCCTGCTCCTCGGCTTGCTCTCTATTTGCAAGTCTTTCCGCAATCTCTTCCAGGGCTTTGTATCTTCCATCTTTCGCAAGCTGGGTAATGGTAATTCCCTCATCATCCGGTAAATCTGCTGTATGAAATAAAACTTTTCCATTCTCTGCCACATATGTTAATCTCTCCATGTTATCCTCACTTTCTGCCCGAAGCCACTTTAATAAGCACTCGTAACAATTACAATTATCATTCTTGTCGCAGTCAATTTCGGCTAACCCATTTTCATTCGGACACATCATATTGACTGCCAGTTCCTCGTCCGTCATGTTCCGAATCCGATCGGCGTTGGTCTGCTTGCTGTCATAATTCTGTATAGTCGCAACTTTTGTAAAAGTCGTAAGCATATCTGCAAAGTATTTTAATGTGCTATCTCTGTCTATATTGTGTGCATCAGATATACGACATATTTCTTTCAATACCTTATTTGTCAGATTACTAAAATTTTCTATTTCCTTATCACTCAAATCTTTGTTCATTGTTCTTCCTCGCTTTCCCGGTACGGTTCCGGCAGGGGCATCCAGGCTACAACGTCCTCAATCCAATCGTGTTCGCTATCCAATGCATACCCATCATTCACGATGCAGGTATCAACCCACACATGCCTTCCGTCGGTCACAATGATTTCCTGCTCATCATCAGGAAGCTCACAGTCAAGCATATACTTAATGTCTGCGGAGAATAAGCACTCTTTCCGCTCTTCCTCTGTCAATTCATGATATTTAACCGGAATCCACCTTTGTTCCGTGACCGTTTTTCTTGTTGCTTCTGTTCTCATACATTCAATCATTCTACCTGCTCCTTTCCCTCTTCGACTTTCTCTGGATGCACGTCAGAGCGTATTTACAGTCCTTGGTGCATATTTTATTTTCTTCGTATGGGCATTTCTTCATAACATTTTCTCCTAGCTAAATGATGCTTCTGGCTGTTTTTCCGGCTGAATATAATCATCATCATATTCCTTATCAATAATGATGGCTGTTCCGGCTCTGGATAATCTCAAAAGTAAAACCTCAAATTCACTCAAGTTTCTAAGTGACGAAATCGTCAAATCCTTATTGACAGAAAGCGTATACGGTTCTTCATTGTGGCTATTCCATATCCACTTTGACACAGGAATTTCTACATTCAAGTTTTCGTCATGCTCGTTTTCAAATGTGATAACTGCTCTCTGTGTGCTACTCCATGATGGCTTATCTTCCAACTCAAACCGCATTTCACATTCTACGGATTGATAAGAAACACTATCATCGTAATCAATGTCTAAATCGTCTGTGTCAATATTCCTTTCACATTGTTTAATCCATGCCTTGAACAAATCCGTAAGTTTGATTTCTTTCTGCTCCGGCTCAATCATAAGGTTTTTAAAATTCTCCAAAACCTTTTTATTGCCAATGCAAAAATTCGAATTAACAATCTCTGTTAGAACAGAATCAAGTTTAGGAAGATACTCTGAAAAATCATAACTCTCAATGTATGGAACCATGACTTCTTTTACCTTTTCCTCAATGGCATGCTTTGCATCTCCCCAGCGAAAAGCATCTTCGATTGCTCCTCCCAATGCATTCATAAATTTTTCTTTGACAATTTTGCTTACTTCATCCGAAGATAAACTTTCCTGTGCTATTTTTAATAATTCCTCTTTCATTGCTTTTTCCTCCGTTAAATCTTAATTATTACAAGCAAATCATTTCGCACCACCTGCCTATACTAGAAGCAGGATGTGTTATATGATTGCTTGGTTTTGTTATCTGGTTCTAAAATTTAAAGACGCTTAGGCAAACCGGAGCTGTCCGGTCTGCTCTGCCTACTGATTGATGTTTAAATTTCTAAACATGGCACACATAACATCCACTACAATGCTGTTCCCGAATTGCTTATACAGCTGTGTGTTACTGTTGACCGCTGCCATTTTGGAGATGTCCTCGTCGGATACTCCCATCAACCGTCCACACTCTCTAGGTGTAAATTTTCTTATACGGTATTTTGATTCGATCCTTACAATCTCTTGATTCTGTGCCGTAAGGGTTGGGCAGATGTTCCCTTTATCCTGCACTCTCCCTCTTCTTGTTGTGCTTTCAGGGTAGCTTGCATCAAAGCAGCCGCCTATTTCACACTCGATCGAACCTTCTTTTGTGGCTTGCTTGATCAGAACAAGATTGTCTTTCTGTACACTCGTCAGGCAATTACTGATTCCCTGCATATTTGGTTCAAGCCGCTGTTCCGTTGGACTTCCGGCTGCTCTGTCTGATGGGTTATCAGGATTTCTGCCACGCATGGCAACTATTATTTTGGGCTCTCTGCCACCTCCCTGCATTGTACTCAATGTTGGACTGCACCCCCCTACATCATAGATTCTGCCTATCTGTGGATTGCTAAAATTTTTTTCTTCTGCAATATTTCCTATCTGCTTTACTTCTGCCATAACAACTCCAAGATCATGTTTTTCAGCTTTTATACACCTCGGTATTCCTCCCTTGAGAATGCCATTTTGAAACTTTTCTGAAACTTCTGTATAGATGCTTCCTAATATTTCCATTCGATTACTCCATTGCTGCCGTAATTATCTAATCCCTTGTAATCTCTTGCTTTTAATGCTCTCGCAACATCAATGCGTTTTTCCGCTTTCTCTCCGCGATCTGTCAATAACCACGTTTGCAACTTCTCGTTTTTTCGGTTCTTTAATCGTTCCGTCAACGCAGGCCTGTTCTGTTCTGTTCTGTTCTGTTCTGTTCTGTTCTTAGCATTGTATTTTGCAAAGTACCATTGTCAATGAGTGTCCTTATCAGCTTTTGAGTTTTTTCATTGTCAATATAATATTTTTCATCTACACTATTCTCCAGGTAATCCTTGAGTCTTTTTTCAAGCGGTGTTGGTTTTGGAAATTTATAGTTAAACTCTCCCAGAAACGAGAACATAAAGCATCTGTTCCTGTTTTGTGCAACGCCGTAGTTCTTCGCGTTCAGGTCCTGCCAGTAACTCACATATCCAAGATTTGTTAAAAAATCTATCCAGTTCTGGAAGTCCGTTTTATTGACATCCGCATGTACTTGTGGCACATTTTCCATGAAGAGAATCTGCGGCAGCTCTCCTCCGTTTTCCTGTATCTCACAAAGAATTCTTTCCACTTCCCATAATAGACCAGATCTTGTGCCGCTGCCCTTTTTCATTCCCGCCTGTTTTCCGGCAACTGACAGATCGGTGCACGGAAACGAATATGTCATAAAATAGCAGTATTTTTCAGTATCACAGATATTCAGATCAGATGCGTGAACTTTTGTAATATCCATTGTTTGAAAATCAGTACCATGTACCGCGTTGTAACTAGTAATCGCATACTTGTCGAACTCCACTACGCGATAATGCTCAAATTTAGCACCTATATCCCGCAATGCCATAGCCTGTGAACCATACCCGGCAAAAAGTTCGATCAACCGAATAGGTTTTGTGATACTTATTGGCTTTCTGATCAGATCAAATATATCGATCTGGTCTTCGCACTCATAATTAAATTTATCTAAATCACTCATTTTTCCGTGTCCCGGCTCCTTTCCACTAATCTATAAAAACTCTTCCAGCTCAAGCTGGTATCCGTTTTCCTGTCCATGAACTTCGATGTTTAACTTATCAAGCTCTAGCTCTTTTTTGCCGTCATCGACATTTACCCACAATTTCTTTGCACCGTCATAAAAAATGGAAAGTCCTCTGCATGCTTTGTATAAATTCCAGGAGGACACTTCTCTGTCAAGAACCGGCTGATACTTTTTAGGGATTTTATTTAATTTCAGCGTATAATAATCTCTCATCGACTCCATATCGTGAGTGTTAATCTCCGTATTATCGACCGTGACATACTTTTTAACGTCCTCCGGATCATCGTCGATCTGCTTGCATTTAAACAGATCCGGATCTGAATTATAATACTCTGCACCGCAACCGAATCTGTATATGTGCTTCAGCTTTCCGTTTTCCCGGATATCAATGTTGATGTCCATAATCATCGGATTTCCTGCGGCTAACTCTCTAATCGTCATCCTCCGCACTCCTTCCTCTGCTCTCCTACTTCTCTTCCTTCTTGCTCGTAACGATCAGCTTCTTGCCGCCCGTCTTTACCCACTGCACCTTACGGAACTTGGAGCAGACCTTTTCCCATTCTGCTACGTTTGCCGCTCCTCCAAAGATGCTGTACAACTTACTCTTTCCGTCTTTCGCCATATTTGCCATTCTAATTACCTCCCTGCAGTAACCTGCGCTCTAAATCCTCATAATCGTATTCACGCTGATTAAAATTATTAAACTTACTTCCGGCAGACTTCTTGCTGTCTGCTGTCCGCTTCGGTTTCTTGTAGTTTTCCGGCAAAAAATCATCGAACACGCATTTGCTGATGAAATTATTCGGATAATAAATCTTGTCGATTTTTTGAATCTCACAATACTCTGCGTAATTCTTTGCCGCAGCAACCAACTGCTCCTCTGTGACCATCTCCGACAGGATCATGTCACAATATGCTGTCTCCGCCATTGAGCGGCGGACTTTGTTCGGGTAAGCATCCCAGAACTGCTCAAACGATTCCGCGGGGGATATAGGGGGTATAAATACCCTTTCCTTTCCTTTACTATCCTTTTGTCCTAGCGAATCGTCATTTACTCCTAGTGAATCGTCATTTACTCCTAGCGAATCGTCATTTACTCTGACCGATTCCTTAATTTTTTGTACAAAAATAACACCTTGATAATCCTCTTTTTTATTTTTATCAAGTAACCAGTATTCGTTATAAATCTGAGTGCCTTTTCGATTCTTGCTTTTCAAGACGATCAGATAACTTTTTTGAATACCCCTACTGGTAAGCACTCCCCACCTATCAAACAGCCCCTTATCGAAAAGACCAATCCGTAAGCAGTAGTCCACGGTCTCTTTGACCGTACCGGCACCCACGCCCCCGCCCATCTTTCTTGCGGTCGTTGCACAGAGGTCATAGCACCATTCATAGAAGTATCCCTCGCCGCCAAACGCCATCTGGCAGAGGTAAAAATAAACTCCAAACCCTTCCCATCCTTGTGCGTCTAACAGCTTGTCTATTTTTGTATCGTTGGAGAAAATGTCGACAGACCATCCGGAGTAATCAATCCTCTTTTTCGATCTTCCTGCCAACTTGTAACTCCTTCCGTGCTTCCGGTAAATGCCTTCCACCCGACAGGCAGCACTCTGACGCACCCCCTCCTGCAAGCAGCCGACACACAGCTTTTAGCTGTACCCGCACCAACATATCAGCACGATTCCTCACACCGTATATGCAGCACTGAAAAGCACTTTAAAAAATAATCTTGTTCTAAGCGGTCTCATTCTCGGATTCCAACTGAAAATGCTCCAGTGCCCGCTTGTGGATCCGATAAATCTGTCTTTCAGAGGAATGGAGTTTTTTTGCTATTTCTTCAAAAGTCATCTTCCTTAAATAATGCATTTTCAAAACAGTTTTCTCCACTTCATCCTCCATATTCTCAATCCTGCAGTAAATTTCTCCGCATCTTTTTACAGCCCGTTTATAATCTTCTTCCCACTTACATAACAGGTGTTCTTCCTGTTTAAATTTGTCTGAAATATCAGATGCGTTATGAGTTCGTGGGTAATCTCCATAAACCTGTGTTCTGGTGCTGTACATTTTCTCCCGGAAAGCCTTGATCTGCTCTATGAGACTTTCAGATTCTGCTGAAAGTGTTGTGTATGAATTGAGATACACTTTCTTTTTAAGACTTAAACTGTCCTCCATACGCTTCCTTTTTTGTGTGATATATTATTAAGCAACGTTTCTTGAGGTGTTTCAACCATGCTAGATCAAGCCTGCTTTCCTCTTCTCTTTGAGTTCTGCAAGTTCTTTGACGCTGAATCCGGAAGCCTCATACATTCCAAGTTTGTCGATCGCATCTCCAAAAGCAGCTAAGGATGTCTTAGAGCCGTCTATCCGAAGAGTTCCATTGTCCATCAGCGGCAGTCGGTAAGTGCGACCGTCCGGGTTGATCCGCGTCATAATCTTGGATGTAACCAAGTCCGCAGTCGGCAAGCAATAACCCCCTTTCTGTCTGTAACCGTGGTCTGCGAAGCGTATGAGATATTATCAGTCGTGATGATCGTGTCCGTCTTGTCACCATACACGATGTTCGCGGATGAATCCTTATCATGGACTTCTACTCCGATACGCTCTGCTCCGACCTGCTGGGCGAACTCAATGAGTGCCCTTTGAATCTTTAAAAAATTAACTGTTTCTTTGCTCATTTCCGAGCTTGTAATCTGGTTTGCCTTATCCATACCTTTCCTCCTAAAAAATTTAAAACTATTGCCTTTTTTGCACTCCTTTTCTATACTGTTTTTGTACAACTTAAATATATAAAGGAGGCATATATGGCACGAATTACTGTCGAATCTGCATTAGCAGAGATTCAAAAACAAAAACACTATATTGACGTACTGCAAAATCATTGCGAAATCCTTCCAGGTGATTCTTTAGAAACTATGGTTTTTAAAACTTACGCTGAACTTCAAAATGTTGAAGAGACATATCGTAAATTAAAGACTATTCAAGCGGATATTCCTTACAAGAATTCAAGGGAAATAACCAGTTTAATCCCCAAGACCAGTATAGAAGATAAGGAACTTGAAGCCTTTGTAAAGTTTCTTCAAAAATCCGGAAAAAGATATGCCAACAAAAGAGGTTAATATCACACTCCTTGCGTTTCATTCTGGTCAAAATAACAATGATTCTGAAAATCATATTTTTTAATATCTTTTTCTATATCACGCATCAGGCAAAGAATACGATGATACTTATAGAGAATGAGTCTGTAAGTATCATCAAGCGTTAAAAGCGCTAGTAAATCTTCGTTGCCATCTATCATGGTCAACGTGCAGTCAACCGCGTCGATAATTTCTTCAACACTTGAATTCTCTTCATTGCAAGCGATCACGTCGATGCAGCGATTAAGTGCCACTTTGTACATTCCAACCAAATTAGCAAAATTCATCAAACTACCTCCCTCCTGCCTTTTCAAAGCACATTCATATTTTCTCTTTTCTTCCTCCACACTGCATGTTATCCTCTTCCTACAGGGTGTTACAGCACCCCAGTATAAGGAAGGAAGATACAGACCATGGATAAAAAGCAACTTTCTGTTGAGCAATCGTAAAACATTACTCCTGATGATTTTTTTTAAAAACGGCGAATGGTTTACCTTTTGTAAAACGCTCGCTGTTTTTCTCAAGATGAAAAGCAAGTGTTTCAGGAAAATCTTCTGCTTCTCCAACTGTAAAATGTCTCTTTTCCATTTCATCCATAACAATATGTAGCAGTTCCTGCTTTTCTTGAGAAAAAGTTCTTATACTCATAAACACCTCCTTACGCTGTCTGCACTTTCATCTTCTCCACTCTGGTATCCTCGGCGTGAGAAATGTAACCGGCGATATAATATTTTTCCCTTTCCTTTAAGGTTGGAAATTCAGTTGCAATCTTTTTTAACAGTTCTTTTTTTCTGTCTTCCATAAAAACACCTCCTTGTAGCAACTGCTTGTCTGTATCTTATATTCACATGATACTCTCTTATAGTTACCGTGTCAAGCACTTTTGTAACTTTAATTCACTTTTTTATTGATTTTTTTATACTTGCGTGATATTATAACCACAGGAAGGAGACTTATTATGGAGAAAATAAATGACCGTGTAAGAATTTTAAGAAAAAATCTTGGATTGACTCTTGAAAAATTTGGTAATCGCCTCGGCGTCGGTAAAAATGCTATCAGCCGAATTGAAACTGGTAAAAATGGCGTTACTGACCAGATGATAAAATCCATCTGCCGAGAGTTTAACGTCGATTATATTTGGTTAACCACCGGCGAGGGCGAAATGTTTCAGGATTCAGACGACGCTTTTCTGGAGCAGATAGACAGGATCATGGCAGGCGAGAACGAGCTTCATAAAACCATCTTGAGGGGAGCTGCCAGCTTGGACATTGAAGATTTAGAAGCGATTGACCGGATGATACAGAAATTTAAGAAAATCAGCGAAGAGAAATCATAATGTTATTAAAAAAAGAAAAACCGCGAGTGATAAAATATGACAAAGAAAGAGTTAAACAAAATTAAGGCAGCAGCATTTGAGGAATTTAAGAAAGGCTTTTCAGATGAAGAGTTCAGAAACCTTTTTGCCGGAGGCAAAAACATCGTGACAGCATGGAGAATTACAGAAGAAACAAAAAATAAAATTGTGATTACACAGTACGATACACAGATTAATAAGAGAACATTAGAACAGGACGGCTTCACAGAAGCCGCTACAGTAGAAAAACTGTTTTATGCTGACAGACAGACGAAAACACTTGAATTTGTAGGACGAGTATAACAGAGAAGCCCAGACAGACCGCCCTGCCGGGGCTTTAAAATACGCCACTCTATTTTTTATTAATAAATCTCTTCTACTTCTCCAGTGTCTTTATCAATCTGATACTCTTTTAAAAGCGTTCCGCCAAAAAGCGTCTTTGCATCATGCTCCTCCCCATCGACATATTCAAAAACCGAAACATCTATGAGGTTTCCAACAACAGCAAGTTTTGTTGTTGTTTTGGTGCTAAAATTAATAATCGCGTGAATCTCATCATCGTTTTTGAAATATTTTTTATAATAATCTAGTGCTATGTCTTTCACTTCAATGTTTTCAGAAATTAATGAAATTCTCCAATTTCCTGTTGCGTCATTATGAACTTTCGATACATTAAAAGATAACTCATCATCTTCTGAGTTATCAGTCGACTCCTTGTCTTTTGTATTATCTTCAGCTTTAGTGTTTTGGGGCTTTGCGGATGTTTTTTTATCCGCATCATTATCAGGGTTTGGGGTAAGTAATCCGATTAATATAATTATTATGATTAACCAAAACCACCACTTTTTATAAACCGCCTTTTTTTCTGTTACATTTGATTTCATAATTCATCCTCCAATTTTTTATTTTA
>ENA-ORNQ01000564-ORNQ01000564.1-human-gut-metagenome-genome-assembly--contig:-NODE-564-length-35998-cov-15.672454_pt1 | contig 35998 bp, 30 predicted proteins | sample MGYA00242116_ERZ509024 | MGnify/ENA primary metagenome ERZ509024 (study PRJEB26280, sample SAMEA2338697) | human gut metagenome | biome: human gut; feature: human-associated habitat; material: faeces...
TGCATACTCTCCCTGCGAGATGCACTCCATCCGCGGCGGCATGACCAACTGCCAGGCCGAGATGAAGAAGGCCGTGCAGTGCGGCTACTGGAATCTGTTCCGCTACAATCCCGCAAGCGAGACCGACAAGTTCACGCTTGACAGCAAGGCTCCGGCCGGCGGTTATCGTGAGTTCCTCATGAATGAGGCTCGTTACAGCCGTCTGACCCGTGAGTTCCCCGAGAGAGCGGACACTCTGTTCGAGGAATCCGAGGAGAACGCCAAGGCTCGTTACGAGCACCTGCAGCGTCTCATCGAGATGTACAAGTAAGAGATACAACCAAAAAGAAGCAGTTCGTTTGAACTGCTTCTTTTTTATACTTATTTATTTGACGCTGAACAGCAGGTCGCCGTAATTGGGGTACGGCCAGTATTTCCTGGCTGTCAGCGTTTCGAGCTCGTCGACGCTTTCTCGCAGGGCGCTCATAGCGCTGAGGACATTGTCCTTGTATGCGCAGGCACGGGTTAGAACATCGGCAAGCTCCTCGGCATCGTCAGATGCCTTTTCGAGCGCGCGCACCTCAGTCAGCACTGCGGTCATGAGCTTGCTCACCCTCCCCGCCGTCTCGGTCTCGTACACGGCTTCAACGCCGAGTGCGTTTTTCGCCGTTGCCGTGTCGCACAGCTCCTTGGCAAATGCGCTGACGGCGGGCAGGATATCCTGCCTTGCCATGTCAAGCATAGTCAGCGCCTCGATGTGCAGCACCTTGCAGTAGTTATCAAGCTTCATCTTGTAGCGTGCTGCAAGCTCTATCTCGGTGTACACCCTGTGGCGGGCAAACAGCTCGACATTCTTCATCGCCAAGTAATGCGGGACGCAGTCGGGCGTTGTCGGGAGATTGAGAAGCCCACGCTTTTCGGCTTCCCTGACCCACTCATCGCCGTAGCCGTTGCCGCTGAAGATGATCCGCTTGTGCTTTCTTATGACGCTGCGGATAAGCTCGTGCAGATCGTTTTCAAAATCGGTAGAGCCCTCGAGCGCATCGGCGTATTGGCGCAGAGACTCGGCGACTGCGGTGTTAATGACGACATTCGCACCGGAAATGGACGCAGACGAGCCGAGCATCCTAAACTCAAACTTATTGCCCGTAAAGGCAAAGGGCGATGTGCGGTTACGGTCTGTGGTATCCTTCGGGAACTTAGGCAGCGCATGCACGCCGACCTTTATAAGCTCCTTTTCCTTGCCGCCGTAGGGCTCATCCTTTTCGATGGCCTCGAGTATCTCCTCAAGCTCCTCGCCGAGGAACATGGAGACAATGGCGGGAGGCGCTTCGGCAGCACCGAGGCGCAGGTCGTTCGACGCACTGGTCACGGAAATGCGCAGCATATCCTGATAATCGTCGACGGCCTGAATGACCGCACACAGCATGAGCAGAAACTGCGCATTTTCATACGGAGTTTCGCCGGGCTCCAAAAGATTAACGCCCGTGTCGGTCGTCATCGACCAGTTATTGTGCTTGCCCGAACCGTTGACGCCGGCAAAGGGCTTTTCGTGCAGCAGGCACACCATGTCGTACTTGCGTGCAAGCTTTTTCATGAGCTCCATGGTGATCTGGTTATGGTCGGCGGAGATGTTGGTCGTGGAGAATACCGGTGCAAGCTCGTGCTGAGCCGGAGCGGCCTCGTTATGCTCGGTTTTCGCCGGAACACCGAGTTTCCACAGCTCCTCGTCAAGCTCCTGCATGAACGCCGAGACGCGCGGCTTTATCGTGCCGAAATAGTGGTCGCCTAACTCCTGAGCCTTGGGCGGCTTTGCGCCGAACAGCGTGCGGCCGGCATACATGAGATCCTTGCGCTTTTCGTACACGGACTTGTCGACAAGAAAATACTCCTGCTCCGGACCGACGGTGGTCTTGACCGCCGTTACATCGGTATTGCCGAACAGGCGCAGCACACGCAGGCACTGATGATTTATCGCCTGCATACTTCGCAGAAGCGGGGTCTTTTTATCCAGCGCCTCGCCGCCATAGGAGCAAAACGCCGTGGGGATGCACAAAACGCCGTCCTTAATGAACGCATACGAGGTCGGATCCCAAGCGGTATAGCCCCTCGCCTCAAACGTTGCACGCAGGCCGCCGGTCGGGAAGCTGGACGCATCCGGCTCGCCCTGAATGAGCTCTTTGCCGGAGAACTCCATTATCACTCTGCCGTCACCGACGGGGTTTAAAAAGCTGTCGTGCTTTTCGGCGGTAATGCCGGTCATGGGCTGGAACCAGTGGGTGAAATGCGTGACGCCCTTTTCTATCGACCAATCCTTCATCGCATTGGCGACGACATCGGCGGTCTTTCCGTCTAACCGTGTGCCGAGCTTTATGCACTGTCGGACCTGCTCATAAACCTCTTTCGGCAGCCGAGCCTGCATCACGGAATCGTTAAAAACCATGGAGCCGAACATCTCGCTTAAATTTTTCATGGCAGATCCACCTTTCATTTATACTTATATAAATAGCGTAGTAGAAAAATTATATTACCCAGCTTCAATATTTGTCAAGCAAATAAATTCTCGTAAGGACTTGACAATATAGGGCATTGTGCATATACTAACTGTGCGGCTTTGAACCACACAGTTAGTATATCGTTTTTTCTTCACATTTGCGGCAATGTATGATATGATAGAAAAATGTCGGATAGAAAAGTGTATCGTGTATGAAAAAATCAACTAAAAACCTATTGTGGCTTTTGCTGCTCATCGTCCTCACGGTCTGCACCGTGCTTGTCATCACCTCGTGCAGCAAGGGATTCAGCTTCAAGGGCTTTATGCATCTTATATCCAACGCATCGCCCGTGTGGATGCTTTTTGCCGCTTTATGCGCCTTCGGTTTCGTGTTCTTTGAGGGGATGGGGCTAAAGTGTACTTGCGATTTTCTCGGCGAGCCGATAACGACCGGCAAAGCCATTTTATATTCGGCAACGGATATCTACTTCTCGGCGCTGACCCCCTCGGCCGCAGGCGGACAGCCGGCTGCGCTGCTCATGATGATGAATCACGGTGTTTCGGCTGCGGTGTCGGCGATAGCGCTTTTATTAAACCTCGTGATGTACACGGTGTCTATAATGCTCATCAGCACCGTGTGCTTTATCGTCTATCCCGAGATGCTGTTTAAGCTTGACACAGGTGCGCTTATCTTTATAATAATCGGTGCGGTCGTGCAAGTGCTTTTCATCGTGCTGTTTGTAATGTGCATTTTTAACGAAAAGTTAGTGCTTGCCGTATGTCGCTTCTGCCTGAAGCTGCTGTGTCGGATGAAGATATTCCACGACTACGACGAGCACTACGAAAAGCTTCTGAGCATGATAAAGCAGTATAAGGAGTGCGGCATTTTGCTGCGGCGCAAGACCGTGCTGCTTCTGAAGGTGTTTTTCCACAATCTCATGCAGCGGCTTTCAGTTATAATGGTCGCCGTATGCGTGTTTGTCGGCGTGGGCGGCGCACCCTCAAGGGCGTTTGAAGCGTTTGCCGCGCAGACCTTTGCCGTGCTCGGCTCTAACGCTGCGCCCGTCCCGGGTGCGGTCGGCATCGTCGACTACATTTTTCTGAACGGCTTTGAGCATCTTGTTGCCGACCCCGTGAGCGTGGAGCTATTAAGCCGCGGGCTGTCGTTTTACTGCAACCTCATCTTCTGCGGTATTTTGATGTTTGTGAATTTTATTCGCATGAAACCTAAAACAGGACTGGAACGCAATGACTAAAACTGCTATGACCATCGGTCTTAAATATTGCTATACGAAAATTGGCAAGCCCACCCGCCGGATACTGACAAATCCGCTGCTGACTGCCGTCGTTGGCGCATATATGGATACGAAAAGCTCGGTAAAGCGCATTGACGGCTTTATCCGGCACAATCATATCGACATGAGCGACTGTGTCGAGACACAGTACAAATGCTTTAACGACTTTTTCACCCGCCGCCTAAAGGACGGCGCCCGCCCCATCGATCCCGACCCTGAAATGCTCATTTCCCCCTGCGACGGATATCTGTCGGCGTATAGGATAAGCGCAGACTCGGAGTTTGCGATAAAGGACAGCTTTTATAATGTCGAGGATCTTGTCGGCGGCGACGAGATAGCGGCGGAGTACTTAAGCGGCATATGCCTTGTTTTACGGCTCGGCGTTGAAAATTATCACCGCTACTGTTATATAGACAACGGCTTTAAAAGCCGCAACTATCACATCAAGGGGCGCTATCATCCCGTGCAGCCAATCGTCGTTCGCAAGCACCCGGTGTTCAAGCAAAACACCCGTGAGTACTGCATGCTTGAGACGGAAAACTTCGGCACGGTGACGCAGATCGAGGTCGGCGCATGCATGGTCGGCAAGATAAAAAATCACCACGAGGCCGGCGTGATACACCGCGGCTGCGAAAAGGGTATGTTCCTTTTCGGCGGCTCGACCATCGTTCTGCTGTTCAAAAACGGCGTGCTCGATATCCCAGATGATCTGTTTGACGCAACGGCGCAGGGCAAGGAGGCCGTTGTCAGATACGGCGAAGCGATCGCAAGAAAAGCAAAATAAATTAAAATCCGAGGTTCAAAATTGAACCTCGGATAATTTTTACTTGATTTTCAGCGCTTTTTCATTGCGTCAAGAATAGTTCTTACATTCTCGGCACCGAGCGTTTCGAGTGTTCTGCCCTCTGCTCGCAGGTCGCGGCCGAGTGCGGCGGTGGCGATCTCGATAAGAGCGGTGCAGACAGGAGTTGCAACGCCGAGATGCTGACCGATGGATTCGAGCATCACGAGACCCTGCGGCACATCCTCGGAAATATATCTGGAATCGACAACGACGGGACCCTTTGCTCTGGTGGGCATTGAGGCGTACCGGAAGAAGCTTTCCTTTGCGTCCAGATTCTCGTCGAGGCTGTTTCTGAACTTTGCAGCATCGACATAGGACAGGCGGGGATAGCCGAGGTGCTCGAGAACATCCATCTTCTCGGAGTCGAGTCCCTCAAGGATCTTCCACACGCTGGGGGTAAAGACCTCGTGGTACATGCAGTAGTCGCCGTTGGTCTTTTCAATTCTCGGGATGGACATGATGGCGCCGACGGTGTGGACGATGAGGTTGGGGTTATGCAGGGCGACCTCAACGGTAGACCAGTAGTGGAAGTGGAAGTCGAAGCTCTCAAGCTTTGCCTTGACCTTCTCGAGATCCTGCGGGGGGTATACGCCCAAAGGATTGCGGACATTTCTGAATCCGACCTTGATGGTGCCGGGCTCGGAGATACGGCAGTCGATGAAGGAGCTTGTAGCCTCAACGATGCTCAGCTTCTTGTCGCCGCAGTACTTGAGCATATAGGCAGTAGAGAAGTAGCCCGGGTTTATGATGACTATCTGACCGTCCTTGAAATAGGGTGCAACTGTCTTGATAAGCGACTCGTGATATCTGGTCTGAATGTAAATGATGACGACCTCTGCCTCGGAAATGAGGGAGACATCACGGGTAACACGGCTTATTCTGCCGTGGCGGACGGTGCCGTCGACCTCGACAAGAGTCATCTCACCGTTGTGCTCGACCATGTAGTTATAGTTATCATCATGCATGGAGTTGGAAGTCTTTATGAGTGTGACCTCGTGGCCTTTGATGGAAAGGTCGGTACCTACTGCGCATCCGGCATTGCCGGCGCCCAAAATTGCAACTTTCATTTTTCTATCCTTTCGTATATGTAAAAATTGAGGATTACCACTTTGTCAATTTGTACTGCTCTGCCTTGAGCTTCATCTTGTCCTGATAAAACTGTCTGAACTCGGGCGAATGCTCTGCGACCTTGTGAAGATCCTGATGGATGTTTATCTCGATGATCTTAAAGCCGTCGTCGGTGATGGCGATATCAAATCCAAGGTACTCAAGCTCCGGCATGAATCTGCAGATGTTCAGAACGCCCTCGCACATGTAATCCCAGTTCGGAACGACGCCCTCTATCCTGACGCCGGTATCGGGATGTACCGGACAGGGAGTGAACTTGTGGTTACGCAGCTGTTCGGCGCAGTAGTATCTGCCGGTGGCGGTGTCTATCTTTGCGCAGATGCCGCCGTAGCCAACATTGTCGGTAAATCCGGATTTGGAGGAACCTATGCGCATATAAGTCTGCATTATCTTCGGCTCGTATGCGTTCTGATTTACCACCGCAACACGGATGGTGTTGACCGAGTTGGGGTATATCTTCTTGAGCTCATGGTGCATGAACAGGTACTCGGTTATGACATAAATGGACTTGAAGCCCGATATCATCGCAACGATCTCGTCCTCGGTCATTTCTTTGCCGTTGATGAGGTACTTCCCGTCGGCATACTCCATACGGTAGAAGCCGTCGCCGTGCGTACCGGCGGAGGGCTTAAGCGCAAGGAGCTTTTCCTGACGCAGAAGCTTGAAGATGCCGTCAAAGGATGCCTCGAAGCCCTCGGGGATATCCTGAAGTGCCTTGATGCAGGTCTTGCCGTTCATCTTGATGATGTCGTAATAATACTTTGCAAGGAACTGCTTGTACGGCTCCATGACATAGCGGGTCGTGGTCTTGTCATTTATCCAGATCTGATAGTCGTTGTTTATTCTGTTGAGCCAATGATACTGATAGTCGGACAGGAAGTTTTTATAGTTTTCCTTCGTAAGCCCGTACTGCTGGATCCTGAATGACTGGAAGCCGTGCTTCCAGCACCATATCTTCTGGCCGAGGGTGGTGGACTTGGTGTGGAGGAAATCATCCCAGACCGAGTGCATCCACAGGCTCTGCATATACGGGCGAATGCCGGGTCGGCAGAACTTTCTGACGAAGCAATTGAAGCGCTTGTTCTTAAACGCTTTCCATATGCTGCGCTTTGTGGTCTTAAAGGTGCTGCGCTTCTTGGCGAGACGGTCAAGCAGATAATCGTTGAGCTTGTCGCTGTGTGCAACAGGCGGAAGCGCAGGGCTTGTGCTGAAGCGATCTATCACGAAGCCGTCCTCGGTAAGAATGATATAGACGGCAAAATACTCGATCTCGCTGACAAAGGCTGCGATCTTCAGTGTGTCGGCAATAATGTTATCCCAGCCCGGAATGGTAAGGTCTCTGCCCTCGACCTCGCCGGTCTCGGAAATGCGGATATGGTTGGGTCTGGTCGCTCCGTGAGGCAGGAAATATGCGTCGAGCAGCTCGGTGGTTTTAAGCTCGTTGTTTGCGATGTAGAGCTTGATGGTACCGTCTATGCCCTCGCGCATCTTGTACGGTTCGGCGATAACATAGCTGTATTTGAGAGAGCTGATAAGCTCTAGCAGGCTTTCCTTGTCGTACTCCTGCTTCTTGCAGGGGTTGGGCGGGAAGCGCTTGCAGTGCTCATCGAGTTTGCCCTCGCAAAGAAGTCCGTGCCTGTCATAGCCGTAACCGAACATGGTCATGCGCAGCTGATCGACCTTATCGGCACACAGCTTGTACCTGTTTTCGCCGACACGCTCTATTATATATGTGCTTCTGTTGGTGGAGTTGGATGCCGGGCGCAGGCAAAGCTTGCCCCGCTCGTCAAGAAGCTTGATAAAGTCGTCGTAGTTTTCGCCGTAGGCACGGTTTACGGTGTCGATCGGCAGGAATATCTTTTTGTGCTCTCTGTCAATAATGCTGAAATACAACTTCGGCAGGTGTTCCGGATAGTCAACCAGTATATGATTCGTGGTGACAAGATCCTTCATCCACTTGGAAAAGCTATTGTTAAACGGCTGCAAGAACAGGTAATCGACGTCGCTTATGTACTTATCGGGATTGTTCTTGAGATCATACTTTCTGATGCTCGTGGAAAGGTACTTATGATCATGTGCCCATTTCTTGTCTTCCATACTTATTCCATTGTCCAGTGCATTATCCCGCTGAACTTTCCTGTAATAAGCATTCGCAAGTTTTCTTGAATAACCCTGCTTCAGCCAAGGGCGGATAAAAATCTCTCTTTTTATCCGGCTAACTATACCCATTGCTTATTTTCTCTCTTTCTGCGTTTTATAAAAATGCGGTAAATGCCCGCACATACCCAATATACACTATTGTATATTTACTATGTTTCATCATTATAGTACATGTTTCCACAGATTTCAATATAGAATACATAGAATATTATTTATTTGCGCCTGATTGACAAAAATAGCACATGTAGTATAATGCAATAAACTAAGTTTTTCTGCGCAATCGGAGGATTTTTCATGTCTTCTTCTGAAAAAAGCCACCCTTTCGGCTGCTTTACTCTTGCGTTCCGCGGCTTCAGTCCCGAGTATGCCGAGGAGTGGTTTTACCTAAAAAGCATAAAAAAGTACGCCTTGCCGAACAGCATCGGTGTTTCGCACAAGGACATTTTGTCGCTGCTGCCGTTCGACGCAAGGATAGATAAGTCGCTGCTGCCCTCGGGCGAAAAGACCTATCAGCTTTTTGCCGACAGGCTCTCGACCCGATATGCGCTCAGCCGTCACAGGGAGCTGACGCCGGAGATATATTATGCGCTGCTTACCAAAGACGGCGAGCGGTTCATTCTCCCCTACGGCGATGCGGAGTCGCTCGAACGCAGCGAAAAGGGCATTGCCGAGCTTATCCGTCAAAAAGGCTGTGTCACGGTGCGTCCTTCGGAAAACAGCTTTGCCGCCTGCGAGACGCTCTACCGCTTTGACGGCGAAAGCTTTTATATTGCTGACCGCAAGGTCACGGAGGCAGAGCTTTTGCAGGATCTTGCCGGGCTTCCAGAGGACACGATCGTGTGCCGGCACATTGGAAGCAAGCTTGACTTCTCCCTGCGCATCGCAACGCTCAACTGCGGAACACCCGAGCTTCTGTATGCCGTTCTGACAGGCAGCGACGGCAGCTCCGAGCGCAACTGGTACACGGATAACCGTGAGCTTGCCGTGGTCAATGCCGACGGCAGCTATGACGGCGGAAAAATTGATAATTTCAGCGATATTGTTGCCGAAATCTTAAAAATTTCTTCCGAGTTTACCGATCTTGAATACATGAGCTATCTTTTAAGGCTCACAGACGGTGGATTTTACATCATGCAGGTCGACACCGGTAAGGATCTTGCAGGACTTACGAGCTTCAACGAAAAGACGGAGGAGTTTATAAGGCGCAAGCTCAAAAACCACCGCAGCTTCGTCACCGCAAAGCAGGCAGCCATACTCTGCTACCGCAAAATGTGGGAGCTGCTTGCAAAACGGCACGGCTTTGTCGACTTCATGTACCGCAACTGGAAGCGTGCGCTCAGGGCGGATAAAAAGGATAAGCTCACTACCGCCGCAGAGAAGCGCTGGGCGCATAAGCGAGGCTTTTTATCCTTCCGCATCAAGCAGTATAATTTGACGGACGAAAACTATCACGAATGTCTGTCAGACTACGACTACAAGTGGCTCCGCCCGCTCAACTGCCGCTACTTCAAGTGGGTGTGGGACAAGGTGTCGCTGCGGTATATGTTCGATGATTTCTCGGCCTATCTGCCGAAGTATTACTATAACCTCGTGCGCCGTGACGGTAAGGTGACGCTGCTGACCATGCAGGATACGCCACCAGGCTTCTCCGCCACATTTGAGGATGTACTGCGGCTGCTGCGTGAAAAGGGCATTCTCGCCCTCAAGCAGACCGAGGGCTCGCACGGCGTCGGCTTTTATAAGCTCGAGTACCGCGACGGAGCGTATCTTGTGAACGAGCAAGAGCGCAGTGAGGAGCAAATGCTTGCATTTTTGCGCAGTCTCAAGCGCTACTACAACATTTCCGAGTACATCGTCATGCACGATGAGCTGCGCAGGATATACAGTAATGTCGCCTGCACCGTGCGTGTCATGGTCATAAACCGCACGGGCTTTGACCCCGTCATTGAGAATGTGTACTTCCGCATCGGTACGAAAAAGACCGGCTTTACCGACAACATCGGCTCCGGCGGCATTTTCGCCTATGCCGATGAGGTAACAGGCCGCTTCCATGATGCCGAGGTCATCAAAAAGCACACCATCACCCCGTGCCCCACGCATCCGGATACCGGTGTTAAGATAGAAGGCGTGTTCCCTCATTGGCAGGAAGTGCGAAAGGTCATAACCGACATGTGCCGCTATGCCTCGTGTCTTGAGTATCTGGGCTTCGATGTGGTCATCACGCCCGACGGTTTCAAGATACTTGAGATCAACACTCACCAGGATCTGCACCGCTACCCGACCTATAACGACGATGTCCATGCCTACTTCGAACGCAAGGTGCAGCTCAAGAAGGCCGGACGCAAGCTTGCGTGATACCCTTTTCAATAGTATAATGTTGTGAGTGCGCATTTGCATCACAAAGGAGAACTATGCGGATAGCTGTCATATTACTGCGCTGGATACTGAGCTTCATATATTTCTTCATGAAGCTGTTTCCGACAAATAACAACAAGGTGCTGTTTTTAAGCCGACAGTCGAACACCCCGACGGAGGACTTTGTGTTCCTCGAGGCTCGCCTGCGGGAAATGAAGCCCGATATCAAAACCGTTATGATAACAAAGCGTGCCGACAAGGGGCTGGGTAATCTTATCGTGTTTGCCCTGCAAACCCTCCGGAGCATGTGCCATCTGGCGACTGCCCGGGTGTGCGTTTTGGACTCGTATTGGCCTGCGGTGTCTATCTTAAAGCACAAGGATTCACTCGCCGTCGTGCAGATGTGGCACGCCATGGGCAAGATAAAAAAATCCGGCTACCAGTCGCTCGACAAGGGACTCGGCCGCAGCAGCATGATCGCGCACGAGATGCGTATGCACCGCAACTACGATGTCATCATCGCAGGCGGCAAGGCGTTCAATCCATTCTACTGTGCCTCGTTCGGCGTGGAGGAAAAGGTTTTGTACAATGTCGGCCTGCCGAGAATGGATATGCTGCGGGAGAACACCGAAAAATGCCGTAAGCAGTTTTTCGAGGCCTACCCGGAGCTTGAGGGTAAGAAGATCATCCTCTACGCCCCCACCTTCCGCAAGGGCGAGATATTGGACCCCAAGGCCATTGTCGATGCCTTTGACTTTAACGGCGAGCAGATGATGATTATCAAGCGCCACCCCAACCAGCGCTTAAATGAGGAAAACCTCGGCAGCGCAATGACCTGCGACGATGTGCCGACAAGCACCGTGCTGTCTGTGTGCGACTGCGTCATAACCGACTACTCGGCCATAACCATCGAAGCTGCGATACTGCACAAGCCGGTGTATTTTTACCTGTTTGACCTTGAAGATTACCTGAGCCGCAACGGGCTGAATGTCCTGCTGTCCGACGAATTTCCCGACAGCGTTTTCTATGAGCCCGAAAAGCTCTTCTCCGGCATCGCAAGCGGCGTGTACGACTACGATAACTACAAGCGTTTCTGCGAAAAATATCTCCCCGAGCAGAGCGGCCGGGCAACCGACAAGATAGCCGCTTTGATAATCGACTGTATGAGGAGGGATAAACATGAGGCGATCTCTGAACGCATTTCTGAGCAAAATTGAACTTATTGCACTGTGGATAGTCAGAATTTTGTTTGCGCCCGACCACTTCGGCGTAGGCTTCTTTAAGCGCATCAAATACTGCATCCACGGCGGCTTTATGCCCGATCAGGTTGCAATGTACGACCTGCCGCACAGGGGCACAAAGGAGTACCTTTCCGAATTTGACTGGCACAAATCCCGCAACATAAATGAGCCGTACAGCTCGCTTTTAAACAACAAGGTCGTTTTCGGTCAGATGGTTGAGCGATACTGCCCCTCGCCGGAGATTTATGCGATAAAGCACGGCAAGCGCCTTGTCGGCATGAACGGCAGAGTTGTTAACGACTACGCAGACCTTATTCCCCTGCTGCACGAGGTCAAGGCCTTTGTCGTAAAGCCCGTGTGCGCAGGCAAGGGCAACGATATCCATATAGTCAAATTCAACGGCAAGGGCATCATGCTCAATAACCAGCCGTCAAGCGAGGACGAGCTCATCGCCTGCCTTAAAAAGGGCAAGGAGTGGTTTGTCTGCGCATATGCATATCAGGCCGATTACCTTAACACCATCTACCCCAACTCGGCAAACACACTGCGCATGATAGTCCTGCGCAATAACGACACGAACAAGCTTGAGCTGTGCTTTGCCGTGCAGCGCATCGGCGCATCGTGGACGGGTGCCGTCGATAACGGCAGCAAGGGTGGCCTTATCGCAAATGTCGATATCGAGACCGGCATGCTGAGCGAAGCCCGCACTCTGCATAATCTCACGGTCTACGAGACCCACCCCGACACCCGTGCGCAGATAAAGGGTACGGTCATCCCGAATTGGGAGAACATCAAGGCCGATGTCGTGCGTGTGTCAAACGAGTTTCCGTATCTGGACATCATCGCATGGGACATTCTGCCCACGGCGGAGGGCTTCACGGTCATCGAGGCCAACACCTCCTCGGGCGTGAACATCATCCAGCTTTGGGGGCCGCAGCGCAACGGCAGGCTCGGTCAGTTTTATCGTGAGCACGGTGTGATCAAATGAAGTATGTTATTATGGCAGACGGCAAGGGCAGCCGTTGGAACAACTACATGGGGCTGACAAAGCACAACATCCGCATCGGCGGCGAGACGCTGCTTGAGCGCACGGTGCGGCTCCTGCATGAGTATGACGCCGCCGCCGAGGTCATCATCACCTCGCATAACACGCAGCTTCACATCGACGGTGCCGAGCGTTACGAGCCGAAGAACAATGTGCTTGAGATCGACCGCTTCACGGCAGAGCTTATCGGCGATAATATGTGCTTTCTCTACGGCGATGTGTACTACTCCGAGGAAGCGATAAAAACCATCGTCCAAAACGCCGGAGCGGAGCGGCTGTTGTTTATCGGCAGTCACAAGAGCATCTGTGCCGTTTTGATAAAAGACGGTGCGCTGTTTAAGTCGCTGTACGAGACTATCCGCAGCATGTACCTTGACGGCAGGATAACCGAATGCAAGGGCTGGCAGGTGTATCATTTGTATGCAGGACTGCCGCTTGAAAGCCGTGAGATAGGCCGTGGGTATCTCATAACCGACAGCTTCACAAGGGATTTCAACTCCCCTGATGACTACAACGATTTTATCGCAGGGCAGGTTTAAGTCCTGCGATAAAAATTTATGTAGAAATATATGCAGTTATATGCTATAATGGCGAATTGATATTGTGTAGACATTTGAATTCTCAAGGAGAATTAGTCATATGACGGAAAAAAAGAACAATCGCTTCTTGCTCGTAGAGCTTATAAGGCGAGACTTTATCAAGAAGTACAAGCGCACGACTCTTGGCATACTGTGGAGCGCACTTGCCCCGCTTTTCCTGCTTATCACGATGGATATAGTGTTCGGCGCATTCTTCGGTCTGAACCTGCCGCACTACACCATTTACCTGTTTTCGGGTCTGCTGCTGTTTAACTATTTCAGCAATATCACCCGCAACTCCATGAGCGTTCTTTATATAAACGCACCCATTTACAGCAAGGTGCCGGTGCCGAAGCTGTATTTCCTGTTTTCGCACAGCGTCGCCAATTTCATTGACTTTTTAGTGTCGCTTGCGGTGTTTTTCGTCTTTGTTGCCATCGACGGCATCACCTTTAAGGCAAACTTCTTCCTGCTCATCTACCCCATCATATGCCTGTTTTTCATAAACTTCGGCATATGCATGCTTCTGAGCTCACTGTATATTTTCTTCCGTGATATAAGCTACCTGTGGCCGGTCATCTGCCGCATCATCATGTACTCATCGGCGATCTTCTACGACGCAGCTATACTGCCGGGACTTCTGCGCAGACTTCTCACCTGCAATCCCCTGTATATGTGCATCGATTACTTCAGGCAGCTTATCATCCACTCCACCGTTCCTTCGCCCGCCTACCACATCATTCTGCTCGTCATGACGCTTCTTTGCATGGTCATCGGCGGCTACACCTACTACATCAGCCGCGACAAGATCGCACTGTATGTGTAAGGAGGTGCGCAATGAAAGATAACAAGGTTCTTATACTTGACGATGTCTCTGTCAGATACCGCAAGCGTGATTCACGAGCGACTGCGGATATATTCCGGCGGCTCATGGGCAAGGAAAAGAGGAATAACGAGTTCTGGGCGCTCAAAAATGTGTCGTTCAGCCTCGAAAAGGGCGATATGCTCGGCGTTATCGGCAAAAACGGCGCAGGTAAATCGACGATGATGAAGGCCATCAGCGGCACGCTCTGCCCCGCCTCCGGCACGATAGAAAAGGAGGGCAAGCTGTGCGCCCTGCTTGAGCTCGGCGCAGGCTTTGACCAAGACATGACCGTCAAGGAAAATGTCTACCTGCGCGGTGCGCTCTTAGGCTACTCCAAGGAATTTATCGACGGCAAATACGACGAGATAATCGACTTTGCCGATATGCGTGAGTTTGAGGACAGCCCCTTCCGCACGCTCTCGTCGGGCATGAAATCCCGTATCGCATTCTCCATTGCGAGCATGGTCGAGCCCGACATGATAATCCTTGACGAGATATTCGCCGTCGGCGACGGCGACTTCCGCAAGAAAAGCCAGAAAACCATGCAGGATATCATCGCAAACGGCGATACCACGGCGCTCATGGTCTCCCACTCGATGCAGACGGTGCGTGACCAGTGCAACAAGGTGCTGTGGCTCGACAGGGGCAGAATGGTCATGTTCGGCGACCCCAAGACCGTTTGCGACGCATACGCAGAATATCTCAACACCGGCAAACTCCCCGAAACGGAGTCGCTCAAGGCCACCAAGAAAAACCCGATCAATAAGATGGCAAAGACCAAGGGCAAGATTTTCGGCGAAGTGATGATATACCTGCTTTTGCTGATGTTTACGCTCGGCGGCATCTTCTTCTGGTCGCAGTATGACCTGTTCAGGGCGTATTTCATTGCCAAGGACTCGACCCCCGAGCAGATAATGCAGGTCGTGGACGATTACCGTGACGAGGCAAACGAGCTTCTGGAGGCCGACATTTCCGGCTGGAACACCGAGGTACTCGATAACTGCACCGAGGATATCCGAAACGAAAAAGCCACGATAAAAGAAGTTGCAAAGGAAGTCGTCGGCGATTCGTTCGAGCCGGGCAGCCGTGAATACCGCCGTTCGCTTGCGGCAGCGGAGCTTGCCGTAACGAAGCAGTATTACTCCGACCGCTGTGAGAAAATGCTTGCCGATATCAAAGCCGCGCACTCTGCCCGAGGATAGCCGCCCGAACCTTCTTTTGTACACCTACGGCGACCGTCAGAAATTCTTTGACCTTGAAAAGAAATGCGACGATGCGGTGCAGGATGTCATTGAGGAGGTGCGCTCTCAGCTCAAAAAGGAGCACTACCCCGAGGAATACGCAGACAAAATTTTCAACGCTTACAAGTCCGAAAAGGGCTATATGATAGCGTATTACATGGAGAATCTGAAATAATCCCAACAAAACGGCAGGATATGAATTCTGCCGTTTTGTAATATGAAAATATATAATTTGACAAAGTTTGTTCAGGGGTATATTATACCCTTATGTGATTTTTTGCGCAAAAAAGGATAGAGTGTATGGAAAATATAACAGCCAAGACCCCTTGGAAGGATCACCTCGGTGAGGTTCCCTTCCACCTCGACTATTTTGAAGGCTCGATGTTTGAGGCCGTGGCCGCAATAGCCGAAAAGTACCCAAACAACGTCGCATTCGACTTCATGGGAAGGTCAACGACCTACAAAACGCTCGTCAAAGAGATCGAGCAGTGCGCCAAGGCGCTCAAGACCATCGGTGTGCGTGAGGGCGACAGGGTCACGATCGCAATGCCCAACTGCCCGCAGGCCATCCAGATGTTCTACGCCGTCAATCTCGTCGGCGGCATCTGCAATATGATCCATCCCCTGTCGGCGGAAAAGGAGATAGAGTTCTATCTCAATGCCTCGGAGTCCGTCACGGCGATAACCCTCGACCAGTTCTATAACAAGTTTGAGAACATCCGCCACAACACCAAGGTCGTCAACATTATTATCGCAAGCATCAAGGACGAGCTTTCAAAGCCCGTCAAGGCGGGCTATATGCTCACCGAAGGCCGCAAGGTCAAGAAGATCCCCGATGACGCTCCCGTCATCCGCTGGAAGGACTTCCTGCACCTGAGCTGCCACTGCTTCTATAACTACAAGGTCGAGCGCAAGGGCTCGGATCCCGCAGTCATCCTCTATTCCGGCGGCACGACCGGTACGACAAAGGGCATCCTGCTTTCCAACAAGAACTTCAACGCTCTCGGCCAGCAGGTCATCGCCGCAAACCCCATGTTCCGTGTCGGTGACAAGATGCTCGCCGCAATGCCGCTGTTCCACGGCTTCGGTCTGGGTGTCTGCGTGCACACGATGCTCTCGCAGGGCGGCCGCTGCATCCTCATCCCGAGGTTCACCGCCGAGACCTACGCAAAGCAGATAGTTAAGTATAAGTGTAACTTCATCGCCGGCGTTCCCACGCTTTATGAAGCGCTGCTGCGCCTGCCGTCGATGGAAAATGCCGACCTCAGCTCGCTCAAGGGCGTGTTCTCCGGCGGCGACAGTCTGTCGATAGAGCTTAAAAAGAAGTTTGACAAGTTCCTGTACGACCACAATGCCAAAATACAGATCCGTGAGGGCTTCGGCACGACCGAGTGCGTCACGGCATCCTGCCTCACCCCGCCGCACATGGCCAAGGAAGGCAGCATCGGTCTGCCCTTCCCCGACACTTATTACAAGATAGTCGAGCCCGGCACCGACAAGGAAGTACCCTACGGCACCGAAGGCGAGATACTCATCGCAGGCCCCACGGTCATGATGGAATATGTCGGTCACCCTGAGGAGACGGCGCAGACCCTGCGCAAGCACGATGACGGTCTGACTTGGATATATACGGGCGACCTCGGCACGATGGACAACGAGGGCTTTATATACTTCCGCGGCCGTGCAAAGCGTATGATAATCACCTCCGGCTACAATGTCTACCCCGGCCAGCTTGAGAACATCATCGATGCGCACGAGTTTGTCCACATGAGCTGCGTCATCGGCGTTCCAGATCCGTACAAGATGCAGAAGGTCAAGGCCTTTGTCATGCTCAAGCCCGGCATTCCGGCAAATGACGACACTAAGGAGGCCATTTTGGCCTACTGCCGCAAGAACATCGCAAAGTATGCGATGCCGTATGACATCGAGTTCAGGGCCGAGCTTCCCAAGACGCTCGTAGGCAAGGTCGCCTACCGCAAGCTCGAAGAGGAGGAGGCCGCCAAGCGTGCCGCCGCCGAGGAGAAAGCGGAAGCTTAATATTAAAATAATCTAAAGCCGGTGCATAGCACCGGCTTTTACTTGCGATTAGGGGCGGATAGTGGTATTATTCTTTTAAGTTGACGGGCAACTTATCACGCATTTGGAGAGAAACAATGGATTACAAACAGGCACTTGAATATATAAACGGCGTTTCGTGGCGCACCTCGAAGCCGGGGCTTGAACGGGTAACGGAGCTTCTGCGCCGTCTGGGAAATCCGCAGGCCGAGCTTCGATATGTGCATGTCGCCGGAACAAACGGCAAGGGCAGCATCTCGGCAATGCTGGCATCGGTGCTCAAAAAAGCGGGGCTCACCGTGGGGCTTTACACTTCGCCGTATGTAAATCGCTTTAACGAGCGTATGCAGATAAACGGCAAGCCCATTGAGGATAAGGAGGTCGCCGAGCTCGTTGCGGAGATGAAGACCCACGCCGACGCAATGGACGACCACCCGACGGAGTTTGAGATGATGACCGCCGTGGCGTTTATGTGGTTTTGCCGAAGAAAGTGCGACATTGTCGTGCTTGAGGTCGGCATGGGCGGCAGGCTCGATGCAACCAATGTCATCGCCTGCCCCGACTGCTGCGTCATTGCAAACATCGGTCTTGACCACACCGCCGTTCTGGGCGGCACGCTTGAGCAGATCGCCTTTGAGAAGGCGGGCATCATAAAAGAGGGCAGCCCCGTCGTCATGTATCAGCAGTACGGCGAGGTCATGGAGGTCGTGAGGGATGTGTGCGCCGAGCGCAACGCCGAGCTGACCGTGCCCGATTTTGACGACATCCATCCCGAGTTTGACAGCCGTGACGGTCAGGTGTTCTCCTACGGCGGCGAGGCATACGCCATCCCGCTCCTGGGAGAGCATCAGCTCAAAAACGCCGCAACGGTGCTGGAGACGATAGGCATCCTGCGCAGGCAGGGCTGGCAGATAGAGCATGAGGCCGTCGAGGCGGGATTGTACGCCGTGAGCTGGCCGGCACGCTTTGAGATAGTACACTCCGAGCCGTGGTTCGTGGTCGACGGCGGACACAATCCGCAGTGTGCGCAGGCGCTCAGGGCGAGCATTTTGGAGTATTTCCCCGACGACAAGCGTGTGCTTTTAATGGGCGTTCTGCGTGACAAGGACTATAAGGGCATCGTTAATGCGCTCTCTCCCCTGTTTGACGCATTCGTCACCGTCACGCCCGACACGCCGAGGGCGCTGCCGGCTGCCGAGCTTGCAGAGCTTTTTGCCGACACCGGCAAGGAGGTGCAGGTGTGCGAAACGGTACAGGATGGCGTGCGCACGGCGATGGACATTGCAGACGAGCTTGAGGGCATGGTCTGCGCCTGCGGTTCGCTGTACATCTGCGGCGATATCAGAGCCTGCTTTGGTTTGAGGTGAAGCATGAGGATAATGGGAATTGACTACGGCGACGCCCGCACGGGGCTTGCCGTTTCTGACGAAATGAATATACTCGTCGGCGAGGCATGGACGCTGAACGAATGGAACCCCGAGCGTGTCGCCGATGTGATAGCGCAGGAGGCGCAAAAGCGCAATGTAGGGCGCCTTGTGCTGGGACTACCCAAGAACATGGATGGCAGCGAGGGTCCGAGAGCGGAGAAATGCCGTGACTTTGCCGAGCTTCTGCGCAGCAAGACGGATATCGAGCTTGTCATGTGGGACGAGCGCCGCTCGAGCATCGAGGCACACGCCATTTTGCACGCCAACGGCAAAAAGGAGAAAAAGCATCGCAAAACCGTCGATGCCGTCGCCGCAAGTCTGATATTAGAAGGCTATTTGGGAACAATGAGATAAGTTGACGGGAGCCGAATCCTATCGTCTGTCAGTGTGCCCTTTCGGTGCTTTCCGCCTTTTTTGTCTTAATGGGCGACAGCCCATTGACACCAAAGAAAGCCGAAAATCCCTCGAAAAACACTACTGACAGATGCCTTGCAGTTTTGAGGGAGCAGATTTTCGTTCAGGCAAAGATAAAGCCCGACGGGCATAATGGACATATATGGACTAGGGGTTTAGCGAAGCATGGGCGGAAAGCTGCCCGTCAAAACCGATAGGGTTCGGCTCCCGTCAACTTAACAAAAGAGCACCCTGCGGGGTGCTCTTTTGCTGTATTCAGAATTTTACGAAGCCGGTGAGTGTGCCGAGGGGATAGCCGAGCGTCCAGTCGTTCTCGCCGCACTTGGGGCAAACCGTGCTCTTTTCGTGCAACTCGTCGATGTATGCCTCGGCACGCTGGATATACATATTGCTCTTTGCGACATACTTGCACTTCTGGCAGTAAACGAGATAGTTTGCAAAGCTGTCGTATATGCCCTTTTTGCGATTTTCCTTTTCCTCGTATGAGAGCGCTCTCGGGAGAATGTTCGGATTTTTATAGCTCATGATCCGCCCTCCTTATATCAGATGCTCACGCTTGACGCTGTCGTAGTGCTTATCCAGAATGGGCACGACGATGCTGCGCATCAGACGCATATCGAGATTGTAATAGTAAACGGCAAACAGCGCAGCGAGTGTGGCCGTGCTTATGCCCAAGATCTTAGCAAATACTTTCATACTGCTGCTCCTTTCTTACCAGCCCAGCTCGTCGTCAAAGTCGACGAGGGTCGGGTCAATGGGCTCTTCGTGCAGAACCGACTGCATGTACTGATTGACGACCTTGCGTGCCTCATTTGTCGGCACGATGCGGCAGTCCATCAGCGAATGCGGCATCCAGACGATATCGAACTTATCACGGTGCTTGTGGAACTCCTCCTCAAGCAGTCCCTGAGCGCCGGCCATGCCCTTGCAGCCTATATCGTCGTACATGATTATCATGTCACAGTTGAACTTCTCGGCAGTCTCCCACATCTGCATGAGGTGGCGGTTACCGCCGACGGTGTGGGTACGCATGGGGGTTCTTGCGTGCCAGTCGGCAATGTCGCTCATCATGGTGTCACGGTCGGTGGTATCGACGATGTTGTGGCCGGTCAGCGAGTCCATGTTGATAACGGTCATGATGCCCCAGCAGTTATACAGCCACTGAACGCCGTGGGCGTAGTAGGTCGAGCCGCACGACCATGCCAGAGCACGGTGGCGGGCAAGCGGGAACGGGTGGATATTCTTGCGCGCGCACTTTTCAAAGACACGGTTTATCTTCTTGTTTGCCTTGAGGAAGTACTTCGTGCCACCCTGCTGATAGAAGTAAATGCGGAACAGGCCCTGCACAACGGAGTTGAGCGCGCCGTTATCGCTCTTGGCGTATATATCCCAGCGGTTGAGCGAGCCACGGTTAAATTCGTTTGTGTCCTCAATGTGCTTTATAAACGCATTCCAGTCAAACGCAACACCGAACTGCTGTTCGAGGAACTCTATCGCCGAGTATATCTCGTGCACGCCGAGCTCCTTAGTGGTCGGGTCATCGTACATGAGCGGCGATACAAACGGGTGCACGGCCTTCTTGCCGTCACTTGACAGCGCACGCCACATGGCGGTGTTGTCCATCATGTTTGCGTCGCAGGGGTTATTGGTCGTCAGCCAGCAGTTGCCGATATCGGGGTACTCTCTGTCAACGGCGACACCGACCTCGACCAGAGGCAGTGTGCACATATCGCCCGGGATGCCGCAGGCAACGGCCTGATCGACATAGTAGCAGCCGAGCTGCTTTCTCATGAGCGGAAGCATGAACGCTGCGTGCTGCTGCATGTTTATCGCATAATGTCCGGGGAAGCCGAAGATTATGTGCTTGGGCAGAGTGTAGTCAAACGCAACGGTGACATCCGTCCACTTCGTCTCGCCCAGCTTGCGGTCGGCACGCAGGCTCTTCCACAGTGTGTCGATAGAGTCGGATATCATGCAGTCGAGAGCGTAGAGGTCTGCTCTGAGCGCCTGACCACGGTCGCCCTCTATCCACTTGTCGACCATCATCGGGGCTGCCAGATAAGCCGACAGCCAGCGGTATTTCCAAAACGCCTTTGCTATGCGAATGGGGTCGTGCATGACGAATATCGCCATCTTGCCCCAGGTGCACAGCCACTTGTAAAACGCAAAGGCCGTGTCCTTCACGCCTCGCCACTCACGGCGGGCATAGAAGTTCGTGCCCTCAATGTATCTCTGACCTATGTAATGGCAGGGCTCGTCGCCTTTGAGGAAATGCCCAAGGGTGCCGTACTGCTGCTTGATGCTGATCTTTCTTTTCCACATAGCTTTCCCCTCCTTATTCCGCCTGAAGTCTCTTGATCTCAAGCGACTCGACAAATGCCTGGAATCTCGTGCGAAGCTGACCGGTCGCAGCGTTTGCATAGTCACGCTCTATCTGGCAGGTCGGTATCGCCGTTGGAACATTAAGGCCCTCGGCCAGCCACTTTGCCGCTATGGCCCTTTCGTAGCCCCAGTATTCGCAGAACTTCATGTTCTGGAGGATGATGCCCTCGGCATTGTAATCCTTTGCAACATCGTACAGGTAGTTTTTGCGGGAGATGATGCTCTCGGTGCCCATGGTGCGGGGACACTCGTTTATCTTCATGTAGTGCTCGGCAAGCGCATCGAGGGGATCCTGTCCCTCATTTACGACTATCTGCTCTCTGCCGGGCAGCGAGCCGAAGCAGTAGCGGTCGGCAACGACGAGTGCGCCGCACATTTCGACGAGCTTTGTAAACTCCGGATCGTCTATCTCCGAGCCTGCGAGCATGACCCTCGTGCGGAACGGCGGGTTCTCGTCGGGCTTGCGGGTCTTGAGTTCCTCAAGCGTCTCACGCAGCTTGTCAATGATAAGGTACTTCGGGCAGACCTCGGACACGAGCTGTATGACATGGAACTCGTAGCCGGTGATGGGCGGGTTATCGAGCTTGCGGAAATCGCCGATCTCGGTTATGATGCGGCAAAGCTCGTTGTGGCGCTCGATGGCGTCGAGTATCTTCTCGTCGGAAAAGTCCACGCCGTAGACCTCTTTCATGGGAGCGATGATCTTCTTTTCGATCTGGCGGCGGAAGTAGCCTGCGTACCACTCGCCCTTTTTGGTGGGCATGTCGATGCAGCAGACGAAGAACTTGTCGTTCGGGATGAGCTTGCAATACTCAAAATACTGCTCCATGCGGTTCATGGTGGTGCAGCACTCCTGACCGACGAGGGCGGAGATGAAGTTGTAGCCGCCTTCAAAGGCACGCTCCAAAATGCTCTTGGAGTAAGGGCAGGAGCGGTTTGTCATGTAATAAGTCGCAAGGTCGGGATTGACGCAGCCAGGTGCTCTGAGCCTCACGCTGAAGCAGCCGTCGATGTCCAACAGCGGCTCCGGTATGTACGAGCAGTTGTACGCAAGCGCAAGTTTTCCCTCCGAGCACGCCTGCTTCACGAGCTCGTTGTTTGCCTCCTGGAGGAGGCTCTCGAAATAAATCAGATGCTTTAGATCTCTCATTAGTTTTCCCCCGTATATTTCCGTAGCTTTAACAGCTAAGATGTTAATATTTTAGCACTAACAATATACTACTTCAATTAGTTCGTACATTTTCGCCGTTTTGTCCATTTGAAAGGACTTTTTTTGTGCATATTAACAACAGAAATTTGTACTATCAGTTTGACCGTAAATATAAGAAAACGGTGCAGCAATAAAACTGCACCGTTTTGTACGATATTTGTTATCTGCGCCATTTGTTTTTCTGCGGCGCTTTGTTCTTGAGGGCACAAGCAGTAATATTCCCACAAATCCGCCGACAAATATGACGGCAAGACCTATTATAAGCATTATGTCTTCAATTATATTACCTCTTTGAGCCTATCATCGTAAGTGCAAGCAGCGGATATATCTCAAGCCTGCCTATGAGCATTGCAACGGATAAAACTATCTTTGCAAAGCCCGAGTAGGTCGCATAGCTTCCCGCCGGGCCTATAAGCCCGAAGCCGGGGCCGATGTTGTTTACACACGACACAACCGCACTTATATTCTCTTCAAAGCCCAGACCGTTTACGCTTATGAGGATAAATGTCACGGCGATGACTGCAATGTACAGTGCAAGGTAACTCAGAACTCTCTGCTCCTGCTCGCTCGTCAGCACACTGCCGTTGAGCTTGACGGAGTTTACCGATCTCGGGTTTATGCTGCGGCGCAGCTCGTTTGCGCAGACCTGCGCAAGCACCGTCACACGGGAAATTTTAAGTCCGCCGGCCGTCGAGCCCATGCAGCCGCCGCAGAACATGAGGATAAACAGCACTGCCTTTGAAAGCTGCGGCCATGTGTTGAAGTCTGCGGTGGCGTAGCCGGTGGTGGTGATGATCGATGCCGTCTGGAACGACGAGAGCCTTATGACATCGGACACGCTGCCGTACATGGGATAGATGTTTATGCACACGATGACGGTGGCAGCGGCGAATATGCCGAGGTAGCACCGCAGCTCGTTTGAGCGCAGCGCCTCACGCCATCTGCGCACGAGCATGAGACAATAGATGTTGAAGCTCACGCCGAACAGCAGCATAAACACCGTGATGACCCATTGCAGATACGCACTGTACGATGCGATGCTGTCGGCCTTTATGCCGAAGCCGCCGGTGCCTGCCGTGCCGAGGGCGTGCACGACGCTGTCGAACACCGGCATACCGCCTGCGATGAGAAGAACGGTCTCCAAAAGCGTCAGCACAATGTAAATGTCGTACAGCAGCTTTGCGTTATTTTTCGCTTTCGGAGTGAATTTATCCAGCGAGTGGCCGGGCATTTCGGCCTTGAGTATATTCGTCGAGCCGTCGCCGCTTCCGGCGGCTATCGCCGTGACGAGGACGAGGATGCCCATACCGCCCAGCCAGTGAGTGAAGCTGCGCCAGAACTGTAGGCTGCGGCTCATGCGCTCAACATCGGTGAGGATGGATGCACCGGTGGTCGTAAAGCCGCTGACGGTCTCGAAAAACGCATCGGGGAAATTCGATATCTCGCCGCTTGTCAAAAACGGCAGGCAGCCGGCGAGCGATGCAAACAGCCATGTCAGCGCCGCAACGGCGAGACTGTCACGCACCGACAGCGGCTTTCCGGCCTTTCGTGTCGGCAAAAACATCACGGCACCGAGCGCTGCTGCGGCGGCAGCGCCTATGAGAAGATCGTCCGTACAGCCGTCGGAGTAAATGACGGAAACACCGAGCGGTAAAAGCATCAGCGCCGCTTCAAGCAGCAGCACCTTTCCTATTATGTTAAAGATCGTTTTGTAATTCATTGCAATATATCCGAAAGGTCGCAAAGTCTTTCACCTGCGGCGATAACGATGACCTTGTCATTCGGGAGTATGGCATCGCTGCCCTTGGGAATGATCGTCCTGCTGCCTCTTATTATACCGGCGATAAGTATGCCGGGCTTGGTGTCAAGATCCTTCAGCTCCACGCCCTGCTTTGTAAAGCTCGCCGACACGGCAAATTCAAGAGCCTCAAGGCTGCCGTCCATAAGAGTGTAAAGCGTTTCGATGCTGCTGCCGGCAGAGCTGCTGAGCGAGCGGGCATACAGCGTTACTATATCGGCGGTGATGCGGCTGGGCGATATCACGCAGTCGAGCCCGAGCTTGCCGCTTATATCAACAAAGCCCGCCTGATTTACCTTGGCAATGACCTTGGGCACATTTTTACCCGAAGCGTAAAAGGCACTCAGAATATTTTCCTCGTCTATGCCGGTGAGGGACACGAATGCATCGGTATTGTCTATGCCCTCTGAATCGAGCAGCTCGTGTCGGCTGCCGTTGCCGCATATGATGCTCACCGAGCGGGGCAGCGTTCCGCTCACCATGTGGCAGCGGTCGATGTCCTTTTCTATCACCTTCACATGGTGGCCGCTCTTTGCGAGCCTTTCCGCAAGATCCTGTGCAATGCGGCTGCCGCCGATGAGCATGACATTTTTGGCGCTTTTTTTGACTACACCAAAGCGGTTTAAAAGCTTCGGCATATCGTCGGAGGCTGCAAGCAGACCGATGCGGTCGCCGGCCTTGAGCACGAAGCTGCCGTCGGGGATGTAGGTTTTCCTGTCACGGAGAATGCAGCAGATAAGAAAATCGGCATTGGTCGTATCACGCAAGGCAGCAAGCGAGCTGCCGTCAAGCACGCTGTCGGGCTTTACGCAAAGCTCCGCCATCTCAAACAAATGTCTTGTGAAGCTTTCGACCCTCACGGCGGAGGGGAACTTGAGCGTGTTGAATATCGCCTGCGAGGTCAGGCGGTCGGGGTCTATGATCATCGATATATCAAGGCAGCGCTTTATATAATCGGCATCCGTGTAATGCTCGGCATCGTTTAGCCGTGCAACGGTGTGCGCAGCGCCGAGACTGCGTGCAAAACAGCAGCTGAGCATATTTGCGTCATCGTTTGCCGAGGCAGCGATAAAAAGCTCCGCCGAGGATACTTCGGCACGCTTGAGCGCTTCGATATCCGTTCCCGAAGCGTTGACACACATGACATCGTAGTCGTCGCCTATGCTGCGCACGACCTTGGGGTCACGGTCTATGACACAAACCGAATGTCCTTCTTCGGTGAGATTTTTAAGGATGCTTCTTCCTATCTTGCCGCATCCGACTATTACAACTTTCATTGTTTCACCATCTTTCAAGTTAGAGTATACCACTTCCGGCATATAAATGGAATCAGAACATCGAAAAACGACATTAAAATTACATTAAAACGGAGCAAAATACTGCTTTTCGTTTCGCAACCGATGTGCTAAAATGACGCTGAGGAGGGTGAGAACATGGAGGAGATACTCGTTTGCCTGTCCGGCGCACCGTCGAATGTCAGGGTCATAAAGGCCGCAGCAAAAATGGCGGAGGCCTACGGCGGGAATCTGACGGCTTTGTATGTCGAGCCGCCGGATTTTCATGAGCACGATCCCGGGGCAAAGTCCCGGCTCGAGGAAAACTTCCGGCTTGCCCACCGGCTGGGTGCAAAGGTCACAAGACTATACGGCGAGGATGCCGCAACGCAGATAGCCGAGTATGCAAGGGTGAGCGGCTCTACAAAGATCGTTATCGGCAAAAGCCCGACCCACACCTCGGTTTTCAGAAAAAAGACGCTTATCGACAGGCTCAACGAGCTTGCGCCCGATATCGATATCTTCATAATCCCCGACAAGGCTACGCCGTCCGAGAAGGCGCACCGTCTGAGCTTTTAAAGGCGATACGGGACGACTCCGAATGGCTCATAACCTTGGTCGAAAATCTTTTGTGCATAACCCGCATCGAGGGCAGGGACAAGCTCACAGAGCTTGAGCCGGAACTTGTCGGCGAGGTCATCGCCGACGCCATGACGCATATAGACCGCAGCAGCGCACAGCATAAGGTCACGACCGTGATAGCCGACGATTACCTAATGGCGTATATGGACGCACGGCTCATAGAGCAGGTGCTCATAAATCTCGTGAACAATGCGGTCAAATACACGCCCGCAGGCTCGACGATATGCGTCAGCGCCGAAAGCTCGGGCGGCAGCGTGCTCGTTTCCGTTTCCGACAACGGTCCGGGCATAGCCGACGAATCAAAGGGCAAGATATTCGATATGTTTTACACCGAAGCAAAAACCGGCGACAGCCGCCGGGGCCTCGGCTTGGGACTTGCACTGTGCAAAAGCATAGTCACGGCGCACGGGGGCGAAATTTCCGTCTCCGACGCCGAGCCGCACGGTGCGGCATTCACTTTCAGCTTACCGGAGGTAAAAACCGATGAACAAGGCACATATACTGGTCGTTGAGGACGACAATGCCGTTGCAAAGCTCATGGCGGCGACGATGGAGTCGCAGGATTACCAGTACCGCATAGCGTCCACCGGAGCGAGTGCAATAATGGAAGCTCTGTCGTATAAGCCGGAGGTCATGATACTTGACCTTGGGCTTCCCGACACCGACGGCATCGAGGTCATAAAAAAGATACGGACATGGAGCAATATGCCTATAATCGTGGTATCCGCCCGCAGTGAGGACACCGACAAGGTCGCAGCGCTCGACGCCGGGGCGGACGATTATCTGACAAAGCCGTTTTCCGTGGACGAGCTTCTTGCAAGACTCAGGGTCGCACTCCGGCGTGTGCGCCATGACAGGCAGCGGCTGAGCGAGGAGTCGAGCGTGTACGAAAACGGCGGCCTGCGCATCGACTACGCCGCAGGCTGCGTGTATCTTGACGGCAGTGAGATACACCTAACGCCGATAGAGTTCAAGCTGCTGGTGCTGCTTGCAAATAACACGGGCAAGGTGCTCACGCACAACTATATTCTGCGTGAGGTGTGGGGAAATCCCGCAGCATCGGATATGCGGTCGCTGCGTGTGTACATGGCGACTCTGCGCAAGAAGCTTGAGAAAAACACCTCCGAGCCGAAATATATACAAACTCACATCGGCGTCGGTTACAGGATGCTGAGAAATCAGTGAAAACCGAAAACGGCCATCAAAAAGCTCCCCGAGGGGAGCTTTTTTCATATTTAACATCGTTACCGTTCTTCTCGGAAGTACGGCAGGCCGAGGCTCATGGGGGGCTGATTTTCCTTGCGGCTGCGGATGCTGGTGATGATGAGGACGATGATGGTGACCACATATGGTGCCATCTTGTATATCTCGTTTATCGCAAGGTCCGTGCCGGTGGGGATGTAGACATTGAGGATGTACAGGCCGCCGAAGATGATGGATGCGAAAATGCTCAGGCTCGGACGCCACACGGTGAAGATGACGAGAGCAATGGCAAGCCAGCCTCTGTCGCCGAAGGCGTTATTCGACCAAACGCCGCAGGCATAGTCCATGACATAGTACAGACCGCCGAGGCCCGCAATTACGGAGCCGACGATGGTTGCAATATACTTATATTTAATTACATCGATGCCCGCTGCATCGGCGGTCGCCGGACTTTCGCCGACGGCACGAAGCTGGAGGCCGGGGCGGGTCTTGTTGAGGAAGTACGATGCAAGCACTGCGATGATTATCGCAGCGTAGGCAAGGAAGCTGTAATTTAAGAATATCTTGCCGAACCAGCCGAGATCCTCGGCAAAGGGCAGGGTCTTGCTGAACGCATTGCTGGTCTTGGTGAGTACGACGGAGGGAACATCAATGTTCACAAGCTTAATGAGCGAGCCGCCGAAGAAGTTGCCAACACCGATGCCGAAGGTGGTCATGGCAAGGCCGGTGACGTTCTGATTTGCACGCAGGGTGACGGTCAAAAAGCAGTACAGAAGTCCCATGAGTGCGGAGCCGAGGATGCAGCACAAAAGGGGTATCGCAATGGTGAGAAATGTGCTCATCTCCGCACCGGAGTTTTCATACAAAAATGCGCCGATAACGCCGCAGATGCCGCCGACATACATGACGCCGGCAGTACCGAGGTTGAGGTTGCCGCTTTTTTCGGTTATCGTCTCGCCGACGCAGCCGAACATGAGAGGTATGCCCTGCATGACGGCGCGGGGAATGAAAGATACGATATCAAACATTTTCGCCTACCTCCTTGCTCTTTTTGCGAAAGGATATCTTGTACTGAACGAAAAATTCGCTGCCAATGATGAAGAAGATTATAACGCCGGTGAGGATATCGCCAAAAGACTGGTTAAGGCCGCAGCTTGTTGCCAGCTGATTTGCGCCCGAGCCCATGAAGATGAGCAGTGCGCTCGTGAGTATCATGACGATGGGGTTGAACGCTGCAAGCCACGAGACCATGACCGCCGTGAAGCCCTGTCCGCCGACGAGCGAGGTGGAGACGGTGTGATGGATGCCGCCGACGAGCAGAAGTCCGGCCACGCCGCAGATAGCGCCGCTGAAAAGCATGGTGCGGACGATGACACGGGGCACCTTTATGCCGATGTAGCGTGCCGTGCGCTCGCTTTCGCCGACGACGGCTATCTCGTAGCCGTGCTTTGTGTAGTTAAGATAGAAATATATGAGCACGGTCATTATGACTGCGACCAGGATGACGAGCAGGTACTTGTTGCCTAACTGCGGCAGCCAGCCGGCCTCGCTTTGTGCATTGATAACGCCGATAGTGCAGGAGCCCACGGGGTTTTCCCATTTGACGCAGAAATATGCAACAATTTGCGTTGCAACATAGTTCATCATGAGGGTAAACAGCGTCTCGTTGGTATTGAACTTTGCCTTGAAAAACGCCGGAATGCCTGCCCAAAGTGCGCCGGTGACGACGGAAACTATCACCATGCAGGCGATGAGCGCTCCGTTTGACATCGTGTCGCCCAGCAGCACCATGCAGGCCGCAGCGGCCATTGCGCCGGCAAGCACCTGTCCCTCTGCGCCGAGGTTCCAGCAGTGCATTTTGAATGCGGGCGTGACCGCAAGGGAGATTATGAGCAAAATTGCGGTGTCCTGAAGGAATATCCACAGCTTGCGCTCAGAGCCGAACGAGCCGTTTATAAACGCAGAGAAAACGGCAAACGGGTCGGTGCCCGTGGTCGCCATCGTGATGACGGCGCACACTATGATGGCAAGCACTATCGCCGCAAGCCTGATTGCAATGTTTCTTTTGCGGCTGACTGCGCCGCGCTTTGAAATTTGGATCATTCGCTTGCACCTCCTAACTTTGTCATCATCATGCCGATATTGCGCTTTGTTGCACCCCTGCCGGGGACGATGCCGCTGACCTTGCCGCCGCACAGAACGAGAATGCGGTCTGCAAGCTCCAAAAGAACATCAAGGTCTTCGCCGACATACACAACGGCAACGCCCTTTTGCTTCTGGCGATTTATAAGGTCATAAATGGTGTAGGACGAGTTGATATCAAGGCCGCGCACGGCGTAGGCCGTGAGCAGAACCGTCGGCGCAAAGGATATCTCACGGCCGACAAGCACCTTCTGCACATTGCCGCCGGAGAGTCTGCGCACGGGGGTCGTGATGCCCGGGGTGTTGACCTCAAGCTCCTCGACAACGGTCTCGGCCAGCGCCTTGGGGCTCTTGCGGTCGGTGAATATGGACTTGCCCCGTCTGAACGAGCGGAGCATCATGTTCTGCGAAAGATCCATGTTGCCGACAAGTCCCATGCCGAGCCTGTCCTCGGGCACGAACGAGAGCGCAACGCCCATGTCGGCGATAGCAAGCGGGTCTTTGCCCAAAAGTTCTTCCCTTTCACCGTCGTCATTTATATAGCTGATGCTGCCGGCTTCGGTGGGCTGCAAGCCCGCAATGGCCTCAAGCAGCTCCTTTTGACCGCAGCCGGAAATGCCTGCGATGCCGAGTATCTCGCCTGAGTAGGCGGTAAAGGACACATCGTCTAACTTCAAAATGCCGTCCATGCTGCGGACGGTGAGTCCCTTTACCTCGATGCGGGGCTTGGGGTCAACGGGGTCGGGGCGGTCGATGTTCAGCGTGACCGCATGGCCGACCATCATGTTGGTCATCTCCTGTGCGTCGGTGTCCTTGGTGAGCATATCGCCGACGAAACGGCCGTGGCGCAGAACGGCAACACGGTCGGATATCGCCTCGACCTCGTGCATCTTGTGGGTGATAATGACTATCGCCTTGCCGTCGTTGCGCATGTTGCGCAAAACCGCAAACAGCTTATCGGTCTCCTGCGGGGTCAGAACGGCGGTAGGCTCATCGAGAATGAGGATATCCGCACCGCGGTAAAGCACCTTGACTATCTCGACCGTCTGCTTCTGCGAAACGGACATGTCGTATATCTTCTGATCGGGGTCTACATCAAAGCCGTACTTATCGCAGATGGCACGAACACGCTCGGCAACCGCCTTAAGGTCGTACTTCTCTTTAAGACCGAGAGTGATATTCTCCGCTGCGGTGAGTACATCGACGAGCTTAAAGTGCTGATGTATCATGCCGATGCCGAGGTCAAAGGCATCCTTCGGCGAACGTATATCGACAAGCTTATCATCGACATATATCTCGCCCTCATCGGGACGGTAAATGCCCGAGAGCATATTCATGAGCGTGGTCTTGCCGCTGCCGTTTTCGCCGAGCAGCGCCAGCACCTCGCCACGGTAGATATCCAGCCATACCTTGTCATTTGCAAGAACGGAACCAAAGCGCTTGGTTATATCACGCATTTTTACGGTCGGGGTTCTTTTTTCCACTGTGCTTTCTCCTTTATTGTCTTAGCTCTTCTTTTCATCCGGGCAAAGCTGATAAAATTCAGCGCTTCCCGGGTGAAAAGACAATCTCCATATTTCATGAACAAGAAAGCCCTGCATAAACGCAGGGCTTTCTCATTAAATTCAGATTATTTTAATCACTGGAGGATCTCGATGCCGTCGATGTCGATATCGAAGTAAGGTGCGGAGCGGTCGGTCGACTCGGTGAACACGCCGTCCTTGATGCACTCGTGGCCCTTGAAGAACTCGTTCTCGTAGGTCTCGAGAGCCTTGCCGCCGACGGTCCATGTGTCGGTTGCAAAGATCTTGATGCTGCCGTCCTTGATGCCGTTCTCGACCTCGGTAAGCTTGTCTGTGGTGCCCTTGGCAGCGACCTTTTCGTTGAGCTCGGTCAGAGCAACGCTGCCGGTGGACAGGTCGCCGCACCAGTCGGTGTCATAGTTCTCGCCGTTCTGAACTGCCTTGATTGCATAGGTGAAGTAAGGAGTCCAGTCGATGCGGGAGGAGATGATGTAGGTGTTGGGGCAGGCTTCCTGAGTGGAGCCGTTGTAGGAAACATTGGGAACCTTTGCGGTCTCGCATGCGTTGGGAGCGCCCATGGAGTCGGCGTGCTGGCTGATGAGGACGCAGCCCTGCTTGATGAGGGACTGTGCGCTCTCCATCTCGCGCGTCTCATCGTACCAGGAACCGGTGAAGACGACCTTCATGGTAGCGGAGGGGCAAACGGACTGTGCGCCGAGGAGGAAGGAGGTGTAGCCGGACTTGACCTCTGCGTAGGGCATTGCACCGACATAGCCGATGACTGCCTGCTCTGCGGTGATCTCTTTGTTTGCGATCATCTCGTTGAGCTTGAGACCTGCTGCAACGCCTGCAACATAGCGGCCCTGGAAGATCTTTGCGAATGCATTGTGGAAGTTGGAAACGCCGTCGGAAAGTGCTGTATCGCCGGTGCAGGAGGTGAACTGAACATTGGGGAATTCCTTTGCGGCCTGAAGAATGTAGGGCTGGTGGCCGTAGCTGTCTGCAAAGATAACATTGCACTTGTTGTCTGCAAGCTCGGCAGCTGCATCGTAAGCAGCCTGGTTCTCTTCAATGTTGGTCTTGATCTCGTAATCAACGCCGGTAGCCTCGCAGGCAGCCTTGAATGCGTTGATGAAGTTTGCGTCATAGCCGGAGTTCTCGTCGTGCAGGCAAATGAGGCCGGCCTTGATCTTTGCGGTCTCGCCGCCGTTGTCATTCTTGTTGTCGCTGTTGCCGCCGCATGCGCACAGTGCAAATACCATGACGAGAGCGAGGACAATTGCAGTAAGCTTTTTCATCTTCAGTTTTCCTCCAATAAAAATTCATTTATATTATCAAACTCCCTTGCGGGAAGCGTGATACAAAAAAAACACCGGCCGCAAACGATATGCAGCCGGTGAAGAAATACACAAGCAAAGGGAGAAACACTTCTTCCTTTTATGTAAAACTTCGATAGTCCGGTCATTTACGGCGTCCGGGTAGAGACTTCAAATCCATATCATTTGCTATATATCGAAAGTATTGACTTTTCAACTTGTGCTTAAAGCATATCAAGGCAGACCCGATAAGTCAAGCCCCGATTTAGACAAGTTTAATATTTTTTCGTGCTCATTTTTGTGAAACTTGCCTTTATTCCTCGCAGAACACGATGCCATCGTCGCTCATGGAGGCTATCTTTGCCAGAGACTCGATGCGCATGCCCTCAGCTCTGAGCCTTGCTCCGCCGGACTGGAACGCCTTCTCGACGGCAATGGCGGCGCCCACGACGAGAGCACCGGACTGCTCGACGATACTGCGAAGTCCCTCTAAGGCTGCGCCGTTTGCGAGAAAATCATCGACGATGAGCACCCTGTCCTCGGGGTTGAGGTACGACTTTGACACGATGACGGTGTGATCCGTGCCGTGGGTATAGGAGTGTACCTTTGCCGTGTAAAGGTCGTCTGACACATTGCTGGACTTGCTTTTTTTCGCAAACACCACGGGGCACTCGAAAAGATATCCAGTCAGCACCGCAAGGCCGATGCCGCTAGCCTCTATCGTGAGCACCTTGTTCACTGTCTCGTCGGCGTAAAGCCGCTTTATCTCCTGCGCCATTGCGTAGGCAAGCTTCGGGTCTATCTGGTGGTTCAGAAAGCTGTCGACCTTCAAAACATTGCCCGGCTTTATTCTTCCGTCTTTTCTTATGCGCTCGATAAGCTCCTGCATTTTTATCACTCCCATCAAAGATGTTTTAATTTTAGCTTCTTTCGATCATTTTCGCAAGACCGAGTTTTGTCAATGTTTTATAAATTTGCACCCACAATTTGTTCAACACTCACAAACCCGCTCAAAAGCTTTGCCTTTGGGGCGTAAAGCTGATACAATGTACAATTGTAATTAAGATGTATAGGAGCATTTATATGGACGACCTTAAAACAAGGAAAAGAAACCTGATCATGTTCCCCCTCGGCACCGTCGGCCGTGACATGGTGTACTTTCTGTTCACCAGCTGTATCATGACCTTCGTTCTGTTCACCCGTGACCTCACCAACGCACAGTTCGGTGCGATAACCGCCATCGTTGTCGCCGCCAGAATTTTCGATGCGCTCAACGACCCCATTATGGGCAATATAATCGAGCGTACCCGCACCCGCTGGGGCAAGTTCAAGCCCTGGCTCGTCATTGGCATAATCTCGACCTCCGTCGTCGTGTATCTTGCCTTCAACACCGACCTTCAGGGCTGGAGCTTCGTGTGGTTCTTCGGCGTTATCTATTTCCTGTATTCCATTGCCTACACCATGCATGATATCTCCTACTGGGGTATGGTACCGGCGCTGTCGTCGGATGCAAACGCAAGAAACCAGTTTGCCTCCCGTGCAACTCTGTTTGCCGGCATCGGCGGTACGCTCGCAAGCGTGCTCATCCCCATGTTCACCATCGGCGACAAGGCCATCGGCGGCAGCACCACCACCGCTTACGGCGTTATTTCGCTCATCATCTGCATCATTGCTCCGCTGTTTTTGTGCTTCACCATCTTCGGCGTGCGTGAAAATCGCGAGTACAACGACGCACCCCCGGTGAGCCTTAAAAAGATATGGAATTCCATAACCGGCAACGATCAGCTTTTGTGGATAAGCCTCATTTTCCTGCTCCAGCAGATAGGCAACGGCCTCATCGTCGGCGGTATCGGCTCGACATACATTTACTTTGACTTCGGCTACAACGGCGGTCTGTTCTCGCTGTTTACCATCGTCGGTATGTCCGTCACCGCTTTCCTCATGATCTTCTACCCCGCCATCTCCCGCAAAATCCCTCGCAAAAGGTTCATGGGCATTCTGCTTGTCATCTCCATGGTCGGCTATGCGCTCATGCTCATCGCAGGTCTTTCAATGCCCGCCGAGATGCCCAAGTTCTGGGTCGTCACCGTGGGCTACATGCTCTCGAACTTCGGCCAGTACGGCTTCTATCTGGTCATGATGATATCCATCATCAACACCGTCGAGTACAACGAGTATCTCTCCGGCGACCGTGACGAGGCTATCATCGCCTCGCTGCGCCCGTTCCTTACGAAGATGAGCTCGGCACTCATCGTGCTCATCACCAATGTCGCATACATGATCTTCGGCGTCACCAAGTACACCAACAGGATCTCCGACCTTGAAAACGAGTGTGCAAGAAACCTCATCACCGAGCAGGACAAGATAAGCTCCATCGGAAGTGTCATAAACGGCATCGAGCCGGGCAAGACCCTTGCTCTGCTCATCTGCATGGTCGTCATTCCCTGCGTGCTCATGCTCCTGTCGTACATTCTGTACAAGAAGCACTACAAGTTAGACGAGGACGAGTATGAGCGCATCTGCGGTGAGCTCGACGCCCGCAAGCAGAAGGCATGAGCATCTTAAAGCTTGTACTGAAGGCGGCAGCGCCCCTGCCGGATATTGAAAAGTCAGAGCGCTGTCTTTTCATCGGCCCGCATCCGGACGATATCGAGATAGGCGCAGGCGCAACGGCGGCGAAGCTGGCAGCCATGGGAAAAAGCGTGTGCTTTCTGATCTGCCTTGACGGCCGCTACGGCTCGGAGACGATACCGCCCGATGAGCTTGTCGGGATACGCAAAAAGGAAGCTTGCGCATCGGCAAAAATGCTCGGCGTTTCGGATGTGCGGTTTTTGGAGCTATCCGACGGCGGCTTTTATGAGCCTGACGAGTTGCTGCACGGCATTGCGCAAATTGTCGGAGATTTTAAGCCCGATGTCATATTTGCGCCCGACCCCTGCGTCACGAACGAGTGCCACGCCGACCACCTGAATGTCGGCAACGCCGCACGGCGCATTGCGTATTTTGCCTCGTATGCCGGCATCATGCATGAGTACGGTGCGGAGCCTGCCCCCGTTGCCGCTTTGGCGTATTACATGACGGCAAAGGCAAATCGCTTTGTGAAAACGAACGGATATCTCAGCAAGCAGCTCGATGCGATATTTACCTGCCATCAAAGCCAATTTCCCGGAGACAGCGGAGATGCGATAAAGCTGTATCTCAGGCTGCGCTCCGCTTTACTCGGACTGCGCAGCTTAAGAGGCTGCGCCGAGGGGTTCAGGGTGCTCGGCCGGCTGCATATGCACTGTCTGCCCGAATTCGGAGACTGAAAAAAACACAGCGGAAAAATAACTTGAAGTGAACCCCAAAAGTTAGACAAAATATTTATTAAGCGACCTGAAGGGTCTG
>ENA-ORNQ01000565-ORNQ01000565.1-human-gut-metagenome-genome-assembly--contig:-NODE-565-length-35986-cov-14.148785_pt1 | contig 35986 bp, 28 predicted proteins | sample MGYA00242116_ERZ509024 | MGnify/ENA primary metagenome ERZ509024 (study PRJEB26280, sample SAMEA2338697) | human gut metagenome | biome: human gut; feature: human-associated habitat; material: faeces...
GCCGGCCTCCTTGAGCGCGCGGCGCATGGCGAGGATGACGTCGTCTTCGCTGAGCGGACGGAATTCAAAGATGCGGCATCGGCTGACGATGGCGGGGGTCATCGAAACGAGCGGGTTTTCCGTCGTCGAGCCGATAAAGCGGATGATACCCCGCTCAATGGCGGGCAGGATGCTGTCGCTCTGCGCCTTTGACCAGCGGTGGCATTCATCCAGCAGCAGATAGGTGGACTGCCCGTAGGCGCGGCGCTCCTGCGCGTCGGCAATGACCTTGCGCACGTCCGCCACGCCGCTGGTGACAGCGTTGAGCTGCACAAACGCGGACTTGGTGCTATTGGCGATAATCGACGCGAGGGTCGTTTTGCCGCAGCCGGGCGGCCCGAAGAAGATGGAGGAAGTCAGCCGATCCGCCTCAATCGCGCGGCGCAGCAGCCGCCCTTCCCCCAGCAGATGACGCTGCCCGATAAACTCCGCGAGCGTCCGCGGGCGCATCCGATCCGCCAGCGGCGCCTCCTGTCCGGAAAAAAGATCCGTCATTGTTTCACCTCAACAGCAAATACGCTCCCGCTCCCAGCAGCAGCAACTGCACCACCAGCAGAATCGGGAAGCCATAGCGAAAATACCAATGCCTCGTTTTATGATGGAAGCAGAACATCCCCAGTGTTCCTCCGAGGCTGCCGAACAGCACCACCGGCAGAAACAGTGTCCTTTCCGCAATCCGCCACGCCCCGCGTTTGGCGCGCCGCTTATCTATCCCCATAAGCGAAAACGCAAGGGTATTGACCGCCAGCAGGTACACCCAAATCAGATTCAACAACCAATTCTCCATAATTACAACCTCCCCAGAGGCTCTGCCTCTGGACTCCGCAAGGGAGTTCCTCCCTTGACCCTTTCGCGCGATTGGGTTGGTGACTTCTCCATACTTCTTCCGCGTGTCGCGCAGGGGTTTCGCCTCCGCAGACGCGATTCCCCCTGCGTGAAAGCAATCAATTTCAATAGAAAAATCAAGCCAGAACACGCACACCGATGGATTCCGTCAGGGAACAAACCGCCCCTGCGCCACCGCCGTGATTCCCCCGTGCGCCGCGCTGTACACCCACCGATGTGCCCCGCGCAGCGCCAGTTCCGCGTGGCATAGCGCAATGCCGCCGTCCAGCAGGGCACGGTCGCTGATGGTCAGCGCAAACGCTCCGGGCAGCGCTTCCATCCGCCACGGCTGCATGTTCATTGCCGACGGCGCAATTTGCACCAGCTTCGCCGCATCCAGCATCATGCCGTCAGCGGGAACGGCGTTCATCAGCTTGTCGAGCGGCTTCCGGCGGCGATTCTCCGGCGCTTGAAGCGGCTTCTCCGGCACACCGACCGCAATCACCGCGAGTGCCGTCTCATTCTCCTGCATCGGCAGGCGAATCTGCTTGCGGCGGTATGTGCCGCTCACCCAGCACGTCCCCAGTCCCAGCGCCGTCGCTTCCAGCACGAACGCTTCGCCCAGAATCCCGGCATTCACGCGGCAGAGCGCTTCCGTCCCGCAGGCGATGACCACCGCCGCCATTTTGCAGCCTGTGATGCGCCCCATGCCCAGAATCGTGCCGGTAAACAGCGATTCGTCCACCGGTGTCAGCACCAGGCGCGCACCGGGCAGCGCGCACCGACCGACGACGTAGGACAGCGCCGCGAACGCCGCCGTGTCGGGCGCACCCGCAAAGCTCCGGCAGGATGTGCGCACCAATGCCGCTTGACGCAGTTTCTCCTTCTGCATGGGCGAAAAGAGCGTCTCCAACGTCGTCATTCCCCCACCTCCAATGGTGTCGGGCGTAGATGGCGGCAGACCTCGCCCACGCGCTCATGCAGCACCAAATCCGCCTGATTGTCCAGCGGAGTTGCGTCGCGGTTGATAAGAACGATGTGCCGCCCGCGGAAGAACCTCAGCAGCGACGCCGCCGGATACACCGTCAGGCTTGTTCCTGCGACGATAAGCAGTTCCGCCTGCTGCAATTGGCGCACCGCCGCGCGAACCGTCGCATCATCAAGCCCTTCCTCGTACAGCACAACGTCCGGCTTGATGATGCCGCCGCAGGGGCATTTCGGCACGCCTTCACTGTCCCGGATGTACTCCGGCGGAAAAAAGCGCGCACACTTCAGGCAATAATTCCGGTGGATGCTGCCGTGCAGTTCCAGCACCGTTTTGCTGCCTGCCTTCTGGTGCAAGCCGTCGATATTCTGCGTGATGACCGCCGTCAAACGTCCGCCGGCTTCCAGCTGCGCCAGAAAGCGATGCGCGTCGTTCGGCTGCGCGTCCAAGGGGAGCATTTTCGCGCGGTAGAAGCGGAAAAACTCCTCCGGATGGCGCGCAAAAAAGGTGTGGGACAGAATTTCCTCTGGCGGATAGGCGAACTGCTGATGATACAATCCGTCCTGCGAGCGGAAATCGGGAATGCCGCTCTCCGTCGAAACACCCGCGCCGCCGAAAAACACGATGCGGCGGCTCTCGTCAATCCACTGCTGCAATTCTTCGTACATCGTTGGTTTTTCCTCCCCTTTTATGCTGTTTCTGCGATAAACTGCACTAATCATGCAGAGGGTTTCGCCTCTGCGGAGGCGACAAGGGGGCTGAAATCTTCCAAGCGCGCAAGGGCGTCGAGGAAATCGTCCGTCAATTCCAGCATTTCGCCGAGTTCATCCAGCAGCTTCGCGGCTTTTCGCCAACCGCTGGCGCTGCACAAGCTACGCCGTAATTCCCTGATGCGACAAATAATGGCGGTCGTCCAGAAAGCTCGCATAGTTCAGCGCCGTCATCGCGCGGCGATTCGTGTCCTGCATATCCATCGTTGGCATGGCAAACTCCTTTGCTCGCAGCAGGAAAATAATCACTTTCAGTATAGCACACCCTGCCGCGTCATGCAAGACAAACAGGCAAGAAATCGCTGTTTGTCGCGGCTAATCATCTTCCTCTTCACATCAGAAAGGAAATATGCTATAATATAATCGGTAGATTCTTCACAATCGAAGGAGGCATACGATGGATGTCAAGAAGCTGCTTGCTGACGTAACGGCGCTGCCGGGTGTCAGCGGGCATGAGGCGCAGGTCAGCGCGTACTTTGCCGAACAATTCCGTCCGCTGGTGGACGAGGTGACGGTGGACGCGATGTACAGCGTGATTGCGCACAAAAAGGGCAACGGACCGAAAATTATGCTGTGCGCCCATTTGGACGAAATCGCCCTGATGGTAACGCATATTGAGGATGACGGCAGCCTGCGCTTGGGCAATGTCGGCGGGGTTGACCCGCGCATTCTCCCTGCGAGCCGCGTGTGGGTGCATGGACGCGAGAAGCTGTTCGGCACCATCGGCGCGCTGCCGCCGCACCTGATGAGCGCCGCCGACCGCGCGAACAACTACACGCTGGACAACCTGCATGTGGACATTGGCATGAGCGCCGAACGCGCGAAGGAACTCGTTCGCATCGGCGATTTGGTGACCTTCGACGGGCCTGCCCGCGAATTGCTCAACGGTCAGTTCGCATCGAAAACGCTGGATGACCGCTCCTGCGTGGCGATTCTGCTGCGCGCGGCGGAAATGCTGCAAAAGCTGGTCTGCGACGCGGATGTGTATTTCGTCTGCTCGTCGCAGGAGGAAGTCGGCGGACGCGGCGCAATGACCTCCGCTTTCGCGATTGACCCGGATTTGTCTGTCGTGCTGGACGTCGATTTTGCTGAAACGCCGACTTGTCCGCCGCGCTCTGCCCTGCCGATTGACGCCATGATTGTCACGCATGGGCCGTTTGTGCAGCCGAAGCTCAATCAGCGGCTCATCGACTGCGCAAAAAAGCACCATGTGAAGCTGAACGCGAACGTCGCACGCCGCTCCACCGGCACGGACGCGGACGAAATCGGCTTGTCCCGCGCGGGTGTGCCGAGCGTGCTGCTCAGCCTGCCGGAGAAGTACATGCACACGTCGGTGGAAACGATTGACCTGAACACGCTGGAAGAGGGCGCGCGTCTGCTGGCGAATTTCGTCGCGGAACTCGACGAAAGCTGGGAGGATGACCTATGGATTTGAAGACACTGACGGAAATCAACGCTCCCTCCGGGCATGAGCAGGCGATTCGCCGCTTTCTGCTGGATGAGCTGAAAAAGCTGGGCTTCGCGCCCGTCCTCGACCGCATGGGCAACGTCGTTGTCGTGAAGGAAGGCACGGGCGACGCGCCCCGCAAGCGCGTGATGGTCAGCGCGCATATGGACGAAGTGGGGCTGATTGTCACCTCCGCCACGGAGGATGGCTACCTGCGCATTGCCGCGGCAGGCGGCATCGACCCGCGCGTGCTGGTTTCCAAGCGCGTCACCGTCGGGGACGACAAGCTGCCCGGCGTCATCGGCGCTGTGCCGATTCACCTGCAATCCGCCGCTGAGCGCAAGCATGTGCTTTCGATGGACGAGCTGCTGGTGGACATTGGCGCGAAGAACAAGGACGAAGCCGAGTGCAAAGCCCCGATGGGGACGTACATCTCCTTCGATACGCCCTATGTGGAATACGGCGACGGCTTCGCGTGCGGCAAGGCATTCGACGACCGCGTCGGCTGCCTGTCGCTGCTGCGTTTGCTGCAAGAAGAACTGCCGGTTGACCTCGTGGCTTGCTTTGTGTCCGAAGAGGAAGTCGGCTGCCGCGGCGCGAAGGGGGCAGCGTTCCAGCAGGAACCCGACGTCGGCATTGTGCTGGAAGGCACAACGTGCAACGACCTCGGCGACGTACCGGAGACTGCGCACGTCTGCGAAGCTGGGCAGGGTGTCGCGGTGTCGTTCATGGATGGCGCGTCAATTGCGAACCGAGCGCTGTTCCGCAAGGCGCTGGACGTGGCGAAGCAGGAGAACATTCCGCATCAGGTGAAGCACAGCGTATCCGGCGGCAACGACGGCGGCGCGATTCAGCGTGCGCGGGAGGGTGTGCCGGTGGTGGTGCTGAGCGTGCCGTGCCGGTATATTCACTCGCCGTCGTCGGTGGTGAAGCTGTCGGATGTGGAGAGCCAGTTTGCGCTGGTGAAGGCGCTGGTGAAGGCACTGTAAGCGCGGCTTTTTTAGAATAAACACGCGCATACTGTATGATAACGCGCACAACTCAATCGCGAAAATGGGTCAAGGGTCGAAGACCCTTGCAGGGTCAAGGGACAGCGTCCCTTGTGGGGTCAAGGGGCAACGCCCCTTGCGCCTCCCTCAAGTAAAGGAGAATAATTATGTTGGAATTGTTGAAGAAGGTGCTCAAACCGGTCGCGCCGTCGGGACTGGAAGAACCGGTAGCGGCGGTCATCCGGGAAGAGGTTGCGCCGTATGTGGACAGCATCGAGACGGATGCGCTGGGCAATCTGATTTGCGTGAAGAACGGCACGGAGGCGAATCCGGAGAAAATCATGCTGTCCGCGCACATGGATCATATCGGCTACATCGTCACGGGCATTGAGAAAGAGGGCTTCCTGCGCGTGACGAACGTCGGCGGCATCAGCCCGACCATGAGCCTGACGCGGCATGTGTCCTTCCCGAATGGCGTGCAGGGTGTTGTGGTGTCCGAAGTGAGCAAGGACACGGCGATGAAGGACTTGTTTGTGGACATCGGCGCGCAGGACAAGGCGGACGCCGAGACGATGGTGCAGATTGGCGACGTGTGCGTGTACGCGAACGACTGCTTCCAGCTGGGCGCGAACCGCGTCGCAAGCCCCGCAATGGACGACCGCGCGGCGTGCGCGCTGCTGATTCGCTTCCTGCAAACCGTCGGCGCGACGAAGCAGACCATCATTGCCGTTTTTTCCGTGCAGGAGGAAGTCGGCTGCCGCGGCGCGAAGGTGGCGTCGTTCGCGAAAGCGCCGGACAAGGGCATCGCCATTGACGTGACCGCGTGGGGCGACACCCCCGGCACGAAGCAGCCGGACATTAAGCTCGGCGAGGGCATTGCCGTGAAGGTGATGGATCGCGGGAGCATCTCGAATCCGGATTTGCGGGAAGCGCTGCTGGCGGCGGGTGCGCAGGCGGGTGTGAAAACCCAGCGCGAGGTGCTGCCGTTCGGCGGGACGGATGCGTCCGCGATGCAGACCAGCCGCGGCGGGATTCCGGTGTGCACGCTGTCGATTCCGTGCCGCTATGTGCATTCGGCGTGCGAAGTGGTTGACCTTCGGGACATCGAAGGTGGCGTCAAGCTGCTGAATCAGTATTTTCAGGCGTAATCATTCAGCATAAAATGTTTTTTTGCCGCAGGGGGAATCGCGTCTGCAGACGCGACGAGGGGGCAGTGAAAACAGACGAAGTCTGCAGTCGCCCCCTCGACCCCTTCGGCTTCGGCTCGTACCTGTTACTTGGTTTTTATCGCAGCTTTTTTATTTTGGTATACCATTTTGTTGGAAGGGAGTTCCTTCATGACCGCATTCCTTGGCGTTTTGTATCTGCTTGTGTTTCTCGCGGCGGGGTGCACATGCGTGCGATTCCTGCTGCCGCGGAAGTCGCTGCTCACGCGCGTGTGGCTCGGTGTCAGCTTGGGGCTGCTGCTGATGATGTGGCTGCCGGCGCTGATTGCGTTCGCGGTGGATTTCACATGGACGGCGCATTTGCTGGCGCTGATTCCGCTGGCAGGGCTGACGGCGGGGTGCTTCTTTTTGCGCGACCCTTCGCCGGTGAAAAAGTGGGATGCGCGGGAAAAGCAGCTGGCCGGGCAAATGCTGATGGTTGTGCTGCCGCTGACGCTCCTTTCCGCCTATCTGCAATACACGCACTGCCTGCGCGTCGGGAATGACGGCGGCTGGTGGGTCGGGCAGAGCACTTACGGCGATTTGCCGATGCACATGTCGTTCATCACGTCGCTGAAAAACGCGGCTTTTCCGCCGGATTACGCGCTTTTCCCCGGTCAGCGGCTGTCGTATCCCTTCCTGACGGACAGCCTGTCTACGTCTCTGTACCTGATGGGCTTCTCGCTGGAATGGGCGATTGTCGTGCCGGGTACATTGATGATGGCACTGTGCTTCATGGGCGTGATGGTGCTGGCGCGGGAGATGACCGCCGGGAAAAAGACGATTATCCTCGCGACGCTGCTGTTTTTCTTGAACGGCGGTCTGGGTTTCCTGTACAATTTCGACCTTGCGGGCGGCACTGTGAACAATCCGTTCAGCACGGTCATCGAGCGAATCCACGAAATTCTTGACGGGTACTATGCCACGCCGACGAATCAGCCCACGCCATACAATCTGCGCTGGTCAAACGTGATTGCCGACCTGATGGTTCCGCAGCGGACGCTCCTCGGCGGGTGGTGCATGGCGCTGCCGTGCTTTTATCTGCTGTTTACGTCCTTTGCGCCGGAAAAGCGCCCGGCGTTTGCGCAGCGGATTCGGCAAACGGGACTGCTGGCGGTCTGGGCAGGCGCGCTGCCGCTGATTCACACGCATTCGTTCCTCGCGCTGGGGCTTTGCTCGCTGGGCATGATGGTGTACGACCTGATTCACGACAAAGAGCGCTGGACGCAATTGCAGTGGTATCTCTCGTATGGCGTAATCGCCGTGGTGCTGAGCGCGCCGCAGCTGATTTGCTTCACGTTCGAGCAGGTGTTCCAAGGCACGGGCAGTGGGAACAGCTTCCTGCAAATTTGGCTCAACTGGGTCAACGGGTATGAATCAAACGGTGAATTTGCGTTTCGCGACCTGTACTTCTGGTTCTACCTGAAGAACATCGGTCTGCCGTTCCTGATGCTGATTCTGGCGCTGTTCGAGCGGAATCCGAAGCATCGGCGGCTGTTCGCGGGCGCGCTGCCGATTATCCTTGCGGTGGAGCTGGTGCGCTTTCAGCCAAACATCTACGACAACAACAAGCTGATGTATCTGGCGTGGCTGCTTTGCTGCATGATTGTGGCGGACTGGTGCCGGGATGTCTGGCATCGGCTGAAAGGGATGCGCGGGCGCGGTGCGCTGGCGGTTGTGACGGCGATTGCGGTGTTCCTGTCCGCGGGGCTGACGCTCTGGCGCGAGTGCGTCAGCAACTATCAGGCGTTTTCCGCGTCGGCGGTGGAAGCGGGGGAATTTGCCCGCGATAACACGCCGGAGCATTCCACCTACATGACCGGGACGCAGCACCTGAACCCGATTGCGTCCATCGCCGGGCAGAACATCGTCTGCGGGCCGGATTTGTGGCTGTACTACCACGGGCTGGACACGAGCGAACGCAAGATGGACATTGCGAGCTTCTACACCGACCCGGAGGAAAACCTCGACCTGCTGGAGAAGTACGACGTGGACTACATCTACGTCAGCAGCTATGAACGGAGCAGCTATGCGGTGGATACGGATACGCTCGACCGCCTGTTCACGCGCGTATTCAGCAACTGGGAAGCGACGATTTACGCCGTGCATCCCTCATCGGAAACGGAGGACATGGGCAATGGAGCGTCTGCTGCGCTTCGCGGTGGAGCATGATCGGGTGATACGCCTGATGTTCATGCGGGACGGGCGGCTGTTTCAGGTCAATGCGCACATTGTGAGCTACGACGACAAGCAGGTGTCGTTCGTGACGACCCGTTCGCCGCGGACGCAGGTCATCAGCCGCGAGGAGCTGCTTGCGGTGGATTTCCGCCGCGGGGATGATGGGCAGGTGGTGTAATCCCTGCCTGCTTGCCAACAAACAAAACGTACGCCGCACAGCGGCAAGGAAAGGAGCGAAGGATGGAGCAAGAGGAAAAGAAACCCACGACACTAACCGGCGTCGATTTGTCCCAGACAGCATCGCTGCTGCTTCCATGGACGCATGACCCGTGGGGCAAGCTGCGCCCGCCGCTGTCCGAGGAAGCGCTGTGCATGAGCGCCGAACTCGCCAGCGCCGCGTATGGCATGGCGATTGAGCCGTGGGTCGAAGCCGGCTGGCGCGACGTGACCATTCAGGTGGATGGCGAACTGACTGCCCTGCCGCCGAACAACCCCTTGAGCGCCGAGTGGCGGAAATACTGGGTGCGTGCGCGCCTGAAACCCGTCAGCGCGCTGGGACAGATGCTGGGCGCGCTGCGATTGAGCAGCAGCAATAACACCACCGGCAAGGCGGTCGTGATGCTTCATCCCGCGCTGGACGGGCGCTACGTCGTCGCGATTGGGTTCATGGGCACGGGTTCGCGCTTCTACGACTGGTTCAGCAATTTCCGCATGACAACGCAGGACGGGATGCACCGCGGCTTCCTGGAGCTCGCGCGGCAGTTCGAGGCGAATGAGGAGAAAATTTCCTTTCCGGAAACAGCGGAAGAGCTGGGGCTGGAAAAGCTCACCCTGCGCGACATTCTGCAGAACATGCGCAGCCCGAACAGCCGCTTCGTCCTCTGGGTCTGCGGGCACAGCCAGGGCGCGGCGATGATGCAGGTGTACGCGCACCTGAAGATGAACGAGACGGGCATCTCCGCGCGCAACCTTATCGGCTACGGCTTCGCGTCCCCCACGGTGATGGCAGGCAAAGCGGTTCGCGACCCATCCGCCTATCCGCTGTATAACATTCTCAACAGCGACGACCTTGTCCCCCACTGCGGCGCGGCGGTGCACCTCGGCATGTGCCTGAAATATCAGGCGACGGAGAATCTGCGCAAAAGCTGTTACAACTGGAAGCGCGACGAGAAATCCGTGCAGGCACGGCTGGCAATTCGCCCCGTTCTCTGGAAGATGGTCGATACGCCGACGTGCATCATCGGCGGCATGGCGCTGCTGATGGCGCTGGGGCGCGTCAGCGGGGCGGACTTCCTCAAAATGCTGGGACTGGGCGGCTTCCTGCCGCTTGACCGCGCGCTGGAAAAGGCGGATGCGGAGGATTTTGTCCGCGGGCTGAACCAGAAGGCAGCGGCGGCTTACGAGTCCGTGACCGGGCATCCGATTGACATGGGGCAAGTGTCGGACGAGGCGAACGCCATGCAGCGCATCATCGACCACTTCGGGCTGCTTTCGTTCATCGACGCGGCAAAAGCGCTGATGACCTGCCCGCACTACATGATGGCGCATCCCGAAGAGGGGTACATCGGCACATATTTCTATATCGTCATGAACGGAATTCAGGATTTTGTGCCGTTCATCTGGCGTTCGGGCGATCCGCCGCGTCGGATGACCGTGGAGCAGCTGCCGCATGACATGGTGACACAGGACATGCCGGGGCTGTACAACCGCCGCCTGCAAAAACCCGACCGGCGCAAGCACCTGCCGATTACGCGGCGTGACCCGCGTCCGGGCGGCGACACGCGCCATCACCTGCCCCTGCTGACGGCGGGGACGGTGCAGCCGAACGAGAAGATCTACCCGGTAGAAGACATTGAACTGCGATAACCCACAATCATAAGAAAAGAGGCTTTTCCCATGTCCGATTACCGCATTGAAACCAAGTGTGTTCAGGCAGGCTACACGCCCGGCAACGGCGAACCGCGCCAAATTCCGATTATCCAGTCCACCACCTTCAAATACGCCACGAGCGAGGACATGGGCAAGCTCTTTGACCTCGAAGCGTCCGGCTATTTCTATTCCCGCCTGCAAAACCCGACGTGCGACCACGTTGCGGCGAAAATCGCGGCGCTGGAGGGCGGCAGCGCAGCGATGCTGACCGGCTCCGGTCAGGCAGCAAACTTTATGGCGCTGTTCAATATCTGCGAGGCAGGCAGCCACATCGTCGCGTCGTCCTCCATCTACGGCGGCACGTTCAACCTAATTGCCGTGACGCTGAAGAAGATGGGGATTGAGTCCACCTTCGTCTCCCCCGACGCGACGGACGACGAGCTTGACCGCGCCTTCCGCCCGAACACGCGCGCCATGTTCGGCGAAACGATTGCCAATCCCGCGCTGACCGTGCTGGACATTGAGAAATTCGCTCAGGCGGCGCATCGGCACGGTGTTCCGCTGATTGTGGACAACACCTTCCCCACGCCCGTCAACTGCCAGCCGATTCGCTGGGGCGCGGACATTGTGACCCACTCGACGACAAAGTACATGGACGGCCACGGCGCTGCGCTCGGCGGCGTCATCGTGGACAGCGGCAATTTCGACTGGATGGCGCACGCGGAGAAGTATCCGGGGCTCTGCACGCCCGACGAAAGCTACCACGGCATCACCTACGCCGAGAAATTCGGCAATGCAGGGGCATACATCACCAAATGCACCAGCCAGCTGATGCGCGATTTGGGCTGCGTGCAGTCCCCGCAGAATGCGTTCATCCTCAATCTGGGGTTGGAGAGCCTGCATGTGCGGATGCCGCGCCACTGCGAGAACGCAATGGCAGTCGCGCAGTTTCTCGAAAAACAGCCGCAGGTGGCGTCTGTCAGCTATCCGCACCTGCCGTCCAGCCCGTACTACGCCCGCGCGATGAAGTACATGCCGAACGGCGGCTGCGGGGTGGTGTCGTTCGTCTTGAAGGGCGGACGTCCCGCTGCGGAGGCATTCATGAAGCGGTTGACTTTGGCGGCGATTGAGACGCACGTCGCTGACGCGCGGACGTGCTGCCTGAATCCGGCGACCTCCACCCATCGGCAGATGACCGAGGAGCAGCTGGCAGTTGCGGGCATTCCGGCGGGCATGGTACGCATCAGCGTCGGACTGGAGAGCAAGAACGACCTGATTGCCGACCTTGCGCAGGCGTTGTCCGGCATCGAAGCATGAGCGCGTACATCAATCGGTATTTCCTGCTGATGGCGGTGTTTTTGCCCCTATGGTGCATCATTCGCCGCCCTTGGAAGCACTGGAGCCTGCACGAAGGCTGCCTGATGACGTTCGCGGCGCTGTTGTTTTCGCTGCTGTGCCTGGTGCTGCGCGGCACATGGGCTGCGCCGGGGGATATGCTGGCATCCGCGCTGCATCGGCTGCGGACGGGCGAGGGCATTCAGCTGCGGCTGTTCCACACCATTACGCGGCAGCTGCGGTACGCCCGACGGGAGGAGATGCTCATTAACATCTGGGGGAACATCCTGCTCTTCATCCCCTACGGCTTCTTCCTGCCGCTGCTGTGGAAGCGGTATCGCCATCCGCTGCGACTTTCGCTGATGTGCCTGCTGCTGCCCTTGAGCATCGAAACGTGCCAGTTGTTCATCCGCCGCATGACGGATGTGGATGACCTGCTGCTGAATTTCGCGGGCGGGATGATTGGCGGCGGGTTGTTCGCGCTGGTGCATATGGTATTCCCCAAATTCACTGATAAGGCGCTTGTGCGCGGATAATACGAAAACGTCCCCTTCCGGCAATGGAACGGGACGTTTTTACTATTTGGGAATATGTGCCGCGAATTTTTCGTGCTGGCTAACGTAAGTGGAATGCAGCGGGCAACAATTCTCGCATTGCCTTACCTCCCACTCATTTCCCTTAAATTATGCCATAAAATAAGGGAAACGTCAACCGATTAAGGGAAAAAGCCCTGATACTATTTCCGAATCAAAAGGGAGCCGATGAATTTGGAAATCGTATCATATCATCCCCAAAATACTTGACGAAGCCTGATACGATACGAACATTTTTCACACACAGTTTACCAAACATAAAAAGGTGTATTTTCTCAATCCGTATAACGGATATGGTTTTCTTTGCACCACTCTTCAGCTGCTGAACTTAAATGTGCCAACTCATATCTATACCAATCTGTATCAAGGAATTCTTTTTCAATCGCAATTAGGAACTCACGATCCATATCCTTTGCAGATAATTGAGATAAAAATTTAACCGTCTTTCGAGATAAATAAACCTGCGCATATTTCATCTCTAATGCCGGAATATCTACACGAAAGCAAGGAACATAGTGTCCATAGCATTGAGCAATGACGCTCGGCAGCGAATGAACATCGCAATCAAATACACTCCCCAATTTTTCAGCATCAATCATTTGAGACTTTTTTTGTCAAACCACCAAAGATCATAGTCTGTTTTGCAATATGGAAACCATCGTCCATAGTGCGCAATTTCTTTTATGCTAACCATTGTTTTTACCTCCAATTTCAATAAGTAATTGTACCACCATACCAAATATGAAAAGTATGCGTACTACCGATATTCTACCATCAACGTTTCTTCACTGTCAACCATGCCGATAATACTACTTCCAGAAAGCTGAAAACGGCGAAAAAAACGTCCCCTTCCGCCATTGGAAAGGGACGCTTTCGTTATTTCTGTTTCTTATGATACCCGCAGTCGCAGTACGGTCCGCCGGACGCAAGCGTGTATTCGCGCACGAAGTCCGACGTTTCACCCGCTTCCGCCATCGTGTAATCCAGTCGGCACATGGCGGGCGTGAGGTCATACAGCCCCAGTTCCTTCGTCAGCGCGCAGATGCCGCACTTATAGAACCGCGCCTCGTAGCCGCTGTCATCCGCATAGGGCAGATAGTCCATGTTCCACGAGTAGGGGTTGCGGTCGGCGGCGCGGAGCTTCTCCGCCTGTTTCATCCCCGCAATGTCTTTTTCGGAGAACTTGTTCTTCCCGCTCTTGCGGCAGAACCAGCGCATCGCGGGCGTCATCATGGACTTCGCGTAGTAATCCGTCAGCGTCTGCACAGTCGGGCGCTTGGGCATATGCAGCACATACGCGCAGAGCATCGCGCAGTTGACGAGGTTCATCTGGAAGCGGTCGCCCGGCTCAAAATCCGGCACGCGCGCGATAATCCGCCGATACTCCTGCTTCGCCGCCTTCTCCGTTGCCTTGGCGGATTCCGCCGACTGCCCCAGCACCGCCGTCAGCTGATGCGTAAACGAGCGATGGAACAGCATCCACATGCCCATCGGCATTCCTGCATACTTCATGAGCTTGCCTCCCCTTGCTTTCGCGAATGAGTTTGTTATGTCAAACTCATTGTAGCGCATTTTCAGGGGATTAGCAAGGGGGGGATTGCTAAATTTTTAGCTGAACAGCGAATTGCCGCCGGAACATTGATGTTCGCAGAACCCGCCGCCAATGACCGCCGCCAGCCCCAGCAGGAAGCGCAAGCCGACGGGTATGGATTTGACAGCATCCACAACGCCTTGCAGCTGCTGCCAAGTGGATTCTTTTATCTCCAATACTTTCGCAAGCATGATGTCGCTCACGAATTTTGTATCCACAGACAATTGAAGCTGCTCCAAAAAGGTTGATTCACCAAACCAGCCGACGACACCCTCCACCATACCTTGAATGCAAAGTGCGCCGCCTACCATGCCCACAAACGAAGCAAGCGCCCCCAAACATGGTTTATAGCCGCACGGCAGCGTTGTGATAGAAGACACCGTGAGTACCATATTCAGCACCGGATAGTATATAATTGCAAGAAGTACAATGACAATCGGTGCAAGCAATAGAATCCAGAGTTGTCCATCTTGGGGTGGATCAATAATCAATCCAACAATCGCACCAATTATCGCCATTATTAGCGTCAGCAGCGCAGGCGTAAAAGGAAACCACGCTTTACTCGTCGCGAAAAGCCAATTCACCACCACGCCAACAACAAGCAACGTCGGCAGAATCCACCAAAGCGTCTCATTTTGCAGCAGGGTCATGGTAATAGCCACAGGCGCAAGCAGCCATGTCATGGCATATTGCGCCATGATGAACAGCAGCACCAATCCCAGCAAAACGCAGCAGAAAACGCCAAACCCCGTTCCACACGCTTCCGGCACCAGTTCAATCAGAATGTACATCCTCTATTTCCTCCCCTATCCGCCTAATAAATTCGCTCCGGTGGCAAAACGTGCTGCCTTGCACCCGGAGCGTTGTCTTTGGTATGCGGAATTTTATTGCAGGTCGCGGTAACGGTAGTACGTCACTTCGTAGCTGTCCTGCTCATAGCTGACCGTTTCGTTCCACCAGTAGTTTTCATAGCGCTGATGTCCATCCGCCGTTCCGTTCTTAGAAAGCGGCTCATAGCTGCTCATGTATTCCCAATTTCCAGTACCCGGCTTATAGTTGGAACCCGTATACTCAGCATAGGAATAGTACCATTTATTGTAACCTGTGTTATAGTAGTGCCAACGGGAGTAATGGTACACAGGAATCGAGTACGTTTCCGTCTCCACCTTCGTTTCCACCTGACGGGTAGAACTGCTGCTGACCGGAGTGGTAGACCACTGCGTCCATGCAGACCACTGCGGCGGGGTCGTCGGCGGTTGGGTGATAGGCGCCGCTGTCACTGGTGGATTCGTCACTGGCGGGTTTGTCACCGGCCGCTTCGTAACGGGCGGCTTCGTCGTCGTGGTGCTTGTGTTGTTCGAGGCGGAATTGCTGCTGATGAGCGCCGTCTTCTCATTCGAGGACAGCTGCCGCCCTTCCTTGGTCGTCGCGGCAACATAGTAGGTATAATTGTAGTTCGCGTTTGCCGACGTGTCCTTGTAGGACAGCGACGAACCGCTGTAAATCAGCTGGAAGTTCTTGTCGTAATTGGTGCGGCGGCGATAGAGGCTGTAATTCGTCGCGCCGCTGACAGTCGTCCACTCCAAGCTAACCGCCTTGCCGCTGACGTTGGCATACAGCGTCGGCGGATAGACCGTCACGGTCGTATTCGCGTTATTCGGCGCAGACGTAGGCGCCGCTGTCGGGGCAGGTGTCGCCGCCGCGGAAGTCTGCCGACTCCACGCCAGCGCATACAGAATGCGGTTCTGCGCGTCCATGAAGTTCAGGCACTGCTGATACTGCTCCGCCGCTTCCGCATAGTTCCCTTCGCTTTCCGCCACACGCCCATTCAGGTACGCCGCCCATTCCGCAACGCTGGGAATGTTGACGCCGTTCGCGCGGAGGTTCGTCAGGCGCTCATCAAAGCTCGTGTTGATGACAAGCGCGTCGATATACATCGGAATCAGCGTGTAGCTATTAGCCGACGCGTCCGCAAGCCCCAGCGTGTAGTAATAGAAGGCGTTGCTGCCCTCGTAATTGCCAAGTTTCTGGAAGTCTTCCGCCAGCGTCGTGATGTTCACCGAATCATCCTGCAGGTTCATCAAGTAACGTTCCAGCCGCGAAAGCGCGTCCTGATACCGCTCCGCAATCGTCCCCTGCGTTTCCGCAAAGACGACGCCCGTCAGCACCAAAGCCAGCGCCACCATAGCCGCTACCAAGCGTGAGAATCTTTTCATTTCTTTTTCCTCCTTTTTCCTTCCGCCCATTTTGCGATTTTTCTCTGCCGTGCTCTGCTTCCCACAGACTGCACTCCGGACGCATAGCGGTGCAGGCTGCGTCCGGAGCGTGTCTTTTGTGGGGCGGAAAGCAAACCGCAATAAGTGGAAGGGGGCGGGCTTTCCGCGGCAGGCGTCGCGTAACCGGTGTATTCGATGCCTGTCCCGAATTTCTTCGGCATTTTTAGCATACCACGAAGCGCGGTTGCATGGTAGTCCACTTTTTCGCGATTTTCCGCCACTTTTCCAAAAACGACAAACACCCCCGCACCACGTTCGGCGCGGGAGTGCAAGGAAACATCAAAAATTACGGGACATATCGTACTTGGAATAGAACTCTTTGCGGAAATCAAGGAAGCAGTCGTTGGCAATGGCTTCGCGAATCTGCTCCATCAGGTGAATCAGGAAGCGCAGGTTGTGAATTGACGCAAGCCGTCCGCCGGTGATTTCGCCCGCCTTGAGCAGGTGGCGCACATACGCGCGGGAGAAATGCTGGCAGGCGTAGCAGTCGCATTCGGCGTCAATCGGGCCGAAATCGTGCGCGTACTGCGCGTTCTTGACGACGACGCGCCCCTTGCTCGTCAGCACCGTGCCGTTGCGGGCGATTCGCGTCGCCAGCACGCAGTCGAACATATCCACGCCGCGCAGCACGCCCTCCAGCAGGCAGTCCGGCGTACCGACGCCCATCAGGTAGCGCGGCTTGTTGACCGGCATGTACGGCGCGATTTCATCCAGCATCTCGTACATCACGGGCTTCGGTTCACCGACAGACAATCCGCCGATGCCGTAGCCGATGAAGTCCATATCCGCCAGCGTCTTGGCGCTCTCAATGCGCAAATCCTTGTAGAACGCGCCCTGCACGATGCCGAACAGCGCCTGATCTTCCTTCGTGTGGTGCTTCTTGCAGCGCTCCGCCCAGCGGTGGGTGCGCTCCATGTTGATTTTCGCGGTGTTGTAATCGCAGGGGTACGGGCTGCACACGTCAAACGCCATGCAGATATCCGACCCCAGCTTCTGCTGGATATCCATCGACTCTTCCGGCCCGATGAAGTGGCGCGAGCCGTCCAGATGGCTCTGGAACGTCACGCCCTCCTCCTTAATCGTGCGGATGCCGGCGAGTGAAAACACTTGGAATCCACCGCTGTCGGTCAGAATCGGCTTGTGCCAGTCCATAAAGTTGTGCAGTCCGCCCGCCTCCTGCACGAGGTCTTCGCCGGGGCGCAGGTGCAGGTGGTAGGTGTTCGACAGCAGAATCTGCGTGCCGATTTCCTCCATCTCGCGGGGCGTCATGGCTTTCACGCACGCTGCCGTGCCGACAGGCATGTAAATCGGCGTTTGAATGTCGCCGTGCGGCGTGTGCAGCACGCCCAGCCGCGCGCCAGACTGCTTGCAAATGTGCTTGAGTTCATAGGAAAAAGGTTGTGTCACGGCTCAATTCCTCCGTTGTCCGGGATGTCGGGGTTCAAAATCGCTTCGGCAGAGTTGTTGAAGCGGATGGCCATATCGGTCAGTTCTTCAGCATAGCAGTTCCAAATGGAGCCGCACGGGAGATTCTGGAAGGTCATGATTTCCTTGCGCGTCGGATGCTCGAACACCAGCCGGTAGCCCCACAGGGCAATCTGCTGCCCCGCAATGCCGCGCCCGTACTTATTGTCGCCCCACAGCGGCGCGCCCATGTTCGCCATCTGCACGCGGATTTGGTGATTCCGCCCCGTTTGCAGGCGGATGGCACACAGCGCCGTGCCGTTCTTGCGCGCAAGGCACTCGCCGGACAGCATCGCCAGCTGCGCGCCCTTCTCGTCCGCGTCGCAGATTTCGACCTTGTTGAGGTACTCGTTCTTTTTCAGGTAGTCGATGCAGGTGAAGCGGTCTTTGACGCGCCCCTCGACGACGCAGAGGTACTCGCGCCCCATCTCGTGCTCACGCATCTGCGCAGACAGCCGGGACGCCGCCTTGCTCGTGCGCGCAAAGACCATCAGCCCGCCAACCGGGCGATCCAGCCGATGCACCAGCCCCAGATACACCGCGCCGGGCTTGTTGTACTTGATTTTGATGTACTCCTTGAGCTGCGTGAGGATGTCGGTGTCGCCCGTTTTGTCCGCCTGCGAGAGCATATTCGGCGGCTTGACAGCGACGATGACGTGGTTATCCTCGTACTGCACGTCGATATTCGCCAGCTGATGCAGCGGGAATTCGTTCATTTGACCGACCACCTTCCGCTTGCGCCGCAGGGCAACACGCCGCCCGTCGTCACCGGCAGGCAAAGCTCCTGCGCGTCGATGATGCCCCCATGGCGGCTGCTGACGCACTTCATCAGCATATTGCTGAGGACGCTGGCCTGAAAGCCCGTCGTGTAGCTGTTGATGAGGAAAAACAGCGGCTTGTCGGAGAGTACCTTTGCGCTCGTATCGACCAGCCCAAACAGCTCGTTTTCCAGCTTCCACACCTCGCCCGACGGCCCGCGCCCGTAGCTCGGCGGATCCATCAGGATGCCGTCGTAGGTGTTGCCGCGGCGGATTTCCCGCTGCACAAACCGCAGCGCGTCCTCGACAATCCAGCGGCTCCTTTCCTCCGGCAGCTTCGATAACTCGCGGTTCTCCTTGCCCCACTGAATCATGCCCTTCGCGGCATCGACGTGGGTGACGTGCGCGCCCGCCGCCATGCAGGCCAGCGTCGCGCCGCCGGTGTAGCCGAACAGGTTCAATACGCGGATGTCCTTGCGCCCGCTATTGCGGATGAGGTCGCCCATCCACACCCAGTTCGCCGCCTGTTCCGGGAAAAGCCCCGTGTGCTTGAATCCCGTCGGGCGGACATAAAACCGCAAATCTTGATGCTGAATCGTCCAGCGCTCCGGCAGGCGGGTCAGAAACTCCCACTCGCCGCCGCCCTTCTCCGAGCGGTGATAATGCGCCTGCGCCTGTTTCCACAGCGCCGGATCTGCCTTGGGCCAAATCGTCTGCGGATCAGGCCGCCGCAAGATGACATTCCCCCACCGTTCGAGCTTCTCCCCGTCGCCCGTATCCAGCACCTCATAATCTTCCCATGTATTCGCTAAAAACATAATAACTCCTTTTAAGAGGCGCAAGGGGCTTCGCCCCTGACCCCACCAGAGGCGCTGCCTCTGGACTCCGCAAGGGACTTCGTCCCTTGACCCTTTCGCGCGATTGAGTTGACTACTCTTTCATACTACGCCCGCGTGTTTATGAGGGAACCCAAGGGGCGTTGCCCCTTGACCCCACAAGGGACTTCGTCCCTTGACCCTTTCGCGCGATTCAGTTGGTGACACTATCAGGCTACGCCCGCGTGTTTATGCGGGATTTCGCGTCTGCGGACGCGACCAGAGGGCTTTGCGCTCGCCCTCTGGACTGCTTCGCATTCCCATCTAAGTTACTTGATTTTCACCGAAACTACTATATAGTTAGTGTTCCTTTCGTTTCCCTCAAGCACCAAGAAAGCTCAAGAAACATGGTGGTGCACCCCGAAGGTTTCCAAAGGGCGATCGGAAAGCCCTTTGGTCGCCTCCGCAGAGGCGATTCCCCCTGCTCCTATATCATGATGAAGGGATTTATCAGCTGCCCCGCAGTCAATAATCCTCTTCATCATCCACCAATCTCGACAAGACATCCCCATTGAGCTGCACCAGCCGCCGCACAACCTCCTGCACATACAGCCTGTCCAGCCCTTCCAGCGCCGGGTCAACCTCCACCGCTTCCCGAAGCGCCGACCAGTCGCCCGTTGCCGCCAAGGCAGCTAAGCGGTTCGTCTCGTCGATGTCCATCATGATTTCCGCCAGCGGCGCAGGGACGCGAATCCCCTGCGGCTGCACCAAGCCGTCCGCCAGATGCAGGTCACTTTCGATAATCGCGTTCATCGGCAGCTGCGGCAGTTCTCCGCGGTTTTGGTGCGCAACCGCCGGAATCACCGCCGTTTCCTTGCGCAGAATCGCCAGCGCAAGGCGAACAGGGCGCGTCGGCGGCGTATCCTTCAATAACATCAGCTGCGCCGTCATGCCGTCTGGCGTTTTTGCTCCCTCGTGACCAATCGTGTTCATGTGGGCAATGCGCTCTTTGCGCTTCTCGATGCTTTCGCCGAACGCCGGGTTCTCTTCGGGGATGTAGTCCTCCTCCGCCGCCAGGAACTCCGCGTGGCGCACCACGTCACCCACGGCAATCGCGTCGTACCAGCCCAGCCAGCGATGCGTCAGGCGGCCGAGCTTGTCCTCCTCCGCCATCTGCCGAAGCGCAGGAATCAAATCAACATTCTTGCCCTTTTCGCGCAGGGACACGAGGAACGAGAAGCCCGGCAGACCCGCCGTGACCGCCTCGACCGCATCCTCCTTGCGGAAGAGCGCCTTTGCCAGCCGCGGCACGGTGTTTCCGCGATAGGCGGCATCATCCAGCCCATACGCCTGAAAACCCGCGCCGAGGAACAGCTGCGTCGTGCGGGCGACGGGCTGCCCCAGCGTCACGACAATCGCTTTCGGGCAGGCGGAGCGCATATTGCGGCACAAATCCAGCACGACCTCGCCCTGACGGAGCGTATGCAGCAGCCCCTCAATTCCGCCGTGGACGCGCGCCTGATCGCTCAGACCGGGGTCATCCTCCTTCACGCCGCCGAGGGCATCCTGATCCTGCCGGAAGCGCGTCGCCGCCATGCAGTCGCCCGCGTAAACGACGCAGTCCGCGCCCATGAGGACTTCCTGCCGATTGCCGGAGACGATGACCTGCGCCTTGCGGCCGCTGGCGTAGACGATGGCCTCGGCATAGTGCTGGAGGACATCGCGCATGGCGGCGTTTTTCTCCTCCACCGCGAGAATGCCATCTTCTTTGCCGGCGTAGAGGAAATCGACGAGCAGGAACGGCAGGTGCATCGGAATATCCTGCCCGATGAAGGCGAACTTAAAAGGCATGGTACAGCCCCGCTTTCTGGATACTTTGACAGTCTATCTTACCATGAAACACGCCAAAAGTAAAGCCCGGAACGATGGTGTTGCGCATCGTTCCGGGGGAAAGAAAGTTTGTTTCGGTTCTTTTGGGGAATTGCTTTTGGGTTCTAACTAACTGGACTTGTCCGCAGCAACCAGAGGGCATGAAAACGGACGAAGTCCGCGGTCGCCCTCTGGACTCCTTCGGCGCCGCCACTCTTGGGGTTTCATGTTTCTTGACTGATGCCGGAAGTTTATTCCAGAGCATCTAATCCGAACCGCAGGTTCGCCGGATAAACACGCGGGCATAGCCTGAAAGTGTCACCAACCCAATCGCGCGGAAGGGTCAAGGGAGGAACTCCCTTGTGGGGTCAAGGGGCAAAGCCCCTTGCGGAGTCCAGAGGCAGAGCCTCTGGCGCCTCCCCTTACTTGTGCACCCGCACGCCCAGCTTGCAGTCCTGACCGTTGATCGACCAGTCGCGGACGATGAACGTGTCGTCCATCGGGGCGCGCTCGACGACTTCCGCCAGCGTGCCGCGCTTGAGCATATCGACGCCGCTCTCGATGGCGCTCGCCAGCACGTCGCCGCACTCATAGCGCACATCCACGCGGTCGGTCACGTCGAAATCGGACTCCTTGCGCATCGTCTGCACCTTGCTGACGACCTCGCGGACATAGCCCTCCGCAATCAGCTCCGGCGTCAGGTTCGTGTCCAGCACAACCGTCACGCCCTTATCTTCCTGCGCGACAAAGCCCGATTTCTGCATCGGCGAAGTCAGCACATCGTCCTTGCCCAGCGTGACCAAAGTGCCGTCAATGTCAAACGACACGGTTTCGCCGCGCTCGAACGCATCGACGACATCGTTGCCGTCCATCGTCTGCAGGTGCTGGCCAATCTTGCCCAGCAGCTTGCCGTACTTCGGGCCAAGCGTGCGCATCTGGGGTTTCAGCTGATACGTCGTGAACTCGCGCGCGGACTCGGTGAACACAACTTCCTTCACATTCAGCTCATCCTCGCACAGTGCCTGATAGCTTTCGGAGAAGGACGCGCCCTTGACGTAGAGCTTCGCGGCGGTTTGACGGGTCTTGATGTTCGCCAGATTGCGGCACGCGCGGCCCAGCTGCACCACTTCCACCAGCGCGTCCATCTGCGCTTCCATATCCGCGTCGATGGCGCTTTCGTCCGCCGTCGGGAAGTCGCACAGATGCACGGATTCCGGCGCGCCCGGCACATTGTTGACCACCAGATTCTGATAGATTTCCTCGCTCAGGAACGGGATGAACGGCGCGCAGACCTTGCTCAGCGTCACCAGCACATGGTACAGCGTGGTGAACGCGGCGTCCTTGTCCTTCACATCGCCCTTGCCCCAGAAGCGTTCTCGGCCGCGGCGGACGTACCAGTTGCTCAGCTCGTCCACGAAGTCCTGAATCGCCAGGGCGGGTTCGGTCACGCGGTAGTTCCACAGGTCGTCATCGACGCGCTTGATGAGCGTGTTCAGCTTGGAGAGAATCCACTTGTCCATCAGGCTGAGCTGCTCGTTCTTGAGGTCATGCGCGGTCGGGTCGAAGTTGTCGATATCCGCATACATGGCGAAGAAGGCATACACGTTCTGCAAGGTGGCAAGGAACTTGTTCTGCCCCTCGCGAACCGCCTTTTCGGAGTAGCGGCTGGGCAGCCACGGCGCGGAGGTGGTGTAGAAATACCAGCGGAGCGCGTCAGCGCCGAACTTGTTCAGCTCATCAAACGGGCTGACGACGTTGCCCAGATGCTTGGACATCTTGCGCCCCTGCTCGTCCTGCACATGGCCCAGCACGATGCAGTTTTCAAACGGCGCACGGTCAAACAGCAGCGTCGAAATGGCTTCGAGGGTGTAGAACCAGCCGCGCGTCTGGTCGATGGCTTCGGAGATGAAATTCGCCGGGAAGTTCTGCTGGAACTCCTCCTGATGCTCAAAGGGATAGTGCCACTGCGCAAAGGGCATCGAGCCGGAATCGTACCAGCAGTCGATAACCGCCTTGTCGCGCACCATTTCGCCGCCGCACTTTTCGCAGCGGAGCTTTACGGCGTCGATGAAGGGGCGGTGAAGTTCAAGGTCTGCGCCGGGATCTTCAATCGCCATTTCGCGCAGTTCCGCGCGGGAGCCGACGACGTGCATATTGCCGCAGGAGCACTTCCACACCGGCAGGGGCGTGCCCCAGTAGCGCTCGCGGGACAGACCCCAGTCGTGAACGTTCTCCAGCCAAGTGCCCATGCGCCCTTCCTTGATGTTTTCCGGCATCCATTTGATGGTGCGGTTGTTGCGCACAAGGTTATCCTTCAGCGCCGTCATGCGGATGAACCACGTCGGGCGGGCATAGTACAGCAGGGGCGTATCGCAGCGCCAGCAGAAGGGATAATCATGCGTGAACTGCGGCGCGCTGAACAGCAGCCCGCGCTCCTGCAAATCCGCCAGCACCAGCGGGTCGGCCTTCTTGACGAACACGCCCGGCCACTTCGTTTCCGCCGTCATGCAGCCCTGCGGATCAACAAAGTTGACGAACGGCACGTCGTTTTCGCGGCAGACACGGTTGTCGTCCTCGCCGAACGCCGGGGCAATGTGGACGATGCCCGTGCCGTCGGTCATGGTGACGTAGTTGTCGCAGATGACGAACCACGCCTTCTTGTCCAGCTTGCCGACGGCGAAGTCAAACAGCGGCACATACTCCATGCCCTTGAGCGCCGTGCCGGGCATTTCCGCCAGCACCTCAAACTTCTGCTCCGGGAACACCGTCTCCATCAGCGCCTTCGCCATGATGTACACGCGGCCGTCCTCCGCCTTAAAGCGGCAGTAGATGTCGGTCGGGTTCACGCACAGCGCCATGTTCGACGGCAGCGTCCACGGGGTGGTCGTCCACGCCAGCAGGTAGGTGTTTTCCTCGCCCTTGACCGGGAAGCGCACATAGGCGGACGTTTCCTTGACCGTCTTGTAGCCCTGCGCGACCTCGTGGGAAGACAGCGCCGTACCGCAGCGCGGGCAGTACGGGACAATCTTGTGTCCCTGATACAGCAGCCCCTTCTTCCAGATTTCCTTCAGGCTCCACCATTCAGACTCGATGTAGTCATTCTCATAGGTGATATACGGATGCTCCATGTCCACCCAGTAGCCGACCTGATCGCTCATGACCTCCCAGTCATGCAGGTACTTCCAGACGGACTTCTTGCATTCCTTGATGAACGGCTCGATGCCGTACTGTTCAATCTGCGGCTTGCCGTCCAGCCCCAGCGTCTTTTCGACTTCCAGCTCAACGGGCAGGCCGTGGGTATCCCAGCCTGCCTTGCGCAGGACGCTGTACCCCTTCATCGTCCAGTAGCGCGGAATCAGGTCTTTGATGACGCGCGTTTCGATATGGCCGATATGCGGGCGGCCGTTGGCGGTCGGCGGGCCGTCGAAGAACGTCAGCCGCTTTGCGCCGTCGCGGAAATGGAACGAACGGCGAACGATGTCCTTGTCTTTCCACAGCTGGGCGATTTCTTTCTCGCGCGCCGGGAAGTTCAAATCCTTGGCAACCTTGTTGTACATACCATGCACCTCATTCTTGTTGTCTCTGCTGCGGCGCAAACAAAAAAGTCCGCCCCAGCATGAAAATGCACTGGGACGGACGAAAATGCTTTTTGCGATTCATCCGCGGTACCACCCAACTTGACAGGCACGATGCCTATCCGCTCTGTGCAGGCGCACGCACCTGCTTTCTCGATAACGGGAGAACCCGTCTTTCCCTACCCGCTCCGCCGGACCTGCGTCCATTCCGCCCGCGTCGCTTCGGAAAAGCGCGCTCCGGGGTGATTTGCCATCAGGCAGTCTTGACCGGGCTCACACCCTCCCCGGCTCGCTTTCCAAGGCTTGTCCTGCGCCGTCCCCATCCTTGCGCATTCCCATTCATTATAGCCGCATTTTCCCCTTTTTGCAAGGGGGATTTGCAAATTTTCCAAGGGGCATTGCCCCTTGACCCTTCCGCGCGATTGAGTTGAGCTTTCTTCCATAATATATGCGCGTGTTGCGCGGGGATTTCGCGCCTGCGGTCGCAGCCCCTTGCAGCAACCAAAATCCATCCGCAAAGAAACGAAAAACCCCCGCGGCACACACCGCAGGGGAACACATTTCACTTGCTGGAAGCTGCCGCCTTCTCTGGATACAACCGCTTCTGCAGCTTGCGGATGCAGGTAAAATAGCACGGGATCAGGAACAAATCCGCCAGTATCCACGCAACAGGGTTCGCAAAGCACGCGGCATCGTACCCCAGCGACGGGACAAGCAGCATCGCCACCACCGCACGGCGACAAGCTCCATCAGGCCTGCAATCATTGCAATCATGGTATAGCCCAAGCCTTGAATGGAGAAGCGCACAATGTTCACAAACAAAAGCGGAATATACAGCACACTGTTGATAATCAGGAACTGCTGCGCCATGTCGATGACCAGCTGGCGGTCGGCGCTGTCCTGACTGATGAACAGACCCACCAGCGGCTTGCCGAAGAAGTAAATCACCACAAACGCGAGGACGCAGTAGACACAGCCGATGATGGAGGATGCTTTCAAGCCCTGATTGATGCGGTCGAGTCTCTTCGCGCCGACGTTTTGCCCGGCGAAAGTCGCCATCGTCGAGGCGAGCGCATCAAACACGCAGCAGAAGAACATGCTCAGCTTGCCGCCCGCCGTGACCGCCGCAACCGCAATCGTGCCGATGCCGTTAACGGCATAAGTCACCGTCAGAGAGCCAATCGCCGTGATGGAATACTGCAGACCGAACGGGATGCCCATTGCCAGCAGGCGGCGGACAAACGGCGCACGGATGCGCTTGTCCTCCGGCTGCATTTTGAGGATGGTGAATCGCTTGCGGATGACCAGCAGACACCAGAGGCCGCTGATGAGCTGGCTGATGACGGTCGCCCATGCCGCACCCTCCACGCCCATGTGGAACGCAAGGATGAACGTGTAGTCCAGCACGATGTTGAGCAGCGCGGCAATCGTGATGGCGATAACAGGCGTTTTGCTGTCGCCCAGCGAGCGCATCACGCCGCCGCACATGTTGTACAGCACCGTAACCGGAATCGCGAAGAAAACCGGCTGGATATAGGCGACCGACAACGGCAGAATATCCTCCGGCGTGTTCAGCATCCGCAGGAGCTGCGGCGCGAAGACGCCGGTTAGCAGCCCCATCAGCACAGAAATCACCGCGCACAGGTACACGGAGTGCATCACATAGCGGCGCATTTCCGTCTCGTCCTTCGCGCCGAACGCCTGCGCAATCGGAATCGCGAAGCCGGAGCAGATGCCCATGCAGAAGCCGTTGATGAGGAAGTTCAGCGATCCGGTATCGCCCACCGCCGCCAGCGCCTCCGTGCCCAGCACACCGCCGACGACCATGGTATCCATGAAGCTGTACAGCTGCTGGAACAGGAAGCCGCCCAGCAGCGGCAGAGAGAATGTCAGAATCAGTTTCAGAGGCGAGCCCTGCGTCATGTCACGGGTCACGTTTTTCTGCGCCATGTGGATGTCCTTTCGTTGATGCAGGATGGGGGGAAAATCACGTTTCATTGTCCCCGATTGGGAACGCCTATTTATAGCACGTTTTTCGTCGGTTTTCAAGGGGTTTTGACAGGAATTTTTACGTCTTTTTTCCCCGTGTTTTTCGGACGAAAAGACGCCATTTTTCACGGCTGAAAGCGGTCGTGTAACCGCTATGGTGTAACCTATGTGACGGAATCTGAAAATTCAATCGTATGCTATTGACACCATGCGATTGATTTGCTATAATCACCCCTGTTTCCGATAAAAACATCAGCAAGGAGGTGTCCTATGGACAAGGAATTGGCAGGATTCGGCTGGTACATCAAGCGCATTGACAACGCCCTCGCCCGCGAAGCCTGTCGGAATGTCCAATCCCACAACCTGACGATGCAGCAAAGTCATCTGCTTTTCGTGCTGTCCGACGCGGAGAATCACACACGGACGCTCAAGGAGTTAGAGAGCATTTTCGGCTGCGCACAGTCCACGCTGGCGGGGCTGGTGACGCGGCTGGAGAAGAAAGGGCTGGTGGAAGGCTTCACCGACCCGCGCGACCGGCGCATCAAGCATGTTCGCCTGACAGAAAGCGGCGCGGAAATGCGGCAGACGTGCCACAAGGACATTCTGCAATCCGAAAAGCGAATGTCCGCCGGAATGACGGAGGAAGAAAAGCAGCTGTTCCTGCAATGCCTGCAAAAGGTCTATGAAAATCTGAAGGACGACATGGACGAAGCAGAGCATTGCCACAATAATAATGAGGGAAAGGAATGATTTCATGCTGAAAACACTGGCTGCGCAGATTAAGCAATACAAGAAATCAACGATTCTCACGCCGATTTTTGCCGCGCTGGAAGTCGTCATGGAAGTGCTGATTCCCATGGCGATGGCGCGCTTGGTGAAGTATGGCATTGAGGGCGGCGACACCGGCGCGATTTACCGCTATGGCTTCCTGATGATGGCGATGGCCATGCTGTCGCTGGTTTTCGGCTCCGTCTGCGCGCACACGGCGTCCCATGCCTCCACCGGCTTTGCCGCGAACCTGCGCGATGGCATGTATCGCAACATCCAACGCTTCTCGTTCGCCAATATCGACAAATACTCCACCGCCGGTCTGGTCACGCGCATGACCACCGACGTGACCAACGTTCAAAATGCCTTCCAGATGATTACGCGCATTGCGGTTCGTTCGCCGCTGACGTTGATTTTCTCGATGATCGCGGCATTCGTCATCAACCCGGAGCTGGCGGGCGTGTTCCTGATTCCGCTGGTGCTGCTGGGCGTTGTGCTGGGGCTGATTATCAAGCGCGCGACGCACCTGTTCGATCAGGTGTTCAAGAAGTACGACGACCTGAACGCTTCCGTGCAGGAGAACGTCTCCGGCATCCGCGTCGTCAAAGCGTTTGTGCGCGAAGACTTCGAGGACAAGAAGTTCGGCAAAGCGGCGACGAACGTCTACAACCTGTTCGTCAAGGCGGAACGCATCATCGCTTTCAACAGCCCCGTCATGATGCTGACCATCTACGGCTCGGTGATGGCGCTGAGCTGGCTGGGCGCGTCGCTGGTCACGGGCGGTTCGCTCGATGTGGGCGACCTGACCGCCATGTTCACCTACGTCATGAACATGCTGATGAATCTGATGATGCTGTCGATGATTTTCGTCATGCTGACCATGTCCGCAGCGTCTGCCCGGCGTATCGTGGACGTGCTGAACGAGGAGCCGTCGCTGTCGAACCCCGAACAGCCGCTGGAAACGGTCAAGGACGGTTCTATCGACTTCAACCACGTCATGTTCAAGTACCATGCTGACGGCAATGGCGACCCCATCCTGAACGATGTTGATTTGCACATCAAGTCCGGCGAGACGGTGGGCATCATCGGCGGCACGGGCTGCGGCAAATCGACGCTCGTCAGCCTGATTTCCCGCCTGTACGACGCAACCGAGGGCTCGGTGGAAGTCGGCGGCGTGGACGTGCGCAAGTACGACATGGAAGCCCTGCGCAATCAGGTTGCTGTGGTGCTGCAGAAGAACGTGCTGTTCTCCGGCTCGATTCTGGAAAACCTGCGCTGGGGCAATGAAAACGCCACGCTGGAGGAATGCAAAGAGGTCTGCGCACAGGCTTGCGCGGACGAGTTCATCGACCGGATGCCCGACGGCTACGACACGCACATCGAGCAGGGCGGCACGAACGTCTCCGGCGGCCAGAAGCAGCGCCTTTGCATCGCCCGCGCATTGCTCAAAAAGCCGCGCGTGCTGATTCTGGACGACTCCACCTCCGCCGTTGACACCGCGACGGACGCCAAAATCCGCCGTGCGTTTGCCCAGCGCATCCCCGGCACGACGAAAATCATCATTGCGCAGCGCATTTCCTCCGTGCAGGACGCTGACCGCATTATCGTGATGGACAACGGCCGCGTGGAAGCATTCGACACGCATGAAAACCTGCTGAAGAAGTCCGACCTGTACCGCGAGATTTATGAGACGCAGACGTCCGGCGGCGGCGACTTCGACAGCCCCGATCAGATGAAGGGTGGTGACGCGCAATGATGGGAGGCCCTCGCCGCAGAGGCGCTCCGATGCCCCGCATGTCCATCAAGGGGCAGGGACACATCCTCAAGCGCCTGATGAAAATCGTTTTTGAAAACTATCTGTGGCAGTTCATTGCCGTCATCGTCTGCATTGTGGTGACGGCGTATGCCACCATTCAGTCCAGCACGTTCACGCGGGATCTGGTGGACGTGTACATCGTCGGGATTATGGGCGGCACAAAGACCATGAGCGATTTGGCGAATGCCATGATGCCGCTGGGCTGCGTCCTCGCGCTGGGCGTTGCCGCCAGCTACATCCGCCAGCGCCTGATGGTCAGCGTCGGGCAGGGCACGATGCTCAAAATCCGCACGGACTTGTTCACGCACATGGAGTCCCTGCCGATCCGCTACTTTGACACGCACTCGCACGGCGACATCATGTCCATCTACACCAACGACGTGGACACCCTGCGCCAGCTCATCAGCCAGAGCATCCCGGAGATCATCAACAGCGCGATTTCCGTCGTCATGGTGTTCTTCGCCATGCTGAACAATTCGTGGATTATGACGATTCTCTCGCTCATCCTGCTGACGTTCCAGATGCTGGCGTCCGCCAAACTCGCGAAACTGTCCGGCAAGCACTTTGTCGCGCAGCAGGCGAATTTGGGCCGCGTCAACGGCTTCATTGAGGAAATGATGACCGGGCAGAAAGTCGTCAAGGTGTTCTGCCACGAGGAAAAGGCGATTGAGCAGTTTGGCGACCTGAACGAGCAGCTGCGCACATCAGCCCACGAAGCGAACCGCTGGGCGAACACCCTTGGCCCTATCAACAACAACTTGGGACACATCTCCTATGTTATCTGCGCGATGGTGGGTTCGGCGCTGTCCATCGCAACGGGCGGCACGCTGATGTCCACGGGACGTCTGGTGGCGTTTCTGACGCTGAACCGCAGCTTCTCCCAGCCGATTTCGCAGATTACCCAGCAGCTCAACTCCATCATCATGGCGCTGGCAGGCGCTGAGCGCGTGTTCAACCTGCTGGATGAAGCGCCGGAAGCCGACAATGGCTATGTGGAGCTGGTGAACGCGAAGGAAGCGCCCGACGGCACGATTACCGAGACGACCGAGCGCACCGGGCTGTGGGCATGGAAGCATCCGCACACGGCGGACGGCAGCGTCAGCTATCGCAAGCTGTCCGGCGGCGTGACGTTTGACCACGTTGATTTCGGCTACACGCCCGAAAAGACGGTGCTGCACGACATCACCATGTACGCCATGCCAGGACAGAAGATTGCCTTCGTCGGCGGCACGGGCGCGGGCAAAACCACCATCACGAACCTGATTAACCGCTTCTACGACATCCAGGACGGCAAAATCCGCTACGACGACATCAACATCAACAAGATTCGCAAGGCGGATTTGCGCCGCAGCCTCGGCATGGTGCTGCAGGACACGCACCTGTTCACCGGCACGGTGCTGGACAACATCCGCTACGGCCGCTTGGACGCGACGGACACGGAGTGCATGGAAGCCGCGAAGCTCGCCAATGTGGACGAGTTCATCCGCAAGCTGCCCGACGGCTACAATACGATGCTGACGGGCGACGGCGCGAATCTCTCGCAGGGGCAGCGGCAATTGCTGTCCATTGCCCGCGCCGCGGTTGCCGACCCGCCCGCGCTGATTCTGGACGAAGCGACATCCTCCATCGACACGCGCACCGAAACGCTGGTGCAGCGCGGCATGGACGCCCTGATGAAGGGGCGCACGACGTTCGTGATTGCGCACCGCCTGTCCACGGTCAAGAACAGCGACTGCATCATGGTCCTGGAGCAGGGCCGCATCATCGAGCGCGGCACGCATGACCAGCTGATTGCGCAGAAGGGCAAGTACTACACGCTGTACACCGGGAACGCGATTGGGGAATAAATCTACATATAGAAAGCGCGCCTGCTTCCACACAATCGGAAGCAGGCGCGTAATTTATAGAGGAATGTTATTCAACCTCGCCATAGAGGTACGCTCTCGCCGTCTCGTCGCCCGTGTGGCAGAGGTACAGCCCGTCGTGCGTCTGGATGAGGTAGAAGCCGCGCCAGTAGAAGCCGCACATGGTGTCCTCGGCGAAGAACGGCAGCTTGTCAATGCCGTGCGGTTCGCCGAACTCGCTGGTCTCCTCGTCGTAGTCCATAACCCAGACCGTGTTGTCATGCACGAAGTACATCGCCGAGTTGTCCTTGTTGGGGGCATAGGCGTAGTAAGCATCGTGCGTCACATAGTCGCCCAGCGTGACGTCATAATCAGGAATCGGCTGAAGGGTCAGCGTGTTGACCCAATTATGCACGGCCTTCGTCGCTTCGCCAGATGACAAGTCCACCGTCGTCAGCACCTTGCCGTCGTACAGCGTGCGCTCATACTTCGAGCTTGTGCCGCTCCATTGGAAAATGCCGGGCATGTCCGTCAGAAGGTGGCTGTTTTCGTCGTCCTCCAGCGCAAATTCCAGCATTTCGCCCTTGCCCGTATCCAAATCAAACCAGACAATCTGGTATTCGTCCGTCTTGTCCTTCGCGATGACGTACAGCCCGTATTGCGCGTCGTACACCGCCTGTTCGACCGTCACGTCGTACAAATCCTTCGCAATCGGGAACTTCTTCCACCCCATCTGCGGCACGGTGCTGTAATCGAGTTCCGTGACCATCTGCATCCGCACCATCGTGTCATCCGTCGGGGGAACAAAGCTGTACAGCCGCCCTTCGTTCGCGCTGAACAGCACCAGCTCCGCGCCGCCGTTCAGAAGCATCACCTGCCCGTAATAGCCGCTCTGTTTCAGCGCTTCCGACCAGATGATGTCTTCCAGATTGCAGACGACTTCCGGCTCATATTCGGGGTCATCGACGCGCAGCAGCTGACTGCCGCTGATGAAGAAGAGTTCGTCTTCAAACGGCAGCGCGCTGGTCACGTCCGTGCGGTAGCGGCTGGCCCCCTGCCGATGCCGTGCGTCCAGTCCATGGCATGGTCGGCAGATTCGGCGAACACGGGCATCACGCCCAGCGTCAGCACCAGCAGGAGGGACAGGAATGCCATTCGGAGGTTGTGCTTCATGGGGAGGCTCCTTTCGTGGGTCGGTTATTAGTCAAAATAGTAGTACTGTTCGGGGTGTTCAAAGATTGACATGTCGCAGACGAACGTGCCGTCATCGTATGTCTTGAAGTAATATGCGCCCTTCCAGAATAATCCGTATGCCACATACATTGCTTCTATCGGTATGCGGTCGAATCCGCGTGCTGTCGTTGTGCCATCCGTAAACCACGCAATGTCATCATGAAGGAAGAAGAAGCGGCGGTTTTCAGCATCCCATGCAAAAGCTGTGCATCTGGAATTGTAAGTATAAAATCCCCACTTCAAATCATATCTAAGCTGGTTTTCCAGTCCCAAATCCTTAATTTCCAAAAGTGTTTCTTCTGCTTTGCGCTGTTCAAGATTATATGATGCCAACTTTCGCTTATCAGCCACATAGCTGCGACCTTCATCATCTTCGTCCCATTCTTCATAGTTATAGTAAACCAGCAGCGTCGAAGCCCATTCCGGATTTTGCTGCCATGAAACAACTTCCCAAATATCAGCGTCGTTATACGCTAAGATTTCACCACGTCCTGTTTCTAATGAGAAGCAAATAAGGCTGTTAATCAATTCATCTTTTCTATTTGTCCAGTCCGAACCCCTCATGTAAATATTATCGCCGATTTTTACGATTTTCCCGTCGATATTGCTTTTATAGAATGTGCAGCAGTCATCTTCCAGCAGAACCCATCCCAATTCCGGCAAGCTGGAATAATCCAGCGTAGCATACAGCATCGGCTTCATTTCGCCGTCCTCAAAGTCCAGCCGATAAATCCGCTGCATAAACGTCACAAAGATATACAGCGCATCACCTTCTGTAAAGAGCAGATAGTCATCATAAGAATCATACATCGAATCTTCCCTTACATTTTCAGGAAGCAAGTTATTTAAGTTGTAGACAACTGCGGGCGTGTCGTCCGGCTCGTGGCACTTCAAAAGCAAGTCGCCGTAAATGAAATACAGCTCATCTTGGAAAACTTGCAAATCAGTCACTTCTGTCGGCAATCCCAGTATCAGCTTCTCCTTGTACACATCCCCCCACTTCCAAAACTCCTCCGCCGCGAGCGCGCTTCCGGCGTTCAGCAGCGTCAGCAGAATCAGCATCAGGGCAGTCAGCCGTTTCCATCGGTTCGTCATCGTGTTTCGCTCCTTCCGTGTCTCGTCGGGCGCGTCCGAACCAGCTTTCGGGCGCTTTCACTGATTAAGACGCTGCAAAGGGGCAAAACGGGACATCATTCCGCAAAAATTTTTTTCACGCTCTGCGCCACCAGCACCGCTTCGTCCGCCGGCAGCCCGATGCTCGTCACGCGCAGCATCCGCCGTCCCTCCGACCAGATGATACTCACCTCGTGCGTGTCCTCGGTCTGGCGGTCAATCAGGTAGCCCGGCACGCTGTGCAGATAAATCGTCAGCACCCGCGCATCCGCCGCGCGGACGTTCCAGCCGTCGAGGTTGTCCTGCTCCTCAAAGCGCAGGGAGCGCGTCTCGTCGGCATAGTAGGCTTCGCTGTGCACCTGGTCGCCGCGCGTCGTTTCGCAGCGCACCAGCGGCAGGCTGTCCGGCAGGAACGTCGGGAAGAACAGCCCCTCCCAGCCGTCCGGCACGTCCATGCGCGGCACGTTCGCGGTCTGCTCCTCCTTCGCGGGTTCCATGCCGACGTGCGCCATGCCCGTTTCGGGGTTGATGGACAGCACCAATTGGAGGATTTGCTCGCGGAACGCCTCGGAATTCGCCAGCGCAATCGGGAACGCAATCCCGACCGCCACAATCAGGCACGCCGCGACGCGCACCACGCGGTCAAGCATATGCAGGACATTCCGGCGCTTCTGCCGCTTCGCCTTGCGGTCGATTTTCGCCATTGCCCGCGCAAACGCCGCGTCCGCCAGCTTCTCTTCGTCCGCCGTCAGCGGCTGTTCGTCCTGCCAAAGTCCACTGCGGATGAGGGCGTCAATCTGCTCATCCGACACCTGCTGATTCTTTTCGTTCATGCTGCTTCCTCCTCTCAAAACAGTTTCTCGCGCAGTCTGCCCCGCGCGCGGTGGAGATACTGCCGGATGCTGCCCGGCGATAAGCCCGTTTCGGCGGCGATTTCCGCGTCCGTGCGGTTTTCCAGCACTTTCAGGCGCAGCACCTGTTGCTCTTTCTCCGGCAATTCCGCGATTGCCCTGCGTACTGCCGCCATCGTCTCCCGCATCAGCACCTTCTCTTCCAGCGCCGCCGGGTCGGGATAAAGCGCGAGCGCCTCGTCCCCGTCGCGCAGGAACCGCCCGCGCTGCCGCTGCTTGCGCCGCAGTTCGTCCATCGCGGTGTTTCGCACAACTGCCAGCACATACGCGCGTTCCTGCTTCTCCGTCAGCGTGCGCAGCAGGTCGATTTTCTCCATCAGCGCCACGAGGCTGTCCGACACAATGTCCTCCACCGCCGCGCTGTCAGCGGCATAGCACTTCGCCAAGCGAATCATGCTGATGCGGTGGCGCTGATAGCACGCCGCGAGGAACTGCCGCTCGTCATCCGCCTGAGCCACCCGCATCCCGCCTTTCGGATGTTGTTTCTCTTGCATCTGCTTCCAGTATAGCATACACATATCGGATTCCGCAAGATTCAGGCAAATTTTTTCCGAAAAAAAAGGCAAATTTGTGCTTGACGAAACCTATAGGAATAGCGTATAATGCCGTCATTCTTCCTCCTGACTTTATCGGGAGGAAAGACACGAAAAGGAGGCGCTGGTTATGCGCATTGCCAAGTCCGTCGCTGAACTGATCGGCCGCACGCCGATGCTTGAACTCACTCACTTTGAGCAGACGCACTGTCTGAACGCGCATCTGCTGGCGAAGGTCGAATCCTTCAACCCCGGTGGCAGTGTGAAAGACCGCATTGCGCTGGGCATGGTGGAGGCCGCGGAAAAGGCAGGCAAGCTGCTCCCCGGCGGCACGATTATTGAGCCTACCAGCGGCAACACCGGCATCGGGCTGGCGATGGTCGCCGCCGCGCGCGGATATACCGCCATCATCGTCATGCCGGACAGCATGAGCGTCGAGCGCCGTCAGCTGATGCTGGCGTATGGCGCGAAGCTCGTCCTCACCCCCGGCAAGCTGGGCATGAAGGGCGCGGTTGACAAGGCGAATGAACTCGCCGCCGAAACCCCGAACGCGATTGTCGTCGGGCAGTTCGTCAACCCGGCGAACCCCGCCACCCACCGCGCCACGACCGGTCCGGAAATCTGGGCGGACACGGACGGTCAGGTGGATGTGCTCGTCGCGGGCATCGGCACGGGCGGCACGCTGACCGGCATCGGCAGCTACCTGCGTGAAAAGAACCCGAACGTGCGCATCGTCGCGGTAGAGCCGTTCTCCTCGCCCCTGCTGTCGAAGGGGATTGCCGGACCGCACGGCTTGATGGGCATCGGCGCGAATTTCGTGCCGGATGTGCTGAGCCGCGATTTGATTGACGAGATTATCACCGTCAAGGAGGACGACGCTTATCGCACGGGGCGCGAGCTGGCGGCGCACGAGGGTGTGCTGGCGGGTATCACGTCCGGCGCGGCTGTCTGGGCGGCATCGCAAGTGGCGGCGCGTCCGGAATTCGCGGGCAAGAACATCGTCGTCATCCTGCCCGACACAGGCGAGCGGTATTTGTCCACAAAGATGTTCGCTATCAACGAGTGAATTTCCTGCCTTCCCGAAAAATTGCTTTTGGGAAGGCAGTTTTTTTGGTTCTTCACGGAATCTTGGGGAGAAGAACAGCTTGGGGGCGCGTCTGCGGACGCGCAAAGTTACTGGCAGGGACGCTTCGCTG
>ENA-ORNQ01000572-ORNQ01000572.1-human-gut-metagenome-genome-assembly--contig:-NODE-572-length-35642-cov-15.850311_pt1 | contig 35642 bp, 43 predicted proteins | sample MGYA00242116_ERZ509024 | MGnify/ENA primary metagenome ERZ509024 (study PRJEB26280, sample SAMEA2338697) | human gut metagenome | biome: human gut; feature: human-associated habitat; material: faeces...
TGCCTTTTAAGCAGGGTGTCCGGAGTTCGAATCTCCGCTGGAGCACCAAGAAAAAGCCTGTAAGCTCAATGCTTACAGGCTTTTCTGCGTCCTTGCAGGTCTATGCAACAATTCACATTTTCACTCGAAAAATGGAGCAATTTTTCAAGCTAAATGACTGCTCTCAAGCTATTTTTCAAGCTAAATTCACTCCACACTCTGCCGCTCATGCTGAGTGCCAAAATAGAAGGCGATCACCATGAGCGTGACATTGTTTACGGCATCGGCATTGACTGTGCCTGTAATAGCAAGATATGCCCACACGGCCAGTACGATGATGGTCACGATGGTCTTGACCTTGATAAGATTTGCGATATTTTTGATCATAAGATCCTCCTCATTCGTTTACGATGGGCAGCGACTCCAGCCGTTCCATGAGGCTGTTTGCGTCGCCGTTTCCGCCCAGTGCCTTGTATACCTTGTGCCAATGGTGCAGCCTCCGGAGCTCGTCCAACTCGACTTCACCGTCTGCCAGCACATCCTTAGCCCGCTCCTCGATTATGTACAGCATGACATAACATAAGGCTTTGTGCTCGGCGGTTTTCTTGTCGTCCTTTGCGTCGTGGCGCTTGATAATGTACAACACAATGCTGCAGACGCCGGTCACGAACGCAGCTCCGACTCCGCCGCATAACATGGCGGTTATAATCTCCATTTCATTGTCCTTTCAGCAGTTTGTTCCATGTCTTTACGCCGACGATGCCGTCGACACCGATAGCGGCGTTTTTCTGATAGCGCTTTACAGCTGCCTCGGTATTGTTGCCGAAAGAGCCGTCGGCGGCGATCAGCGCCTTGCCGTCAGTGTTTACATACCTAAGCGCTCTAAGCAGGCGCTGGAGCGTTAAAACAGCTCTGCCTTTGCTGCCCTTCTTGAGTACCGGCATTTCGATTTTCACGGTTTTCACTTCCTCCTTGGTAGGTGTTTTTGTGGGCGCTTTTGTGGTCGCATCCGCATCATAGCGGGGATGGCCGTAGCCAATTATGGCGTAATAGCTGCGGCTATAGGTGCGCAGACTTACCTTGTTGCCGCTGTTGCCCTCGACCGTCCGGATCGTCGTAGCCGTCAGGCCGACGACAATGCCGGTATGATCCGCCGTGCTGCTATCGTTTGTGTACTTGAAGAATATCTGATCGCCGAGCTGGGGATTCATATCCAGACGACCCGCAGCTTTGTAGTACTTAAGAGAAAAGCCGCACCCGGCCCCCAGATTTCCGGACTGGCACTGGATATACTCGGCTTTCTTCTTGTTTTCATCACAAGTTTTCCAAAAGCACCAATCGACCAACGGATCGCACCACGGTTGTCCCTGCTTATTGCCGTTATAATAACCGGCTTTAAACAGATCCCTGGCGTACTTTGTGAAGTTTGCGCTGCCGGCGTTCTCGGTCATCGAATCGAGGTTATTATTACTGGCCTTTTCGGGATACCCTACCTCGGCAAGGGCAGTCTCGATAAGCCGTTTTACAGTACAGGCCATGTTTTCACTTCCTTATTTAAATTGAGCATCCAGCGTGTTGGATGCTTCACGAAGCACACTTGATAAATCGAATGCCATCACTTAGCCTCCTTTACCACACGGGCAACAAAGCGCTTATAATCGACGGCTGCTCCGCAGTGCGGGGACGAAACGATGAGCGGTTTTTGCGCAAAGGTCATGTCATCGACCTTGTTGCTGCGGCGAATGGGCAGAAAAACCGGAAGACTTGACTTGAGAAGCACATTCATTGCCTCAGTGATTTTCTCGGACTTGTACCACATGGTCGGCAGGATGCCGGAGAGCTTCAGCTTCGGATTGAGCTTACGCATGTTTGCAATCTGCTGCATGAGGTTTGACATGCCTCTGAGTGAAAATGCGTCGAGCTTGATAGGGATAATGACTTCATCGGCGGCGATAAGTGCGGCAGCCGAGGCGGCGTTGAATGCCGGCGGACAGTCGATGATCACATAGTCGTAGCTGATAAGACCCTTTAGATCTCGCAGACAGTCAGTGTAGACCTTGCCGCCGGAGATCTGACTGAGGTCGAGATCCATCAAGCGGTCATCGGCCGGGAGAAGATCTATGCCGGGGAAGTTGGACTTTGCAATGCACAGCTTTGCAAGCTTGCCGCCGTCAGGCTCGCCACGAAGCGCATCGGTGAGGGTGCAGGGCATAACATCCTGACTTGCGAAAAACTCGGATGTGTTCGCTTGACTGTCACCGTCGACAACGAGCACATGTTTTTTATGGCAGCGGGCAAGGATAGCGGCCATGTTGACGGTCGTTGCAGTCTTTGCGACGCCGCCCTTAAGGTTGATTACACAAATTGTTCTCATGGATAACCTCCGAATATTTATTTTTCAAAACTTAAACGATTGACCGAGGGTGCGGCCGTTCAGCTTATAAACGGCTCGGAACATCCTGTGTTCGTGATTTACATAGCAGATGGTGCCGGTCACGAGAAACAGGTGCTTCCGGTCTTCGGGGAAGTCTTTGTTCCTGACGATAAAACCGGGAACAAACTTGATTTTCGTTCCGATTACGATGTCTCTGATAGTTCCTGTCGGCTTCAAAACGGCAACTCACCTCCTTCGTCATCACCGAGCTCGGTGAACGACATTTGCTGTGGTGCGCTGCCCTTGGCAGCTTCTCTGATTTGCTTATGGATCTTGCGGTAATGCTCGCCCTTCGTCTCCGGCCGTGGCCGCAGCGTCTGCGTCTTGCCGTCAAAGATCATGTCCATCTTCATGCGCTCGCCCTCTTTGTTTTTGCCAATCTTGAAAACTCGGTCAGACGAATTGTCATTCGGGTCGGCAGGCCATAGGAGGAATGCAATGTCTGCGTCCTGCTCGATCTGGCCGGATTCTCGGAATGATGACATAGTGGGCGGCTGCGGCTTGCCCTGCGTTTTGTCGGGGCGGGCGAGCTGCGCAAGTGCGATCACCGTGACGCTGTTTACTCGTGCCATAGTGTGCAGTGCCTGCGATATGTTTGTGACCTGCTCATATCGGGTAGCGCCTCGGGCATTGATCAGCTGCAGGTAGTCGACGAAAATGACTTGGTATTGCTTGTTGAGCGTTAGCGCTTGAATATCTCGGACGGTCATACCGCCTGCATCGATCATGTCAAGGTCAAGACCGTTAAACTTCTCGGCAGCGGCGGCGAGCGCTTTCCAATCGTCTTTGCTTAGCCGCTCTCTGTGCTTGATGCTGGACAGAGACACGGCAGATAGGTGCGACATTATTCGGTTAGTCAGCTTCTTCGGACTCGTCTCAAGCGAGAAGTAGCCGACACGGTAGCGCTTAGCCATTTCAAGTGCAAACTGGATAGACAGCAGTGTCTTGCCCGCCGACGGGTAGCCGCCGATGACGACGAAGTCGCCGAGCTCGCAGTCGACATATTCGTCGAGTTCCTTAAAGCCCCACGGCAGATACTCCGCCTTTTCCGGCATAGAGAGGAAATCCCGAGCGGCGTCAGAGCTGGAGACCACCTCAGCACTGCGGCGGGTCATCACCAAGGAATTAAGGCGGTCGATGCCTTTTGCGGCATCGGATATATTTGCGGCGGAGGACACGCCCATTGCAGCGGCACGGATGCTGTGCAGGCGGTTTTCTTCCTTGACCATGTTTGCGTAGTACACGACATCGGCCGTCGTATATTTGCGCATTTCCGCAATGGCCGCCTCCCACTCGTCGCCCAGCTCGTGCAGCACCGTGACTGCGTTTATGGGCGCACCGGCAAAGTGCAGATTGCAGATGACCTCATAGATCGTGCGGGTCATGTTCTGACCGAAGTCCGAAGGGCTTAGCTCGGCAACTACCTCGCCGATCCGGCTGCTGTCCTGCAAAAGTGTGCCGATTACAGTCGCCTCGATGCGCAAGGCATTGTCCGATTCGTTCATCACAGCACCTCAGGGTCAGGTGCCCATCCGCCGGTGTCGGCTTGGTGCGGTAACGGCATACGGGGCTCGTCCTCCCAGCGGCGCTTGTTTATCCATGTGGATGCATACGGGATACCGATATTGCGCTGCCATTCCTCGCTGCGGAGCTGCCGTTTGAGTGCTCTGCCCATGACGGCAAGAAGCTCGTCGTCGGGCTTGAGTTTGTCCCATGCTGCAATTGCTGCCTGCTTGGACTCTCCTCTGGGATACACCTCCCAGAATGCGGCGAAGCGCTCCGGCTTCCAGTCCGGCTGCTTTTTCGTTTCCCGTTTTCGCCTTCGTTGGGGGACTATAGGGGGATAATATATATCCGTACTTGGTATATCTGTATTTAGTTGCGGTCGATTTTCCGCTGACGGATTATCCGTCGACGGGTTTTCCGTCAACCGATTACCCGCTAACCGAAAATCGGTTAACGGTGAATTTGCGTCTATCGGCGCTTCGTGGACGACATACTCATTGCCGCCGAAGGATCCGTCGGGCGTACGCAGCTGCCGGCGCTCTATGTAACCGGCCGCTTCAAGCTCTCGTATCGCCGTAGCGACTGCGGCCTTGCCCTCACAGCAGATGTGTGTAAGTCCGGCTATGGTGTAGTCCCAGTCCTCGGGCAGGCTGAGAATCTTCGACAGAAGACCGATCGCCTTCAAACTCAACCGGTCGTCACGCAGGTGCGCATTACTCATGACCGTGTAGTTCGAGCTTTTCTCTACTCGGACGACTTCACTCATTTACACACCCTCCCTCTTGCAATTTTTGCGGGAATGCTGTATAATAAATATGTTCTCGTGGTAATAACCACATGCCCTTGTCGGTGCTTGCGTCGGCAGGGGCTTTTTTACGCCCGTTTTCATGATCAGACCACCTTCATGCCCGGGACATAGACCGGTGGCAGCTTCTCCTGTGCCGCTATCGGGCGGCGGCAGACTTTCGGTAGCTTGAAACTGACGGGGCGATGTTCCTCACGGCATGCGTCGAGATATTCGTTCACATCGCAGCGGCGAAAACGGCATTGACCACGCACCCGGTAGACCGGGAGCATGCCGTCCAGCACGATTCGATCAAGCGTTGCCTGTGAGATGTTTAATATCTCGCACACATCGTTCTTGCTGAGCATTTTATCGTTGATCATACATCGAGCCTCCCTTTGCGTATTTAAGCGTCATTGCTGCCTGAACTATGCCCTGCAGCTCGTCGATTATCTGGTCGAACAGTTCTCGCTCACTCTCGTCGATCCTGCCGTCGGCGGCGATGTCGAGCAAGTGGTCAGTGCGGTGCTTGTCCGCAAAATCCCTTATGCGGCAGATGAGCTGTATCACCGCCTGAGGAAGCGAGCACTCGCATACCTCGGGAAGAATTCCGGCGGCGACACGGCTTTTCTGACTGAGATGCCAGTAGCCGAGAATGTGCAGGCCGCTGACCTCGCACATGCGAATGACTACATCGTCCGAGGGCATGTTCTGACCGCTCTCGTAAAGCTTGATGCTCTCAACACTCAGCCCGAGCATTTCCGCAAAGCGCTCCTGCGTCTTGCCGGCAGTGTTCCTTGCGATTTTATAAATATTTGTGTATTTGTCCTGCATGGTATTACCAACCTTTCCGGTATAAAATCAAAACTGCGGAGGGATCCAAGGGAGCTACGCCGACTGACCGGTGTACAGCTCGTCAATGGTGCAGTTGAGCGTCTTTGCGATTAACGGCAGCTTATCTGCGGAGGGATACTTCTTGGAGCTTTCCCAATCCGACACAACAGTCTGTGATACACCCAGAGCTGCGGCAAGCTCAGCTTGAGTAATCCCTGCGGCCTTTCGCATAGTCAATAGTCCTCTCAAGGTCACACCTCCTCTCAAAACCAATAACTTAAGGTTATATTCTGAATGATACTATTGCTTTTAGTTATTGTCAAGAACTTTTTGTAATTTTCTTATTTATTTTTATAGCCGTAGGTTATATAATTGCCGCAGGTGATGATATGTTTAACGAAAGACTGAGGGCTTTGCGAATAAAAGCAGGCCTATCTCAAAATGAAATTGCAAAGAAAATTTTTATTTCTCAGCCTGCATATGCAAAATATGAACTCGGCACGGCTACCCCAAATCCGGATACGCTATCGCTGCTGGCGAACATACTACAAGTATCCGTTGATTATCTTTTGGGTAACTCGACAGTCAGCACAAGGGACGGATACATAAGGATCCCCGTCCTCGGCAGAGTTGCGGCAGGTATACCTATTGATGCAATTGAGGAGATCATAGATTGGGAAGATATCAGCGCAACGGCAGCTGCCGACGGCGAATACTTCGGGCTTGTGATCAAAGGCCGCAGCATGGAGCCGAAGATCTCGGACGGCGATACCGTTATAGTTCGCAAGCAGCCGGATGTGCGTGACGGAGAGATTGCAGTCGTCTTGGTGAACGGCGACGAGGGCACAGTTAAGAAAATTAAAAAGGGACCGCATGGCGTGACGCTCATATCGAGCAATCCGGCATACGACCCCATGTTTTACACGAACGAAGAAATAGAACAGCTCCCTGTACAGATCCTCGGCCGTGTCGTCGAGCTCCGTGCAAAGCTGTGATAACAAAAAGAGTTTGGGAGGATAGTCATGTTTGATTTCATCGCAATCGATTTTGAAACTGCAAACAGCAAAATGAGCAGTGCGTGCTCGATTGGGATTGCCGCTGTAGAAAACGGCAAAGTCGTCGAGACCTATTATTCCTTGCTAAATCCTTATAATCAGAGCTTCAATTCACGGAATGTTGCGATCCACGGGATCACCAGAGGCATGGTCGAGGATTCGCCCACGCTCGACGAGCTTGTCCCCAAGCTGTCGCAGTACTTTGACGAACATATACCCGTTGTAGCTCATAACGCACACTTCGATATGTCTGTTCTGAAGGCTTCATCAAGTGTAGAACTTCCCAACTTCATCTATGTAGATTCTATCGGAATAGCGTCTAATATGATATCCGGCGGCAAGTCCCTTGAGTATTGCGCAAATGCTTTGTCTATCGAGATGAACAATCACCACAACGCCGCTGACGATGCGACAGTTTGCGCTGAGATCGTGCTCAAGGGCATGTGCAGCAAGAACTGCGCAACTTTGTGGGAGTACATAGCAAAAACGCCGCTTCTTACGGTACATTACTTTAACGATTTGAAAGCCCAGCGATACATATCGTCGCACAATCCTGCTAAGGCGGCTAACTATGCAAAGTGGGCGAAGGACAGCAAGGTTGAAATTAAACCGACAGTCGGTGTCATAAATGAGAACGGTGCACTGTACGGTAAAAACATTGTTTTTACCGGCGAGCTATCCATCGACCGCAACGAAGCAAAGCAAATTGCCGTCAATGCGGGCGCAATCATTAAATCCGGTGTGTCGAGAAAAACTGATTACCTCGTTGTCGGCGTGCAGGATAAGGCAATCGTCGGCGAGGATGGGCTGAGCTCGAAAGAAGAAAAAGCGTATGAACTTAATGAGGCGGGAGCAGCAAACATAGTATTTCTGAACGAGGAGCAGTTTCTCGAACTTGCGAAAAGTGAGGTCAATGTATAATGGAACAGATGTCTTTAATCGCACCCTCGGAGGCCGAGGCATTTTTAATGGCAGTTCCGAAGCTCAAGCAAGTGCTGGCGCAGAATTGGCTCAATCCCGAGAAGCTGAAGCTCAACGAAAACAAGGATTATTTCTCTGTAACATTCGGACCGTATGTTGTCGTGCAGATGCATGGATTTCCGAAGCCGTGGATATCTATCCCTCGTTCCCCGGACGAGGCTCTGCGTAAGAGGCAGCCGATAAATGACCCGTCCTCGGTTGCAGAATACGAGGAGCGAATTTGCCTCGCCCTACAGTCAATAATCGATTCCATACCGACGGACTTCTCTTGCTGCAGCAGATATAACGAATGCAGCGATGCACTCGCCTGCCTCCACCCGGACAAGGACTTTGCCGCCGGCTGCGGCTACCGCAAAAACTTGAGCAAAGGAAAAGTGTTCTTCGGCAAAAACAGGAATGTCGACTAATACCGCAGAGAAATAGAAATGTGCCCGATTCGGGCACGGCGGAGGAGGCTGTTAGTTGAAAAAAGTTTTGACAACGATCGGAATTGTGGTTTTTGCTTTGGTTGTGCTTCTCGGTGTCATGCTTTGTACCGGAGGGGAGTCTTCTTTGGGAATCATGTTTTTGATTCTCGGCGTGTTCGGAATTCTCGACATGGTTTTTCTGAAGAACTTCAAACGCATTGAGAAGATGAGGCCGACAGTCAATCCACCAGTTGCTGCAAAGATAGAGAACGCTCCACAAATCCAAAAGGGAAAAACCAAACAGAACACAAAACGGTCATCGCCTAAGCAGGCAAAGCCCCCTCAGACGCAAACACCCGCCCGTGTGGGCTACCGGCCTGCGCCCGATAAGATGAAGATCTCAGCATCGGAGTATATCGTCATCGATGTCGAAACGACCGGCCTGAGCCCGGACGACGACAGAATAATCGAAGTCGCAGCCGTCAAATGCGAGAACGACAGAATAGTCGACAGCTTTCACTCGCTGATCAATCCCGGCAGACGCATTCCGTCAAATGTGACTAAGCTCACCGGAATAAAAAACGCCGATGTAGCGGGCGCTCCTGACATGGATACCGTTGCGCCGGAGCTGTCGGAGTTTATCGATAATCTGCCGCTCGTTGCGCATAACGCAAATTTTGATATCAAGTTCATTGCAAATGCGTTTAAGCGTGCCGGTGTAAGCAAGGGAATGCTGTACATAGATACACTTGTTTTGGCTCGGAACGCCTTCCCAGACATGCCAAACCACAAGCTGAGCACGCTGATAAATGAATTAGGACTATTGGATCATGAACAAGAGCACCGAGCAATGAGCGATGTCGAGGCGACCCAGCGCCTATACACGGCCTGCAAAGCCCAATTTGCGAGACAATGAAGAATGTGCCCGATTCGGGCACAAATAAAAAGACCGCTTCCGTGTGCGAGACGGAAACGGTCGTGTAGAAAACCACCATAGAACAAGGGAGTAGTCTACCCTTTTATATTAACACACCGTTTTTCGGCGGTCAACGGATTTATAAGAGGTAATTCGCATGGCAAAACGGAATGCGCCGGAGTTTTCGTATAACCCGAAGACTAAGCAATATCGTAAGCAGATAAAAAACGAGTACACGGGCAAATGGGTGTCCGTGTACGGAAAGACCAAGGCCGAGGTGCGTGCTAAAATCGAGGAGCGCCGGAGCTCATGGACGCTGCAGGCGGCAGCCGATGAGCAGCCATATGTTTATGAGTACGCTGCAAAGTGGTACAGACTGAACACCACCGAGGTCGGTCAAAAGCGAAAAGACGATTACAGCAATGCGATCAATAATCACATTTGCCCGGTCATCGGGGCAAAGCTCATTCGTGATGTCAGCCATGACGATATAAAAGAGATAATGTTCAGATCTGCGGACATGTCCTCATCGGCGCAGAAGAAAATTGTCGTAACTCTTAAGCGGATCTTTAAGTCAGCGGAGCGAAACAACCTGATTGACAAAAACCCTTGCGAGGATCTAAAGGCGGGAGGTAAACCGGCCGCAGAGAAAGTGCCGCTGACAAGAGAACAGCAGCAACGGCTCGTTGCTGCTGTTAAGGGGACTAAGGCGTATCCGTTTGTGCTGCTGTGCCTGTATGCAGGGCTGCGCAGGGAGGAGGCACTGGGACTCCAATGGGACTGCGTCAAGATTGATGGCGATGCCCCGCACATCATAGTCAAGCGTGCCGTAAAATGGGACGGGAAGAATAGTGCGATCGTCTCCGAAAAACTTAAGAGCGGTGCAGCAAGCCGAAATGTACCCGTTCCGGCATTACTTGTTGAGTGCCTGGCAGAGGAGCGCAGCCGCACGAAGGGGAGCTTCGTCATCGCCAACAGTGAGGGCGATGCCATGAGCGCAGCGTCATTCAGACGGCTATGGGATGTGATCCGTGTCCGAAGCTGCCGCACGGTGAAGCAAACCGTAGATGGCAAAGAGGTCGTGACCGAGCTGAAGCTCGGCGATAAGATCCGTAACCATGAGATCTATATATCCCTCGACTTCCATGTGACGCCGCACCAGCTCCGGCATACATATATCACGGAGCTGATACTCGCGGGCACGCCCATCAAAACGGTGCAGTACCTTGCCGGCCATGCCACCGTGCAGCTTACACTGAACATCTACACGCATCTAATGGACAATAAGCCGGAGGATATAATGCAGTTTGTTTCTAGGGCGTTTGGGACATGATATAGAAAATGCTTTCAAAAAGCATATGAGTACATAATATGAAAAAAATTCACACAATTTTGTTACAATTTAGTGTTTAATATTGATTAGCATGCCATTTTGCAGTAAACTCATAATAAGAATGTACATGAAAATTAACAATTTGGATGCTTTTCAGGGTTGACAAATAGCTTTAACGGGCATATTATTGTAGCACAACAACAATTATTATTGTCCGTTGTGATTTTTATCAGCCCTTGGAAAGTAGGCCCTCCACTATAAGGAGTTGTCGAATCCAAGGGCTTTCGCTTTATCTTTTAACAGGAGGATATATGTATGTCAAAAACGGCAATATTGGTTGACGGCGGCTTCTTTAGAAAGAGGGCTCGGCACTTATGGGGTGAATACTCCCCTGAGGAAACGGCTAAGGCGTTATTTTCGTATTGCAAGAGGCATCTTTCAGAACATACGCAATATCATGAACTGTATCGAATTTTCTACTATGATTGCCCTCCTATTAAAAAACAGATGTACCATCCACTTACAGGTGCGACAATTGATTTTAGTAAAACGGAACAATATCGATGGATGAATGAATTTCTTGACGAGCTTAAGAAGCGACGGAAGGTGGCATTGCGACTTGGAATTATAGATGAAAACAATTCTTCGTTTACGCTGAAATACCAATCCTTAAAGAAACTTTGCTCAGGGACTATTCAGCTGTCAGAACTAACTACAGCCGATTTTGAGCCAGATATAAAGCAAAAGGGTGTCGACATGAAAATTGGCGTCGATATCGCATCTTTGGCCTATAAAAAGCAGGTTGAGCAGATAATCCTTATTGCCGGTGACAGCGATTTTGTTCCGGCAGCAAAGCTTGCACGACGAGAGGGAATAGATTTTGTACTAGATCCTCTTGATGCTCCAATAAAAGAAGAATTGTTTGAGCACATTGATGGAAAGAGAAGCTGTGGAAATCCCTATAAGAATAGCGCAAAAAAAGAGTCGCTTGAGCCGTACAAAGTGTAGGGGAGTATTTCAAGTACATATGCCTGAAGCTAAAAATCAAGCTAAATAAACCCGAACAACAAAAAATGCTTGAAAATGCAATGCTTTTCAACAACGAGGCTATGCCTTTTAAGCAGGGTGTCCGGAGTTCGAATCTCCGCTGGAGCACCAAGAAAAAGCCTGTCGCAAAAGCGGCAGGCTTTTTCAAGTAATAAGTAAGAGTGAATAGTGAATAGGTGCAGAACTCCTCAAAAAGGCTTTATGACAAATGGTTCGACCGGGGCTTGCTGCACCTGTGCGACGGGAACAGTATCAACTATTCCGCCCGATACTTTGTGGAAGAAATGCAAATGCAGGGCTTTAACATGGTACGCTGTTTTCAAGGGTTTCTGCCGTTTTGAATATACTCCTTTTCAAAGCATTTCGACACTGCCGTCGGACAGATGGTAGAGCGCACCGACAACCTTGAGACCGTGGGCCTCCTCCCTGCGTATCCCGATGCTGCTTTCGATCATTTCAATGCTGTGCTGAACATTCAGACAGCAGGCGGCGTAGTCGTCGGTCTCGTCACCGATGGCGATGCGTATCTCATCGGTGATGAACTTGATGTAGCCGTCCGGGTCGTGGTTTATCGCTGCATCGACCGCTCCGCAGTGGTCGTGCCCGAGCACCATGATGAGCTTGCAGCCGAGGTGTTCGGCGGCGTACTCGATGCTGCCGAGCTGGTGGTTGTCGATCACATTGCCCGCAACTCTGATCACGAACAGCTCGCCGATACCGGCAGAAAAGATGCTCTCGGGAATGACGCGGGAGTCTGAGCACGCAATAATTATCGCATACGGTGCCTGCCCCTGCGAGCAAGTCCGCAGCCGGCTTGCAAGCGATATATCGCCGCACCCCACCTTGGCGCCGAGATATTTTTTGTTGCCCTCCATGAGCCTGCCTAACGCTTCCTGTGCTGTAATCATAATATCACCTCTGAGCACAAGTATACTTTCTTCGTAAAGCAATTACAAGCCGAAATGGGGCAAACGCAGCACCGCTGCGAGGATTTTCTGCAAATGTGCCTGCCGAAGCGAGGATGCGCATCATCACCGTTAGTTTTTGCCGACCTTTTCCTTTGACACGGTAACGATCGGGGTTACTGTCATCAGCACGCAAATGACGGCGGACAGCAGGTAGATCGTGTTGTAAGAGCCGCTCATGCCGTAGAAGGCGTTGAACAGCGGCGAGCCGGCGACCATGCCCAGCACCGTGGCGCTGAACATAAAGCTCTGAATACGGCCGAAGTCCTTCGGGCCGAATGCCTCAAGGCAAATAAGCGGAACCGCAACGGCTACCAAGGCATAACCGATGCCGATAAGCAGTGGGCCTGCGTATATCGTGACAAGGCTGATCGTTTTCATGGAAAACAGCACCGACATAACCGTGCCTACATTTGCCCCAGAGCCGACATCAGCGACAAGTGCGGGCTGATCATCGACATCCTCGGCAGATGTTGCCTCGGAAATGCCCTCCCAGATTCGAGCATCGTCTGCCGACAATGGCTTCATGGCAGGCTGATAAAGGCAAAGCAACAATAACGGAGGTAAAAAATATGATTCGTGTCAAGAATATTTCCCGTGTAATGGTTAGCTGTTTTCTCCTTTTTTGAGGGTAATAAAAAAGGCAGATAGATTTTTGCTTTCTATCTGCCTTGCGTATCATTATTCGGTTGTGTGGGAGTTCAAAACCTTACATAAAGGGAAAACGACAGATTTACATCTACAAAATCGGTCGCTGAAATTTTGCCGTATAAAACGGTGAAAACCCCGATAAAGTCGGGGTTTTCACGGGCTATATCTTTTTTATAGCCTCTTGTTGGTCCGAGTGGAGGGACTTGAACCCCCGGCATCCTGCTCCCAAAGCAGGCGCGCTACCAACTGCGCTACACCCGGATATGGTGCGCCTTACGCTTTCTTGGCGGTCGGCTTTACGATTATAACCCAAAACTGGGAGGTGCGCAAGAGTATATTACCGCAAAACTACCTTTTAAATTTGAAATGTTGGCGAAAAATGTGGCGTGTTTTGAAGCGTGCAAAAAAGTCACAAGACTTTTTTGACACGCTGAAGCGGCAGCACACCGTGTGCCGCCGATTTTCTTATTCCAGCAACTTGGCAAATCCGCCGAGTATATTGTCGTTTATTTCGCCGGTGAGGGCATTGTTATAATTACAAATAAAAGTTCCGGCGATGAGGATCATCATGCACTCGGCTTCCTTTTTGCCGACCTCGGGGCCGTATATGCGCTGAAGACAGGCCTCCATGACCTGCCGCCACTCCCGAAACTCGCCCATGACGAGCTCCTCGACCCGCTTATTATAATGCGCAAGCACATAGGTCTGCGTTGTGGCATTCGGGCGCTCCTCGCCGACACGGCCGTTGGCGACATAGCTCATGAAAGCGTTCATATACGCCAAATTCGACTCGTAATCGGCACGGTCGTGCTCGGAAAACCACTGCTTGCACTTTTCGCTCATGAACTCACGGGTGTAGCGCACATAGCTTATTATAAGCTCCTCCTTGCTGCCGAAATAGTTGAGCAGCTTGGGGTGCGACATACCGGCCTCGGCGGCGATATCGCGCAGCGAGACATTCATGAGCGGCTTTTTATCGATACACCGCTGGAACGCCATGAGGATATCATGGCGCACGGCGTCTTTATCAACGATCAGGGGCATATGAAAACCTACCTTTGCACAGTGTCATCCGTCAGCGTCATGACCACATGCTGACACAGCAGCAGCCCTGCGCTTGCCGGCACCCACACGAGCGAGCCGGGCACGCTGCGGCGACCGGGAGGCGGCGCTTCAAGCTGCTCGGGCTGCATGGGCTCCTCGGGCGAGAACACGACATCGAGATGCTCAATGCCGACATTTCGCAGCTCCCGCCGCACGACCCTTGCCAGCCGGCAATTGGTCGTCTTTTTGATATCGCACAGCATGAGCTTCTGTGCATCGCACTTGTTGCCGGTGCCGAGAGCGGATACGATGGGGATGCCGCGCTCCTTGGCGGTGCGGACAAGGTCGACCTTACATGAGACGAGATCGATGCAGTCGACGATGAAGTCATAATCTGCGAAAAACTCGTCCCGGTGCTCGGCATCGTAGTGACCGCACACGGCGGTGACTTCAAGCTCGGGATTGATATCCAAAAGGCGGTTTTTCATGACTTCGGCCTTGCCCATGCCGACGGTCGATTCCAGTGCGCACAGCTGGCGGTTTATGTTGCTGCGCCCGACGGTGTCACGGTCGATGAGCGTGAGCCTGCCCACACCGCTTCTGGCCAGCGCTTCTGCGCACCACGAGCCTACGCCGCCGAGACCGAACACGGCGACATGGCTGCTTTTTAATTTTTCCATTGCCGCTTCACCGAGCAGCATACGGGCTCTTAAAGTTCTTTCATTCATAATGCTCTAAAAAAACCGCCGTTTTCAGGGCGAACACAGACAAGTAGAAACCGGCTTTGACCGGCTCTTTTCACCCCTACTTCACAAAAATTTCCGGTAATACACAAAGTATTGCCGGAAATTTGTTGTTTTGTCTGAACGAAAAATACCTCGGTCAAAACTGCTGCGCACCCTGTAAAAGTGCGTCTGCCCATAAGGCGGAAAGTCTGTTTTTACAGGGCGAATTATACTTGTCTGAATTCGCCCTTTGCGGCCCGAAGTTTAATTTTCTTATCTGCCGATATACCTTGCGCCGAAGGAGGTGGAGACCTTTGCGTCCTTGGTCACGACGCCGAGCTTTTCCTCCTGCCACTTCTCAAGTGCTTCGCTGCGAAGAAGATTCTGCGCAATATAATCACAAAGGTTCATATCGCCGCTCTCGTCGGTCTTGTGCTTGTTGTTGTCACGGGACTTGAACTGGACGATGTAAGCGCCGGTGCTGCCCTTGATGACGGTGACATCACCTTTTTTGCGCTCGGAGCTTTGCAGCCACTGTGCGATATCTGCTTCAATACTGCTGCCGGAGACATCCTTCTGGTTGCTGAGCTTTGCGTCCTTGACGGTTTTCTTCACGGCCTTTTCGAGGCTGAGCTTATCCTTGTCCATCGAGTCCTTGATCGTGTTTGCGGTCTCCATAGCCTTGCTCAGAGCCGCATCGGTGGGGGCGGCGGCAGTGCCGTCTTCATTCTTCTCGGTTGCGGCTTCGACGAGGTAGAAGTCGTAGGTAAACTTGTCGTAATCGTCCTTGACGCTTGCGTACTTTTTGGAAAGCTCGGAAGCGGTGAAGCTGTATGAATCGGCAATCGACTGCTGAGCCTTGGTGGCCAGCTGCTGAAGCTCCATGACCTCACGCACGACTGCACTGTTGCAGCCGCGGCCGTAGTTGGCGGCGATGAGCTTATCGGAATTGGCATAGCCGTATTCCTTGGCGTTTTCAAAGGTCTTCATCTGCTCGTCGATGGATGCGTTATCGTCCTTGTCAAGGCTGATGTCGTTAGCCTTGGCATAAGCCTCAAGTGCCGAAAGCTGCTTGAGGAAGGACTTGGTGCTGTCCATGAAATAGTCGTCCCAGGTGTAATCCTCGCCCTTGTCGCCGGACATGGTACACTTCTGCTCGTCAAGAGGCTTGGAGGTGTCCAGACCGATCAGCGAAGCATAGTCGCCGTAGCTGTTGATTATATTCATGTACTGCATATTATAAACATAGTTGCATTCGGCAACGGAGAAGCTGCGGCTGCCTGCCTTGACGCCGAGCTCTTCGCTTGCGTTGTAGTTAACGGTCATGCCGGTAAGGTTTCTGTAAAAGGCACCGGTGTTGAGATAGATGACAAAGGCGAAGAAGACGACGATAAGGATACCGATGACGGTCCATTTGATCTTCTCCTTTTTCTTTTTCTGAGCCTCCTTCTGAGAAGAGAGGGTCTTTCTGTCACTGCCGACATAACGGTCGGTCTGACGGGATGATCTTTCGGTCGATGCGCTCATAGACTAATCTTCCTTTTCTAATTTTCTAAGCACAAAACTTGATTTTACCATTATAGCGCAATCGCACGCAGGTTTCAACTGCTATTTTGCGACGGTGCTTGAACAAAATGCGGACGCATGCTATAATTCTAACCGAACGGAGGGCGGCAAGTGAAAAAACGATGGAAGAAAACGGCTGCGGCTGTCTTTATGATCATTGCGCTGGTTTGCCTTACGGGCGTTTTTCTCATACGGGACAGCGCCGAAAATTTGGAGCTTACGCATTATACTGCGGAGAACGCCGGACTGCCGGAGAGCTTTGCCGGCTTTAAGATAGTGCAGCTGTCGGATTTCCACGGTGCTGAATTTGTTGACGATATAGTCACGCTCGTTAAAGCCGAAAAGCCGGATATCATCGCCCTTACCGGCGATTTCATCACATACGGCGGCGATTTGCCGGCGGTGCGTGAGCTGGCGCAGCGGCTTACGGATATCTGCGATGTGTATTTTGTCAGCGGCAATCACGATTTTGCGTCGGGCAAGATCGACGAGCTCAGTGACATTTTGAAAGCCTGCGGCGTAAAATATCTCAGAAACGAGTATGTGGTGCTGGAGCGCCGCGGCGAGCGCATCGTGCTTGCCGGCGTCGAGGATCCCAACAGCTGGGCGGATCTCGAGCCGCCGGAAGAATTTATCGGGCGGCTGCGGGCGGAGTTTCCCGACGACTATGTCGCCCTGCTCGGCCACCGCAACTACTGGATGGAAAAGTACCCGGAGCTTCCGGTACAGCTTATCCTCTGCGGTCACGCCCACGGCGGCATCGTACGCATACCCGGTATCGGAGGACTTCTGGGCACAGATAGGACGCTCTTTCCCGACTACGAAGCAGGAAAGTATGATAACGGCCGCTACACGATGATAGTCTCCCGAGGCATCGGAAATTCCGTTGCGCTGCCGAGATTTTTTAACCGACCCGAGATAGTCGGCGTAGTTTTGAAAAATTAACAGTCATGTTTTTCGCCTGTCGTACATATAATGAATGTATGCACTGCCCTCGACTGACAGGGGAATGCACGCCTGACAGCGCCCCTTTTCAGCGCCTTCCACCCTTTTTTGCCTTGGGGGGTTACGACCCGCCTTCACCAAAAAAGAACGAAAATCAGCCTGCCAAAACCGTGTATTTCCCTATCAGTCGAGGGCAAAAAGTTTGAGGTGAATTATATGGAAACGGATATTGACGACATGATCTTCGGCGACTGCGACCCGGGACCGAGTGACAGATAAAAACCGAGAACTTAAAAAAGTTCTCGGTTTTTTATTTTTCATCATATGTGCGCTCTGAGATTATGTATCTCGGTCTGCCTTTCGTTTCGAGGTATATCTTGCCGATGTATTCGCCGATTATGCCAAGGCAGATCAGCTGCACGCCGCCGACAAAGCAGACGATGCAGGTCGTGCTTGCCCAGCCTGCGACCGTTTCGCCGCACAGCGCCGAGACTATGGCCCAGATAACGCCGACAAAGCTTAAAAGCGCAACGAATACGCCGAACGAGGTGATGAGCCGCAGGGGCTTGACGGACAGGCTCGTTATGCCGTCGGCGGCAAGGGAGAGCATTTTTTTGAGCGGGTACTTGCTCTTTCCGGCAAGGCGCTCGGCCCTTGCGTATTCAACGCAGGTGCTCTTGAATCCAACGAGCGGCACCATGCCGCGCAGAAAGAGGTTTACCTCCTTGAAATTCGCAAGCTCCCTGAGCACCCTTGCCGACAGCAGACGGTAGTCTGCGTGGTTGTACACGACCTCGGCACCCATCTTCTCAAGCAGCTTATAAAAGCCCTGCGCCGTGGTGCGCTTAAAAAAGCTGTCGGTCTCACGGGACGAGCGCACGCCGTAGACGACATCACAGCCGTCGAGATATGCTGCGACCATCTTGTCCATTGCGTCAATGTCGTCCTGCCCGTCGCAGTCGATGGAGATGCTTATATCGCAGCGATCCCTGGCTTCCATCAGCCCTGCCAGCAGGGCGTTCTGGTGCCCGCGGTTGCGGCTTTGGCTGATGCCGATATAGTGCTCGTTTTCCTCGGAAAGCGCTCTTATAAGCTCCCATGTGCCGTCTGATGAGCCGTCATTTACGAACATGATTCGGCTGTCATCGGATATGAGCCCGTCATCGCATAGCTGCGTGAGCTTTTTTAAGAACATCGGCGCCGTTATCGGCAGCACCTCCTGCTCGTTATAGCAGGGGATGACGATATACAGTACAGGCTTTTGCACCGAAATACCTCCGTTTCGTCCGTCAAAGGGCGTATATCTCAAAAATTCCGATGGCGGTCACACGCTCCGTGTCGTCATAGACCTTCGTCTCGATGACCGACACCGTTCGACCCCTTTTGACCATCCTGCCCTCGGCACGAAGCACCGTGCCTCTTGACGGGCGCAGAAAATGCATATTGCTGTTGAGCGTAACGCCCGGGTGATCCTCTCGGGTCACGAGAACGCCCGCAGCGACATCGCACAGCGAGTACACAAAGCCGCCGTGTGCCATCTCAAAGGGGTTCGATGTCTTATCACTGAGCTTGCCGATAACGATGCAGTGCTCGTCGTCGAAATCGACTACCTCAATGCCGTTGTGAATATTAAAGCCGCTTAATCTGTTTGCTTGTTCAATGTATTTTTGCTTATCCATGCTATTCCTCTGAAAACGAAAACTCACAGATAAGTATAGCTTAATTTTCACCTTTCGTCAAAATTATTTTTTCGCCGCTAAGCTCCGCCGACACCCTGTCGCCCCTGCCGAGTCTGCCGTCGAGCAGCATTTCGGCGGCGCTGTCCTCGATGAGACTCTGTATCGTGCGCCGCAGCGGCCTTGCGCCGAACTTTTCGTCATAGCCCTTATCGGCAAGCGCATCGATGACGCTCTCGGGAACGGATAGATCCATGCCCAGCTCCTCAAAGCGCCCTGCGACGGTGCAGATCATGCGTTCGGTGATGCTGCGTATCTCGGGGCGGGTGAGCCGGTGGAAAATTATCGTGTCGTCGATGCGGTTCAAGAACTCGGGCTTGAAGGTCTGCCGCAGCTCCTCGTTGACACGCTCTTTGAGCTCCGAGTCCGCCGCCTGCTGCCCCTCGGCCTGCGAAAAGCCCAGCTTCCGCCGCCCCTCGGTCATCGCCTTTGCGCCGATATTCGAGGTCATGACGATTATCGTGTTGCGAAAGTCTATCCTCCGCCCGCCGGAATCTGTCAGATGCCCGTCGTCCATTATCTGAAGCAGAATGCCCCACACATCCTCGTGTGCCTTTTCAATCTCGTCAAACAGCACCACCGACCACGGCCTGCGCCGAACCTTCTCGGTCAGCTGGCCGCCGTCCTCGTAGCCGACATAGCCCGGAGGCGAGCCGATGAGCTTGCTCACGGCGTGCTTTTCCATGTACTCGGACATATCAAGGCGTATCATGGCATCCGCCTCGCCGTACACTGCCTCGGCCAGCGCACGGCAAAGCTCCGTTTTGCCCACGCCCGTGGGGCCTAAGAACAGGAAACTTCCTATCGGCCTGTTGGGATCTGAAAGCCCCACTCTGCCACGGCGGATGGCTCGGGCTACCGCCGACACGGCCTCGCTCTGGCCTATCACACGGCGGTGCAGTATCGTCTCCATGTCACGCAGACGGCGGGTCTCGTCGGAGTTCAGGTTCGTCACGGGGATGCCCGTCCACAGCGACACGATGTCGGCGATATCCTCGGCGGTGACTAAGCTCCCTCGGCTGACACGGATATGCGCCGCCGCCTCGTCAACAAGGTCTATCGCCTTGTCAGGCAGAAAGCGGTCGTTTATATAGCGCACGGAAAGATCGATCGCCGCCGTGAGCGCAAGGTCGGATATATGCACGCAGTGGTGCTTTTCAAGGCTCGTCCGCACGCTTTTGAGCATCTCGAGCGTGCTGTGCCGGTCGGGCTCGGTTACCTTCACGGGCTGGAAGCGGCGCTCTAACGCTGAGTCCTTTTCAATGTGACGGCGGTACTCCTCGGGTGTCGTTGCGCCGATTATCTGCACCTCGCCACGCCCGAGAGCGGGCTTCAGAATGTTCGCTGCATCTATCGCACCCTCTGCCGAGCCTGCACCGATTATCGTGTGCAGCTCGTCGATAAAAAGTATCACATCGCCGGCCTTTTTGACATCCTTCAAGACCGCCTTGACACGCTCCTCAAAGTCACCGCGGTACTTTGTACCCGCAAGGAGAGCGGGCATGTCCAGCGACACCAGCCGCTTTCCCGCCATGCTCTCGGGTGCGCTGCCGCCTGCGATGTAGAGCGCTATGCCCTCGGCGACCGCCGTTTTTCCCACGCCCGGCTCGCCGATGAGCACGGGATTGTTTTTCGTGCGGCGTGAAAGTATCTGCACGCTGCGGCGTATCTCATCGTCACGGCCGATGACCGGCTCTATGCCGCCTGCTGCCGCAAGCTGTGTAAGGTCACGGCTGTATTGGTCCAAAACCCTCGTCTCGCTGTGACGGGTGCTCGTTTTGACACTCGACTGCGGCTGGCGGCCCCTCTGCGAGCCTGCGCCGAACACCGCCATGATATCGGTGTAAATTTCATTCAGGTCAAAGCCTGCGGTCACGAGCGCCGCTGCGCCGCCGCACTCCGGCTGGCGGAGTATGCCGAGCAGAATGTGCTCCGTGCCGACATAGCTGTGACCGAGCTTGGCAGCATCACCGGCCGCCTTTTCAATCGCTGACCATGCGTGCTTTGTAAGCCCCTGCGCCGGCGTACCGGGTGCGCCGAGCCCCGCAGCGTCGGAAATTATCTCCCTCAGCCTGCGCTCTGAAACCCCACGCTCACGCAGTATCCGTGCGCCCAAGCCCGCCCCCTCGTGCACGATGCCAATCAGCAAATGCTCCGTTCCCACATAGCTGTGACCGAGACTGTATGCCGCAAGGCGAGCCTGCTCGATGGCCGACTCCGCTTTTTCCGTAAATTTCTCGTTATTCTTCAAGGCAATATTCCCCCTTGTATGCATAATATAACCTGCGTTCAGTGCCAAAACTGCCGAAATTGAGCAGCCGCATACGGGATTATTGCCAAAAAGCCAAAGAAATAATTACAAAGTGAAAAATTGCATTTGCATTTTTGAATTTCTGTGGTACAATGCAGAGTGCAAGTTAGTTGCTTGATAACAAAATGGAGGTAAATAATATGGCATTTGTTATTACTGAAGAGTGTCTGTCCTGCGGCTCCTGCGCAGAGCAGTGCCCCGCTGAGGCTATTTACGAGGGCGAGTCTCATTTCGAGATCAACCATGAGAAGTGCCTGTCCTGCGGTTCCTGCAAGGCTCAGTGCCCCGCAAAGGCAATCATCGAGGTAGACGACGAAGAGTAATTCTTCACATAAAAAGTCTGCGGTTATGTTCGTAGGTGAACCATACCGCAGGCTTTTTATTATCCGGACGGGCCAATCTCCGCCTGTGCTGCGTTAAAGTCCTAGGAAATACTCAACAGTATTCCCGTCGGACTTCGCCTTGCACAGACGAAGATTATCTCCGTCCGATGAAATTCGTGGACGGGCCAATTTCCGCCTATGCTGCGTTAAAGTCCTAGGAAATACTCAACAGTATTCCCGTCGGACTTCGCCTTGCATAGACGAAGATTATCTCCGTCCGATGAAATTCGTGGACGGGCTGATTTCCGTCCTATAAAAACTTGCTATGAATGATTTTGTGTCGCTCTGGGACGGCGGACCGAAGTTCCGCCAGTCGGAGCATTTTAAGCTCGGCACGGACTCTGTTCTGCTTGCCGACTTTGTGAATATAGGCTCACGCCGAAAGGGCATCGATCTCGGCTGCGGCTCGGGCATTTTGCCGCTGCTGCTTTTAAGCCGTGATGCAAGGCTTTGCATGACAGGACTTGAGATAAACACCGAGGCCGCCGAGGCTGCAAGGGATAATCTCACCGCAAACGGTCTTTCCGGGCGTGGAAGCGTTGTTGTCGGCGATATCCGTCGGGTAAAAGAGCATTTTCGCTCCGGCGAATTTGACCTTGTCGTTGCAAACCCGCCGTATTTTGCCGAGGGCAGCGGCAGGCAAAGCCCTGATGAAGCAAAGGCTGCGGCACGCACGGAAACCAATTGCACGCTCAATGATATCTGCCGAGCGGCAGCGTATCTGTGCCGCACGGGCGGCGTGCTCTGCCTTGTGCACCGGGCAGAGCGCCTGTGCGATGTGCTGTGTGCCCTGCGTGAAAACGGGCTTGAGCCGAAGCGCCTGCGCACGGTGTCGCACGATGCGAAAAAAGAGCCGTATCTTGTGCTCGTTGAGGCACGCCGTGGCGGAAGTGCGGGACTAAAGCTCATGCCGCCGCTGTTTGTGCGCAGCCTTGACGGCACCGAGACCGATGAAATTCTGAGGATATATCACAGGGAGGGGACACCATGAGCGGAAAGCTGTATCTTGTCGGAACGCCGATAGGCAATCTCGGCGATTTTTCGCCCCGAGCGGTCGAGACCTTGCAGGAGGCCGACTTCATTGCCGCCGAGGACACTCGGGTAACGCTCAAGCTTTTGAACCACTTCGGAATCAAAAAGCCCATGGTGAGCTATTTTGAGCATAATAAATACGCCTCCGGAGCGAAAATTTTCGAGCGCATCGCCTCGGGCGAGACCTGCGCTCTCGTGACCGATGCCGGCATGCCCGCCATCTCCGACCCGGGAGAGGACATAGTGCGTATGTGCGCCGCAAACGGGGTGGAGGTCGTGACCGTGCCCGGGCCGTCGGCGCTCATCTCGGCAATTGCGCTGTCTGCGCTGCCGACGGGCAGGTTCTGCTTTGAGGGCTTCCTGTCCACTTCTAACAAAAGCCGCCGTGAGCATCTTGAAAGCCTTTCGGCCGAGCGCCGCACCATGATATTCTACGAGGCGCCGCATAAGCTCCTGCGCACGCTTGAGGACATGAAGAACACCTTCGGCGAGGACAGAAAGATTTCACTCTGCCGTGAGCTTACGAAGCTGCACGAGCAGACAATTCGCACAACGCTCGGCGGAGCACTCGAGCATTTCGTGCAGACTCCGCCCAAGGGCGAGTTCGTGCTGGTCATCGACGGTGCGCCCGAGGAGGAAGACGAGCTTACGATAGATGACGCACTCGAGCTTGTCGAGCGATACATGGGCGAGGGACTCGGCCGAAAGGCAGCGTGCAAGAAGGCGGCTGCCGACACCGGCTTTTCGTCAAACGAGCTTTACGAAGCGTCGCTGAATAAATAAAAAACCGCTGACATAAGTCAGCGGTTTTTTGCCTTTTGCGATCAAATCTTGTCCTTAAGCTTCTTGATGCAGTCGGGGCAGATGTTCTTGCCCTTGTAATTGATGATGTTTTTGGTGCTGTCACAGAAAATGCAGGAAGGGTGATACTTATGAAGAATAATGTTATCACCATCAACAAAAATCTCGAGAGCATCCTTTTCAGCAATATCCAAGGTGCGGCGAAGTTCGATGGGCAGAACGATACGTCCAAGCTCATCAACTTTTCTGACAATTCCGGTAGACTTCAAACGACTAACCTCCAATCAGTCTCCAATCAGTGAAGTTATCCCACAAATATACGAGCTAATTATATCAAAAGTAAACGGAGTGTCAAGGTTTTTCGGCTCGAAAATAAGAATTAATTGTTAATTTTTTTGCGCAGAGGTAAAAACGCTCAAAAAATTTTCATAAATTCCTGCCAAACAAATAGGTTTTACTAAAAACAGATTGAGGGGGAACAAAAAATGCTGATGGGAATTGTCTGGACAGGCATGATCGCGGTATCGATTCTGTATTCCTGCGCCGCCGGTACGACCGCCGAGGTCGGCGAGGCTGCGCTCAAGGGTGCGCAGGCGGCGGTGGAGCTGTGCCTGTCGATAGGTGGGGTCATGTGCCTTTGGTGTGCGGTGATGGAGCTGATGCGCCAATGCGGAGTTGCCGATGCGCTCGCCGGGGCGCTGCGTCCCGTGCTCCGCCTGCTGTTTCCGGAAGCTGCGAGGCATGAGGATATACTCCGACCGCTTTCTGCGAATGTCAGCGCAAATATTTTGGGGCTGGGAAACGCCGCAACGCCTATGGGCATAAAGGCTGCCAAGGGCATGGCGGCTCTCGGCGACGGGGTCACGGCGACAAACGAGCTGTGCAGGCTCGTCGTTCTGAACACAGCATCAATTCAGCTCCTGCCGACCACAGTGGCGGCCATCCGAGCCGCCGAGGGTGCACAGCAGCCGTTTGACATTCTGCCTGCCGTGTGGCTGAGCTCGGCTGTCTCCGTTGCGGTCGGGCTCACGGCGGCGTATCTCATGCAGAGGGCGGCAAAGTGAACGTTCTCTTGACGCTTGCCGTGCCGCTTATCCTTGCTGCCGTGGGCATCTGTGCCGTGTTCGGCAAAGCGGACATTTTCTCGGCGCTGACCCGTGGCGCCGCCGAGGGGCTCGTGACGGTCAAGGATATGTTTCCGGCGCTGGTTGTGCTGTTTCCGGCAGTGTACATGCTGCGAGCTTCCGGTGCGATAGACGCATTAGCGGCATTCTTGCAGCCGGTGCTCTCGCTTGCCGGCATACCCGCCAAGACCGTGCCGCTTGCGCTCCTGCGTCCGATCAGCGGCGGAGCGGCGACGGCGGCTGCGGCTGATATCATAAAAACCACCGGTGCCGACTCGCTTGCCGGGCGCACCGCCGCCGTCATGATGGGCTCGAGCGAGACGACATTCTATGTCATCGCCGTGTATTTCGGAGCGGCAAAAATCAAAAAGACACGCTGGGCGATACCGGCGGCACTGTGCGCAGACCTTGCGGTGTTCATAGCCTCGGCGATCATTTGCCGTGCCATGTGGGGATAAATTGAAAAGCGTCGGGAAATAATAGCATCACTTAGGAGAGTGATGCTATGCAGGGCAAGGTCGAGCTGAGCGGCGTAAACACATCTAAGCTGCCGCTGCTGAAAAACTCGGAAATGCGAGAGCTGATCGCAGCGGCGCAGTCGGGCGATACGGCTGCACGGGAAAAGCTCATTTCGGGAAATCTGCGGCTCGTGCTTTCGGTGATACAGAAGTTCTCCGGCAGAGGCGAGAGCATGGACGATCTGTTTCAGGTCGGCTGCATCGGGCTTATCAAGGCCATCGACTGCTTCGACCTGAACCAGAATGTGCAGTTTTCGACCTACGGTGTCCCGATGATATCCGGCGAGCTGCGCAGGTTTTTGCGTGACCACGGCGCTGTGCGTGTGTCAAGGTCGATGCGTGACACGGCCTACAAGGTCTTGCAGGTAAAAGAAAAGCTCACCGCCGAGCTCGGGCGGGAGCCGGATGTCGAGCGCATCGCAAAGGAGCTCGGGATAAAGCGCTCCGAGGTGGTGTTCGCCCTCGACGCCATCTGCGACCCAGTGTCTCTGTACGAGCCCGTTTACAGTGACAGCGGCGAGAATGTCTGCGTTATGGATCAGATAGGCGACGAGCGCAACACGGACGAGCACTGGCTTGAGCAAATTGCGCTCGGTGAGGCGGTGGCAAAGCTTAGTGACCGTGAAAAACGCATACTCGCCATGCGCTTTTCAAGCGGCAAAACGCAGATGGAGGTCGCCCGGGAGATAGGCATAAGTCAGGCGCAGGTGTCCAGACTTGAGAAAAATGCGATAAACCGCATCAAAAAAGAAATACAATAAAAAAGACCGTTCGTGAGAACGGTCTAATTGTTTTAACTCAGTCAGTTACATACGGCAGGAGAGCGATCTGGCGGGCTCTCTTGATAGCCTCGGTGAGCTGACGCTGATGCATTGCGCAGGTGCCGGTAGTGCGGCGGGGCAGGATCTTGCTGCGCTCGGACATGAAGCGGCGGAGCTTAGCGGTATCCTTGTAATCGATAGCGGTAGCCTTATCTACGCAAAACTGGCAAACTTTTCTGCGCTTGCGGTTTTTGGGATTATTCTTATCGAAAGCCAAAGCTGTATCCTCCTATGAATATTTTAGAATGGCAGCTCGCCGTCGTCGTCGCCGAGCTCCGAGAATGCGGAAGCGCCCATGCCGGGGCTGACGCCTTCATTGCTGCTCTGATATGCGGGACGGGAGTCGCTGCGCATTTCGCCGCCTTCGCGGCGCTTGCTTTCGCCGAAATAGATATTGTCAACTACGACCTCTGCGTTGCGGCGCTTGCCGCCGTCACGGTCGGTCCAATCACGGATCTGCAGGCGGCCGGAAACGACTGCCATGCTGCCCTTGGTGAAATACTTGCTGACAAATTCGGCTGTCTGACGCCATGCGACGCAGTCGATAAAATCGGTCTGCTTCTCACCGCCGTCACGGCCGCCGAAATCACGGTCGACTGCGAGGGTGAAGCTCGTCACAGGTGTCTGGGACTGGGTGTATCTGATCTCGGGATCACGAGTCAGGCGGCCCATAATGGTAATGTGGTTAAGCATTGTTCGTCTCCTTACTCTGCACGCAGGGTGATCAGGCGACGCATAATGCCGTCGGTGATACCGAGAATACGATCCAGCTCGGCGGGGAACTCAGCGCCGCTGGTGAACTTCATCAGGACATAGTAACCCTCGGAAATGTAGTTGATTTCGTAAGCGAGCTTGCGCTTACCCATCTCCTCCAGTTCGTCCAGGGTACCATTTGCCTCAACGAGTGCCTTGAACTTCTCGACGATAGCAGCGGTCTGCTCCTCGCTGAAGTTCGGGTTGATGATGTACATTACTTCGTACTTTTCGCTCATTTTTGCCATGGTTTGCACCTCCTTCTGGTCATTTGGCCTCCGCTCTCGGCGGAAGCAAGGATACCTGTCCATAATGACAAGCTATATAATTATACATGATTATCTTGGAAAGTCAAGCACTTTTTACGCCTTGATCGTCAGCGCCGCCTCGGCGGTGATGCGGCCTATCTGCTTGCCGCCGTACACGCCGTCAAAATCCCACTTCGCCAAAATAGGCACGGCGACGGTCTCGCCGATCTCGGCGGGGATGGTGACGGTGGCGTCATAGATGAGCGTTTCGTGCTTTTTCGAGTTATCATCGATCCTGATCGGGTCACTCACGAATGTATACTCCTTGCCGTACAGGCGGATAGAGCCGTTGTGCTGACCTGCGTTTATGGCATAGGACACGATGTACACCTCGACATCGAGCGTGAGCTCCTTGCTGTTTGCGGAGGTTATGTGCCAGTCGACACGCATGTTGATGTTCGCACCTGTTTCGGAGCTGATGCTGCCGGTCTTATCGAGCGTGCGGGCTTCGGGCTTGGGAGTTGCCGTGGGCTTCGGGGTCAACGACGGCTTGGGCGTTGCGGTCGGCTCAGGCGTGCTCGTCGTATCGGGAGCCTTGCTCGGCGACGATGTCTCAACGGCCGCCGAGGGCACGACCTTCGTCGATACGGGCTTAGCATCGTCATTTGCGGTCACGGGTGCGCCGGAGAGTATCTCACTGCCCGTTGTCCATGCCAGTATCGCCGCAATTATGAGAAGCACCAGCACGAGTGCGATGAAAACATTGGATCTGTGCTTGTCCATATTAAAACCTCCGTGGGCATAATAAAGTAATTATACAATAATAAAACGCAAAAATCTACACCCGATGCTGCGGAAAATGCCCGATATGTTGACAAGTTGCTCGGAAAAAAGCTATAATGTGTTCAGCGAAAATGACTGGTCTGTCAAAGAACTATGTAAAAACGATTGCGGCAGAGTAAACTCCGATACGCAGCAGGGGGAGTGTGAGGGGGACAAGGTCCCACCTCAAGTTTGATAAATAGCCATCAAAAACGCCTGTTAAGGCTTTTTGACGAGCATAGCGAGATTTTTCGTGAAGCTCTGCTTCACAAAAAATGTGGCGTTTTATGAGCGAAAGCGAAGGAGGCGGCGGTTTTGGCGGAGCTTGAGACGAAGGAAAATGAAATTAACGGCAAAGCCGAGACTAAGCGCACTTCCCGCCGCCGCAGATCAAGGCACAGAAAGCAACGCCGCCATGTCAGCGGCGTTAAGCTCATCACACTCACGGTATCGGTCATCGTCATGCTTGCTTTTTGCGTAATTATGATATCGCCGCTTCGGGGCTGTGTGATGCAGGATGTCAACATCGGCACATCGACAGCGCAAAAGGCGGCGTTTAGCGATGCCGGGGTGAGTGCCGACACGGCGAAAAATACCGAGACCGATCTGATAAAGCTTGATGACGGCATGTGCTATAAGGTCGATTTTACGGCAAACGACATCGATTACAGCTATATTATCTCTGCCGACACCGGCAAGATAGTCATCAGTCGCAGTCAGCCGCACCCAAGTGATAAATAATGCTGAATAAGCAAAAACGGGAAGCAGAGCTTCCCGTTTTTTGTTATTGCTTCTCCTCGATGAGCGGGAGATAATCTTTGTATTCGGTGTCGTAGGCACAGAAGTAGCCGGCCTTGTGGGCAAAGTGCGAAACGCTCTTGTACGCCTTGCCGATATCGTCCGGATCACCGGGACAGATCTTGTATGTCAGCTCCTCGAGCGCCTTGGCATAGTCGCCGCCCTCGTAGTCATAGGCAAGGCGTGCTATCTCGGTAAAAACCGAGTGTCGTATTCTTGTTTTGCCGGTCTCCATTCCTCTCATGCGGCGGTGGCCTCCTGTATGAAAAAACTGCATTGATTAATCGAAATTGATACATTATATATATCACGGCGCTATTGTCAACAGTATAACATTCGGCTTTTTGGGATATTTCATGAAAAAAGCACGCAAAACGATTGTTTTGCGTGCTTTTATGTGCATTTTGTAAAATTTATATCTATTTTTAATCGATGTATTTCTTGCAGTCATCGAGCACGGCGTCGATATCTTCGGGCTTTTTCGGCTTGCGCTCGGGGGCTTGGATGGTGGGCTCGGGCTTATCCTCCGTTTCGCCCGGCTCGAGCACCTGCGCCTTTTCAGGCTCGGCCTTATCCTCGGGGGCGTCCTGCACCTCGGCGGTTTTTTTCATGTTGCTTACGATCATCCACGACTCCAGTACGAACATTCCGGCAACACCGAAGTAGATAAGCTGCATACCGAAGTAGCGGCTGTCGGCAAGGACGGTGAAGCACATGAATGCGGCAAACATCGAAATGAACAGCGCCTTGTACGGCTCTGCCTTTTCGTAGGCAAAGCCCGCGGTATAGTAAAACGCAAGAATGCAGATGCAGATAGTGATTATCTCAACGGCGAAAGCCCAGATAGTCGGATTCGAGGAGTTGACCTTGTAGCAGACGACGAGCCATATGCAGAACATGACGATGGGTATGGTCATGAACACGCAGATGATCGGAGGAGCGTAACGCTTGCGGTGACTGCTGCAGATGAGCGGGAAGGTAATACCGCTGAGTACGGCAAACACTGCGATGATCCTGTAGGCCGTCGAATACAGATCGTCCGAAACATTGAACATGGTGACGATGCCGCCCAGCACCGTGACAAAGGCGATCACAAAATAGGCGATCGGGTAGAGAATACTCGTTCCGTTAAACACTGCGAAAATGTTTCCGGGAGCCTCAAACTTCCGGGCCTTGAGCTTTCTTACAAGAAAATAGAACAGCACCGCAGCGCCTAAAATGACCAAGGGAACGAGAATATTAAGTGCGCTTGGATTTACAAGCCCTGTCTCCGCGTCAAAAACCGACTGGTTTTGCAGCCAGCGGAAGAATGTGCCGAATGCACCGGCGGCGCAGACATAGCACGAATTTATCAAAGCGTTTTTTCGCATATTACCAATCCAATCAGAATAATTTTGTATGGAATTATATTATACTTGTTTGGCTCAACAGTCAACCGAAAAAGATGTGAAAGGAACGCTTATGATGAAAAGATTGCTGCTGTCGTCGATGCTTTTGACCTGCGTAACGCTGGCCGTGGTCATCATGACCGCCCGTGCGCCGGTGACCCCGCAGGCGGAGCCGACGCCGCCTGCCGCAACGGCAAAAACGCTCGATGCCGATGAAAAGCGCTATATAACCGTTCTGTGCGGGGACGAGCCTGTTAAAATGACGGTGCGGCACTATCTTGTGGGCGTTGTCGCAGCGGAAATGCCCGTATCCTTTGAGCCGGAGGCACTCAAGGCGCAGGCCGTCGCCGCACGCAGCTATCTCCAGCGCTTTTTGGCAGATCCCAAGCACGATAACGCCGATATCTGTGCCAAAAGCGACTGCTGTCAGGCGTATCTGAGCATAGCAAAGCTCAGAGAAAAGTGGGGAGATAGCTTCGATACATATATAAAAAAGGTGCGTTCGGCTGTTGCCGCCACCGATGGAGAGTACCTGAGCTACGGCGGCAAGGCGGCGCTCACGGCGTTCCACTCGTCGTCGGCCGGTGCGACCGAGGAAAGCGGCGCAATTTGGAGCGAGCTTCCGTATCTAAAGTCCGTTGACACGCCCGAGACCGCCGACAGCGTGCCCAACTATGTGAGCACTCTCTCGCTTGCCGACATTGACTTTCGTGATACCATACTCTATCTCAAGCCCGAGGCGGACATGACCGGCGAGGCCGGCGATTGGGTGAGCAAAATCGAGCGCAACTCATCGGGCAGGGTGCAGTCTGCCACGATCGGCAAGGTGAAGTTCACGGGAGCCGAGCTGCGCAAGCTTTTCTCCCTGCGCTCGACAGCGTTTGAGCTCAAGCACACAGACGGACAGTTTACCTTCACCGTCACCGGATACGGTCACGGCGTGGGCATGAGCCAGTACGGCGCAAACACCATGGCCAAGTCGGGGTCGAGCTACAAGGAGATACTCGACCATTACTACCCGGGGACAACACTATCTTAATTTGCAATAAATAATTTCTTGACAAACAGGCTTCCTTGTATTATTCTCATGAATGAGAATGGCTCAAAGGGGGCCTTTTGCATGAATGCGAAAACCGTGATGAACCCTGCAAGACTGCGCATCCTTGAATATTTCATCCTGCACGAGAGCGCCACCGTCGCCGAAATGCGCTGTGAGCTTTCGGATATCCCGCAGGCGAGCCTTTACCGGCATATGTCGACCTTGGTTTCCGACGGCTGGCTCATCATCGAGTCCGAGGAGAAAAAGCGAGGTGCGACCGAGCGGCGCTACAGGCTGAAGCCGAGCGTCGGCGAGGGCGGCAAGGCCGATTACATGCAGGTGTTCGATGTGCTCATGTCGCTCATGGCGACGTTTAAGCGCTACTTTGCCAAGCCCGACTGCGATCCCGTGCGGGATATGCTCTCCGTCGGCACGGCGGCATTTTTGCTGACCGACGAGGAGTACACCGAGCTTATGACGGCAATGTCCGGACTTTTGGTCAAAAACATCGGCAATGCACCCGCCGAGGGCAGAAAGCAGCGCAGGCTGACAGTAATTTCATCCCCATGTGAAGAGGAGGAGCAATAGATGCTTAAAATTCAGAATTTCAGCAAGGTGTATGACGGCAAGCCCGCCGTCGATAACCTGAGCCTTGAGGTGGAAGCCGGTGATATCTATGCGTTTATCGGCCATAACGGAGCAGGCAAGACCACGACCATCAAGGCCTGCTGCGGCATCCTGCAATTTGAACAGGGCGACATTTTCATTAACGGCTTGTCGATAAAGGAAAGCCCGATTGAATGCAAAAGGCAGATGGCCTACATCCCCGATAACCCCGAGCTTTACGAGTACCTTTCCGGCATAAAATACTTGAACTTCGTCGCCGATATCTACGGTGTGGGCAAAAAAGAGCGCTCCGAGCGCATTGCAAAATACGCCGACGCCTTCGGCCTTACAGAGGATCTTGCCCAGCCCGTGAGCGCCTACTCCCACGGCATGAAGCAGAAGCTTGCCATTATCTCGGCATGGCTGCACGACCCGAAGCTCATCATCATGGACGAGCCCTTTGTCGGTCTTGACCCGGTCGCGGCTCACACGCTCAAGACCATGATGCGCGAGCATTGCGATAACGGCGGTGCGATATTCTTCTCGACACATGTGCTCGAGGTCGCAGAAAAGCTCTGCGACAAGGTCGCCATCATCAAAAACGGCAGGCTCATAACCAGCGGCGACATGGATACCGTAAAGGGCGATGCTTCTCTTGAAGCAGTGTTCCTCGAACTGGAGGGCGAACATGCTTAAAGCTTTGTTAAAGGTAAATGCAGCGGCGCTTCTCAATTGGCTGTCAGGCTCCGGCAAGCGCAGCGGCAAGGGCAAGAGCAGCAAGGGCAAAATGATAGTCTACGGACTTTTGATGCTCTATGCTCTGGGCGTGTTCTGCTGGCTGTTCGGTCAGATATTTGCTCAGCTGGCAGCACCGTTGTACACGGCGGGCAGCGGCTGGCTGTATTTTGTGTATGTGTTTATCCTTGCGTTTGCCGTGATGTTCGTGTTCAGCGTTTTTGCTGCGAAAAACAGGCTTTATGAGGCCAAGGACAACGACCTGCTGCTGTCGATGCCCATTTTGCCGTCGACTATACTTGCAAGCCGCATGGCGCTGCTGCTTGCAATGAATGTGCTGTTCGGTGCGATAGTCGTCGCCCCTGCAATATACAGATGGTATGAGGTCACGCTCTTTGACGCAGGCTCGCTCATCTGTATTATTGTAGAGTTTTTGGGACTGTGCCTGTTTTCGCTGTCGCTGTCGGCGCTGTTCGGCTGGCTTTTGTCCTTGGTGTCGTCTAAGATGCGCAAAAAAGCGCTTGCGGAAACGCTGTTTTCATTTGTGTTCTTAGCTCTGTATTTCTATTTTTACAGTCAGCTCAATGTCATAATATCCGACCTTATCGTCAATAACACGGACATTGCCGAATCGCTCGGCGGCGTTGCACCCCTTTACTGGATAGGTGCAGGTGCGACCGGTGAGATAGGCCCGCTTGCGCTCGGTATGCTCGTCATGCTCGTGCCGTTTGCGGCGGTGTATGCTATCCTGTCCGTCACATTTATCAAAACCGCCACGGCAAAGCGAGGAACGGCGAAAATAAAGTACGAGGCAAAGGAGCAGAAGGTATCTTCCCGCGGCTCGGCTCTGCTCGGCAGGGAAGCTGCCCGTTTCTTTTCAAGCTCCACCTGCATCGTCAACAACGGTCTGGGCACTGTCTTTATCCTTATCGGAGCGGTCGTCGTGCTCATTTACGGCAGCGATATCCGCGGGTTTATGAACTGGATCATGATACCCACCGATTACGCAGTGTGCGCAGGAACGGTTGCCGTTGCGATGATGGCGGGCATGGTCGTTCCCACAAGCTCCTCGGTCTCGCTCGAGGGCAAGAGCATCTGGATCATCCAGTCTATGCCCGTTGATCCCGCACAGGTGCTGCTCGGCAAGCTCAAGCTCACGCTTGTCATCTTTCTGCCGCCTGTGGTATTCTGCATGCTTTCGCTCATATTTGTGTTCGGCACCTCCGCTCAGGTAGCCGTACCGGCGCTCATTTTAGCGGTATCCACCGTCGTCGTCATGGCGGAGATCGGCCTTATCGCCAATGTCAATCATCCTTTGCTCAACTGGACAAGCGAGACGCAGGCGATCAAGAGCAGCGGCTCGATACTCATCTCCATGCTTATTGATATGGTCATCGTTTTCACCGTAGGATTCGGCGGCTATCTCATGCTTGACAAGGGCGTGTCCGCCGAAATGACGCTTATGATCTTTGCAGTGGTCATGCTGCTGGCAGCCCGGCTGCTTTACGGCATCATAATCAGAAGCTCGGCACGCAAATTCGCCTTCTTGAGCTGAGTCGAAAAATAAAGTGAAATTTTTAACGGCTGAGCCTAATTGTTCACGATTTGTTCACAATTAGGCTCACCTTTTATGTATAATATGTTAACAGACGCTGTACATGTTAATATAGTGTGTCGTAATAACCGATGGCAAACTGCAAAGAAAATTATAAAAAGTTTGTCATTTTTTCTTTACTATTTTGTAATCATGTGCTAAAATGTCAAACAACAGACAATGTGATCGATTAAGTAATTAAGTAATCTTTTTATACACAATAAATTATATAGGGAGGAACAATATGAAAAGAGTATTACTTATGGTTTGCAGCATCTGCCTGGTGCTCGCATGCCTCTTCGGCCTGTTCGCGTGCGTTGCAGGCATGAAGGATGCCCTGAACATTCAGGAGTACAAGCAGGAGGATGCAGACCATGCACGAGAGGGTATCGCAACCGCTCGCGACGGTATCAAGCAGCTCCAGGAAAATGAGGATGTCTACCTCAACGGTGTCGGCACATATGAGGCTGGTCTCATTGAGCTGTCGTCCGGTAAGAGCGCCCTCAATGCAGGCTACAAAGAGTATTACGCAGGTAAGAAGGCCCTCGAGGAGGGCAAAAAGGCTTACGCAGAAGGCGTAAAGGCTCTTGAAGCGGGCAAGAAGGAATACGAGGCAGGTAAGAAGAAAATTGCCGAGAATACTCAGGCCTACAACGAAGGCAAGGAAAAGCTTGCAAAGATCGAGCCCCTCATGCCTTATCTCAACCAGTATGTCCAGTTCCGTGACGGCACCATCGCAAAGCTGCCCGGCTTTGACAGCGCTCAGGCATGGTTCGTAAAGACCGTTCGTCCCATCGCAGCCAATCTCGGCATCACCATCCCCGATGACGTTACCGATTTCCCCGCATTCATGAACAAGATGGTAGCTGACGGCAAGGCTCAGCTCAAGGAATACGAAGACGGCGTGGCAAAGCTTGCCGAGGCCGAGAAGACCATTGCAGCAGGCGAGAAGAAGCTTGCGGCAGCAGAAAAAGAGATCGCAGCAGGTGAGAAGAAGCTCGCCGACGCCGAGAAGCAGCTCGCAGCGGGCGAGAAGAAGCTTGCGGCAGGCAAGAACGAGCTTGCAAACGGCGACAAGCAGCTCAAGGTTTACGAGGGCGGCCAGGAGCAGCTGGCAGCAGGTATGCAGCAGCTTCTTGATGAGATGGTCCCCTGCACCACCCGCAGCGGCAAGCAGACCGTTCCCGGCCTGAAGGAGCTGCTCGGTGACGACTTCAGCATCTGGGTTCTTAACGACAAGGGCGAGGTCAAGGTCGAGCGTGGCTGCCAGTTCGTCGATCTTGACGCCTGCGCAAAGCTCTGCGACGAGGCCGAGCACTACCTCGAGCTCCAGGAAGCCGACATCAAGAGCGAGCTTTATCCCCGTATCGCAATGAACATCATGATGGCTCTCGCAGCTGTCATCGGTATTGTGGCAAGCATCGTTGCCATCGTCGGCGCTGTCACCGGCAGCAAGAAGACCGGCTTCGTCGGCGGCATCATCACCGCAGTTCTGGCAGTTGCGGCTAACATCGTCGGCCTCGTTGTCGGCTACACCGATTTTGTATATCAGACCCGTGAAATCGTTGACGGCGTCAAGGAGTACACCTACTCGGGCGATCTCCAGCTCTACGCTCTGATAGTTCTGGCCGTCATCGCAGTTATCTTCACTATCGTAGCAGGTCTTGCACGCTCCGCTGCCAAGAAGGCAGAGGCCGAAACCGTTGCACAGGCAAATCAGGCAGCAGCCGCCGGCGCCGCAGCCGCAAGCCGCAGCTCCGG
>ENA-ORNQ01000594-ORNQ01000594.1-human-gut-metagenome-genome-assembly--contig:-NODE-594-length-34995-cov-13.801116_pt1 | contig 34995 bp, 50 predicted proteins | sample MGYA00242116_ERZ509024 | MGnify/ENA primary metagenome ERZ509024 (study PRJEB26280, sample SAMEA2338697) | human gut metagenome | biome: human gut; feature: human-associated habitat; material: faeces...
GGACTTTGAGTTGAACTTTTTCAATTTATCAAGCCTCCTATTCAATTTTCAAGTTGCTATTAAGTTTCACCCTTTCTGCTCACGGCGAAAAATATATACAAAACAAAAAGCTCGTAAAGACGTTTAAATCTTTACAAGCTTTTATCATTCTCCATTTTCATGGTATCGCATTTTGATACATTTGTCAAGAGGTATGCAGTATTTTCATTGTTTTGCACAGGAGATTGGATTTTGATACTGTGGCAAGATGTGCGTTTTCGACGTCGCTGTTTGCGATGGAGGGTGTGGCAGTTATATTTATGTATGTGATAGTCACACTGTTTAATGGACTTGTCCATAAAATAATCCAGAGGTATTATTGACAAATCAAGAAAAACAACCACAAAAGAGATTATGTGTTTCCAATCGGACACACAAAAGCCCCAGAAGATGCCACTTCGAGGGTCTTTTTGCTACTTGTCGGATTTATGCCTGTCTAAACACTTGCAAATATAGTAATCATCTACACTTACCACAACAGACAAAACTAAAAAGTGCATTATATTATCTTTTTTATAACAAAGTCAATGAAAATGTCCTATATATTATTTAATATTTTGCACATTATGAATAAAATATAATTTTGTTCATAAACATATATTGACAAAATATTATTGCTATGTTATTATAATGTTGTAAAACGTTTTACTAAATAAATATTAACATAAAAGGAGTAAAAAATGAATAACTTCATCAAAAAACTTTATGTGCAGCTTTGGCAACTATTATGATGTCTGGAACTTTTGCGGTAGCAGATGCTGCAAGCACAAGTAAAAAAGATAATACGGGTAATTCCTGCAAGTATAAAAATTCTATTAATTTAGATCTAAATTCATATACAGCACGTGGTAACAATGGCGCTGTTAATAGTATACACGAAGTTAAATATAATTATGGAACAGTTACATTTTCCCCTTGCAATGGTAAGACTAATGCTAATAAGGTAATTTGGTACGCTGAATGGAAAGCGTCTGGGAAAATTAAAGATAAGATCAAATATACTTACACTTTAAATAATAATGTAACAAAATCTAGAGATTTAAGTGATGGAATGAAATGGAATACATGGGATAGTGATATTACATATTTTAGAGCTGATATTTACCCAATAATATCACCTGCAAATACATCAGTAAAAAAATCACAGAACAATACATATACATCAAATAACAATAAATATCGTAGACGTGCAAGTACTAATATAACTCATTAATCAGGAGATATTTAATGAATACATTATCAATTGTTATAAAAAATCTAAAAAACTTTATAATTAAACATACTGTTGTTTTTATCATAATGTTTATTGCACTTATTATATCTACAATTACAATATTGTATGTAGTGGTTAAGCTTGATTGCTTATCTGACAAGTTTAGTGCAGGTGATTTATCTCTCAATAAAATTGACTTAAAGAATAACGAATGTCAACTGGCAATTGATGATATTTCAGACAGATTTCAGAGCTATTATGAAAATAATAGCTCTGTTAATTATGTTTGTGGATATCTGGATTCCGATGAAGGCTATATGGGCTTTTTTATCACAGACGAAAAAGAGAACTTAAAAAAATTTTCTGAACAATACAAACCTATGAAAGGTCGTTTTTTCTCTGATGATGAAATAGAAAATGGCGATGAAGTAATGATTATTGTGGGAATTGGTACAGAATTAAAGTCTATGACATACGACAATACAAATTTCAAGGTGATAGGTAGTTATGCTCCTAATAATATGGCGAATGGATATTTAACTCAAAAGTCATTAATAAAAAATAATATCATTCCAACAACATATTCAATTGTATTCGACAAAGAATTAAGTGTACAGGAAATCAAGGAATATAAAAAAGAACTTGAAGAATTGTTTCCAGAATTTAAAATAGAAACTACAATGGATTATATTTCAGAAAACGCTCCTGTTATGCTTGATTTTGAAAATATCTGCTTGTTACTTATGGTAATTGCAGCAATTATTTCATGTGCTTATTTATATTCTTTTATACTTCAAATGCGAGTAAACAAAATATATATTTTCAAGCTTTGTGGTGCTTCCCCAGGAAATTTAATGAAAATTTTTGTTTCTGAAATGATAGCTCTGTTAATTATGCAATTCGGAGTTGCCTTTATTATTTTCAGAGTAATTCTGATAAATGTTTTGAAAAAATATGATGTGGCATTTTATTATGGATATTCCCGGATTCATGTAATCATTGCATTTTTAATCATTTTTGTATTGTGTTTGCTGATATTTATTCCTGTTCTTTTTTATTATTGTAAGAAGAATGCTATTCAGATAAAACAAAAGATGAAAGGGTGATAAAATGATTTTTAAGTATGCAGTTAAACAGTTGAAAAGACGTCCTTTCATGACTATTTTAATTTTATTTCAATTTGCAGTAATAACACTTTTAATAAGTATGATTTTAACCAAAATAAGCAGTTATTTTGTGACAAGCAATCTTATAAAAAAGATATGTGAAGGGGATAGTTATTATATTCAATATGATATTTCTTATAGTATAGAAAAAGACGACAGAGCTGGTGAACTTTCAAACGCTTTTGATGCTGAATTTCAGCCTTATTTGGACAAACTGAATAATCAAGAAATTACACAGGAAGAATTAGAAAAAAATATAAAGAGCTGGATAAAAAATATGATAAAATACGGAAAGAAGAAAATTTAGATGAATGTTCCGCTCCTCCTGATATATCAAAATTACCTTATGTAGGGAAAATATATGCTTATTATGATTCTACACTAACATATACCCCTGATGATTTAATAACTTTATTGAGTACTGATTATATTAATGATTTGAATTTTAAAATGCAAAGTGGCAATTGGCTTTCTGATGCAGAACAAACAGATGATTATCTTAATCTGGTAGCTTTTTCAAGCAGCAATTATAATATCGGCGATGTTATTGACGTATCTATGGGTGACGTTGACGGAGCCATAAAAGGAAAAATTGTTGGTTTGGCTGATTATTCATATTATAAAGAAATTTGTGAACATGGGTCTTTTGAAACAGATAACTATTTATCCTTAGATAACATGCTGCAATTTAATTCAGCAACTATTTTTGCTGAATATTCTCCGGATTTTTTTGAAGAAAAAGCAAAAAAATACTTCTTTTTTTTAGAACCATTCAGTCAATCCGTTAAGCTGAAAGATGATATTACTCAAGAAGAAAAAAATGAGTTTTTTTCCGTTGCAACATCAAATAAATATGAATGTGTTGATTTGAAGAAGGCTTATCAAAACACATATATCCGTGATAAAAAGAATTTTCAGAACGATATTATTTTCTTGATAACAGCGTCATTAATTGCAATAATTTCTCTTATAGGAATGACTGCATTAAGTGTATCAAAAGAAATTAAGACATATAGTATTTATTGCCTTAACGGTATGACAAGAAAGCAATGTATTGGTATAAATGCAGTAGTAATAAGTTTATTGGTTATAATTTCAACATTAATAGCATTTATTGTAAAATTCAGCTATTCATATTGGTGTTATATTAAACGCTATATCGATTTAGCTGCATTTTATTCAAAAGAACATGCAAAAGCAGTAGTGAAATTCAGTAATTATTTTTCGATTGGAACATCAGAAGCTGTTGCTGTAATTATTCTATTATGTATTGCATTCATTTCAGCAATGATAATACCGTATTTTACTTTAAAAAGACTTGACATCATTCAGAATATTAAGGAAAACAGGTAGGTAATCATGATAAAAATATCAAACATAACAAAAAAATACAATCCTAAAAAATCCAACGAATTTGAAGCTCTGCACGGAGTTTCCTGCGAGATTAATGACGGAGAGCTTGTGGCTGTTATTGGCAAATCCGGAGCAGGAAAATCTACACTTTTGCATATTCTTGCTTGCATTGACAATTATCAGGAAGGCGAATATACTATTGACGGAACTCTGGTAAAAAATCTTTCAGAAAAGCAATATGCAAAAATTCGTAATGAAAAAATAGGCATGGTAATGCAAGATTTTGCTCTTGTAGAAGATTTCACAGCTTTGGAAAATGTTATGATTCCACTCAATTTCTCAAAGCAGAAAATAAAAAATAAAAAAGAAAAGGCTCTTGCTGCATTAAAATCTGTTGGCATTGGAGAACTTGCGAAAAAGCCCTGCAATAAGCTTTCTGGCGGACAAAAGCAGAGAGTTGCAATCGCCCGTGCGATAGTCAACGAACCGAGCATGATACTCGCCGATGAACCAACAGGTGCGCTTGATACCAAAACCTCTGCGGAGATCATGGCACTGTTCAAATCATTGAATAAACAGGGACGTACAGTAGTGATAGTTACTCACGATCCCAAAATCGCCGAACAATGCGACAGGATTATTGAGATAAGTGACGGGAGAATAGTAAAGTAAAATAAAGGCGGATATCGGGCGCTATCTCGCACTGTCGTTACGCTACCCTCAGGTGCTAGTGATCGCAAGGTCATGTGGGTTCAAGTCCCGTCATCCGCACCATAACAGGACACCAATTTTGATACAATGCGTATCTTGATTGGTGTCCGTTTTCTTTATCTGAAAGTCCTTATTTAATGGGATTTGTCAACACAATTTAACGAAAGCAGGCTAATCCTGTATAATAAAACTTGACACATACACTAGGTCATTCTAATGTTAATATTACACTTAACCGCTATGTTCACTCATCGCTTGATACAAAAAAGAAATATGTTGAAAAACTCAATTTTGTAGCTTAAAAGTTTTTAGCAGTCAGAAACATCTGATTGGTAGTAATAATGCATGATTTTGCGTTGATTTTTTGCCTTTTTGCCTGTAGGTGCAGATTTTGCGAAAAAATTATATTTTGTTTTGTAAACTATTATACCAGGAAATTGATAAAATATGTATTGATTTTCTGAAAAATGTTTGGTATAATGGCGTATAAAGGCGGTGATCGTATGATCAGAGTTGCAATTTGTGATGATGATAAACATATGCAGGAAAGTTTATCAAAGTATTTGTTAGACTATTCAATACAATGTGACAGAGAAATTGATCATGCAGAATTTGATACTTGTGAGGAATTAATGGACGAGTATCTCAAGGGGAACTCGTTTGATGTTATATTGCTCGATATTGAATTTAAAAATAATGATGAAAAACAAATGAATGGTATTGAGCTTGGGAAAAGATTGCGTGGACTGTATGCCAATGACAACACTGCTATCGTTTATGTGACATCTTATGGCGAGTATGCTATTGACTCAATTAAAATAAGGCCCTATGATTATATAAAAAAGCCAATTACCTATGAAAGAATAGTTGAATTTTTTGAAACTTATTATTTGGATCAGGCTAAGAGAAAAAAGGTGTTTGAATATACTGCACATAAAGTCAAAAACAGTATCATAGTATCTAATATTTGTTATTTTGAGAGTCAGGGCAGAACAATAGTGATCCATACTATTACGAATCAATATACCTTTTACGGAAAATTATCTAACCTGCTTGACAATGAAAGTTTAAGTGATTTTATCAGTATTCATAAATCGTATTTAGTAAATAAGAATTATATTGAAAGATTCACGTCACATTCAGTCGTCCTTATTGGCATAGACCGAGTGGAATTACCGATAAGCCCTAATAAGAAAATGGAGGTCAGTGAACAGCTGTTGAAAGAATGATATGACTACTTTATTTTATTTGTTTTCAAATGTGTTTCACATATATGCCACTTATCAGTTTTCCAATGTGTTTCTACAAAAGAAAAAAGAGTCGGCAAAAACAGACATTGTCCTGTTTACACTTTATTACATTATAAATAGCTGTGCGTATTTAGTTTTTGACAATCGGCTTATTACAATCCTGTCAAACATTATACCATTTATTCTTATATTTTTGTACTATAAAGTATCGTTATTTAAGTCTCTGTTGTCAGCATTTGTGTTATGTGTTTTTTCCATTGTAGTAGATACAGCGGTTGTTGCTATACAGTCTTTGCTTAATATAAACTCTGTTTTTTTTGATGAGGGATTTGTATCAAATATTGTGCTTCTAACACTTGTAAATATCATAGCTAAGAGCTATTTTAAATACAGCGATCAAATTGTAAAATTACCAATAATGTATTATATTACTGTGATATTTGTTCCGCTTGGCAGTATAATGGTTGGTTACTTTGTCGCAAAAGATCTCAATGTCGTATCGTTGATTTTAAGCGTTATCATATTATTGATGAACATAGTTATTCTTTACCTTTACGATAATTTGGTAAATATGTTTTCCCAGCAATATGAAACTGACGTTATTGAGCAGCAAAACAAGGCTTATCTTAATCAGTTGCATTTAATGCAGGAATCTCAGATGAAGATAAGATTTTTAAAGCATGATATGAAAAATCATATTATCAACATGCAAAGTTTGCTTAGTGCTGAGAAATACGATCAGCTTAAAGATTACCTTGCTGAAACCAATGATTATATTTATAGTAATAATGTTATTATTGACTCAGGAAATGAAATGATCGACAGTGTTCTGAATTACAAATTGGCACCGTTAGAGAACAACAGCGTTGAAAAAAGTTATCATGTTGTTCTTCCTGAGCAAATTCTTATCAGTTGCTTTGATCTAAATATCGTTATTTGTAATCTGATAGATAATGCACTTGAAGCGTTAAGCCTCCTAGGAGAGAACGATGAAAAGAAGATAACTATCGATATCGTTTATAAGCAGGGTTACATTAAAATATTAGTAGGAAATTCATTTGACGGAATCATACACAAGGATAAAAGGACAAGAAAAAATGATGAGATAAATCATGGAATAGGGTTAAAGAGTGTTCAAAATATTGCGGAAAAATATGGAGGACTTTTAAAAACTGATGTATCTGATAACTGGTTTGAAACATCAGTGATAATGTATGAAAAATAGAGGTAGCAATAAGTTACCTCTATTTTTTTTACAAAAAAGACGTTCTTTTTGACATTTACGTTTTTTTTATTCTTATATTATGTATAATCAAGTCATAACTTGTTATGAACTGAAGAAGATCATATGAAAAAATTTAATGAAACTCAGCACAAGAATGGGTAAGGTGTTTGTTGCATTGGCACTTTTGGTTACTGTATCAAACGTAAATTCTACATGCCTTTTCATCACTCACCAGCCTGAATTGCCTGTTGATTCTAAGAAACTGCGTAAGTTCTAATGTTTAAGAAAACTGCCTGCAAAATAACGCAACGTCTATGTGAAAAAGGTATTATATCAGAAAGCGATTTCGATTTGTATGAATACGGATTTAATATGGGGATAACGGTTTTACTTAACCTTATCAGCACTATAGTTATCGGCGTTATTGTGGGCAAGGTGTTTGAAAGCATAGCTTTCTTAGTTTTTTATATACCACTGAGAAGCTATGCCGGAGGATACCACGCTAGCACCCCGTGGAGGTGCTATTTTATTTCCATAGTGATTATCATGGCAATGTTATTATTTATTGGTTATGTTGATTTGTCAATCATATATATTATCTTATTATTGGTCGGAATGGTGGTATGCTTTGCTTTTGCCCCTGTCGAAGATAAAAACAAGCCTTTAGACAGAGATGAAATTAGCGTATTTAAAAAAAGAGCCTATTTGATCTTATCAATAGAATTTTTCATATGGCTAGCAGTATCAGTGATTTTTCAGCCCGTAGAAAAAACTATTCCTATTGTTATGTTTACGGAATCTCTAATGTTGGTCATTGGGAAATTAAAACTCAGCAAATATTCGTGATTGGAGTGTTAATACCTATGGATCATGAAGATTACTACTATGAATCTAGAAGTAGATATTATGACGCTTGTTCTGAAGTTAATAACTATGAAAACAGGGCAAATGAACTGAGGTCTCAGAGACAAAGAAAAAATTATATATCAATCAGCTCAAATCAGATTTAAAAAGACATCAAAAATTGCTTAAAGAACACCACGAAACCAAACAGGAAATCACTATAAAACCATTCGATAACGATGGCAATTTGGTGGATTATAATGTTAGAGCAGATGAAATAACAAATGATTTTTTTAATGAGGTAAAAGCATCAGAAACAGCTCCATATACACAAAATCAAAAAAATGGTGGCATGATAAGAGGAAAAGAAAAAGACGGCTTTTTAGGCGGCACTATACTTGGACCTTTAAAGGGATATACGACAAGGAATGGTATAACTCGCTCCATTCTAGATGATATGAAATTAATAGGAGGTAACTAATGTCTGTACTTGAGAAAAACAGTATTGATTACATTTATGTTGAAGATAATCATATAATTATGGGTATAAGTGACCATTTAACATGGCAGGAAGAAGCAATAGTAGCTCATTGGCAATTGCTTCAAGATAAATTAAAAAACTATATAGGCTTTATAAAATCAGGACAATTGTTTGAACAATATCCTGAATTTGATAAACAGCCTTGTATTAAAATTTTCTTTTCCAAAAAATGCCCAGATGTTGTCGATAAATATTTAAATAAATTAAAAAAATATTATAACGAATTACAATGTGATTTGGTATGGATATATGATCCGCAGGAAGACTAACTAAAATCATCATAAAAGTCCTACATAAGAAAAGATCCGAAGCTTATTCATTTGGTGATCAACAGCGAAGAAATAATCACTACAGTTGACCACCCGTTCTATGTAAAAGATCAAGGCTTTATCAAAGCAGGAGAACTAATAGTTGGTGATGAATTGCTTGACTCAAACAAAAACATTCTTTTGGTTGAAAATTTTGATGTCGAATTGACAGGCAAGCCTGTTACGGTGTATAATTTTCAAGTAGAGGATTACCATACATATCACGTTAGTGGTTTTGGTGTGTTGGTGCATAATGCTGGCGATGATTATGCTAAGCCTACTGAACCATATAATAGAAGAAAACATTATGGCAATACTCCAACGAAGAAAGACCGGCAGGTTGTGGGTGGTTCTCCAGATCATGATCCCCCATTGGTTAAACGATATTATGAAGGAGACCCTAGTACAGGTGAAAAGCCAGGTTATCAAATGACCGCCAGTGAACGAAGGGCAAGTGCACAAGATCGTAGTCGGATGAAGCCAGCAACTAGGTTAGAACAGAATTCGCAAGGTGGACGAATGTCACATTATTCAAAGGAGATGAAGAAAAAGTATGGACTTGATAAAAAAGATTGAAGAACATTATCTAATAAATTGGGGTGAGTGCACAGAGTATATTTTTAATGATAAAGAACCTATTCATAATTTGTTGCCATTTTTTAAAGTTCTGAAATTTAAACCCAATGAAAAAAGAAATACATGGATATATGCAACTTGCGGGATGTCAGGGAAAGACAAAGAGCAAGGATTAGAATTATTTATACTAGCTCCAACCGAGAATAACTTTTTAATTAATTTGCTTGTAGCTATAGCACATTATTATGCTAGCGGAAATATGCTTGGTTTAGGACACACGGTTAATTTTGGCTGTGCTTGGTACGAAAAATCTAGATGTGACCATGGTTTAATTTCATTGCCTTACTTAGACGGACCAGAACTTGAGTGGTTAGAAACTAAATCTATGAATATTAGGTTTTTATGGCTTATACCAATAACTGAGGAAGAATTACGATATAAAAAAGAAAATGGCTTAGAAGCATTAGAAAATATATTTGAAGAAACTGAATTTAACTATATTGATCCATTTCGTGACAGTGTAGTATAAGGTTAACGTCATTTCAACAGACCCTGAAACAATGGAAACTTCTCCGAAAACTGTTCTTGAAACATACATAAGAGAAGATTCCAAACTAATTCACCTAGTTATAAATTGAAATACATCATGATAATCAAAATCCCAATGGACAATTTTATGAAAAAACTCAAACTGATCATCGACTAAGTGGTAATTATAAAAAAATCGCCCTCACTATAATGAAGGAAGTAAAATTAATCGTGCTCAATGGCGTCAGCAAAAGAAAAATTATTGGAAAAATGAGTGGGATTCGGGAAGGTGGAAATAAATGAATAATTATAAGTATTTTAGTGATGTCTTAAAGAATGGATACTTCACAGAAACACCATGTCAGTTTTGTGGAGGTTCTGAACATTGTCTTGAAGGATCTTTTTTTGACAGAGATGACAATCTTGTATCTATATGTCTCAATTGCTTTGATAAACGAAAAGTAAGTGTAGATATTCCTAGCTATATAGCAGACAGAGTTGTAAAAAAACAAAATGAAAAAGTAACTGAATTGAGTTTTTGTCCACCTGTACCTTGGATTCAAAATAACGATTGGCCTGTTTGCTGTGATGATTATATGACATATATAGGTGAGTGGGAAAGGGAAGATTTTATCAAAAATTCTACAAACGGTGATGGATTGTCTTTACTAAAAGAACTTTTGATTGATGAACTAAAGAATAATGTTGAAAGTTACGAAGCACTTTGGGCGGATTTAGGATATGAAACTGCTGCATTTGTTTTTAAATGTTCAAAATGTGGAAATAAAGTGGTTGTATGCCAAGACTATTGAACAATTAAGAAACTATTCAGATTCTGCAAAGTAATGCTTTTTTCTATAGAAAAGTCGGCATAGAAAATTTTGTAGTATCTGCTGTGAAAACAAATTGAAAATCATTCTGTCGAGTTGACAGAAGAACCTGTTAAGGTTTATAATTTTGAGGTAGAAGATTTCCATACTTATCATGTTTGTACATTGGGCGTATTGGTGCATAATGCAAATGATTATGCAAATCCTCGTACACAAAATACATCTGATCTGGATATTCAAAAAATCAAGGAAACTAAATATGATGGAACAATAAGAACTGGTGGAAGAAGTGGAGGTTCAAGACCTCTTGAAGTCCAGCCGAATACCTATGTGAATACAGAGAGTGGACATAAATTGGTTTATGGGGCGGATGGTAGATTAAATTTGGATATTTCTACAAAGAGAGTCAAGGCAAGAGTCTATGATATTGCTCCGAACGGGCACTTATATCCACGTGATATGAAATTAATTGGTCCTGTTCCAAGAGAATTATTAGAAAATCGGTGATTAAAATGAAAATATATAAAAGCATAGTTGATGAGAGGATACTACATGATTTCTCTAAAATACAGGGCAGGTCTTTAATGAATCATGTTGCTAATTCATACGATATTGAAACGGCAATTAGTTTTGCTAGTTTGTTTTGTCCAGAGATCATTGAAGTTGATGATTGTATATTTATTTCTGAGTTCTATAATGGAAATATCATGGAATTAAGGAAACTTTATAAAAATACTAAAGATATTGAGATGTTCGTCAATAGTTGGTCATTGCAAAGTTTAGTCAAAGAATGTGACGTTATAAATAGTTCAGGTGACTATATTGAGGAGTTTGCAAAGGCAATTCAGTATTTTTGGCAACTCAGAGTTAATTCGCTTTTCCAAAGCAGAGATATCGTAGTAGAAATTGGCGAAGAAATTATGGGCGAGGAAGGACTGACAGTTACGTTATATCAAAAAGGTCAGTCTAAGTGATGCAAAAAAATATTACAGTAAAGACGTCTAATTAAAATATTTCACACCTACCGTGTTGACTTCTTTTGTGTGCTGGTACATAATTTTGGTAGAAAATATTCTCCTGCTAAGGACTTTAAGAGGGGTAGATTTTGATTTTAATAATACAAAACCTGCTGATACATCGGGTCAACACGATTTAATAGTAAAGTAATGATATAACGAGGTAATATTTTATGCAAAATGATATAAAAAAAGCGATAGAAGATATATACATAAACGGAAATACAGAATTATTTATTTCAAAGTGCAGGGACACAGTTGATTTTCTTGATGAACTATTGGAAAAAATAAAGACCAAATCTGAAAATGTTGAGAAGTTTTTTGATTCAAACGAGCCTTCTTCGGAGATTAGAATTGTTGTAAATAGGTGTTCTTTTTCAGAAGGTGAAATTGAATATGTTTCGCTACTGCAAATAAACAAGATAGTTAAGTATTTCTACCTTCAAGATGAATTTTCTATTGCCAATCCAGATCCTGATGGAATGGATTCATATCTTGCTGGATTCAGAAATGAGCCGTATAGTAAAAAGCAATTTGATGTTGATGAAACGATTTGCAATTATCTAACAGAAAAAGGTTATTCAAGATTATATATTAATGATATGGACGAAGTATATTCAGGTATAAAAAAGTTTAAAGGCAGAGAAGAAACTAACCAAATGACTGTGGGAAATGCTTTGTTTATGGATATGTGGGAATTATGTAACAGTGATTAGATATTAGTTACGCAGATAACTCAAAGTTTCCAACAGTGTATAATTTTCAGGTAGAGGATTTCCATACTTATCATGTTTGTACATTGGGTGTGTTGGTGCATAATGCTAGCAAGGATTATTCAGGGAAAAAGGCTGAAACCGTTACCAAAAATCAAGAAAATGGGAAGAAGTTTGAGAAAGAACAATTTTCTAATTTGAAAGAAGCTTACCCTGAAGCAGAAACACAAGTTTCAGTAAAGCCAATGGATTCGAATGGAAATGCCATGAGAAATGGTGGAAATTACCTCGATGGTATTGCTTTAGATTCAGATGGAAATCATTTTATTGAAGAGTATAAAGCGAGTCAAACTGCACCATACACATCTAATCAAAAGGCTAATGGATTTGATACAGGAGCTTTAAATAAAGATCTTGTAGTTACTGGAGAAGGTGGTGGTGTTTTTAAACCTGTAGATGTAATTCCTGAAGGTACACCAATCAATACGATTAGAGGTAAATAAAATTTCATTTAACCAAATTTAAAACAGGAAGTGAAATATATGGCTGTTACAGATGTAAATGTTATTGATGGAATAGCATTTGATGATGATAATAAAACCTTAATTATGGAAATATATGATCATTTGCATTTTGAGGGTAAGTTTGAATTTGATCATATTGTTATATTACAAGATAAGCTCAATACATATTTGTGGTATATTGAGAGTAAGCAATATGCAGATATTTATCCAGATAAGCAATTTGATAATTTTGTAATAAATATTCACTTTCGTTATGAAATAACGGAAAATTGTAAGAAATATATTAATGTGTCAAATCAAAAATTATCTGTTTTGAATATTAAAATAGTATCATATTTGAATACGTTTGACACTGAGTGACTTTAATGCGGCTTTGCATGAGAGTTCTATATACAATATAACTCAGACGACTATAGCAAGTGTAGCTGTTTTCACCGGCGGAATGAACAGCGGATTTAACAAGGCAGCTAACAGTGCAGGAGTTAAACCGTCATGTTTTGTGGCGGGAACGCTTGTCATGGCGGTTGCCGGAATGGTTGCTATAGAAAAGATAAAGTCAGGAGATAAAGTCATTTCAACAGACCCTGAAACAATGGAAACTTCTCCGAAAACTGTACTTGAAACATACATAAGAGAGGTGAACAAACTTGTTCATCTTACAATAAATGGAGAAGAAATAATCACGACATTTGATCATCCGTTCTATGTAAGAGAGCGAGGATTTGTAAATGCTTGTGAACTTTGGGTAGGTGCTCAACTACTTGATGTAAACAATAACATTTTAGTTGTAGGAAATACTCGTCTTGAACTTGCAAAAAATCCTGTTAAGGTTTATAATTTTCAGGTAGAGGACTATCATACTTACTATGTTGGTGAGAATGGGGTTTGGGTTCATAATGCAAATTGCAAGTTGATAAAAAATGATGACGGTACATATGATGCTGAGCTATCATATAAAGAGGATTGGACACCAGAGCAACGAGCAGAAGCCGATGCAAAATGTAAAGCTTTATCGGATGCTGATACTGTAAAAACTAAGGTTGAAAGAAATGATTCTCCGTCTGTAGAATATAAGAAGGCATTTGGAAAAGATTCGATACCAGCTGGCAAAGATATTGATCACACAATAGATTTACAACTTGGCGGAAATCCTGATGTAAAAGTTAATGGAAAGCCTTTGGATAAAAGTGTAAATAGGAGTCTTGGCAAACAAATAGGCTATTTGATTAAAGATTTTGATTACGGTACAATAATAAGGAAATTTACAATGGTCAATCGACAATAAATTATTGAGGAGTGTTAATTCATGTACGAAAATTTTAACGAATTCATTAAGAATAATGAAAAATTGGATATTAAAAGCGAAAGAGAGTTTTTAGAGGTTTATAATGGTAAATCATTCTTAAATGGGCTATACAGAATCCATAATCTAGAAGATAGAGAAAAATGGAATGAAATAATAGGTAAAACATTTCCGCCAGCAATGGGAAAAATAATGGTTTTTGGCTATGATTGGCTAGGACGGAGTTTTGCAATTTATAATGAGACGGATACAGTACTGATGTTTGAGCCAGGAACAGGTGAAGCCTTTGATACTGATTTTAACTTTTATGACTTTCACAATAAAGAAATTCCCACTAATCATTTGGTATGCTTAGCTTCAGAGTATTATGAAAAGTGGCGTAAGGCAAATAACAATTATATTTTACCGCATAACAAGTGCGCAGGTTACAAAGTACCGCTATTCCTAAATGGAAAAGATGTGGTGGAAAATCTTGAAATATCTGATATGGAAGTATATTGGGAAATAATGATGCCATTGATAAATCTTTAACTAGTTACTTACGGAGGAATAAAAATGCCAAGCAACCAAGAAAAAGTTTCACAGCTTTTAGCGGCAAGGAGATATATAATAATCCTAAAACGGGAAAACAAGTAGTATATGATACAGATGGTAATTACTTTAGGATTGAAGACACAACTTTAACAGGAAAAAGAGTATACACTTATCTATTTTCTAACTTGCGTTTTGAATCTATATATGAGAAGATTCTAAGCTTATTCATTTGGTGATCAACGGCGAAGAGATCATAACGACTGAAACCCACCCGTTCTTTGTAAAAAATCAAGGCTTTATCAAAGCAGGAGAACTTGCAATCGGATATGAACTTCTTAATTCTAATTGCAATGTTCTTTTGGTTGAAAATCATTTTGTCGAATTGACAGATGAACCCACTACGGTGTATAATTTTCAGGTGGAGGATTACCATACATATCACGTTAGTGGATTAGGTGTATTGGTACATAATGCTGGTGATTATTCTAATCTAAAAGATTCAAAATATGTAGGTGAAAGGAAAAAGTTTACAAAGGCTCAAAAAAAGACAGATAATACAAGAAAATATGAGACGAAATGGCGGAAAATTAAATCTGATATGTCAGGAAAAGAACTTGTTCCCACAACTCAAAGTAAGCTAAACGTAACGCCAGATCCATTGGAAGTTCAAATTGACCACATAAAGCCAAGAAGCAGTGGAGAAAGTAATAGTTATTCTAATGCACAGGTTTTATCAAGAGAAGAAAATCTTTTTTAAATCAAATAAGTGAGGAAAAATTATGTTTGATATTGATGAAAATACAATGGTAATAACAACTGTAGATATTATTAACAAAAAAAAGAAAGTAGTTTTAGTTTTCCATGATAAAGAAGATGGAATGTGGGAATTTCTGGACGGAGAGGACGTTAGTGAAGAAAGTGCTGCTATAATATCGATTTCGGAAATGGAGCAGATTGATTCTTCTATTGGTGAATTATGTGATCTTCCTCTAGGATGCGGCGCTTTTCGTGATGATGAAACGCAGCCATGGAAATGGTTTGAAATAGAATGACCTCTTTTATTAGTGCCAAACAATAATAAAGGTGAAATTTACTAAGATAAAAAATAATATAGGAAAAATAGTCGATGACCCAGATGACATAATCGAAGGACTTGCAACTGGTGATACTGTTAAGGAATTGTTCAGAGTAAATGTAAGTAACGATAACGGTTTAGTAAATGTTACAACTAGTGTTAAGTCATTAAAGTAGACAATTATTTACATCGAGAATTTTTGATATTAAGGAGAATATTATGCGAGATACAATTAAATCAAAAGAGTATTTTGATGAGTATATTTTGAAAATGTCAGAAGGAATCAAAAGATTTGAAGAGGGTATTGCTGCTGGAAAATACTTAAATGACAAGATACTTTTTGTAAAAGATTACATTTTACAAAAAAAAAATCGGGATAATAATCGCTAAGTATTCAAAATGTGATTCAATTGAAGAAATAAAAAAAGAATTTGAATTTTCTTTAGATTTGTTTGGTGAAGCTTGGGATGATTCAGTATACGAGAGCAATATTATTTTTGCTTCTTTAGCATATCTTCTGAATTTGGACGATGGTAAGTTGAATATAATAAAAAATAAATTGAGGAAATCTGAAACATATGATTCATTATTAGATTTTATCCTCATTGGAAATAAATGTGAGTTTGATACATCGAAAATATCCTTCCCTCGTCCATACAAAAAGTTAGTAAAAAGCATTAACGATGAAGATAGAGATGCTTTTCTAAAATATTTGAGAGGATGGTATAAAGGCTCTGTAGATAGTGCTTGGTATGGTACACATGAACTGGTGAATAAATATCAGTATTATGGATATTGGTGTTTTGAAGCTGGTGCTATTGCCAAAAGACTTGGTTTTGTAGATGATGATTTGAAAAATGAGCAGTATTATCCTTATGATATGGTTCATTTCAATTGAGTAATGACGAGGTGATAAAATGACACTTTCGATAGATGGTCGCTTATCTGAACTTATAGCGAACTCCTGTTCTTGAAACCTACATAAGAGAGGTAACAACGCTTGTTCATCTCACTGTGAACGGTGAAGAAATCGTTACAACTGTTGACCACCCGTTCTATGTAAAAAATCAAGGCTTTATCAAAGCAGGAGAACTGATAGTTGGTGATGAACTTCTTGATGTAAACGGAAATGTTCTTTTAGTTGAAAATTTTGATGTTGAGTTGACAGAGAAACCTGTTAGGGTGTATAATTTTTAGGTAGAGGATTTCCATACTTACTTTGTTGGCGAGTGCGGGGTTTGGGTGCATAATAAAAACTGCCCTTCATATATGAATGAAGATGGAGGTTCTACAGACTTAGATAACCTCGTTTCGCAGAGAAGTGATTCAAATAGAGCAGTAAAAAATACAGATAATTATCGAAGTATGGAAAGAGAGTGGTCGAAGGCATTAAAGAGTGGTAAAAAAGTTACTGATGTAGACGTTAAGCTTACATACGAAAATGGTTCATCACGACCATTTGCTTTTGGTGTAAGTTATAAAATTATAAGACACTATACACAATCAAGGAGGAAATTATGATCAAAGGTTTTGAAGACGCATTCACTGATTTACAGTCAGAATTTGTTTCGCTATGTATGGAATATACCAACGGAAGTGTTGATAAAATATATATCTATATTTATCAAGATACATCGCAGAAAATGTTCAATGCTATTTTTGTTAAAGGAAATAGTGTTATACCTGCTGGTAATTTTGCCGATGATGAGGCCTCTGACGAGTTTTTATCGGTCGGAATAAAAGATATTGACAAACTGGTTGAATTGTGCGATATGTATCAATGTAAAGGTCCTAATGAATATAAGTTGGAGTTTGATGTTGCTACTCATAAATTCGATGCATCCTACCGTTATGATAACTATACCAAGAGTGGGATATCACCTGTGTCGGAATTGATGAGTTGGTATGAAGAAATTAAAGAAAAATATGGTAAATAATCAATTCTAACTCGCAAATAGTCTTTTTATACGGCAAGTTACAGGAAACGTTTAGTCTTGCAGGAGAGTGCATAATGGATAATAAAATGCGTATTATGGCAGAAGAATTTGAAAACACAGATACTGGCGAAAAGGTAACTGGCATCACTGTTATGATCGATGGCAAATTAAAACAAGTGTTTGATGCCATGATCAAAAAAAGTGACGGAGAAAAAAGTTATTTAGAAATGTTGCAAGAGGTGCTTGTTATGGGGATAGATGAGTATATAAAAAGGTTAAAGTAGAGTAATTGTTGCGGTCGATAAAGTCATTTCAACAGACCCTGAAACAATGGAAACTTCTCCGAAAACTGTTCTTGAAACCTACATAAGAGAGGTAACAACGCTTGTTCATCTCACTGTGAACGGTGAAGAAATCGTTACAACTGTTGACCACCCGTTCTATGTAAAAAATCAAGGCTTTATCAAAGCAGGAGAACTGATAGTTGGTGATGAACTTCTTGATGTAAACGGAAATGTTCTTTTAGTTGAAAATTTTGATGTTGAGTTGACAGAAGAACCTGTTAAGGTGTATAATTTCCAGGTGGAGGATTTTCATACTTATTATGTCGGAGAAAACAATATTCTTGTTCATAATGCTGGGAAAGAATATAAAATTCCTAAATCTGGGACAGGGAAAGAGAAAGCAACAGACATTCCTAGCCGATTTAAAGGTGAACGTCCTTATATAAATGAATCTGGAAAAGATTTTGCAAAACGTTTATGTGATGAAGCATTTGGTAAAGGCAATTATGATACTGGTCCTAAATCTGATTATAATAGGTTGAAAAAATATGGCGACAGAGCCTTTACTAATCAAAAAAAATAGGAGCAAAGTTATGGCAAAATATTATTTGACAAAAATCATTTATAATGGATTAACTTATTTTTTGATATGGTATAGCAATGATGAAGATGGGTTCTTACTTTTTGATCAACAACTGTTAGTTTTTTTTAGTGTCGAAGAAGCAAATACATTTGCGGATAAAGAACATATTATTTTTGAAAAGGGAATAACAGTTTTTGATCTATCTGAAATTATCGAGTTAATAAATAATGTGGAAATATCGCAAAATTGTCGAATTTTGATAGATATATGGCATTTTTTTAGTGATTTATCAAAATCGCTAAATGAAGAATTTATAGGAGACTATAATGATGAAGAAATCATCGATATTTATAACAAGTTGTTCTATGGAAGTAATTTGGAACTTTTGAAAAATGAAGAATATCATCCTAGTTTCAATGTTGATGAAAAACATAAATGCTGGGAGATTTTTGAAAGTGGGTTATCGATACTTAACAAATATCTTAATGATGATTTCAGTATGAAATAAGGAGAAAAATATGTTTAGAAAATTTTTGGATTTTGTAAAAGAGGAAAAACAATATGATTTTGAGAGTAGTGAACAATTTTTAAAAACGATGGGGGGAAAATCTTTCCTAAATGGTATGTATCGAATTTTTGATGAAAAAAGTATACCGAAATGGAATGATATAGTTGAAAAATCATTTCCAAAATACAAAAATCAAATAAGTGTCTTTGGGTATGACTGGTTGGGAAGAATTTTTGCTCTTAATAAGGTGAGCAATACTGTTCTTTTATTTGAACCGGGAACAGGAGATGTTTTTGATATACCTGCTAATATTGTAGATTTTCATAATGTGGAAATTGTTGAATTTCATGAAGATAGTCTTTTATCTGAATACTTTGATGAATGGTTTGAGGCAAATAATAATTTTGTTTTACCAATTAATAAGTGCGTAGGTTACAAAGTACCACTATTCCTCAATGGGGAAGATGACATAGAAAATCTTGAAGTATCCGATATGGAAGTATATTGGGAAATAATGATGCCATTAATGAATCTTTAACCAATATACTTACGGAGGTGTAAAATTGCCAAGCAACCAAGAAAAAGTCTCACAGCTTTTAGATACTATTAGGAGTTGTAGTAAAATACAACTGTATAAACTCTGACTATTATTGAGAGCAAAGACGATTTTTACGACGAGTACTACTACATGAAGCCCGAATGTGAAAAAAGCCGTTGGGAGAAATTCAAAGACGGCTGCAAAAAAGTCGGCGAGTGGTGTAAGAATCATTGGAAAGAGATGGTCATAGGCGCTATATGTATTGTTATTGGTGCTGTTTTGGCCGTATTGACAGGTGGCTCATTTTTAGCAACACTTGGTATAGGATTTAAGGCAGCTGCAATGGCAGGGTTTATATCTGGTGGGATTAGTGTGATGAGTTCACTGATAGTTTCGATTTTCAGTGGAGATAGTTTTAAAACGATTTTGGGAAAAGTGTTAAGATCATTTGTAGATGGTTTCGCTAGTGGATTTATGTGGGGTGGAATTTTTGCTGGTGGTGCGCAGACAATATCTGCAATATTAAAATTTTCTAGAAGCGGTACATTGATATTTGGCGGTGAACAACTGCAATTATTCAAGCCAAATAATTTCTCAGGTAAAACTTTGGGTAAAATAAAAATATGGTCCCCAAACGGACTTAATAACCCTAATTCTGGTGGGACATTATTTAAAATTGGAAAAACTTTCAGATTGCATTTTGAGGCTGGAAAACAACTTTTTCATACGCATATTACATATAATTTATACAATAGTATGCCTAATTTCATGAAATCCATGAAATGGATATTTGACCCCGCTAAACGTGATGTACATGTTAGATTGACTTCAATATTAGGAGGAGTAATAGGTGTTACGCAGAAAGAATGATCAAAAGAAAAAAGTGAAACAAGCATTTATAGATGGTGATGTTTCTACAAAGTTATTAACAAAAATAATTAAGCTAGCACCATCTTTTTTCTTTCTTGAAATTTGCGATATTTGCAAGAATGATGAATTAACAAAAATTATTACTAATTCTAAGCAAACATATGCATCATTGATAACTAAAAACGAAAATACCGATATTGTTATTGTAGCAAATAATGACTTTTTTAATATATCTGTCAATTTATTGTTTAAAAGCTTATGTGAAACTATAGTTATATATTTTCCTTTTGAAAATATTACGTTTCAACAATTTCTTTATAATTGTGAACCGTACTCAAACAATCCGCAAAAATCAGCTATTATAAAAGGTCTATGCTATATGATCTGTACATGGGTAACAAATGAAAATAGATTATATTTTCATTTTGATAATTTTAAGGGTATAGAAACGTTTGAAAAAATTAAAACGTTAATTTGAAACAATTATATAAATTTAATTTTTACCACAAATTCATTAAGAAAAATTGAATCTTTTGAATAACATTAATGAATACATTTCCAATGTTGTGACTATTGACTAAAATGCGGCTGACGCTATTAATAAGAGCAAGAATGATTTTTATGATAAGTACGAATACTTAAAACCGGAATGCGAAAAGAGCTGGTTGGAAGAGAAATTGGATAACGCTTGCGAATGGTGCAAAGAAAATTGGCAGTCAATAGTTAGTGTGTTTGTGACTATTGTCATTGTTGTCGGTATTGTTATATTGAGTATTTCAACATTTGGAACGGCAATTCCAGTAATTGCTGTTGGTGTAGTTGGAGCAATCGTAGGCATTTCAGGTCAATTAATTAGTGATATTATTTCATGTGCGATAACAGGCGATTGGGATGGTAACTGGCAATCATATATTGGATCAGCGATAGGCGGTTTTGCTGGCGGTGTTTTATTATTGCTTACTAATCCAATTGCTGCTTGTTCAGCAGAGGCGGCAATATCAACGTTTTTTGGCGAAAATCTTGAAAATATCACTTGGGGACAAAAAAGATCGACTTTTGAAATATTATTTGATACTGGTTTAAGCACAGGAACAGTGGCTTTTTTTAGTGTTGCTTTAAGTAAAATTACTGGAAAGCTTTCAAAAACTCTTTCGAAAAAAATTCCGGTGTTCAAAAGACTTTCAGGCATAAATAGCTATGATGCTTCATTTAAAATGGTAATAACAAAATTAAAACAGGGAAGTATTAAAAAATTTCATTATAAAACAATTAGAAATGGTGCAATTTCAGGACTTTCTGGAGGTGCATTGGAAAATATAGCAAGTGGTTTTTTTGATGGGATTAAGGAATGGTATGACGAATGGAGAGAGTTGTCACAAAATTAATAAGAAATGAAGGAGGTCTGATCAATGAAATCAAAATCGAAATTTACTGTGAAGATACCGTCAGAGATTTATAAAGGTGAAGTTTTTATAACTGCTTTTTTCATTGTTTTAAACGTAATGTATACGATTTTTGGTAATCCTCCGCATTTCCATATGTATATTTCAACAATATTATTCGTTTTTATTCCAATAGCTATTTCATTATTGTGGATAAGAAAATTAAAAATTGTAGTAAGTGGCAGCAAAATAACCGTTAGGAAGATTTTGGGATTCAAATATAGTGTGGATGTTTCAGAAATAACAAAGATAAAATGGATAATTAATGATACTAGATTAGGGGTTAATGAAAAAATTTTAATTTATGTGAACTCTGAGCATTTTGCTGTTGAAACTCTTATGGACGGATTTGAAATAATGTCAGAATATCTTTTGAAAAATGTTGATCCTGATAAAATAATTTATATTAATAAAAAATAGAACATTTGGCAATAAAATAATAGGAATATGTTGTGCGTATTGACGGCGATGTCGCTGATGTTATTAATAATAGCAAAGATGATTTTTACGATAAGTATGAATACCTGAAACCCGAATGCGAAAAGAGCTGGTTGGAAAAAGCTAAAGAGTGGATTGATTCAGCTTGTGAATGGTGTAAAGATTTATGAAATAAAATTTTAGATTTTGATTTTTTTAATTTTATAGGTAAATAAATTCATAGTGAAGGATTCAGGAATTTCGTAACCTTTGCAGTTGGAATATTTTATCAGATAGGTGGTGTCTGGCTGATAAAGAAAATTGCGGAGTTAGGAACAATCGCCGCAGTATTTGTGAGAAAGCACCCGATTTTGTCTTCATATATTCCTGGATTGAATGTTGTTGCAGATATGGATGATGATGGTATCTATCATATGAGACCTGATTGTTTGCAGCAATATGCACATTATACCACATGCTATGACGATGTTTTCCGAGCTGCGGTTAACAAAGCTTCGGACGGTGAAATAACCGTAGATGTTCATCAATCTCAGATTTTTTGGGTAGATCTTGACGGTGATAAATTCAAAGATGAAGGAGAAGAATTTATAATATGGTCATGGAAGGGCGACTATATGAATCTTGGAGCAGGCGCTGAAACAGGTATTTATCAGGTGAAAGATGGAGAAATTGATGAGTATGGAAATTATATTATGGAAAATGGTGAATACTCATATCTTTATGCCGAAGTTAACAGAGAATATTCTGTTGATATGACTCTTGAATTATATCATGATTCTAATGGGGGATGGAATCTTCAGTGATGATGAGCAGCTGTATAAACATGAACCAGATGAATTACAATGGTGGATAACGGGATTTGATCCGTTGGTTCAGAATGTTAAAGCTGAGGATCTCCAAGCCGTAACTACTATAGATTTTTCGAGCTTTGGAGAAAACAAAGATATAATGTTAGATTCTTTCAGAGAATTTAATGCAGGAGAAGTCGAATGGGATATTCCAGAAAAAGATTCGGGTTCATACATTGTAACTCTGACTTGGTAAGGAGAATATTATGTTAAAATTTAAAAACTTGCTTTGCTGCACAATGTCCGTAATATTGATGTTAAGCCTAATGTCCTGTTCTGTTGTAGAAAAATTGAACAGCCATTATGAAGGTGATCTCGTTATTGATCAGACGGAGAATGTGAGTGTTTCAGAAACAGTAATAAAGGCTTTGGAAAATAACGATGCGGACGCAATCAAAAATCTGTTTTCTGTTCGTGCTAAAGATCTTTGTCCGGATCTGGATGAAGGGATCGGATATATGCTCAGCATATATGAAGGCGAATTTGTTGAAGTTACGCAGAATAATTCAAGCTCAAATAAATATTCGAGCGGTGGTGAAAGATGTATTGTTTCTCCGGTATGCGTTTTTAAAACAACAGAAAACTACTATAAGCTTACTTGGAATGCGTGGACGATAAATGAAAAAGATAAGGAAAAAGAAGGAGTCTACAGCATGAAACTCCAGATTTGGCCAGATGCCGGACTGGATCAGGGAGGTGAAGATCTTTTTGTTGCAGGGGTAGTGTATCCTGCTAATTCCGAGGAAAGTGATATGGCGTTTACTCTTTGGAAAAACATTTATCAGCAAAAAAATCATGACGATCGCATAGAGAGATTTCGTGAGCTGCTTTCTGACAATATGCTGGCTTCAGGCGTAACGGACGATGAAATAGATCGCTTTTTTGATTACTGTCAGCCAATGCGAGAATTTCACGAAGGCTGGACGGAAATTGATGATGGAAATATCACCGTTTATATTACGTCCATGAAAAATGATACTCCGATATGTTTTTGTTTTAGACTTGACAAGGAACAAACGGATAAAATATCTTTTCTAAAATTTGCCGAGATAGACGATGAAAAGACTATCGGTGATTATAATTTATCGGAAAAAAATGCGGGAATTTATTTGCCGGATTAATGGAAGTGATTAATTATGAAAAAACTTATACTATCCGTTTTGCTTTTTTTACTGGTGGCGAGTTCTACAGGCTGTACTATATTAAACGATAGCCAAAGTTCAATAGAAAATGATGATAAATTAATTATCGATCAAACCTCAACGAAAAATACTTCGGATGTTCTGATACAAGCCTTGGAGACCAACGATGCTGAACTTTTTAAAAGCGTTTTTTCAGAGCAGACTTTGAAATTACAGCCTGATATTGATGAAGGTATCAAATACATATTTAATATATTTGAGGGTGACAATTTAGAGATAGTTTATGAAAATCAGTCATCAGAATCTTTTTCTGATTTGCAGGCAAAATGTGTATGGTCGATCTGTGTAATTAAGACTACTGAAAAATGCTATTCATTAACATGGACTGAGTGGGTACAGCAGGAAACTGATCCGTCTGCCCAAGGCGTATACAGCTTGATTTTTGAAGAATGTGAGGAAGATCAGAGAGGAGCAGGCGGCGGAGATCTGCTTGCCGGAATATATTACCCCGGATGTGAAACCGAGTCTGATATTTTAAACACATTTTTCGGGGCGATGCATAATAAAGACCGAGAAGAGCTTGAAACTATATTTTCCAATGAGTTTCTGGAGAATCCGGAAGCTATGAAGAATATGGATAAATTTATAGAACGATATACTCCTTCATATTCTAATTTGATAGCCGCATGGGAGGTCAATGATACTATTTGCATTCAACTAAGGCGTTTCGATGCTTTTATTTGTCTGCATTTTGATAATAAACAGACAGATAAAATATCATCTATTCGAGTATTTGACAGTACAACTGAAGATGAAGAAAGCATATCACGATACGATTTTAACCAAGATGAAATGGGAATTTATTTTCCGGATTAGTCAAATGCATCTTAATAAGTATCAATAATGTTCTATTACATATTTTAGATACGAACCTAAAGGCAAGGATTTGAAAAACAAATGAGCAGCGAAATAATCGGAACAAAATTCAAGTATACGGTCTTAACATTGACACCGTTTTCTTCACACCATTTATGCACTGTAAGTCCGCTGCTTTTCTGTGCCTGGATCTGGGCTGACCATTCAGGCAGGCGAAATTCGTTCTTTACCGTTGCGATCGTTGTTTTCATTGTCTTTATCTCCACATCTAATTTGGTCTAAGCAGCTCTATAGACTTTTTGAGATTGGGTAATTTACTCTAATAATGTTATACTTGATACATTATAAAGTATATAGGATGTGATGAAATGCTTGGCGTGTGTATGGCATTGATCGATGATGAGGAAGATAAAAGTGATTTTGAAAATATAGTAAATAAATATGAACGAAAATTATATCGTGAAGCCTTTAAAATTCTTAATTCACACGAATTGGCAGAAGAAGCCGTTTGGGAGGCTTTTTACAGGATAGCAGAAAATTTTAAGAAAGTTCACAATTTGCCTGTGTACAAAATGGACGCTTATTTGATTATAACTATTAGAAGGGCATCATATCGGATCTACAACACGGAGAAAAAATATTTTGAAAATGACTCATTTGAAGATTCTGAATATGTGCCGGATATAGCTAAGCTTAATGAGTATGATATTTCTGATCTGACTAACGCTATTGGTCAGCTTAAAGACAAGTATAAAGCTGTTATCACTTATTTTTATTATTACGGTCACAACGCAAATGAAACCGCTGATTTAATGGGGATATCCAGAAATACAGTATATAAGTATCTGAGAAAAGCTGAAGCTATTTTATTGGAGAAGCTGAGAGGTGCAAACTATGAACGAAAATGAAAATTTCTGCAAAGCGATCGAACAAGCCGTTGTGCTGCCATGTGCAAAAGAAATGCAGCTGATATCTGATGAAAAATGTGATTTTTCATCAGCATACAGAAGAAGGATCCGCAGATTGACCAAAGATCAAGATAAAACACCCCATTCATTGATAAAGACGACCTTGCAAAGGATGATATTCATAATTGCCGCAGTGCTTATGATCGGATCGATAACAGTAGCTGCTGTTCCGCCGTTAAGAGAATGGTTTGTTGGTTTGTTTGCAAGCAGCAATGATAATAATACTGATGTCTGGAATGTACATGGGGATGTTCCAGCCGATGATCTTACAGATGCTTTTGTGTGTTGTGAACCAACATATATCCCGAATGGATTTGCTGAACAGGACCGAACTCAAGAAGAAACTATGCTTATCATTGATTATTCTTCTAATAATGAATTTATCGAGTACACTCAAAGCAGTATATTAACGAATAATCAGATAGATACGCAAAACAGGACAACTGAAAAGGTATCGATAAATGACAATGACGCTCTGCTGTCTTACGATGTCTATACATCAACTATTGTATGGACTGATGGCAGATAATCTTATACAATAACCGGAGATTTGTGCAAAAGTGACATAATTAAGATGGCTGATTCGGTAAACTCTACAAAATAAAATATTTTTCCGAAAAAAGTGTGTACATATTCACTCAAGCTTGTATCTTACTATATGAGGGGACAAAATCTTGAGGAAAGGAGTGCACATTTTTTATGCAATAACAATAAAAACAAGTACGTGCAATTGTGGAAACATACAAACTTTTATTTTGCAACCAGCCATTTTCACTGCTTTTTCAGTTTATATAATTGAAAGGCGGTGAAAATGATGAAAAAGTTTATATGCTTAGTTCTGACGGTTATTCTGACGTGCTGTATTACAGTATCTGTTTCTGCTTCTTTCGAAGATGTTGCAATAACCGATAAGGTTGATGCAAGGTATGCGTATACTAATAGGATCGAATCTACGCTTAGTATCTCATCCAAAAATGCAACTTGTCAATCAACAGTACAAGGCAGTTCCAAAACTGTGACCAGAATTGTGGTCAAGCAGACATTTTAGAAAATTAATATACCAAAGACAAATATTGTGAAAAGGAGTTAATAATATGAAAACAACAAACTATCTCGCCGGACTAGCGGCAATAACAATGACATTCACAGGCGTGGCTGCGCCAATATCAGCTTATGCCGATGATATCTCAAAGTCTGCAAGCATAGACTATGCAACATATGGCAACTTTGTGTATATCATAAAAGCTGATAAAACTGCTGATATAGTTGAATATAATGGCAAGGAAGAAAATGTCGTTATCCCTGCTGAACTCAATGGATATACGATAACAGGTATAAGCGGTTGGTCGGGTAAACCTACAAATTCTCACCCCTTGGGTGCCATAACTGGTGCTTTTAAGAACAACAAGACAATTAAAACCGTAGTCATTCCTGATACAGTAAAATATATCGACGATGAAAGCTTTTATGGCTGCACTGCCCTTGAAAGCGTGATGTTTGGCAATGGTGTTGAAGAAATAGGCGATTATGCCTTTGAAAACTGCACTTCACTTTCCAAGGTATACATTCCTGTAAGTGTAAAGAAAATAGGCGCTGAGGCTTTTGGTTATACTTTCGGCTCAGAACTTACACTTAATAAAAACTTCTCAATGACCTGCGCTAAGGATAGCGCCGCTGAAAAGTATGCAAAAGAAAATGGTATTACATATGACACCTATCAGGTAAAAATTGATGAGCTTGCCATTTCAGGTATTAAGGACAAAGAGTACACAGGTAAGCCTGTTACGCAAAATATAGTTATCAAAAATGGCAATGTCGTCCTTGATGATGGTACTGACTATACTGTTTCTTATTCCGCAAACACAAAGGTTGGTACTGTTGATGTCACCATAACAGGAATAGGCTCATACACAGGCGAGATAAAGAAAAGCTTTGTTATCGCACCTGCAAAACAGCAGATACAGAAGCTTGAAACACGCTGCAAAGGCTTTTTCATAGACTGGGCGCAGAAAGGCTCTGCAACAGGATATGAGATAGAATACAGCACAAATGCTGATTTTAAAGACAGCACGGTTAAAAAGCTTACCGCAAACAAACCTGACACCCTCACCATAAGCGGTCTGACAGCAGGAAATAAATATTATGTTCGTGTACGTTCCTACACAAACGTTGGCGAAAAGGTATACTATGGAGCATGGTCAGACAGCAAAAATGTTACCGCCGCAAAGTATGACATTACAAAGTCAGCGATCTCAGGTATTTCTACAAAGACATATACAGGAAAGAATATCACGCAGAGCGTAAAGGTAAAATACAACGGCAAGACGCTTAAAAGCGGCACAGATTACACAGTTTCATATTCAAACAACAAAAAGGTAGGAACAGCCACAGTAAAGATAACAGGCAAAGGACAATACGGCGGAACTGTCAGCAAGACATTCAAGATAAACCCTGCCAAGCAGAAGATACAGAAGCTCACAGCGAAGTCAAAGGCTTTCTTTATTGATTGGGCGCAGAAAGGCTCTGCAACAGGTTATGAGGTGCAGTACGCCACAAACTCTAAGTTTACAGGCGCAAAGAAGCTTGATGTTGCAAACAACAAGACCGACAAAATGACGATTTCAAAGCTTTCGGCAAATGAGAAATACTATGTTAAGGTACGTTCCTATACGCTTGTAAAGGGTACTAAATATTATGGAGAATGGTCGGCTGTTAAGAGTGTGACAACGAAGAAGTAATATGCTTATAAAACCAAAGCCATTTTTCGTATAATAAATTTTCTCCGACAATACGCTATGTAACTGGTCCTTCGACACGCTCGTCATTAAATATGATTCAAAATCTTATGGATTCGTACAAACAGATATCAGAAGCTGATAATGATAGGCTAAAATTAGGACTGTTCTGAATAGAATAAGCTGCCACAGATTTTTTCTGTAGCAGCTTATTTTTTTGTTTATGCTATTCCTTCTTGCGAAGATATCCGTCATCATCATATTTTTTTAGCTATATGCTGTGCAGCTTGCCAATCGCCCCATTTGTCTACAGCCTTATTCCAAATTGTCATATATTACAACATTTTTTTCTAAAAAAGTTTACATTTATCAACATGGAAGTTGAAATAGCCGCCACTATTAACACCAGTTTGCAGAACTATAAAATCTCAGCTTTCCGTCCTTGTCCACGTCATAATTATATACTGACATTTGGTTTTTGAAAAATCTGTCCTTGAGATATGTGCCTTTTAGTTTGCATAGATACGAATATTCCTCGCTGTTCTCAGGCTTGCACTTTTCAAAACCGATTCTCTTCCGACGTGTATCAAACCATTTTTCATCATTCTGTCCACCAAGACGTTTGTACTCGTCATAAGTCCTATTCTTTTGTATCAACAGTTTATCGTTTTCTCGATACTTCTTGGGATATATGGGAAATTCCTTTTCATCAAAATCTGTTGTAACTCTCCAGCTATCCTCATTAACAGGATACACACCTACCACTATCTGCCTGTAAAGTGCTAAAACATATTTTGCATACCTTGTACGCCTTATGTTTATATCCCAAAAGCCCCTTGCTGAATCGTATATAAAATTTTCCCTTTGCAAGTCGGCACTTTTTTCCTTGTACATAAGCGGATAGCTTTTATTTATTGTAATGAAAACAACAGGGATATTTCCACAGTATTCTTTGAAATCCACTTCTTTTATGGCAACATTATCAAGAAAATCCTGCACATTTCTCGCTTTCGTTTTATATCCGTCAAGTGCGTGAGAGTGCTTTTCAGCATTGCTTGCATGACCATTAGAAATATTGGTGAGCGTTTCAGGAAAAATGTGATCATACATATTCATAAGCGCAGATTCGCACATAAATGCTTCATTTTCGGTCAACCCCCATTTTATTATGACCTTTTCAACCTTCCCGCTGCTTTTAATAATAGTTTTTATTTTCTCAGATAATTTGGAATAATCGACATTTCTATCTCCGTTTTCTGAGCGTATAATTTCTAACAGCTTATCAGCGTCGTTTTCGTGACAAAACACTCGTCCGCCTTGCCCTTTGCCGATATAAAAAGGCTTTCCATTATCGTCTTGAAGCATATAAACATAAAACCTGTCTTCCATGTTCTCGCCCAATGTGTAACTAAGTCTTGTGAGTTCGTCATTCCGCTCGCTCAAAGCCTATCCCCTCTTTCCATACGTCTTATGAACATACTTATCAAGCCATACCTTGTCATCATGATCGCTGTATTCAGACATCTGGCAATTGTTGTAAAGATCGTCTGCAAGGGTCAAAAGAACATCATGAAATTCCAAATTCGTCTTAAACTTTTGTGGTATTGCATTGTAGCCAAGATATGCGCCAAGAATATTTCCGTAAACTGCACCTGTTGAGTCGCTGTCGCCGTTGTGATTTACCGCTGTGCATACAGCTTTATCAAAATCATCCTGATATCTCAGTGAACAATACACTGCAATAGCTAAAGTCTCCTCAGACACCCAGCCCTCGCCAAGCTTATGTATATTGTCGAGGTCACTGCCGCCTGACTGTGAAAGCTTGACCGCAAGCTCGATCAATTCCACAAAATCGTCAATATATTTAGCTCTGTTAAATATCTGCTGCATTGCCCTTACCGAACTCGTGACAGCTTCAAGCAGTGTGATATCATTATTGTGGGACAACAAACTGACCATATGAACAAGAGCCGCCGCAGGGATATATCCAAGCTCATGCCCATGAGTAATAGCGGCACAGTCAGCGCCTATCTTATCAATACTTGCGATATCCATTTTACCCTCTGAAAAATATAGCCCGATAGGTGCGACACGCATTATTCCGCCACAGCCTTTGCTGTTATTTATAGGCTTTTCTATAGTACCCTTTCCCCCTGCCGCCAAGGCTGACAAACAAGTATTTCCCGGTGCGCGGTGGCTGAACATTTCAGGCAAATTCATGACCCAGCTATATTTCGCATAATTTTCATCAATATCAACGGGATAATTTGCGGTCTGTGTCAGATACCAACCTTGATACTCAAATGCCATGTAGGTCGAAAAGTCGCCCATTATCCCACGAAGCTTGCCTCTTGTTATCCCGTCCAGCAACGCAGTTGCAGTAAACATCGTCATTTGAGTATCGTCAGAAATAAGGGCTTTACCATTTTTGAGTGCATATTCAGTTATGCCATTTTTTCCATATTCGCTGAAAATTTGTCTTTCACTGCAAAATTCCACGGCATACCCCAAAGCGTCACCCACAGCACCACCGACCAGCGAGCCTCTGTATTTATCAAGCATATCATCCATTTTGTTTTCCTCCTATGATCTTAATTTCTTTTATTATACCACATTTATAAAGGTTTGTTGGAAATAATTTTGTACAGTAAAAGTAACCGTCAAACCCTCCGCATCTACCCCACCGATGACTAAAGAAGTATAATAAACTTCAAGCAACTCCATAGAGTAAATTACCCAATCTCAAAAAGTCTATAGAGCTGCTATTTCATCAGCCCGACAGGACATTTGTGTCAGAATGTGTATTTCTCATTGAATTACGCTCTGCACTGCGATAGTATTTTCTGTAATTTATCGGCGTAACGCCGTACAGCTTTTTGAATCTGCGGCAGAAATAGCCGATGTTCTCAAATCCCGTTTCCTGCGCTATGGTGCAAACGCTGTTTTCGGTATCAACAAGCAGTTTTGACGCACGTTTCAGTCTGTATTCCACAACGTAATTTATCGGCGAAGTGTGCAGGTATGTCCTGAAAATATTGAGAACACTGCTTTTGCTTATAAGAACTGTTCCTGCAATATCATCAAGTGTTATCTGACCGCTGTAATTATCATGAATATACTGCATCATTATCTGAAGCTTAGCCTGCGTCTGTGCGGAATGCCCGGACACGGGGTCGCAGTCTGTTATCTGTATGCTTTCATATAACAGGCGCCATAGTTTCAGCAGCAGTTCTACCGTTTCCATTTCAGAAGCCGTGCCAGAACCCTGCACAGCAAATACCGACCTCATTGTTTCGATAATGCTGTGGTGCGCTGTTTCTTCGGCGGAAAAAATCACACATTCGGTAGTTGATTCAATTATCGGTCTGATGTATCTGCTGTATATCAGACTGCCCTGCGGCGCAAGCAGAACAGGTGAAAAAACAATGTTCGGAATGATGGCGCTGTCTTCTGCTTCAAACCTGTGTATCACCTGAGAATTTATAAAGATCCCATCGCCCGAGCTTAGAACATACCTGTTTCCACCCACCAGAAAATCAGCCTTGCCATGCTGTACATAAACAAATTCGACCTCTGGGTGCCAGTGCCAGTCGATACAGTGAAAATCGAAATCCCAGATGTCCTCATAATAGTAGCTGAACGGATATTCTTCGCTACCGTGACTTGCAGTTTCACGTAAGGTTTCGTCCGTTGTGATTCTGTCCTTTTTGATTCCATTTCCCATGTTCTCACCCGATTTACGATATTGTGTAATAAAAATGTGATTTTGTGTATTGAAATGTTACGATATTTACTATATAATCTGATTATATCATTTGTCAAGGAGTTTGTCAATATGGCTGTAAATTACAGAAAAACACTTATATCCTGCTATCTTGGATTCATCACACAGGCAATAGCGGCTAATTTCGCTCCGCTTCTATTTCTCACATTTCACAATGGCTATGGTATTCCGTTTGGAAAAATTGCCCTTATCTCGTCGGTATTTTTTGTTACTCAGCTTATCATAGATGTGCTGTGCGCACGTTTCGCCGACAAGATCGGCTATCGGAAATGCGTTATCGGTTCGCAGGTGTTTTCTGCGCTGGGACTTATCGGGCTTGCTTTTCTGCCAGAACTGCTTCCCAATCCGTTTTCAGGAATAATTATAAGCACGGTAATATATGCAATGGGAAGCGGTCTGACCGAGGTACTTGTAAGTCCGATAGTTGAAGCCTGCCCGTTTGAGCACAAAGAAGCTGCAATGAGCCTGCTGCATTCATTCTACTGCTGGGGTTCGGTCGGAGTCATACTCATTTCAACACTGTTTTTTACTGTTTTCGGCATAGAAAACTGGAAGTGGCTCTCTTGTATCTGGGCGATAATTCCACTGGTGAATGTTTACAATTTTTCAGTATGTCCCATTGCACACCCCGTCGAGGACGGCGTGGGAATGCGTATCCGTGACCTGCTCAGAGTACCGCTGTTCTGGCTTGCGATACTGCTTATGGTTTGTGCGGGAGCCTCGGAGCTTTCAATGGCGCAGTGGGCGTCGGCATTTGCAGAATCCGCTCTCGGACTGACTAAGTCAGTCGGAGATATTGCAGGACCGTGTATGTTTGCGGTGACGATGGGCATAAGCCGTACACTTTACGGGAAGTACGGCGAAAATCTCGATCTTATGAAATTCATGATAGGCTCGGCACTGCTGTGTCTGATCTGTTACATCACTGCATCCCTGTCGGGAATACCTGTAATCGGACTTCTAGGCTGCATAATGTGCGGATTCTCGGTAGGTATCATGTGGCCCGGTTCTATAAGCATCTGTTCGGGAAAAATACCCACAGGCGGAACTGCAATGTTTGCACTCCTCGCCATGGCTGGTGACCTTGGCGGAGCACTCGGTCCTGCTATTGTAGGAAATATCACCCAGCGTGCAGGCGATGATATGCAGAAAGGTATGCTCGCAGGTTGCGCATTTCCCTTGATACTTATGATATCGCTCCTGCTGCTGAACAGAGCCAGACGCAGGAATAACTGATCGTATCCGGCAGGTTTATGCAAAGCTACAATAGGAAAAAGGCATCATGTATCCGGACATGATGCCTTTTTGTTTTTTTATACGGTGTCAGCGGTCAATTTACGAATTTCATAGAGCCTGTTCTATACTTCTGAACTGCGACGGAGTAATACTCTCGAACCTTTTGAAAATCTTGCAAAAATAACTGCTGTCACAGAAACCTGTTTCTTCAGCTATCTGATCGACAGTTTTCTGCGTTTCCGCCAGAAGCATTTTAGCCGCCTGTATCTTGCGTTTTGTGATATATTCCATCGGTCGGCAGTTCAAGGTCTGCCTGAATAATCTGCACAAATGCTGCGAAGAAACGCCTGCGGCTTTACTTATGGATTCAAGACCGGGCTGTTTCATATAGTTTTCGTCAATATATGCGATCGCCTTTGTCACCGCAGGGGCGATTTGTACACTGCCTTTTCCTTTCGCCGCAAGACGGCTCAATTCAATGAAAAAGCTGTACAGATAGCCCGACGCTCTGAAATTTCCGTCAACCTTGTCAGACAGGAGTGCCTCGTGCATACATCTGAAACAGTGGTCAAGATATGTAATTTCTTCCTTTGGAAGAGGGAAGATTTTTGGCTTGTCAAAGCCGAGTGCTTTAAGCATATCAGGGCAGGACTTTCCTGATGGTTTTGTACAATAAAGAGCCTTGGCATAATTGTCACCTTTGTCGCATTTAACATGATACTGCCATTCGTTCAGCCCTATGCTCACCAAAAAGACGGGAAGACTGCTTTCTTTGCTGATTATCGGATAATCGTAGAATTTCAAAATTAATTCACCGCCTGTGCTAAAATCGTTATATATTAATAATATCATTCATTGACTTGTATGTCAATAAGCGTTATAATCTGGCTATCTCAACTTCCGTGTTGATGTTAACAAACATTTCACAATCAACTTATGTAAAATGAAATAATTTAGAACGCAATATTTGTTCAGCTATGCAAAAATCTTGTGCATATGAGATAAATATGCAGAATATAGTGACTTTTGGTGTTATATGTGTTAAAATAATGTATACG
>ENA-ORNQ01000599-ORNQ01000599.1-human-gut-metagenome-genome-assembly--contig:-NODE-599-length-34748-cov-4.882455_pt1 | contig 34748 bp, 32 predicted proteins | sample MGYA00242116_ERZ509024 | MGnify/ENA primary metagenome ERZ509024 (study PRJEB26280, sample SAMEA2338697) | human gut metagenome | biome: human gut; feature: human-associated habitat; material: faeces...
GCGGTGGCAAATCCACGATTGCGAACCTTCTGGCGCGGCTGTGGGATGTGAAATCTGGAACGGTAACGGTTCGCGGGACGGATATTCGGGATGTGCCGCTGGCTGAGTTGATGGAACAAATCAGCATGGTATTCCAGCGCGTGTACTTATTCCAAGACACAATTTATAACAATATCAGCATGGGCAAACCTGACGCCACTGAACAGGAAGTCTATGAGGCAGCTAAGAAAGCTCGGTGTTATGACTTTATCATGGCTCTGCCGGATGGATTTCAGACTGTTGTTGGCGAGGGCGGCGCTACTTTGTCCGGCGGCGAGAAACAGCGTATTTCTATTGCCCGCTGTATTCTGAAAGATGCCCCGATTGTAATTTTAGACGAAGCAACAGCCAGTGTCGATACTGATAATGAAAGTTACATTCAGGAGGCAATCAATGAGCTGGTCAAGGGTAAGACATTACTTGTAATTGCACATCGGCTGAATACCATCCGGCAGGCAGATCAGATTTTGGTAATCTCTAATGGACAGATTAGCGAACAGGGAACCCATGATGAGCTTATGGCAAAAGCCGGAATTTATCAGGAATTTGTCAATATCCGAAAAAAATCTGCTGGATGGAGCCTTACATAAGGGAGGAACGGATGAAACTTCATGCGTCAGGCGAGGACTACTTAGAGGCCATACTAATGCTGCAAAAGAAATCCGGCATGGTACGCTCTGTTGATCTTGCCCGACACATGGGCTTTAGCAAACCGAGTATCAGCCATGCAGTAGGTGTCCTGCGGGACGGTGGCTTTCTGACCGTGGATAAAGATGGTTTTCTCCATCTGACAGACATAGGCCGGGAGATTGCCGAGAAAATTTATGAACGGCACCGATTCTTTACGGAGCAGCTTGTCGCTGCCGGTGTCGATCAGGAAACGGCAGAGCAAGACGCCTGCCGGATAGAACACGCAATCAGCGAGGAATCCTTTCAGAAATTGAAAGACGCTTTAAGGAAGGAAGGTGATGACATGGGAAACTAGCGGTACTTGATTTATCGGAGAATGGCCGGCAGATTGGTGAGAAACTTTTTGTTTTGCTTGATGTTGAGCAGAAACGCGAAATGATACAGTTTGTCCTTGAAACAGAACAACAGCAGGGCTTTTCGGCCATCCCATGTACTAACCCGGATTCTTTTGGCGCACGGATAGATACGTCTCAACCTTTAACAGAAATTCGGGAAGGTGATCTGTATTTTTGTCTGGAAGAAAGAGAGGTCGCTGTCCAAGGGAAAAAGGTAGATTTGTCGGTCAGAGAGTTTAATGCCCTTTACTTATTGCTTATGAATCGAAGACGAGTAATGACCTTTGAAACCATAGCCTACCATGTATGGAGTGAGGAATATGTTGAGAACGAACTAACTGCGATTCATAACATAATGAGTCGGCTGCGGCAAAAACTCAAAATATCCCCGGACATTCCAGATTATATTATCAGTGTGCGCGGTGTTGGATATAAATTTGACACAACGCAGCAAAAGAAGTGAAATTACAACATCTTGATTAACTTCTGAGAAAAAGGTGAACGGAGGCTGATTACTATACCCTATATAATGTCCCCAAAGTAACAGATTGGGGGAAGTATAAAAGCAATACCGTTCTAATCTGTTTGTGCTCCCCCAGGTATGGGGGCAGACATGCACATTTGGAAGGTCCAATATTTCTACAGAAACCGACAACGATATAGCCGAAAATCTTTTAGTGCCGCAGCTCAAAACGCTGCGGCGCTTTTTGTATCGACATATTTTTATCCTTTTCCCCAATACTCAACAAAATATTCCTATGAGCGCGTTCCTGAAATAAAACAGGTACGCGCTTTTTTCATATCTGAAAGGCGGACAAGCCTATCTGATTTTTTTCTTGTAGGCGGAACTCCTGGCTGTCGCTCCCCGCCCTCTGATTTCGATTTTGCCTATCAACTCAAAAATTGAAATTGGAGGATAATCTAATGAAAAAGATCAATCTGCGGGATTATTACCCGTTTTATACAACTGATACCATTGTGGAAGTGCCGGACGAAGTGGCTGATTTGCTCCATGAGTATAAGCTGAATGAGGCGGCTTATATTTTGCGTACATACCGGCACAAAGCATATTTTTCGCTGGACTATGATGCCAATGTCGAGCGTGACGCTCTGGTAATTGTCCTGACACCTGCGGATATTTTGGAACGGAAAGAAGAAAATGCCAGGCTGTATCAGGCACTTGCCTCTTTGCCGGAGAAACAGCGGAATCGGATTTATGCGCACTATTTTCTTGGCATGAGCAAATCGGATATTGCAAAAGCGGAGGGCACCCATAAGAGCCGAATTACTCGCTCTATCAATGCCGGCCTGCGAAGTTTGGAAAAGTTTTTGAAAGAACTTTCCTGACAGACGGCAACTTTGCCCCCGAAAATGAAATGAATAATAGAGGGACATATTCGGCAGACAAGTCCAATGGGTGCGGCCATACAGCACATGCTCTGGTCCACCCCAACTATAAAATGTCATAATGGCCGTGCCCTCGTTGCACTTTGACAACCGAATATACGTTGCTATGGGTACGTCATTCTGTGTTCCGAGCGGCAAATGGAGCGGCGCAAAGACAGGCAGCCAGGGAGGTGATGAATCCGGCTGTCCGAGCGATCCACGCAATCCATTGACCCGGCTGTGGCAGGCCGGGCGCGACGACGGCGCAGATCATAATGGTACTTTTTCACAATCTCTCACGGACTTGAAGGGAAGTCCCTGCGGTGTGCGCTTGCTCTGGCAAAGCGGCGGCATCTGCGGGGCTATGATGCGGTAAAGCTGGCCGCAGCCTATGGCAACCCCGCTTTGTGTAGACAGAGCTGCCGGGGGGCGTGGCAAATACGGCAAGCAAAATCGAAATCAGATACAATGGGCCGGACCTGTTTCTATTTATAGGGCGGGTCCGGCTTATTCATGTGGTTTTGATAGACCAGTAATTTCAGGAAGGAGTTGGTATTATGGAGAATATTACTGCTGGCGGAAGCGGTTCATTGGTAGACATTCGGGATGTCACCGTGGATAAGGAGCTTCCCCGCGAGGAACGAATCACTGAATTTGTGCGCCAGATCAAAAACCCTTACCGTTTTAAGTGCGGACGTTTTACCGTCCGGGCCAGCTTTGCCCCTGGCGGTGCCACCCTGGAGGAATGTATCAAGGGTATTTTACGGTGAAGCAAAATTTCTTCCAGAAAAGGGCTGACTTTCCCGTAAGAGCGTGGTACAATAAGAGTCGGAAAAGGAATTGAATACGGCATAACCACACTTCTTGAATTGCGGGGATTTTTCTGCGCAACGAAAGGAGTGTTTTTTTATGCAGGTTTATAAAGCTATTAAGTATATCCGTCTTTCCTATACGGATGACAAGTCGGTGGAAAGTGACAGCGTTGCCAATCAGCGGCGGCTCATTGATGATTTCATTGCCCGGCACCCGGAGATTGAGGTTGTGGCAGAAAAGATTGACGACGGTTACAGCGGTGTCCTCTTTGACCGTCCAGCATTTCAGGAAATGATGCGGATGATCGAACAGGGCGAGGCTAACTGTGTCATTGTAAAAGACCTTTCCCGCCTGGGGCGTGAGTACATAGAGACGGGCCGTTATATGCGTCGGGTATTTCCGGCCTACGGCGTCCGTTTTATCGCCATCAATGACAATGTAGACACGGAAAATGACGCTGCAGATGATCTCACCGTATCGGTAAAAAACATTATGAACGAGGCATACTGCCGGGATATTTCCGTAAAGACCCGGAGTGCCCTGGATGTGAAACGACGCAGCGGTGATTTTGTTGGAGCTTTTACTATTTACGGTTATGTAAAAACTGGCGACAAGCATAAGAGTTTGGAAGTTGACGAGTATGCAGCGGGTGTGGTACGGGATATTTTCAGAAAGCGTCTGGAAGGATTCAGTGCTTCCCATATTGCTGATGAACTGAACCGCATGGGTATTCTCTCTCCGCTGGCTTATAAGAGGAATCACGGGATGCCCCATGCCAAAGGCGGCTATACGGACCGTAAGGATTGTAAATGGTCTGCCACTACCATCATCCGCATTTTGAAGGACGAAACCTATACCGGGACACTGGTGCAGGGAAAACAGACAACGCCCCACTTCAAATTGAAGGAGCGTGAGGATAAGCCTTCATCCGAGTGGATTCGTGTAGAGGGCACCCATGAGGCGATTATCCAGAAACACGATTTTGACCTGATTCAGCGACTTCGCCGGATTGACACCCGGACCTCTCCTAAATCGGATAAGGTATATCTGTTCTCCGGTATTTTGATCTGTGGATGCTGCGGCTGCCGCATGACCCGTAAGACAAACCGCTACAAAGACAAGGAATACCACTACTACTATTGCCCTACGGGCAAAAAGAATGGCTGCGCTTCCTCTGTGATGCTGAAAGAGGACGACTTGATCGAGTGTGTGCAGGACAGCTTAAAGGGCCATATTGAAAATGTGGCTTCTCTGGATTCGCTGTTGTCCAGTATCAGTCAGGAACGGATCAACCGGGAACTGGCCCAGGAATACGCCGGACAGATCAGAGCCAATGAAAAACAGTTGGCACAGATTGAGGGTTTCAAGACGAAGCTCTATGAAAATCTGGTGAGCGGGATTCTTACCAAAGAAGAATATCTATCCTACAAGCGGAAATACAATGCGGACATTGAATTGCTGCAAAAGGCAGTTGCGGAATGGGAGGAACGGCTGACAGATGTATTGGAAAACCGCAGCGAGCGGAACCGCTGGATCAATCACTTCATGCAGTTTTCCACGATGGAGGAAATTGACCGCCGCGCAGTCATGCAGCTTATCCGCAGTATTCGCGTGATTAGCAAGGACGAGCTGCATATTGAATTTAATTATCAGGACGAATACAAAAAAGCGGTTGCCCTGGCAGAGCAGATCGTAGAACAGGCCGCGGAAAGGAAGGTGGGTTAAATGGCAAGAAAGAGCAGAAAAGAAACAGTAATCACGGCTGAGCCAGTACCATCTTTATATGTTCATGTAGCACTGTATATCCGGCTTTCCGTGGAGGATAACAAGAAACGGGGATGTTCGGTGGAAAACCAAAAGCTGGTCCTGAATGATTTTCTTGCTGATAAACCGGATTTTGTCGTCTATGATACCTATATCGACAACGGCATGACGGGCACGAATTTCCATCGTCCGGGCTTTCAACAGATGCTTTCGGATATTGAGGCAGGCTATATCAACTGTGTGATTGTTAAGGACCTATCCCGCCTGGGGCGTAATTCCATTGATACCGGCTATTATATCGAACAGTATTTCTACACGCACAATGTCCGTTTTATTGCGGTTACAGATCAGTTTGATACGGCAGACCCCGGCAATCTTCACGGAGGCATTATGCTTCCGCTGAAAAACATGATAAATGAAGCCTATTCGCTGGATATTGGCCGGAAGATCAAGGCCCAGGCAAGGCAGGCCATGAAAGACGGTGACTATATTGGCGCACGGGCTCCATACGGCTACCGGAAAGACCCGGAGAACTGTCATAAACTGCTGATTGACGAGGCCGCCGCTCCTGTTGTGCAGCAGATTTTCCAGTGGGCTTATGAGCGTGTAGCGTTAAACCGTATTGTGCGTAATCTGAATGAAATGGGGATTCCTGCCCCAAGCCATTATAAAAAGACTACCGGTGAAATTACCAGCCCTGGGCTGATCGGGAGCGGGAAATGGCAGACCCGTACTGTAATGAAGATACTGGAAAGTGAGGTTTATACCGGTGATCTGGTACAGGGCAAGACCAAAATTGTAGACCACCAGCAGGTACAGGCCGGAGACGATAATCTGATCGTTGCAAGGCATACCCATGAGCCTATTATCAGCCATGCGGTTTTTGAGGCGGTACAGGACTATCGGAAACAGGTCTGCGAGCAAAGCAAGGCTGTGCCAAAAAAACCATATACCCCCAATATCTTTAAGGGAAAGGTATTCTGTGCGGATTGCGGCAGGAGTCTCCACCGGCAGCGGGCGGAGCGCAAAAAAGGGCCGGATATTTACTGGTTTCATTGCCTTACCAACAGCCGGGTAGAAAAAGATAGCTGCAAGGGTGTGATGATACAGGAAACGGAGCTGATCGCTACGGTCACATCTGTTTTGGAGAAAGAGCTGACGGTTGCCCTGGGAATGTCTCTCCCCCTCTTTCAGTTGGAGGCAAGGCAAAAACAGGAAAAGGATAAACTCAGGGGCCAGATGTCATCCAAACGGCAGGAAATTGAAAAGAAACGCCGGTTGATCCGCGGCCTATATGAGAACTTTGTACAGGGTGTTTTGACAAGCGAGGAATACTTTGAACTGAAAGCGGATTATGAGGAATCCATCAATACACTGTCCGGTGAGATCACCGAGCTTGAAAGGGATATGGATGCTCTCGACGAACAGTTTGTACGCTACCGGACTATGGAAAAGGATGCAAAGTCACTGGCAAAGGATCACCTGCTTACGGCAGAACTGATTGACCGGCTGATTGAGCGGATCGAGATAGACCACAAACGGGATATTCATGTGACCTTCCGCTTTAAGAGTGAATTTCAGGGAAAGGAAGTGGAGTCATGCGCAAATATGTAATTGCCCTTTATATTCGGTTATCCGTGGAGGATATTAAGACAGAAAGTTTGAGTATTCCGAACCAGCGCCTTATCCTGCGGGAAAAAGCCATGTCGCTGCCGGAATGGGATAATGGCGAGGTTTTGGAGTTTGTCGATAATGGCCATACGGGTACGAATTTTGAACGTCCCGCAGTGCAGGAGCTTTTGACGATGGTGCAGGCAGGAAGTATCGACTGTATCATTGTCAAAGACCTATCCCGGTTTGGACGCAACAGCATTGAGACCGGTTATTTCATCGAGCGGGTGTTTCCGCTCTATCACACCCGGTTTATCTCTGTCAGCGACGATTTTGACACCGTCAATTTCAAAGGAGATACCGGAGGGATTGATGTTGCCTTTAAGTATCTTATCAGCGAGTGCTACAGCCGTGATATGTCCATGAAAACAAAAAGCGCCAAATATGCGAAGATGCGCCGGGGCGAGTACCAGAGCGTTATCTGTCCTTACGGCTACCGCAAAAGCGCAGACGGGCGTATGGAGCCGGACGAAAATGTTGCGGGAAATGTCCGTCTGATATTTGAATGGGCGGCTGAAGGCAATACCGCAGCAGAGATCACCCGCAAGTTGTACGCCCTCCATATTCCCACGCCTGGAGAGTATCGGAGGGATAACGGAAAAGACCATTATAATGTGTCAAGGACACACGGCGTATGGAGCAGTTCAACAGTCCTGCGGATGCTGGAGGATCAGCGGTATATCGGCACCTACATAATCGGCAAACGCAAGGTGCAGGAAATCGGCAGCCGCTGCATGAAGCTCAAAGATGAAAGCGAGTGGTTCAAAATCCCCGACCATCATTCCGCGATTGTCAGCAAGGAATTGTTTGAGCAGGCCAATACTTCTATTAAGCGTTTTTCCCTCCCCAATAAAAAAAGGCGTGACTATCTGCTTCGGGGAAAGGTGTTTTGTGGATGCTGCGATCATGCTATGTCACTCAGAAATGGAGCATGGTTTTATTGCCGTCATTCCGAAGTGTCAGAAAGTTTTCCCTGTCATGGCGTGCGGGTAAAGATGGCTGATCTGGAGCAGGTAGTCTTTGAGACGATCCGGGCGCAGATGTGTCCGGCGTTGGGAATCGACGGCAGTAAAGATAAGCTGGATTTACAGACGGTCCAGCAGGCCGAGCATGAAGATAAGTTGCGGGCTATACAGGACAGCAAACGGCAGCTTTATGAACGGTATGCGCTTGGCGAGATCGATCTGGAAACCTACCGGTCACAGAAAGCAGTATATGACGCGGAACTGGTACAGGCCAAGAATGTCCATGCCGCTATCACAGCGCAGACCAAACAGATACAGAGTGATTATGAGGCGAGGCTGAAACAGCGGGAAATTGTTCAGGAAGTAGGCAGCACCGATGTCCTGACGCAATCGCTGATAGACCGGCTTATCAACAGGGTATATGTTTTTCCTGGGGATCGGATTGAGATAGAATATGTTACGCAGGACTTTTTAGGAACGGAGAAATCTGGAAAGGAAGCATGAGCCATGAATACCGTATGGAACAGCTACGGGCAGCTATTGCAGCTGCCCGAAAAAACTTCAAAAAAGATGCAAATTTTTTTGTCGTGGGCTTGACATACGGGTGCCGTAAATCGTGGAAGCGTATTCTCGGCACGCCTGCTCTGTCTTGTATTCTGTGTAATCTTCTTGTGACTGCTGAAGTGTCTCGTATCTCTCCTGTGACAGATGACGGGAATATGTATTTCGATTTCGGTATTTGATTTGCTTTTAACTCGCTTAATAACCGAATACACTCATCACATAATCTTATCGTTCTGATTGAACTTTTTGTTTTCGGTGTGTTGATTTTTACCTTAGTATTGTTGTGTGCTGAAAGGAAGTCTATTTATGATAGAAAAAGAAAATGAATATCGAGCAGCACTGTACTGCCGTTTGTCTTCCGATGATGCCTATCTCGTTGAAAGCGGCAGCATACAAACGCAAAAAGCATTGCTGACACAGTATTGCAGGGAGAATAATATTCCTATCTATGACACCTATGCTGATGATACAGCTATACTTGGACTAAAGTCAGAACTCCAATAACGGAGTGCGAGTTTAGTCCAAGTTTTTTTATGCGCTGAGACAGCGTAAATCCACTGAAAACAGGAGGTTGAGAACCCGTGTGTAAGATTATCGTGATGGCAAACCAGAAAGGGGGCGTTGCAAAGACCAGCAGCACCCGGAATCTGGCCTACTCCCTGGCGGACCTGGGCAAAAAGGTATTGGCGGTGGACTTCGACCCCCAAACCAACCTGACGATCAGCTTTGGCGTGGCGCCAGCCGCTTTGCAGGAGACGGCGGCCAGCCTAATGATGAAATTAGTCATGGATGAAGTTCTGCCGGAAAAGACCAGTTACATCCTGAACATAGGCAAGGTGGACCTGCTCCCGTCCAAAAAGACGCTGACCGTGGCAGAGGTGAACCTGCTGATTGAACGAAAGGATGATTGTCTTTCCAAACTGCTGGCGCCTCTCCGGGCGGACTATGACTACATTCTGGTGGACACCGGCCCGTCCCTCGGCTCTCTCACCATCAACGCCTTTACTGCGGCGGACGAGATCATCATTCCCGTTGACCCGGAGTTGTTCGCTCTGGTGGGCTTGAAGGAGTTGACGGAAACGATCTCCAAAATCAAGCAAAATTTGAATCCAAAGGTGGAGATCATTGGCATCCTGTTCACGAAATGCAGTAAACGGACAACCCTGTACCGCCAGACCAGCGAACAGGTGCGTTCCGTGTTCGGCCACCTCCCCATTTTTGAGAGTCAGATTCCAGCTACCGTTCAGGTGGGGACCGCCAACAGCAAGGGACTCAGCGTGATGGAACTGGACGCTAAAAGTCCTACAGCCGCAGCCTATATGAATCTGGCGAAGGAGGTACTTGCGTATGCCTAAAATCAATCCTCGAATCAATTCTCTGGATGACCTTCTGGGTGTTGCGCGGGAGGTGGAGAACACGGCGGCAGCGGCAGACAAGCCCGCCCAGCCTGCCCATAATGGAATCCAGATGCTCCCACCGCAGATCATCCGTAGTTTCCGCGGGCACCCCTTCCGGCTGTATGAGGGCAACCGGCTCAATGACCTGGTGGACAGCATTTCAGAAAACGGAGTGCTGGTGCCCGCTATCATCCGAAAAATTGAGCCGGATGAAAATGGCTTTGAATATGAGATGCTGGCTGGACACAACCGTCAGAACGCTGCCAGCATAGCGAAGCGTGATCTTCCCTGTATCGTCAAGGAAAATCTCTCCGATCATGACGCGTGGATCTATGTTATCGAAACCAATGTCCTCCAGCGCTCCTTCTCGGAAATGCTCCCGTCTGAAAAGGCCGCTGTGCTGGCCCTGCGCTATTCCAAAATGATCTGTCAGGGCCGCCGCAACGACATTATTGAAGAACTGAAAAAGCTGGAAAACCCTGATGAAATCAAGGAAAAAGAAACTGGTGGAAGTGACTTCCACAGGATAAAAAGCAGGGATGCTTTGGGGGCAGATTACAACCTTACGGGCCGTTCTGTTGCAACCTATATCCGCATTAACGAGTTGTCTGTCGCCCTGAAAATCAGAATTGACGATGGGGAATTTACGATTGCGGCAGCGGTCCAGCTCTCCTATCTTCAGCCAGAAGAACAGCAGATGGTGGATACGGTTCTGGCGGAAAGCGAGTATAAAGTCAGTGAGGACAAGGCTTCCCTGCTCCGCAGCTACGGCGGAAAGCTGACCCCGGAGCGGACAAAGCAGATCCTCTCCGGCGAGTTCAACCGGAAACCCCGCAGGATCGCAGCACCAGCCTTCAAGGTGAAGGCTGCCATCTACAAAAAATATTTCACCAGCAGTATCAGCCAAAAAGAGTTTGACAGCATTGTGGACGAAGCCCTTGCCCTCTACTTTGCCCAGAAAGAGGCCGAAGCTGTCTAACCCAGCTTAATCCATTTCAGGAAGGAGGAGTGATACCGTTGAGAAATGATGAACGCCTGCGGACAATCTACGAAGTCATGGCCCCCTATATCGTCCGCAGTGAACGGAACTGGCGGGAATACCTGTCGTTCGCTTCCCGGTTCCACAAGCAGAGCTTTGATAATATCCTGCTGGTCTATGCGCAGGACGAGGATGTAACCATTCTTGCCACCAAAAAACAGTGGGCTGGCGTGGGCCGGAATCTAATTTCCCGACCCAAAGGGATCGCCGTTTGTGTTTACAGCAACGCCCGTCTTACGCTTGACTATCTCTTTGATGTAAGCCAAACTGTGGGCAGGGAGATTCATCCCACCGACTGGCAGCTTTCCGCTGGGATGCAAAAGGCGCTGGGGGAACGGCTTACCTTCTCACATGGGTTTCAAACACAGCCGTTCCCGGACCTCTTGTACGCCCTGGTGCGTGAGGCCGTCAATGACAACTACGAGCATTATTTACAGGGGCTTCGGCAGGAAACCAAAAACCATCTGTTTGAGGAAATACCGGCTGGCGGCTTTGAAGCGCAGTATATCCAGCTCTTGACCGACAGCGTTTCCTATTTCATCGGTAAAAAGTGCCACTTGCCAGACGAGACAATCCGCATGGGCGATGGGATGGCGACAGTCAGCCATTTTAATACGGTTCCGCTGGTTGCCCATCTGGGCATGGCAGTTACATCCATTTCAAAAGCGGTGCTTTTGGAGATGGAACGGAACATCAGGATCATCAATCGGGAAAGGAAGGTGCAGCATGAGCAAGCCGAACATCAATCTGAATTACAAGGAACAGGAGGGGATGCTTCTCCCCGAACTTCAGATCTCCAACAGCAGCGAGGCGGACAGGCCCCTGGGCCGGTACGGGCGGATGGCGCTGGAATATCTCAAGGACAACCAGCCGGAGCGATATACGATTTTGAAAATGGATGGCAGTCTGATGGAGATTATGCACCGGGTACAGGACGAGGCCACAGAGAAGATCGAGGCCCTGACCCAGCAGATGCTTCAGCAGGACCCGATGCCGCAGACCGAGGACATTCTGGAGCGGACACGCCACCTGAACGACCTGAAGCTGATGGCGGAGGAAACGGTACTCCAGACCATCGTGCTGATCCCCCGCTGACCGAAGAACAACCGCATACCGAGGCGCCGCAAGGCGCGGAACATGACGGAGAGCCGCCCGCACAGGACGGCTCTCTTTCTGTTTCTCCAAAGGCCGAACATCAATTTTCTAATGAAGAAGTCCGCCGCCACTATGAGCATATCCTGACCAGCACCGACCTCTATCCCGCTGAACTCCATCAAGCGGTGCGGGCGGTATTGGCGGATGGCGTTACAGACTACAACTGGACGGAAAAAGGCCGGGAAATCTGCGGTCTGTTCACCGCCTATGGCGACCGGGAGTTTCAGGGCGAGGTGCTGTACCGCACAAAGCTCCGTGGAGAGGACGGCATTTCCTTTTATTTTGACGATGGCTACACCTACTTCCCCTGGCCCAGCCTCGCCAATTTGCTGGACGCTCTGATTGAGACGGGCGCTTACCCGGATGTAACCGCAGAGGAAGAATCGGACCCCATCGGGGACTACAATATCCCGGATGAAATAGAAGAAATGGGCGGCGGTGTCTGGCGCGAGATTGGGCAGGCCGACTATGACTATGTTCTGGGTGCTGTGGCTTATGAAGCAGGTGAAACGGCGGAAGAACCTGTCCGCCCGCAAGCGGTATTTACAGAAATCAAGGGAATCCCAAAGGCGGATGAAATAGACGCCTTTGTGCCAGAGCCGGTTGTTGGCGGGCAACAGGTCATCGTGGCGGGAGATCAAGCCAATCTGATTCCACCAGCGGAAGAATCTCCATCCCCACATAAATCCAGAGGGAATACCACCGCCCACAAAAATTTTCAGCGTTTTCAAAAGCTGTTCCCGGAGATCGTGTCCGGCCAGTATGAATCTCTGCGTTTGGAGGCTGGGGACGCCTACGATCCCCTGGTGATCCATCACAAATACGGCGATCACTACTGCATGGAACATTACTATATGCAGAATGGCGACCGGATGTATGACCCCTATATGGACTTCCAAATTGACACGGAGGCCGGGACCCTGCGGGCGTTCAGCTATGAAAACAGCGGCGTTGGTATATATCAGGAGGCTGACCCAGCAGACCCGGCGCAGGAAAAGAAGATTGCCGGGTTCGGCCAGTTCTTCGCCACCTGGCTGAACAACATCGCCAGTCAGGGCTATGAGCCGGTATGCGCCACTATGCTGGTCAACGATGAGGAAGTGGATGTGGAACTGCGGCCAGCCCCCGGAGCAGCTCCAGCCGCAGAAGCCGAAGAACCGGAGCAGCTTTCCCTGCTGGCCTCGCCACCTGAAAGAAGCCCAGAAGATCTGCTGATTGAGCGCATCTTGCAGAAAGGTCCGCTCACCGAGGGTAAGAAAGAGCAGATTTACCATTTTGCCCTGACTCACCCCACAGGTTCGGCCTTTGTTACTTTCCTAAAACAGTTATATGGATATGAGGGATTTTCCAGTGAGGAACTGGGTGTGAAATACTCTCTATTCAATGGTGACGGTATCACAATCGAATGGGAAGATACACAAGGCGGACCACATGAAACCAAGCTGTCCTGGCCGCAGGCTGCCGGTATTGTTCAACGCCTGGTGGATGAGGAGCGCTATCTGGAGGCCCCTGCCGTCAGTGAGCCGGAGCAGAAGGATGAGACGCAGCCGTTCAGCGCCGAATACCGTCTGTTAGACCGTCTGTGTGCTGACTGCGAGTATTTTCTGGGTGAAGGGCAGCGGGCGGAAAAGCACCTGTGGGCGGGCAGTGTGGAGGCGCAAATCGCCAAAATGCGGGAGCTGTACGCTCAACTGCCGGAAAAACCGGATTGGCTCTCCCCGGAAACCATCGACGCCTACGCCCGCCGCATGGCAGCCCCGGAGCAGCCAGAGGAAACCCGGATACTGGATGAGGCGCTGGATGCCCACAACGGCCAGATTGATATGCTCATGCAGGCCGTCCGTGGAGAACTGACAGTGGGCACCCTCCGGTACAACATTTTCGAGGGACGGCCCCATATCAGTATGATTGAGGTGCTGGAAGATTACCGCCGTCAGGGGATCGCCACTCAAATGCTCCGCTATCTGCAAGGACAGTATCCCGATGAAGAAATTGAATGGGGCTATCTGACGGAGGAGGGTTCCGCCCTCTACCGGGCGGTGGTGGACGAACAACCCAACCCGGAATATCAAAAGGTCAAGACCGATCTGGAGGACATTACCCACCTGTACGACGGTTATGTGCAGCGGATGGAGGGCGGCGGCATCCTCTCCCCAGCGGCAGCCGCTGATATGGATGATTTAGAGGACATTCAATACCGGCTGGAAAAGGAACTGGACGAGCTTCGGCCTGTGCGGGCCTTTGTCCGCATGGAGGGTGTGCCGCCCACACAACCGGAAGAAAGGACGGTCACTGAACCGCCAGCCAATCCTCGGCCGGAACCGTTCATCCCCCGCAACTTTCGCTTTTCCACGGACTATGACCTCTATCCCGGAGGCGCCAAGACCAAATATAAAAACAACATCCTGGCGATCAAGACCTTGAAGCAGATTGAGGCGGAGCAGAGGGCAGCCACTCCAGAGGAACAAATTACTCTTGCCCGGTATGTGGGCTGGGGCGGCCTTGCCAATGCTTTTTCCGATAAAGCGGCAGGATGGGAGAGCGAGTACCAGGAATTAAAAGCCCTTCTGACGGATGAAGAATATAAAGCTGCCATGCGCTCCACTATTACCGCCTACTATACCGAGCCGGAACTGATCCGCTATATGTACCGCGCATTGGAACAGTTCGGCTTTGAGGGCGGCCCCGACCGCAGGATTCTTGACCCCGGCATGGGAACCGGCAATTTCTATTCCGTGCTGCCGGAGCAGTATCAGGGGACCAAGCTGTACGGCGTGGAGCTGGATTCCATCACCGGGCGTATCGCAAAGCAGCTCTATCCAGAGGCGGATATTTCTGTTATGGGCTATGAGGCGGTCAAGTTTGAGGACAACAGCTTTGATGTGATCCTGGGCAACATCCCCTTCAACAGCGTCAAAATCTATGACCGACGCTACAATGAACTGAACCCCTATATTCACGACTACTTCTTCATCAAGTCCCTGGACCTTGCCAAGCCAGGCGGCATCATCGCTTTTATCACCAGCAAGGGCATCCTGGACCGGAAGGACGAGAGCCTGCGGGAATATATTGCCCGGAGAGCCGAGTTGATCGGCGCCGTCCGCCTGCCTAATACGGCGTTCAAGGCGCTGGCGGGAACAGAAGTGACTGCCGATATTGTTTTCCTGAAAAAGCGGATGGCTCCAATACAGCTTGACCGGACAAACACCCCGTCGTGGGTGCGGACAGACATGGAACGGGGCAAGTGGATTCCTTACAACCGCTACTTCATGGACCACCCAGAAATGCTCATGGGCAAGATGGAGAGCAGCCGGAATATGTATGGCAATGAGGATGGCACAGCCTGTATCGCACCGGAGGACTTTGAACTGTATGAACACCTCTCCGGTGCGGTGGAGAACCTGTATGCCCGTTTCAGCGCGGAGCCGGATGTGGAACCGATAGAAGAAGCGGAGGAGGAACAGCCGACCGATTATGAGGACGCCCCCGAAGGGACCCGGAATTTCACCTTTGTGGTGCAGAACGGCGAAATCTACTACTGCGAGAAGAACAAGCTGATCCCCCAGCCCTACACCGGCATGAAGGCGGCCCGTATCAAGGGCCTGTGCGAAATCCGTACCGCGCTGCTGGAGGTCATCAGCATCCAGTCCCATGAGTATGACCCTCTGGACCTCCGCAAAGCGCAGGATAAACTCAATCAGGTCTATGACCGCTTTACCGCCAAATATGGGGCCATCAACAGCAAGGGCAATATCCTCGCCTTTTCCGATGACGATCAATTCCCCCTGCTGCGCTCCATTGAGGACGAGCGCAAGGATAAAAGCGGCTGGGATAAATCAGCTATCTTCCATAAGGCGACCATCCGGCCCTTCCGGGAGGTCAATCACGCCGACACCGCCGAGGACGCCCTGCATATCTGCCTGAACCGCAAGCTGCGGGTAGACCTCTCCTATATGTCATTCCTGACCGGTAAAGAACCGGGCGAGCTGGTGGCAGAGCTGGGCGACCGCATCTATCTCAACCCGCAGAAATACTATGGGAACCCGGATGAGGGCTGGGAGCTGGCAGAGGAATATCTGAGCGGCCATGTGCGGGACAAGCTGCTTTACGCAAGGCAGAAGGCGGCGGAGGAACCGGAACTGTTCGTCCGGAATGTGGAGGCGCTGGAGGCGGTTCAGCCGGAGCCTCTGACTCCTGCCGATATTGAAGTGAATCTGGGCGCCATCTGGGTGCCGGTTGAGTATTACCGCCAGTTCATGTATGAAACCTTCCAGACCAGCGGCTACTCCAAAGTGATCGAAGGCGGGGACAACCGGCACCGCATTGATATTGAGTATTTTCCCTATACCACCACCTGGCGGATCAGCAATAAAACCTCCGAATCCGATTCCGTGACGGTCAATCAGACGCTCGGCACAAGCCGCAAAAATGCCTATGAGATACTGGAGGACTGCCTGAATATGCAGTCCACGACCGTCCGTGACCGGCAGGAATATACCAATGACAGGGGCGATAAGGCGGTCCGTTATGTCATCAACCCGAAGGAAACCATGATTGCCCGCGCCAAACAACAACAGATTCAGGAAGCCTTTGCGTCCTGGGTATGGAAGGACCCGGAGCGGCGGGACGCTCTGCTCAAACTGTATAACGATACCTTCAACACCGTCCGGCCCCGTGAATACGATGGGAGCCATCTGGTGATCCCCGGCATGAACTCCGAGATGAAGCTGCGGAAGCACCAGCTTGACTTTGTGGCCCGTGTCATTTACACCGGCACAGGGCTTGCGGCCCATGAGGTGGGCGCCGGGAAAACCGCCGCTCTGATTGCGGCCGGGATGTATCTGAAGAACCTGGGCGCGATCCACAAGGCGGTGTTTGTGGTCCCCAATCCCCTTGTAGGCCAGTGGGCGACCGAGTTTTACCGCTTTTTCCCCAACGCTAATCTACTGGTGTCCACGGTGGATGACTTTACCCCCAAGAACCGGAACCGCTATGTTTCCAAAATCGCCACCGGAGAATATGACGCAGTGATCCTGGCGCACAGCCAGTTCGAGAAAATCCCTATTTCAAGAGAGCGGCAGATCATGCAGTTGGAACAGCAGATCAATGAGATTGAGGCCGCAATCAGCGAAATGAAGTATGAAAAGGGCGAAAACTGGAGCATCAAGCAGATGGCGATTTTCCGTGAGAATCTGGAAACCAAATTGGAAAAGCTGTCCGCCGAGGAAAAGAAGGACGACCTTCTGACCTTTGAGCAGCTCGGCGTGGATATGATGTTTGTGGACGAAGCGCATTTTTATAAAAACTGCTTTGTGTTCACAAAGCTGCGGAATGTGGCGGGCATCACCACTTCATCCAGCCAGCGGGCTTTTGATATGCTTCTGAAATGCCAGTATTTGCAGGAGGTCAACAACGGGCGCGGCGTGGTGTTTGCGACGGGGACGATGATAAGCAATTCCATCTCCGAGCTGTTCGTCATGCAGCGGTATTTACAGCCGCAGGAGCTGGAACGGTTCGGCTGGTCCTACTTTGACACCTGGATCGCCCACTTCGCCAAGCGGACTTCCGTACTTGAACTTCGGCCGGAGGGCGGCGGCTACCGGATGCGGGACCGCTTTGTGCGGTTCTACAATCTGCCGGAACTGATGGCGGTTCTCAGAGAGGTTGCGGACATTAAAACGGCGGATATGCTTGATATTCCCGGTCTGCCAGCCATTCAGGGCGGAAAGGCGCAGATCATTCCCACCGAGGCCACCCCCGCGCAAAGGGCGATCATGGCGGAGTTTATCCTGCGGGCGGACGCGATCCGCGCTGGCCGTGTAAAGCCGGAAGAAGATAATATGCTGAAGCTGACCAGCGAGGCCCGCATGATGGCGATTGACCCCCGTATGATCGTTCCCACGGCGGACGGTACAGGAAGCAAGCTGAATATCTGCATTGACGAGGTGTATCAGGTTTGGGCGGATACCGCCGCTGCTTCCTCCACCCAGCTCATTTTCTGTGATGTGGGCACCCCCAAGGCGGGGCGCTTCAATGTGTACGATGAATTTAAGCGGGTGCTGATTGAAAAGGGTGTGCCGGAATCCCAGATCGCCTTTATCCACGACGCCGCGACCGAGACCCAGCGGCAGGCGTTGTTTGAACGCACCTGCAAGGGTGAGGTGCGCATCCTGCTGGGCAGCACCAATAAGCTGGGAACCGGCGTGAATGTGCAGGATAAGGTAATTGCCATCAATCATCTGGATTGCCCCTGGCGGCCCTCGGACATTACCCAGCGGGACGGGCGCGGTGTCCGGCAGGGCAATGAAAACCCGGAAGTCATGATAAAGCAGTTTGTTACGCGGGGCACCTTTGACGCCTATCTCTGGCAGATTCAGGAACAAAAGCTGCGGTATATCAAGCAGATTCTCACCGGAAGAAGTATCGCCCGGTCCTGCGAGGATGTGGATGAAACCGTGCTTTCCGCCGCGCAGTTTAAGGCGGCCGCCACGGATAACCCCATGCTGGCGCAGAAGATGGAACTGGAAAACCGGGTGACGGAGTTGAAAATCCTGCGGGGTGCATGGAGCAACGAGCAGCTCTCTTTGGAGCGGAAAGTGAACACAACCTATCCCAGCCACATCAAGCAGCACCAGCGGAGAATCGAACAGATCAATCAGGATATAGCCCTGCTGGAACAGAACAAGGGTGGGAATTTCTCCATCGTATTGGATGGGAAACGGTACGCGGAGCGTCCGGCGGCGGGCGAAGCGTTGGCCCTGCTTTACCGCACGATCAGCGAGAGCCGCGGAAAAGAGGAGTATGAGTTTGAAATTGGGGCCTACCGTGGCTTCAGGCTCTATTTCAGCTTCAACCCGTTTTCGCCGGGACTGATTCTGCGGGGGGCCTCTCAGTACAGTACGGACATTGGCTCCTCCGGGCAGGGCGCCATCACCCGCATTGAAAACCTTGCCGAGCGTGTCTATATCTACTTGGCGGACGCACAGCGGGATTTGGAGGAAACACAAAAGCAGTTTGAGGCTGCCCGTCAGCAGATGGGACAGCCCTTTATTTATGAGGAAGAACTGTCTGAAAAAGCCGCTCAACTGACGGAAATCAATACAAAGCTGGAGTTCGAGTCCTTACAGAGCCAAGAAAGTGAGGTGGTTTTAGATGAGGACAATCCGCAGGCAGACGGCGGGAAAGTTGCGGCCGGTATCTCCGTTCATGCGGCCGCCGGCATCGAACAATAAGATGGCGGGAGGGCATTTGAATGAGTGAAAAACATTCCGCCGTCTGCTATATCTTCCGGGAAGGCGCCTTCTCCCCTGTACGGGAGGCCAAGCCGTTCCAAAACGATTTCGGCCTGGATCTGTTCCGGTACAAGGGTGCCGTCTATGAAGGCAGGACGGGCCTGCGTCTCTGCCCCTTACAGGAGGCGGAATACCTGGACCTGTTCATCAAGTCGCACGGCGGGATAGAAAAAGTACAGCAAGTGATCGACAGCAGCTTGGAGCGAACCGGCCTGTCTCCACGCTACTCCCGGCCAGATGAAAAGAAAAAAGACATCTTCCCGCCAAAGGAAAAGGATGAAAACCGGGTGTTTGCCAAGGATTTAATGGGCAATAAGCATTACTACTACCGCTTCTATCACGAGAATGGTATTGAACTCTACACGATGGAAAAGAAGCGGGAGTTCTTCCAGACCGTTTATGTTCCGTGCGGCAGCTTTATGGTTGGAATTGACCAGAGGCACCGGCTGGAGAAAATCCTAAAATGGCTGCCCACACTGGAGCATGGCATCCGGGGTGAGATTGAACGGGTTTTCAATGAGAGCATGAGCGATCCGAAACGGTGGGCAGACCTGGGCTTTGCCAATCTGCTTGGGCGATATGACGAGGCCAAAGCGCACAACGCTCCCATTCTGGAGGAACGGCGCCAGCGGGATGAACAGCAGGAAGCAGAGCGTGAGGCAGAAAGGCGTCAGCAGGAACAGGAACATCAGGCCCGCTATGATACCGCTATCCGGGAGGCGGAGAAGGATATTCTGGCGGGAAAGGAGGTGGTAAACCGGGAGGTCAACGGCAAGGCCCTGATTATGCAGCTTTTCCGGGAGCATGAGATTCCGGTCCCCCTGAGAACGCAGGGCTGGATCATCAATGCGCTGCACAGCATCCGCTATTCCCCGGAAAGCGGACAGTGGGACTACCGTTATTATAAAAAAAGCCGTGACAGCACGAAAATGCTTGAACTGCTCCCGAAACTGTCAGCGGCAATTCAAACCAAGCAGCAGTTTGAAGAACAGGGCGAGGCCAGCCCGGAGGCCCCCACCGCTGCGGACGAGGACGAGCAGGACATGGAACTGTAAACCTGATTTAGAAAAGGAGTGCGTATGAAAAAAGTAATTGTTGGTATTTCCGCCGCTGCCGCCGTGGTTGGCGGCTTTTTCTATTTTGCCTGGTACCGGCATTACCGAGACGCGGTCCGGTAAGACGGTCCCTGCGGCCAAGGAGGTGAAGCATCATGCCGCTTGCGGCAACAAGGGCGCCCTACACCCTGTTTATCGTGGATGACGATATGCCCCTGAATCCCCGTGAGGACTACGACTGCCTGGGGAAAATGGTCTGCTGGCACAGGCGCTATTCTCTGGGTGAAAAGCACGATTTTGAGGAACCCCGTGATTTCTTGAAGGATTTGCTGTTTTCTGAATATTCCAGCAGCCATGATCGAAGCAATCCGGTTTTTGCGTTTCTCAAATCTGGTAAGTCCAAGGATGCCAAGTTGGAGTATAACCGCTCCACAAGGGAGTGGGAGCTGCTGGAAAACCAGCACTGGACTGCCGAGAGTGACTGGTATGTATCGTCCAGCTATGCCGCCTCGCTGAAAGATGATGTACCGGATTGGTTTCTGGATGACTGTCTCTCTGCCCTCTCCACCGGCGAACTGTTTTCGCTGGTGGAGAAGATGGAGGACATGGTGATCTTACCCCTCTATCTCTACGACCATTCGGGTATCACCATGAACACCACCGGCTTTTCCTGCCCGTGGGATTCCGGTCAGGTAGGATGGATCTATGCAGATAAACAGATGGTTGAAAAGGAATACGGCGAGGTAACGCCTGAAACCGTGGAAAAAGCCCGTCAAGCGCTGGAAGGTGAAGTGAAATCCTATGACTACTTCCTGACCGGCCAGTGCTATGGGTTCCAGCTATTCCGGGAAGATGTGGAGGTGGATAGCTGCTGGGGCTTTCTGGGCGAAATACGGGATGTGCAGGACGATGTAAAAAGCTGTTTGCCGGAGGATTGCGATCCGGCCATAGTGGAACTGCTCCAGTTCCACTATGAGGAGCTGGATATTGACGAGTATCTGGAAGAATTAAGAGAAGAAACGGAGGGATTGGATTGTGAAGTGGGATAAAGCGCAGCCGCTTTATATCCTTTATGAGTGCAACATCGTCAAAGAGCGCAGCACCATGCGGCTGGTTGCCGCCACTACGGATGAGGAAATGCTGAAGGTTATCATTGGTTCAGAGATTCTTTGCGGGTGTATGGACTACCGGGGGTTCAGCAACATGAAAGGCTTTCAGCAGTTCCGGGCTGCCTGCCGCAACGGTGACGAGCGATATGATGACCTGTCCTATGGATTTGTGGAGAAAACGGAAAACCTGCTGCTGCCCGACTGTGCCAAAGAACCACTGTACGCAAGAGCCTACAAATATCTGAATATGCTTGACCGGGAGTTTGACGAAATCCGTAACGGGACTTTGGAAACCCTTCCGGGAGAGCGCAAGCATCAGATTTTAAGTAAGGCACTGGAGTGGGTGGCTGCACACTATGATGGCGGGGAGCTGTACCGGCTTCTAAAGGATCATTTTGGCATGGAAGATCAGGAAATCTCCTGCGCCGGGTTTGAACTGGATGAGTTCTACGAGGATGAGGCGCTGGAGGACGAAGCGGACTATGAACCGGAGGACGACTATGAGGAAGAATTATGATACCTCGCCCCTGCCGGAACACTGCTATGCAGTCCTCCCCAGCTCCGGGCAGCTCATCGAGGTTCGGCGCGGCGAAAAGGGCTATTACCCCTGCGCCTACTCCACCGGCGACTGCGCCTATAACCAAGTTCTGGCAAACTACTTTAACGCGCATGAGGGCATCACAAAGGCGCAGGCGGCGGCTATGCTGGCCGGGTCCATGTTTGGCTGGAATGTCCCTGCTGCAGACCCGTCCCGCTATGATCTGGAAGGAGAGCCGGTCCGACCGGGTGTGCGGAAGGCCCTGCCCCGGTCCCCACAATATCTGTATGAACAGGCCAAGCTGCTGCGGGAGGAATATATCCCCGGTACGAAGGTTGTGCTGGATGAGGCGGTAATCGACCTCTGCTATGACGCACCCGCAGGGCTGGCCGGTATCGTTCAGTCTGTGGATGACGCCGGTCAGCTCCTTTGTCAGTGGGAAAATGGGCTTTCGTTCCGTCTCGTTCCCGGAACAGATCATTTCCACAAAGAAGCCGTGCAGGAACCGGAGATTCCTGATGAAGAAGAATCCGATTTGGAACTGTGAGGTGATGATTTATGCGAAGAAGCGCCGCCGTGTATCAGAAGTTCACCGAGGATGAGATCCGGCAGGCAAACAGCGTGGATATTCTCTCTCTTGCCCGTGGGTACGGTTATGAGCCGGAAAAGGCTGGCCGCAAGGCCGTCCACATGAAGCACAGCGGCGGCCTGTATATCTTCCCCGAAAATAACCGCTTTTTCCAGTGGACGGGGCCGGATGACGGCATCAAGGGCGGCGCTATTGATTTTGTCATGCGGGAGGAAAAATTGTCCTTCCCGGAGGCGGTGGGCAAGCTGATCGGCAAGGAATATGCGGCAGAAGCCCGGCAGGTAACGCCCTATGAGAAAAAGGAGCGTGGGCCGCTGGCGCTGCCGGACAAGGCAGACAACATGAAGCGGGCTTATTGGTATCTGGTGTCCGTCCGAGGGATCAGCCCCCAAATCGTCAGCTATTTTATGAACCGGAAGATGATCTACCAAGAGAAAAAGTATGGCAACTGCGTGTTTGTCGGTTACGATTCCGAAGGGGCGGCCCGGTACTGTTCCATGCGGGCGGCCAGAGAAAACAGCTCATTCAAGATGGACGCCACCGGCTCTGATAAAAGCTACCCCTTTTTTCATGAGGGAACAAGCGACCTGCTGATCGTCACCGAAGCCCCTATCGACCTGATGAGCCATGCGTCCATCGCCGCTGACTTTTATGGACGGGACTGGACGGAGGACCACCGCATCTCCACCGGCTGCCTGTGGAACGGGGCCATTGACCGCTATCTGGAGGGCCATCCGCAGATCAGGCGGCTGGTGTTTGCGGTGGACAATGACTATCTGGCCCGTGATAAGGACGGGCAGTTTCGGAATTGGGGGCAGCTTACAGCGGCCAAGTGGGTACGGGAATACACCGGGCGTGGGTTTCAGTGCGCCGTCCATGTTCCCCATCTGAATGATTTTAACACCGATCTGGTGGAGCGGCGGAAAGGCCGCACTGTGGAGGATTTAGACCGGCAGCGCATGGCAGAGCTGGAGGCGGAATTTAACAAGGACGCTGCTGAAGAACCCGAAAATGAGGATGAACAAGAAATGGAGGCTTGATTGTGGCAAAAATACAGACCTTTGAGCTGGACCGATGGAGTGAACCGGATGAGAAGCACCGGGTCAATCATATCGGCATGGCTGACGCCAGGGAAACCTTTGATAAGCTGAAAACACATTTGGAGGCTCACGGACTTCTCCCGGATGAATACTTTTCGTTCTCCGGCGAGTACAAAGGGTTGACCGGCGAACTGCCCGAGTTTGATGAAGCCCTTTGCATTCCGAATTTTGGCGGCAGCGAGGGGATCTATTTGGATATTTCTCTGGCCTGCCGGGACGGGGATGGAAAGCGGTACTTCCAGCCCTTTGCCACCGGCAAGACGCTGGGCGAAACGGCGGATGATTATTTCCGAATGTTCCGCATCGCTGCCGAGTGTTCCCTGATGCTGAATGGGCAAGGTTTTTCCTATGAAAGAAACAATGTGGACATCGTACTGACCGAGAAAGAGGCTGCGGCCGTTGCAAATTCGCTGGAACTGGATCTGTGCGGCTATCTGGAGCCGGAAACCGAGGCGCTGTTGTCCTCCGCTCTGGAGAAGTTCACTGGCGCCCCCTGCACGGCCATCCAGACCATCACCTGCCACGGACGCGATGATTACGCTGTCTGGAATGTGGAGATTCCGTCCGATATGTTCCGCTCTATCGTCCGGGAGGCCGCGGAAAAGGTAGGGACGCTGGAAGAGCTGATGGACAGCATGGACGCCGCAACCGGCTGTGAAATGCGGCTTTTAACACAGATGAAGGATGGGCGCTTTGCGTTCTTCGCCATCCCGGAGCGGATGAACGATCTGCGGGATTATGAAACGCAGGGCAGTTCCACCCGTGGGAGCAAGGAGCAGATCATGGCGGAGATCTTCACGGATTGGGAACCCACCGAGGAATCGGAGGACGAGCTGGACCGCTGACCCTCTCACTTCTCTTTTCATCCGTACTGACCGCCCCACCGGGGCGCCCCGCAGCCGGGAAACCGCAGGCTCCGCCTGCGTTTCCCCGGTTAAGGCAGGAATAGCCGTCATACCTGACGGCGGGCCGACTGCTTGAAAGCCGTGCTTTCAACGGTTTTTTGAGAATTTTACAAGGTATGATTTTTTGATTTTGGTGTGATGTTTGTCACACCTTGTTGAAAGGAGGCTTGACTTGAAGGAATCCCCTATCCGAACCGAGCGCAAAACCATTCATCTGCCCCCGGACACCATTCAGGCGCTCAATAAGCTGGCGGCCAGAAATGGGACGGACTTCTCCAAAGAGGTGCGGCGGGCGATTGACGAATACCTGGATTTGGAAAGTACCGCTGAGAATATCGACATGATAAGCGGCGTGATCCGGCAGGAACTCAGCGGGCAGATCAAGGGGCTGGGAAACCGGCTGGCCGGACTTATCAACCGCCTGACAATCATATCCGCCGCAGGCTACTATGCCAATATCGCCATTATCGCAGACCTGATCGACCGGGACCGCTATTCCTCTTTTGAGAAGATCGAGGCGGCGGCTCGAAAAGAGGCGTTGGCGTTTGCAAATCAAAAGAACGCCGACGCCCTGCGTATTTTTCTGGATGACGAGGAAATGAAAAAGGCGATTCAGGCTGTTCAAGGGGGCCGCCGTGTCAATCCTGATCTATAAGCAGCGACATCGGCACCCCAATCAGAAAAAGACGCCCAAGTGCAACTATGCCCACATCGGCTATATCGCCACCCGGCCCGGCGCGGTAAAGAATGAGGGGATGCGCCATGGCCTGTTCGGGAAACTGGAACCTGGCGAGGTGCGGGAGTTCTCCACCTGGCAGGAGGCGGCCCGTCTGGTGCGGGAGCTGTCCTACCGCCGTGTGAATATGTATCGGGGAATTATCTCCTTTTCCCCAGAAACAGCGGCCGAACTGGGGCTGACCGATCACAAAGTCTGGGAGGACTACATGGAGCGTCATATTTTAACGCTGGCAAAGTACAATGGGATTCGGGTACAGAATTTACAGTGGGTGGCCGCCCACCACAATGAACGGGGCCACCCGCACATCCATGTGGTGTTCTGGGATAAGAACCAGCGCACAATGGTTCCGTTTGTGCATCCCAGCATCCCGGATAAAATACGCAGGCAGTTGATCCGTGATACCTTCGCGGAGAAAATACAGGCGTATTGTGAAGCGAAGCAGCAGGCCAGAGAGCGGCTTACCACCGCCGCCGTCGATCTGGTTGATGAGTTTGAGCAATATATGGAGCGGCTTCATCCTACCGAATACAAGCGGCTGCGGGAAACCTTCGGCCATATCACGGATGATGAATTGGGAGCCGCCTCACTGGACGGTGTTTTGAGTGCGGATGGGCTGGCCCGATTTATCCCCGGTCTGTTTGCCCTGAAAGAAAAGATGCCGAAAAAAGGCCGTCTGGCCTACAAGCTGCTGCCGGAGGAAGTAAAGGCCGAACTGGACGCTTTTATCAGCAGCTTGAAAACAGACTGTAAATACATTGGTGATCTGGTAAACGAGTATGCGGACGCCAAGTGCCAGCTTTCCATGCTCTATGACGCCGACCCTGCCCATGTGGAGGAACAGCGGCAGAAAGGAATCGCGGAGGCGGACAAGCTGATTGCCAACAAGGTATTGGAGGCCATACGCACCATGCTCCGCAAGGATCGGGAAACCGGCTCTTTTGAGTATGCGGAGGCCCGAAAAGCCTACTATACAGAGCGGTTGATCTGTGAAATCCTGATGGCGTTGGAACAGAACGCCGTCAGCATGGGTATGGAGTACGACGATTGCCAGAAGGCTATGGGAGGTGATCTTTCCAAGGCCGCCAAAAAGGAATGGTATTTACGGCACAAGGACAGGGGCATGGAACCATAACCAATGTGCGGCGCAAGAGAAAAATAGAAAAAGTTGATACTTGTCGATAAAAGTCGCTCAAAAAAGTTTGCAGTTTGTGCCAAAACTCCCTTGAAAAAGTTGCCGCTTTCGGCTATACTGGAATAGAACAGAATAAGGGAGGCGAAACTGTCATGCTGAAAAGGAAAATTGAGCAGAAACTGATTGACTGGAAAAACACAGAAAATCGCAAGCCGTTGATTATCAAGGGCTGCCGGCAGTGCGGCAAGACATTTTCTGTCCTTGACTTTGCAAAGAAAAACTATAAAAATGTTGTGTACCTGAATTTTTTTGAAAATCCAGACTATGCCTCTGTATTTGCCGGGTCCCTGGAAGTGGACACAATCGTGATGATGCTGTCCGCCCTGCTGGGCAGCGAGGCGGTGTTTGAAAGCGGAAGTACAGTCTTGATCCTGGACGAGATTCAGGAGTGCCCGGAGGCCCGGACCGCCCTGAAATTTTTCCGAATTGATGGACGCTATGATGTGATAGGCACCGGCTCTCTGCTGGGTGTGAAGGGGTATGGAAAAGAACCGAAATCTGTTCCAGTCGGATCGGAAACGGTGATTGATATGTACCCTTTGGATTTTGAAGAATTTCTGTGGGCCAATGGGATTGCTGACCCTGTAATTGATATGTTAAAGAAGTGCTTGCAGAAAGAAACGCCTGTCCCGGAGGCCCTGCACAACCGTATGAAGCAACTGCTCCTGCAATATGTGGTTGTCGGAGGTATGCCGGATGCCGTACAGACCTTTGTAGATACGAAGCAGATGGATGAGGTACTGCAAATCCAGCGCGATATTGTCCGCTCCTATGAGGACGATATGGTGAAGTACGCCGAGAAGAAGGACAAATCACGAATCAAGGAGTGCTTTCAGTCTATCCCGAAGCAGCTCAGTAAAGAAAACAAGAAATTTCAATACTCTGTTGTCAAAAAAGGTTCAACCGCATCAAAATATGCTGGGAGCCTTCAATGGATTGAGGATGCCGGTATCATTGTCCGCTGCTATAATCTGAGCATTACGGAACTGCCCTTGGATGGGAACGCCGAGGAAGATATATTCAAGGTGTATATGCGGGACTGCGGCCTTTTTGTCAGTATGCTGGAGGATGGCACACAGTACGACATCCTGCAAGGAAATCTTTACGGCTATAAAGGCGCGATTTTTGAAAATCTGATTGCGGATGTTTTCGGTAAGATGGGACGAAAACTCTACTATTTCCACAAAGACAGCGGTTTGGAAGTGGACTTTGTGATCCGTTATAAAGGACAATGCACATTGGTGGAGGTCAAAGCGTCCACAGGAAATACGAAAAGCACCAGAACGATCCTGCGCCATCCTGAAAAGTACCATGTCAGCCAAGCAATCAAGCTGGGAGACTACAATGTAGGACGCACCGAACAGCTTCTCACACTTCCGCTGTATATGGCGTTCCTGCTGAAAGAACTGTGAGCGGATAGCTCAAACTTAAATATGTCCAATGCGAAAGGCAGTCCATTGAGGGCTGCCTTTTTTGCTGCCCTGCGGCATCAAACAAATCAAACAACCGGCCGCCCGGTTTGAGAAAGGAGCTTGGATGAACACAGTAACAACGAGTTATAAGCACAACGGGGTGCCGGTGTCTATCCCCAGAGGGTCCTATGGCGTGGCCCGCCTGACGGCCCGGCTGTATGAGTACCCCAAAGGGCATCCCTGCCGGGGGTGCCCTTTTACTTTGCGGACTTCCGTTCCATCCTGTATGTTCCCCAGCCGAAAGGACGGCGGGTGTCTCTGGTACGATCTGAAGCGGAAGAAGCGCCCGCCCCTACCGCACACCTATCCCCGGAATCAGGCGGCGGCAGAACGGATTTTTGATTTCGTTGAAGTTCTCAAAAAGGTGATGAAACGAAAGGGTTATTCGTAAAAAGGAGGTTTGCCGGTTGCGGAGCAAAACAGATTTTTACCGGCTGTTCTTTGAGCAGCTCGCCCGAAAGGGCTTTGATGTAAAGCGGTCCCAATCTTCGGATTATATTGCGGACATCTACTATAAAAATCAGCTTGTGGCCTACTTCTCCAAGGCGGATACGGTGATCCAGAACCCGTTTGTCGCTGTGAAGGATAAGGTCATGCGGCTTATCAGCGACACCGCCCAGAACACAGCGGTCAAGGTGGGCATCTGCCGGGACTGCCCCTACACGGACGCCAATGAAAAGCTGCCCAACGGTTCCTACAAGCTGGCGGAATACAACGGCGTGACTTTGGCCTGCAAGGAACATCACCTGTTCGGTTATGTGTTCTCCACCTACCGCACCGCCTCGGATTCCGGGGAAATGCTGGCGCGTCAGGTCTTTTACAACAAAGAGTTTGCCGGTCAGGACTTTGCCAAGCGCAGCGGCCTGGTGGACGAAAAAGCCCTGTTCAGCGAGGAAGAACTGCGGGTTCTTCACGCCGGGCTGGTCAAAATGAGTATACTCGATCAGGATGTTTCCAATGATGCCCGTGAATCTGTGGAGCGGATTCTTGACAAAATTGAGGAAATCATGCCGGAGCTGCGGGAGGCCGACATGGACTTTGATTTTGATATGGAATTTGGGCTGAATGATGAAATGGAGATGGGAGGATAGCCTATGATGAACAGCAAGCGGAATCAGACCATCGCTATCGCCCGGTTTCTCATGTATAAGCACAGCCTGAACCAGCAGCTTGACGGCATGACGGACGAGGAATATCTGGCCGACCCTATCGGGCTGGATGTGGGCAGCTATGTAAAGGATTTGATGCGGTACTGCCCGGAAAATGTTGTGGATCAGGTCATGGAGCATCAGGACGCGCTTTTGAGGCGGCTGGGGACGGACTATCTCTCTGTGATTGCGTTTATGCCTTATGAGGAAGATGGAGGTGTGAGGTATGCGTGACGGGCGCCCCAATCCCGATATATGGGGGAACATCATCACCTGCGGCGAGATCGCCGTGGGTATCTATGAGATTGTCGGAAGCAAAAAGCGGGGACTTGAGATACCCAAGGCCGTTGCGGAGAAAATCCTGCCGGAATCCGTCATGGAGCAGGCCGTACAGGACGGCGAAGCCCTGTGCTTTACCGACCCGGTTTCCAATGCCATTGTTGCCGACGCTTTACTGGAGCAGGAGCTTGTGACCGACCCGAAGGCCGCCGCACGATTGGAGGCCATCCGGCAGCTTGATGATGTGTCCTATGACACCGGCTTTGAGCCGCCCATCAGCGATTTAGAACTGGACGGGCTGGATTTGGAAAGGTAGGTGATAAATTGCGGCTGGTTTATATCTCATCCCCTCTGCGCGGGGATGTGGAGCGGAATATCCAAAGAGCAAGGGACTACTGCGCTTATGCGGCATCCTGCGGGGTGATCCCTCTGGCGCCCCATACGATCTTTACTCAATACCTGGATGATGAACAACCGGAACAGCGGGAGCAGGGATTGGCGATGGGCCGCGACCTAATGTGGCGCTGTGATGACCTCTGGGTAGTGGGCAGCACCATTTCTTCCGGGATGCGGGAAGAAATTGAACTTGCAAAGAAACTCTATATGCCCATTTTCTATGTGCCGGAAGAACAGGTGCAGGAAAAGGTCAAAATCCGCCAGCAGGACCGACTCCTGGGAGTGGATGACTGCATAGCGGGCAGCGACCAGAGCGGCTATGAGGGACAGATTCTTGTCCTAAAACCGGAGGCTTACGGGAACAGCATGGATTTGACCGCAGACGATTCCCTGTGGTATGCCCGTGACGGATTCGGCTGCACTTATGGGGCCAGAGGGCAGGCAGTCTATGCGGAAAACCTGCTGGATGGACGGTACATTCATTGGGAGCGAAAGGACTTCTACGGTATTGTAAAGCCTGAAAGTCTGGCCGCATGGATCGCGGATAAGCCGATCCGCAGCGAAGCGGCGGAAGCTGTGCTGGAGGCAGCCGTGCAGGACCTTGCCCTTGAGTTGGAGGCTGGGGAGGGATTGGAGCTATGAGAACCAAAGGAAAGCTACTGATCTGCGGGTTGATTTTTGCTTCCGGTGCAGTCTTAAACCTCTTTTTCTCTACCGCTGTTCATGGGCTGCTGACAAGGGAGATCACCCGGCTGTCCCTTCTTCCCATCGGGAACTGCCTTGCCAGCCTGTTCTCCAGCCGCCAGCACTTGATGCTGTACCTTTGTCTGCAAGGGTTTGTGTGCGTACTGGCCGTAATGTTCTTTCTCACCAATATGCGGCCCTATGAATCTGACCTGGACACCATCACGCCGGAGATCAAGACCCCCAGAGCGGTGGGCCAGTACCAGCACGGCTCGGCCCGCTGGATGAGCGACGCAGAGAAAGATAAAGCCTTTGACAGCTTCATCCTGGACCCGCATGACCCGGCCATCCGGGAACTGCTGAAAACCGGCTATGATGGGTTGGATTTCATGAAAAAACGAGGTGATGTAAAATAAACCGCTGTAATTCCTATATTGACTACATCAATCAAAATATTATTCCAGTGATCGACTACGAAAGGCTGTGGAGGTCTTATGATACCGAGGATATGCTTTATGCGAAGATAGTCCTTTATGACCTCCATGAAGCGGCACGCCAGTTTTATGGCGAGCGTTTATCCTGCCACAGCGATCTTGACTTCGCTATTCTTCCCGGTGTATTGCAGTCAAAATCAACCGGGAAACTCTGTATAGGGCTGTTCGGGATTGATTTGTATTCCTCCGGCGAACATTGCAGTACCTTCTTTTTAACCCGCCACGGTGCTGTCGCTCAGGGCGACGAAAATGAGAGCAAAGAAATCCTGCATGAACTCAGCCAGATTTATGGGCCATACGATTACCGTTATACCATTCCGGTTGGGGGTGATATTCATGTCCGGGAGGAAGAAGCACCCGAAAAAATGAAAAGGTTTCTGGATTCCTTCCAAACTGACGCGGAAGCCGAATTGGACCGCATCATAGATACGATGACAGAGCAATCCGAAGAACTTGAGCCATAGGAGGTGCGTATTTGAAACTGAATCTGCATCCCAAAGTGATTCCCAAGGACACACCTCCTTCCCCGTTGACGAAGGGCGGCGTGGTGGTAGGAATGAAAAAGGAGGGCGATAAGGAAAAAATCTATTTTGTGGGGGATGACTGCCACTTGCTCTGCGTGGGCGCCACCCGTTCCGGTAAATCCCGCTGCCTGGTACTGGAGAGCATCTGCCTTTTGGGGCTTGCCGGGGAATCTATTTTCTGTTCGGACCCCAAGGCCGAGCTGTTCCACTATACCTCGGAATTTCTGAAAAAGCTGGGGTATGAAGTGCTGGTACTGGACTTCAAGAACCCGGCCAAAAGTATGCGCTACAACCTTCTCCAGCCTGTCATTGACGCCATCAACGAGGGCGACACAGACCGGGCGGAAATGCTGGCCTGGGATCTGACAAACAATCTGGTGGGTAAGCCGGAGGGCGAGAAAATCTGGACCAACGGCGAATGTTCCATCATTGCCGCCGCCATCCTCTGCGTGGTGTGCGATAACCAGAAACGGCCGGAGTTTCAGAATATGACGAATGTGTATTGGTTCATATCCGAGATGTGCCGCACCGTCGGGAATAAAATGCCCCTGCTGGAGTATCTGAAAAAGCAGTCGCCAACGCATCCGGCGCGGGCGCTGCTCTCCATCTCCGATGTGGCCCCCTCCCGCACCAGAGGCAGCTTTTACACCTCCGCCCTCACCACCCTGCGGCTGTTTACCTCGAAATCCATCTATTCGATTACCCATGCCAGTGATTTTACCCTTACGGATTTGGGGACTAAAAAGCAGGCGCTCTTTGTGATCCTGCCGGACGAGAAAACCACCTTTTACCCGATTGCCTCTCTCATTGTGTCCCAGCAATATGAGCTTTTGGCGGAGGCGGCGGACAAGCGGGGCGGGCGGCTGGAACGGCGGGTGAATTTCCTGCTGGATGAGTTCGGGAATTTCACCCCCATCAGCGATATGACGAACAAGCTCACCGTTGCGGCCGGACGCGGGATGCGCTATGCCCTCTATGTGCAGGGGTTCGACCAGCTCAAGGAAAAGTACAGCGACAATATCGCCAACACCATCAAGGGCAACTGCCAAATCTGGGCCTACCTGCAAAGCGACGACCCGGAAACCCTGCGGGAAATGTCGGACAAGCTGGGCAGCTACACCACATCCAGCTACCAGCTCTCGGCCAGCAACGGGCGGTTCACAACGCCGTCCAGCTCCCAGAGCGTCAGCCTGACGGAGCGCAAGCTGCTCAATACGGATGAGGTCCGGCGCGTTAAGCGGCCCTATCAGATCATCACCAGCCGGGACCATCCGGCCATGATGTACGCCCCAGACCTTTCCAAATGGCTGTTCAATCAAATGCTGGGCATGGGCGACATGGAGCATAACCGGAAGCTGCGGGAGGAGCGGGAAAACAAACGGCCCATTATCACCGATACCAAACAGGAGATCGCATTGTGGAATATCTGGGTCTACTATCAAAAGGACATCATGCGCCGCCTCGCCCAGCAGAAAAACGCAGGGGGCGGCGCTTCTGATGATGATTAAATTTCAGGAGGTTTCGATGAAAGAAAAAGTGAAACAGACGATGGGCAGGCTGCGTAAGTCTGTCCGGGCGGCAGGTGTCGGTCTTTCCACACTTGCCGCCTCTTTTTTCATGTCCGCACCGGCTTATGCGGCCGGTGTGGAGGACAGCCAGATCGTGACGGGCACCGAGCAGTTGATTGGCGACCTGACCACATGGCTCATGGTCCTGGCCCCGGTGGTGTCCGGCCTGCTTATCATCTACTTCTGCATCCGGCGCGGCATGGCTGACGAGATGGACCAGAAGAAGTGGAACAACCGCATTGTGGTGGCGGTGGTGTCCTGCATCGGTGCCGTTCTGGGTTCCGCTACCCTGAACCTGATCCTCGGCTACTATCAGTAAGCCGGGGCTTTTTTCGTAGTACAGGCGATTCCCACGCCTTACTAAATAAATCAATTCATCAATAGGAGGAAAAAAATTATGGCTAACTTCATCCGCAACACTCAGGTTAAGGCTATGACTTCCATCTGGACGGCCAAGCAGAAGGCCCGTGAACTGACTGACCGCACGAAGGAGGCGCTGGTAAACCGTGAGGGGCAGGGCACCCTTGATGTGGCGATCACGGTGCTGATTTCCATTGTCCTGGGCGCCCTGATTCTGGCGGGCCTCTATCTCATTGTAGACGGCACCGTGCTGCCGACCATTACCCAGCGCATCAAGGATATGTTCGATTACGCGGGCTGATGTTTGGCGGAACCGGCGGGGCGTTATGCCCCGCCGCACTTTTTATCAAGGAGGTTTTCTATGGAGTCAGAGCGGAGATCAAACGGACGCTGACCGGCCCCGACAAGCTGCGGGCAGTGTGCAGCGTCATCCTGGACGATTGCTTTCTGGTGAAGAATGTCCGGGTGGTGGAGGGCGAAAAGGGGCTGTTCGTGTCCCTGCCCAGCCGCAGAAATGTAAAAGGCGAATGGACGGAACAGTGCTTCCCCATGACGAAGGAGCTGCGGGAGAAGCTGTCCGCCGTAGTGCTGGCTGAATATGATCGGGCGCTGGCGGAGGACGGCGGCGGGACGCCTGCCGCCTGATCCGCCCCGTTTTTAATTCACACGACAAGGGGGCGGCCCCGGCCGCCCCCGGAAAGGAGGTGGCCGCTGGTTGGAATATATTCTGGTTCTGCTGATCGTCGCCCTGCTTAACGGAGCCATCGCCTACATTGACGGGCTGATGGAGGGCATTGTACCGCTGACCCTGTACGCGGAGCAGTATATGTCCACATTGGCCGGTGTCGATCTGTTTGAAGCCCTGTTTGATATAGTGTTTGGCTTTGGCGTGTCGCTTATCATCCTAAAATTTCTCAAAAAGGGCTTTGAAACCTATGTGCTGTGGTCCGATGGCGACGCAGACGAAGAACCGATTGCCCTGCTGACGAACTTTTTCAAGGCGATGGCCGTGGCGGTCTGTTTTCCCACCATGTACGGCTGGCTTGCGGGAATTGTAGAGGAAATGAGCGACAAGATGCTGGAGGCCATCGGTCTTGCCACCGCCTATGATTGGGCGGGCTGGGTGTCCGGTATCTCCACGCTGGGCCTTGTGACCGCCATCTTTGGGCTGGTGTTCGTCATCGTGTACTTTATCCTCTACTTCCAGTTCCTTATGCGGGGGCTGGAGATTTTGATTTTACGGGTGGGGATGCCCCTGGCCTGCGTGGGCCTGATTGACAACGACAAGGGCGTGTTCAAGCCCTACATGAACAAGTTCTTTCAATCGGCCCTTTCGGTGATTATCCAGATCTCCCTTGCCAAACTGGGCGTGGGCCTGATGATGAATATGCACATCTTCTGGGGCGTGGCCTGCATGATCCTGGCCGTGCGGACGCCGAAGTTCCTTCAGGAGTTCATCATTACGACTGGAGGCGGCGGTGGCGGC